>Ga0180085_1000439_pt1 | contig 14599 bp, 10 predicted proteins | sample EasRiv730_16_10D_FD_123013 | JGI IMG/M metagenome (GOLD analysis project Ga0180085, IMG submission 123013) | Soil microbial communities from meander-bound floodplain in the East River, Colorado, USA - East River metaG ERMLT730_16_10D | ecosystem: Environmental > Terrestrial > Soil > Floodplain ... | reverse complement strand
TGTCGGTGGGCGGGGCGGGAGCGCGCGGGCGCCGCTCCCGCCGCGCCAGCTCGGCCTCGACGTGGTCGACCATCTCCGTCGCCATCGCGCGGTATGTCGTGAGTTTCCCTCCGGCGATGGTGAACATGCCCGCCGGACCGCGGTCGATGATGTGCTCCCGCGTTACGCTCGAGGCGGGACCGCCCCCGTTCTCCGCCACCAGTGCCCGAACCCCGGCCCAGGTAGCGACCACGTCGTCCTCGGTGAGGTGGGCGTGGGGGAAGCACGCGTTCGCTGACCGGAGGAGATACAGCACGTCGGCCTGCGAGGCGGCGGCCGCTTCGGGCGGGCCGGTCATCTCGGTCTCGGTGGTTCCGATGTAGGAGAAATCGCCCCAGGGCAGCACGAACATCACCCGGCCGTCGATGGGGCTCGTCATCGTGATGCCGGCGCGGTGGCCCAGACGGAAGCGCGGCACCAGCGCGTGGGCGCCGGTGGTGCGTCGAAGCAGCGGCGGCGCGGCGGAGTCCTCGAGGCGCCGCAGGTCATCGGCCCACGGCCCGGTGGCGTTCACCACGACGGAGGCGCGAATGGACCCGCGCTCGCCGGTGAGGAGATCCTCCACTGCCGCGCCACGCACCTCGCCTCCGGCCAGCTCGAGCGCCCGGACCGGCATGTACGTCGCCACGGCAGCGCCGGACATCATCGCCGCGCGAGCCGTCGCGAGGGTGAGCCGCGCATCGTCGCATTGCGCATCGAAATAGCATGCGCCGCCGATCAGTCCGCGCTCGCGCAGCATCGGTTCCTCGCGCAGCAGCGCGCGCTTGCCGAGGATGCGGTGGTGCCGCACATTCCGGAACGCGGCGAGCAGGTCATACAGCCAGAGCCCGGCGGCGAGTTTCCAGAGCGGCACCCGGTCGCCCCGGTGGACCGGGACGACGAATGGCAGCGGCCGTACCAAGTGCGGGGCGATGCGCAGCAGCACCCGACGTTCGCGACTCGCCTCGTGGACCAGCCGCAGCCGACCCTGCTCGAGATACCGCAGGCCGCCATGGATGAGTCGACTCGAGCGCGAGCTGGTGCCCGCGGCGAGATCGCCCGCGTCCACCAGGACGGTGGTGAGCCCCCGCATCGCGGCATCCCGCGCGATGCCGGCGCCGGTGATCCCGCCGCCGATCACGAGCAGGTCGTGCGGCGTGGCCGCCAGCCTGCTCAGCGACGCGCGAACGAAGGGTGAGGTCCGAGTGTCCATCGCTCCTGCCGGCCGGATCGCCCGGCCCAGTACCTGGTTCACCTGGCATGAGTACCTGATCCGCCCCGGCACCCGCGTGCTGGACTTCGCGTGCGGCGAGGGCCGGCACGGACTCGCCGCCGCGGCACGCGGCGCGTCGGTCGTCGCCGTGGATCGCGACGGGGCGGCGCTGGAGACGGGCCGGGAGCTGGCGGAGACGCACGGATTGACGATCGACTGGCGCGTCGTGGACCTCGAGGGTCCGTGGCCCGCGCTCGGGACTTTTGATGCCGTCCTGATGTTCAACTATCTTGACCGCGCCCGGATGCCGCAGGTGCTCGAGCTGGTGGCGCCGGGGGGCGTGCTCCTGATGGAGACGTACCTGGTCACCCAGCGGCAACTCGGCTGGGGACCGTCCCGGGACGATCACCTGCTCGCGCCGGGCGAGCTGGCCCGCCTCGTGGCCCCCCTGCGCGTGATGCACGGGCGCGAGGTGCTGGAGCCGGTCGACGTCGAGCGCTGGCGCGCGGTGGCGAGCATCGTCGCCGAGCAGTGCGCCCGCGAACCTCTGCCCGAACGATAACATGCTGACGATCCCTGCCGGCCGGCGCCCCGTCGTCGTGGCCGGAGTGCGGACGCCGTTTGCGAAGAGCGGGACCATTTTCAAGGACGTTTCCGCGATGGCGCTCGCACGCCACGCCGCGAAGGAACTGCTGTACCGGGCGGACCTGGCCGGCGCGGAGGTCGACGAGGTCATCTTCGGCCAGGTGGTGCCGTCGGTGCTCGCGCCCAACCTGGCGCGGGAGGTGAGCCTCCTCCCGCAATTCCCCCGCACGATCCCGGCCTATACGCTCAACCGCGCGTGCGCCTCCGGCGCGCAGGCGATCGTGAACGCGGCCGACCAGATCGTCCTGAACCGCGCGGACATCGTGCTCGCCGGCGGCGCGGAATCCCTCTCCGACATCCCGATTCTCCATTCGCGGCGCTTCAGCCAGATCCTGGTCGATGCCAGCCGCGCCAGGTCCCTCGGCGGGCGGCTGGGGGCGCTTGCGCGCACCCGGCCGCGCGACCTGGTGCCGGTCACCCCGGCGATCGCCGAGCCCTCCACCGGCGAATCCATGGGCCAGTCGGCCGAGAAGATGGCGAAGGAAAACGGGATCAGCCGCGAAGAACAGGATCGTGTCGCCCTGCTGAGTCACCAGCGGGCGGCGGCAGCGACCGCTGACGGCCGTATCCCTGCGGAAATCGTTCCCTGGTTCGGCGGCCGGGGGATGGAGGAGGTCACCACGGCGGACAACGGCGTCCGCGCCGACACGTCGCTGGAAGCCCTGGCCGGCCTGAAGCCCGTGTTCGACCGCCGGTACGGTTCGGTGACCGCCGGTAACGCGTCGCCGCTCACCGACGGCGCCGCGGCCGTGATCGTGATGGCGGAGGAGAAGGCCCGCGCCCTCGGCTATCCGCCGCTCGCGACCATCCGGAGCTACGCGGTGGCGGCGGTGGACCCCGGATGGCAGCTGCTGATGGGCCCCGCCTTCGCCGTCCCCCGCGCCCTCGAACGCGCCGGACTGTCGTGGAGCGACCTCGGACTCGTCGAAATTCACGAGGCCTTCGCCGCGCAGGTCCTGTCGAACATCCAGGCCTGGGGCTCCCCCGACTGGGCCCGGCGGCTCGGCCTTCCCGCGCCGGTCGGCGAAGTGGACTGGGACATCACGAACGTCATGGGCGGATCGATCGCGATCGGCCACCCCTTCGGCGCGACGGGCGCCCGCCTGGTCACGACGCTCGCCAACGAAATGCGCCGGCGCGACGTGCAATTCGGCCTGATCTCCATCTGCGCCCAGGGCGGAATGGGCCTCGCGATGGTGCTGGAGCGAGTATGAACGCCTTTTCCGTGGTCGCCGAGAACGGCGTCGCCGTCGTCACGCTCGACCTGCCCGGCGAATCCGTGAACAAGCTGAACCAGGCGGTCAAGACCGAATTCGAGGCGCTGCTCCAGCGGCTGCGCGACGAACCTGCGGTCCGCGCCGTCGTGCTGATCTCCGGCAAGCCGGATACCTTCGTCGCGGGTGCCGATATCGAGGAGTTCGTGGCGCTCCGGAGCCTCGCGGAGGCGGAGGCACTGTCGCGCGAGGGCCAGCAGATGATCAATCGGGTGGCCGCCTTCCCGAAGCCGGTGGTCGCTGCCATCCACGGGGCCTGCCTCGGAGGCGGCCTCGAGCTCGCGCTCGCCTGCCATTGGCGCGTCGCAACCGACCATCCGAAGACCCAGCTCGGCCTGCCCGAAATCCAGCTTGGCATCCTGCCGGGCGCCGGCGGGTGTCAGCGCCTGCCGCGCCTGATCGGGGCCCGCGCGGCGCTCGACATCATTCTGGCCGGCAAGTCCGAGCGCGGCGCGAAGGCCTTCCGGCTCGGGATGGTGGACGAGTTGGTGCCACCGGCCATCCTGCGCCAGGTGGCGGTCGCCGCGGCGGAGCGGCTCACCGAGCACGGCATTCCGGCGCGACCGCGCAAGGGCGGGCTCACCGCCTGGCTGCTGGATGGCAACCCGCTCGGCCGCCGCCTCGTCTACCGGCTGGCCCGACAGTCCGTCCTCAAGAAGACCGGCGGCCACTATCCCGCCCCGCTCGCGGCGCTCGATGCGGTACGGACGGGACTGGAGCAGGGGATGGAGGCCGGCCTGGTGGAGGAACACCGGCGCTTCGGCCAGCTCGCCGTGACGGACGTCTCCCGGAAGCTGGTGCAGATTTTCTTCGCGACCACCGCACTCAAGAAGGACGACGGCGTGCCGCGGGGCACCGCCCGGGCCCGGCGGGTCGCACGGGTCGGCGTGGTCGGTTCCGGCTTCATGGGAGCGGGAATCGCGGGCACCGCGGTCTCACAGGCCGAGGTGGAGGTGCGGCTTCGCGACGCCGAGCTGCCCCGCGTGGGGAAGGGACTCAAGGCCGCGACCGCCGTTCTCGACGGCCGGCTCGCGCGCCGCCGGATCACCCGGCACGAACACCAGCGCCTGGTCGCGCTGCTGTCGGGCAGCGGGGACTATTCCGGGTTCGGCCGGGCGGATCTCGTCATCGAAGCGGTCTTCGAGGACCTCGGCGTCAAGCGGCAGGTGATCGCCGAGCTCGAGGCGGTCCTGCCTCCCGCCGCGATCATCGCCACCAACACGTCCACTATTCCGATCGGGGACATCGCCGCGCCGGCACAGCACCCGGAGCGGGTTCTTGGAATGCACTTCTTCAGTCCGGTGGACCGGATGCCTCTCCTGGAGGTGATCCCGTCGGCGGCGACGTCGCCCGAGGCGATCGTCACGGCGGTGCAGTTCGGGCGGAAGATGGGCAAGACGGTCATCGTGGTGGCCGACCGTCCCGGGTTCTGGGTCAATCGAATCCTGGCGCCCTACCTGAACGAGGCCGGCCATCTCCTGATGGAGGGCACGCCGATCGAGGCGATCGACCGGACGATGGCCGCGTTCGGATTCCCGGTCGGGCCGATCGCGCTGCTCGATGAAGTCGGCCTCGACGTCGCGGGGAAGGGAGGGGCGGTCATGCATCAGGCGTTTGGCGAGCGGCTCCGGCCGGCCGACGCGATCCCGCGGATGCTCGCCGACAAGCGGCTGGGCCGGAAGAGCGGCCGGGGATTCTACCTGTACCACGAGGGCCACAAGGTCGGTGTGGACGAGAAGGTGTATGAGCTCCTCGGCCTCCGGCCGACCGACCGGGTGAGCCCGCAGACCATCGAGCAGCGCTTGATCTATGCGATGTTGAACGAAGCGGCGATGGCGGCGGGGGAGGGAGTCGTGCGGAGTCCGCGCGACGCGGACATCGGGGCGATCTTCGGCATCGGATTCCCGCCATTCCGGGGCGGGCCGCTCCGCATGATCGACGATCTCGGCGCTGCGCAGGTCGTCGGGACGCTGCGTGCGCTGGAGGCGGAATTCGGGCCCCGATTCGCGCCGGCCGCTCCCCTCGTGGCCCTCGCGGACGCCGGTGAGCGGTACTACCCTGCGGAGACGCGCGCCGCCTAGTGGTGATCGAGCACGTCGCGGAGCTTCCGCGCGAGCTCGTCCAGTGTAAACGGCTTGGGCAGGAACGACTGGCCGCCCTCGGTGACGCCGTGGCGGTCCATCGTATCCGCGGCGTATCCCGACATGAAGAGGACCCGCGTCCCGGGACGCGCCTGCGCCAGCCGTTCCGCCAGTTCCCGACCGCTCATCCCCGGCATCACCACGTCCGTCAGCAGCAGGTCCACCGGGCCCGAATGCGCTGCCGCGAGAGCGAGCGCGGCGGGACCGTCCGGCGCGTCGAGCACCCGGTACCCCTGGGCGCGGAGGGTCTTCGAGACCAGTCGGCGCACCGCGTCTTCATCTTCCGCAAGCAGCACGGTCTCGTGGCCGCGGGGAGGCACCGTCGCGGAGGCCGCCGCTGCGGGCTGATCCACGGGCGCGTCGACGTGCGGCAGATAGACGAGGAAACTCGCTCCCGCGCCGGGTGCGCTGGAGACTCGGACGTATCCGCCGCTCTGCTGCACGATGCCGTACACGGTCGAGAGGCCGAGGCCGGTGCCCTGGCCCACTGCCTTCGTGGTGAAGAACGGCTCGAAAATCCTGGCCCGGGTCTCCTCGTCCATGCCCGGGCCGTTGTCGGATACCGTCAGCAACCCGTACCGACCCGGGACCAGCCCGCCGAGGTAGCGGCCGCGCGCCGCGTCAAGATCGACCAGCGCCGTCTCGATGAGCACGGCCCCGCCCTTGGGCATCGCGTCGCGCGCGTTGATGGCGAGATTCAGCACCACCTGGTCAAGCTGGCTGGGGTCGGCGCGGACGTGCGCCGGTGGACCGACCGTACGCGTCGTGAGCGAGATGTGCTCGCCGATCAGCCGGCGGAGCAGCGGATCCAGCGCGCGGACCACCTGGGGCAGCTCGAGGATGCGGGGAGCCCGCACCTGCTTGCGGCTGAAGGCGAGGAGCTGATTGGTCAGGCCGGCCGCCCGGTCGGCCGCCTGCTTGATCGCCTCCGCGTCCGCCCGGAGCGGGGCGTCCGGCGCCAGAGCCCCGAGCAGCAGTCCGGTGTGCCCGGTGATGGCGGTGAGGATGTTGTTGAAATCGTGCGCGACACCGCCGGCGAGCTTGCCGACCGCTTCCAGCTTCTGCGACTGCCGCAGCTGCTCTTCCAGCGCCATGCTCTCGGTGATGTCGTCCACCAGGGAGGCCACGCCGACCACCATGCCGTTGTTGTCGAGGATCGGCGAGTTGTACCAGTCGCAGACGATGTATCGTCCGTCGCGCGTTCGGTTCCTGGCGGTGGTCCGGAACCCGGTGCCCCGGCTGATCAGCTGCTTCCACGCCTCCTCCGCCTGGGCACGCTCGGCTTCCGCGGTGAGAAAGGCGAGCCCCGCGCGGTTCAGGACCTCCTCGCGGCGGTAGCCAAAGATCCGTTCCGCCGCCGGGTTCCATTCGAGAATCCGCTGGTCGATGGACCAGTCGATCGCGGCCAGCGGGGTCTGCTGCAGGTGAGAGACCATCCGCTGGCGGGAGCCCTGGAGCTCCACCTCGGCGCGTTCCCGTTCCAGCTCGGCCAGCTTCCGGCTGGTGATGTCGCTGATGAACCCGTCCACCCGCAGCGGGCGGCCGTCCTCATCCCGCACCAGGCGGCCGTGGTCAAGCACCCACCGGATCGACCCGTCGGGGCGCACCACACGGTATTCGGCGCAGCTCTCGCCTTCCTGCCGCAATTCCCGGAGCGCGTTGAGGTACTGCTCGCGATCGTCCGGGTGGACGCATTGCCGCCGCAGATCACGTTGGTTGTAGAAGTCCTCGCGCGGCCGGCCGAAAATGCGCGTCACCGCCTGGTTCACGAAGAGCACCTGGTCCAGCGACGGCGTAGTGGACCACACCGCGTCCTCGAGGGATCCGAGGATGCCTTCCAGCCGTTCCTCGCCCTCGCGCAGCCGCTGATAGGCGTGGGTGCGCTCCCCGATGATCGCGGCGATGGCCTGGCCCGAGACGGCCAGAATGAAGACGAAGATCTGGAGCCGCTCGAGCGCGCTAGCCGAGGCGACCGTCACGAAGGGGCCGGCCCCCGACGCGAAGCCGAGCACGGCTGCCAGCGTGAGTCCGAGTGACACCAGGGCGGCGCCCCGCGCATCGAAGCGCGCGGCCGCCCAGATGAGGAATGGGAAGAACGCGAAGCTGATAGGGTACTGCGACGCTTCGTAGGAGACCGGTCGGAGCAGCAGGAAATAGCTCGACACTGCAGTCCCGGCCGCGATGCCGAGCGCTTCGTACCAGCTTCCCCGGGCCCGGCGGGTCAGCGGGACCGCGAGGAAGGCGAGCACCGCCGGGGCGAAGGTTGCGACACCCACCGCGTTCCCCAGCACCCAGAAGCGGAGTACCGCCGCCTCGCTCGACAGCGGCAGGAGGCCGCCGATCAGCAGCGCGCCAAGCCCGGCCACAGCGCTGATCATCGGGGTCACGACGCCGCCGATGATCACCAGCGCCACCACGTCGCGGAGCCGCTCGAGCGTGGGCCGGAAGCGGACGTAGCGACGCAGCAGCACGGCGGCCGTCAGGGTCTCGGCGGTGTTGCCGAGTGAAATGATCAGCACGACCGGCCAGGGGTTGCCGATGGAGAGGCCCAGCACGATCGAGCCGAGCAGCACCCCGAGCGCCACGTGCTGGCCGAGGGCGGTGACGGCCGCGATGGCGAGACCCCCCGGCAGCCAGATCGCCGACACCCGGCCGACCGAGAAATGTGGCAGGAGACTCAGGTGCCCCACCAGGACGTAGACGGCCGCCAGGAGGAGCACCTGGAGCCACGGCTGTGCCGCTGGCCGCTTCACCGCCGGGCCCCTCTGGCGGTCCGGCGCCGGAGGCGACAAGATATGGCCGCTCTGCGCAACGAATCCGGGCCGGTCTCCGTAGGTGCTCCAGGCCGTCTCACGCTGGATCCCCTCGTTCAGGAGTCACGATGATTCGCCGCCTGTTCGCTCTCGGTCTGGCCACCGCCCTCCTCCTCCCTGCGGCCTCCGCCCAAGCTCAGAATTTCCCCACGACGGATTCGATCATCAAGCGGATCTGGACTCTCGGGATGGACAGCTCGCAGGCCGGCACCCTGGCTCAGGCACTGATGGACTCGATCGGACCGCGCCTGACCGGTTCCCCGGGCCAGAAGTCCGCCAATGACTGGGCCGTCGCCCAGTACACGCGCTGGGGCATTTCCGCGCGCAACGTTCAATACGGAACCTGGAAGGGCTGGAAGCGCGGATACACCCACATCGATCTGCTGCGGCCGCGAGTCCGTACCCTCGAGGGGATGATGCTCGCGTGGAGCCCGGGGACCAAGGGCAAGCCGGTGGAGGGCCCGGTGGTGGTGCTCCCCGACGCCGCGGACTCTGTGAGCTTCGCCGCGGCTCTCTCGAAGGTCAAGGGTGCCTACGTGCTCACCTCCTTCGCCGAGCCCGCCTGCCGTGCAGACTCCAGTTACAAGCAGTCCGCCACTCCGGACGGATTCGATCGCATGGTCAAGGAACGGACCGCGGCCCGCGAGGCCTGGACCGCGCGGACCAAGCGGACCGGCCTCGACAACCGCAACCTGCCGAAAGCGCTCGAGCGGGCCGGTGCCCGTGGCGTCATCACGACCACGTGGTCGAACGGCTGGGGCGCCGTCCGGATCTTCGATGCCAAGACCGAGCAGGTGCCGACCCTCGGCATGAGCTGTGAGGATTACGGCCTCCTCTTCCGCCTGGCGGAGCGCAACCAGGGGCCGGTGATCCGCGTCGCGGCCGAGGCCGAATGGCAGGGAGAGGTCCCGGTCTTCAATACCATCGCGGAAATCCCGGGCACCGAGAAGGCCGACGAGTATGTGGTCCTCTCCGCCCACTTCGACAGCTGGGATGGGTCCTCTGGCGCGACGGACAACGGGACTGGCAGCGTCACGATGATGGAGGCGATGCGGATCCTCAAGGAAGTGCTGCCGCGCCCGAAACGGACCATCATCGTCGGCCATTGGAGCGGCGAGGAGCAGGGGCTCAACGGGTCCCGCGCGTGGGCGGCCGACAATCCCAAGGTCGTGGCGGGGCTGCAGGCGCTGTTCAACCAGGACAACGGCACCGGCCGCGTCGTGAGCATCGGCGCGGCGGGCCTGGTGGGGGCGCCTCCGTTTCTTGCCGGGTGGCTCTCGCGCGTTCCGCAGGAGCTCACGCGTCACATCAACAACTTCGCCCTCCCCGGCACGCCGCCGGGCGGAGGCTCCGATAATGCCGCCTTCGCGTGCTACGGCGCGCCCGGTTTCGGTCTCGGCTCGTTGCCGTGGGAGTACTTCAGCTACACCTGGCACACCAACCGGGACACGTTCGACAAGGTGGTGCTGGAGGAGCTCAAGGGCAACGCGACGCTGACGGCGATGCTCGCCTACCAGGCGAGCGAGGACCCGACCACGGTCCCCCGGGATCGGCGCGTGATGCCAGTGAACCAGAACACCCAGCAGCCGGGCACCTGGCCCGAGTGTGTGAAGCCGGCGCGGACTTCCGCGGAATACACCCGATAAGGCGTTGTCGCCGGGCCTCACGGCCCCCCATCAAACCTCGGAGTCGCCCATGCGGTGCCGCGATGTGCCGGTCGTCGTCTTCCTGCTCGCGATGGCGCTTCCCCTGCACGCCCAGTCCGATGCCGCCATCGACCTGAGCGGCACCTGGATGAGCACTGGTACCGACGCCACGGACGACCGGAACGAGTACGAGGGTCGGGTCGAGATCAAGCGCGAGAAGCACATCGTGGTGGATGCCCTCTCCCCGGCGCTGGCGCTGGACACGTATCGGTTCAAATGGGAGCTCGCCGGCAACGATAGGCCCCTGTACGGCATCGGGGTGCTGCTCGAGGGCACCTTGTACGTCTCGTACACGGATGAGAAGAACTTCTTTCTGGAGCTGTACTTCCCGTGGGAGATGTCGGCCTCGCAGCAGGAGAGCTTCCAGACCATCAAACGGCTCGAGGCGCAGAATCCGGACAAGTACGTGAAGAATGCGCCCTGGTTCTACCACCTGGCCGAGACATCGGCGTACCTGGGTCTGTGGTTCACCTACGATGGCGATTACGGCGTGCTGGGGTGGACCGGCGCCAGCCTCGTCGGCACGCATAAGTACCGGCTGGGCGAGGTGAACGACAAGTACGAGTGGTCCAAGATGCCGAACGCCAGGCCCTACACGGAATTCGGCACGCTGACCGTGGAGCGGACCGGCGAGAATTACGTGTTCAAGTTCCGCGAGGGGCCGGACTATTCGTACAGTGGCGTCGCGTTCAGGGCGCCGGACGTCCCCTGGCTCGACGGCAAGCCGCTCCTGATCGGCGGCATGGGAGGCAAGGAAACTGCCGGCGTGTCGTACTACCACTTCACCAGTTCGGGTCTGGAAGGCGTCTGGGCGCAACAGGGCGGGGAACAGCGCGGCACGGAAACCCTCACCGCGCCGGAAGCCGTGCGCAAGCGGGCGCCAGGACGCTTCAGCGACTGACCGCCGTCCGTAATGCCGGAGCGGTCAGCCGTTCAGCTTCGCGATGAGCTCGGTATTAGTGGGGGTCTCGCGGAAGAGGGACAGCAGCTCCTGCATCGCCGCGATCGGCGGCATCCCCGCGGTGCGCTGGCGGAGCGCGTGCGAGGCCGCGAGCGCTTCCGGGCCGAGCAGCAGCTCCTCGCGCCGCGTCGAACTCGCCGGAATGTCGATCGCCGGGTAGACTCTCCGCTCCGCCAATTCGCGGCTCAGCACCAGCTCGCTGTTCCCGGTTCCCTTGAACTCCTCGAAGATCACCTGGTCCATCTTGGAGCCGGTGTCCACCAGCGCCGTGCCGATGATCGTGAGCGACCCGCCGCCGCGGGCGGGATCGACTGCGCGCGCGCTGCCCAGGAATCGCTTCGGCTTCTCGAGCGTGGCGGCATCGAGGCCGCCCGAGAGCGTGCGCCCGGTGCCGCGCTCCAGCGCATTGTAGGCCCGGGCCAGGCGGGTGATGGAATCCAGGATGATCACGGCGTCGCCCCCCTCCTCCACCCGGCGCCTGGCCCGTTCCAGCGTCAGCTCCGCCAGCTCGACGTGGCGCTCGGGCGGGTTGTCGAAGCTCGACGCCACCACTTCCCCCGCGCCGGCCATCTCCATGTCCGTCACTTCCTCCGGGCGCTCATCCACCAGGAGGATGAGGAGCATCGCCTCCGGGTAGTTCCGCGCGACGCCCGTGGCCACCGACTGCAGCACCGTCGTCTTCCCCGCCTTGGCCGGCGCGACGATCAGCCCGCGCTGCCCCTTGCCGAACGGGCAGAGGAGGTCGATGAGGCGGGTGATCTCGTGGGCCGTGCGGGAGGCCGCGGGCGGGACCTCGAGCCGGAGCTGTTCCTTCGGATGGGTCGCCGTGAGGCGCGTGAAGTCGGGACGCCCGGCCGCCTCCGCCGGCGGGCGGCCGTTGATGGCGGTGACGCGCTGAAGCGCCGGCCCGCGCCCGCGTCCGGGACGTCCCGCCTCGCCGGTGATCGTGTCGCCGGGGCGGAGCCCGAACTGGCGGATGACCTGCGCCGGGACGAAGAGATCGCGCGCATCCGGTGCATAGCTGCCCTCGCGGCGGCGGAGGAAGCCGGTGCCACGGTCGGTCAGCTCGAGCACCCCGAGGGGGGTGAGGTCGGTCACTGTTCGGTGCTGGCCCAGGAGTCCCACGTGAGTTGGCAACGCGTCACGAAGTATTCCTGGGGATGGCCTTCACGGCCGAGCAGTTCATGCAGCATTTCGTGGCGCACCACCATTTCATGTTCGGTGTAGGCCCCCGCAATGGTAATGCGGGTCACGCCCCCGGTCTGCTCCCAGAGGCCCACCTTGTCGCCCAACTCCGTCTCGAACGTAGTCACGTCGGGCACGACATACCACTCAATCGCCGTGAAGTCGCCGCTCAGGCCGGCACACGCCTCGGTGCGTTCGAACCACTCGGCATAGGCGGGAGGGGCGGTCAAGGGAACGGCGCCCTCGGGGAGCGGGCCCGGCTCCAGGGTGGCGCAGGACGAGACCCCCAGCCAGATGGCCAGGAGCGGCAGGGATCCGCGGAACGAATGAATCGGGCGCATGGAATCTCCAACGCCCGACAAACACAAAGCGTGATGCCGCGGTCCCCGGATGGGGACATACGAATCACGCTCCGCTCGTCAATCCAGCCTTCGGCACCGAGCTATCTCCGGCGATGGCCTGCCTGAGACCTCTAGTTTTGCGGCCCCGGATCGCTCCGGGTGTGCTCTTATCGGGCGGGTCGTTGGTCCAAGTTGTACCCGCTCCTTACGCAAGTCCGAGGCCGCGGATACCCCTATTTCCCGCCCCGTTCCTAACTGCCGACCCCGCCCACGGTTAGCCCCTGGCAGGCGACTGGAACTTGTTGTCCCGACGCGGGTTAGCTACCTTCGAGCGCATCTGATTCCGGGCAATCTGCCCTCTCTGGTCCAACCGACAGGATGACCCGCCGATGTTGCGCACCTTCCTACTGTGGCTTTCCGAGCAACAGGGCATCTTCAATCTCCTGCGGCGGAATGGACTGGCCAGCCGGTTCGCCGCCCGATTCGTCGCTGGGGAAGGGGTCGAGACCGCCGCGACGGCCGCGCTCGAGCTCAAGAAACTCGGCATCATGACGTCCCTCGATCTCCTTGGGGAGAGCGTGACCCAGGAGTCGGACGCCTTCGCCGCGCGCGACCAGTACCTCGCCATGCTCGATCACCTCGCCCCGAGCGGTGCCGACGTCAACGTCTCGGTCAAGCTGACGCAGATGGGCCTCGACATCGACGAGGAGTTGTGCGCCGCCAACATGCGGCGGATCCTCGAGAAGGCCCGCGCGCTTGGCGGATTCGTCCGGCTCGATATGGAGGGCTCCGCGTACACCCAGCGGACCCTCGATTTCTTCGAGCACCGGCTCTTCAGTGAGTTCGGGCCGCACACCGGGGTGGTGATCCAGTCCTGCCTGCGTCGCTCGGTTGCCGATATCGACCACCTCATTGCGATCGGTGCGCGGGTCCGCCTCTGCAAGGGCGCGTACCTGGAGCCCACCGAGGTGGCCTTCCCCGAGAAGGCGGACGTGGATCAGGCATATCGCACCCTCATGGAGCGGCTTCTCCGGGAGGGCAACTACCCCGGCCTCGCCACGCACGACCAGCGGATACTCGAGCACGCCAGGGAGTTCGTCACGCGCGAGGGAATCCCCGCCCACCGGTTCGAATTCCAGATGCTGTACGGCGTGCGACGCGACCTGCAGGAGCGGCTCCGGAAGGAGGGCTTCAACATGCGGGTGTACGTGCCGTTCGGAACCCAGTGGTATCCGTACCTGATGCGGCGGCTCGCGGAGCGGCCGGCGAACATCGCGTTTATCCTCGGCAACATGATTCGGGAAACTTTTTCCCCGCGCGCGTGATGGAAGCGACCCTCGGCGGATACATGGTGCAGCACGGCCGCGCCGCGGCCTTCGGCGGCAGCGACGGTCACGCCTATTCCGTCGGGCTGTACGTGGACGAGACGCCGGACGCCCGCCGCCGCTACGGCGCCGCGCTGCTGTTCGTGCGCTGGGACGCGGCCGGGGCCGCCCCCGCGGGCCACGTCGAGACGGAGTACCTGGCCTGGGGCCGTACGGCGGAGGAGGCGGAGGAACGGCTGAAGGCCCTCTCGCTGTACGATGTGAAGGCCGCGCTCGACGAGGCGATCGCCCAATCGCCCGGCGAATGGTGAGCGCGCTCCTCGCCGGCACCGTCCTCGAGCGCGATGGCGCCGCCTATCGCGTCGCCACCCCGGATGGGGAGGTTCGCGCGATCCTGCGGGGCAAGGCCCGGCGGGATGCGCCGCGGGTGGTCGTGGGTGATCGGGTGCGGCTCGAGGCCGAGCAGGCCGGCGGGCTGTTCGCGATCGCGGAGGTCGAGCCGCGGCGGAGCCTGCTGGAGCGGAGAATCCCGCTCGGCCGCGGGACGCGCCCCATCGCCGCCAACATTGATGCGGTGTTCGTGGTGACGGCGAGCCGCGACCCCGTTTCAATCCCGCAGCTCATTGATCGGCTGCTGGTCGTAGCGGAGGCCAACGAGCTTCCGGCGACCGTAGTGGTGAACAAGGTCGACCTCGATCCGGGAGACTGGATCGCCGCACGCTTCGAGCGCGCGGGCTATCCGGTCCTTCGCACCTGCGCCAGGACCGGGGCCGGGATGGAAGACCTTCGCACCGCGCTCCACGGGAGGGTCTCGGTGTTCACCGGACCGTCGGGCGCCGGCAAATCGAGCCTGCTGAACACGCTGCGGCCCGGTCTCCGGCTCCGCACCGGAGAAATCAGCTCGAAAGTGCGTCGCGGTCGGAATACCACCGTCTCCGCCGTCCTCCTCCCGCTGGACGACGTGAGCTACATCGTCG
>Ga0180085_1000438_pt1 | contig 14619 bp, 19 predicted proteins | sample EasRiv730_16_10D_FD_123013 | JGI IMG/M metagenome (GOLD analysis project Ga0180085, IMG submission 123013) | Soil microbial communities from meander-bound floodplain in the East River, Colorado, USA - East River metaG ERMLT730_16_10D | ecosystem: Environmental > Terrestrial > Soil > Floodplain ... | reverse complement strand
TCAAGGCATCCACGCCCGCTCTGGCGTGGCTTGTGCCGACTGTCATATGCCTTACAAACGTGAAGGCGCTTTGAAGATCAGTGATCACCACGTTCGCAGTCCCTTGCTGAACATTAATCGTGCTTGCCAGACCTGCCACCGTTGGCCCGAGGAAGAACTCAAGGCACGTGTGGAGACCATTCAGGAGCGGACCTTCAGGCTCCGCAATCTAGCCATGGACTCCTTGATGGATCTGATCAGCGATCTGAAAGCGGTGAAAGCTGCGGGTAGACCGGATGCCGATTTGGCCGCTGCCCAGGAATTCCAAAGGAAGGCGCAGTTCTATTTGGATTTTGTCGAAGCAGAGAACTCGACTGGCTTCCATGCCCCTCAGGAAGCGGCCCGCATCCTGGGAGAATCGATCAATTTTGCGAGAAAAGGTCAGATCGCGATTCGCGACGGGAAAGCGGCTCTGGTCAAACCGCAGGAGAGAGTCAAATCGTAGCCTCGGGGCCAAATCATCGGACTTGACTAGAGCTGCATTTCGGCATTGATTATGCATAGCCATCCCGGGGTTTGGTGGCCCCGGTCGATGCGGTCTTGGTATTAGCCGTGGAGCGCTTGGTAACGGAGTTCATGAACACAAAGCGCGCGGTGATCATGGCTAACCCCTCGTCTCTCATTCAGCAGCGACTCAACTTGGAGGAGAAGTTATGCAACCGCAAGATCCAACCTTCGCTGAAGAAATGACTCGAAGAAACACAGAAGCCCTGCAAGACGAAATCGCTCGAAGAGCGTACGATCTTTACGAAGCCCGAGGGTGTGTTGACGGCTTTGACGTTGAAGATTGGTTGCAGGCGGAGCAAGACATTGTGGGATCGACGCCCGCTGGCAAAGCCGCTGCGGGTCGTTGAGTAGAAGTTGGCGCCCATGACCAATTCGTCCAACTCCTCACAGGTTGCCTAATTTCTCGATGGAAATGGCACTGGACCCGTCGGTACCGACTTGCTGCGGGGGTCTTGGTGTGCTGGCAGGCGACACGACGCATACGCGCGTTCCGGCTGGTCTAGTCGCAATGCGCTAGACCGCGACGGTATCCATGGGACTACGGACGACCTGGGTGTCAGACGCAAAGGGAGGGCATCAATGATCAAATTCAAACGAATTCTCTTGCCCTGGACTATGCGATCTCGTTGGCATTGGAACACGAGGCTACGCTGTTTCTGGTGCACGTGATCGAAGATATCGGGTTTGCCTCCCCGTTTACCCTGAGCTCATTTCCTGTGAATCTGGAGTACCAGCTGGCATGGAGGGACAAGCCAAGGTGGAGTTACACAAAGCAGTAGCGGCCCAATTGAAAAGGCAGCTTCAGGTCCAAGAGCGCCTGGCACAAGGGAAACCGTTCGGCGAAATCTTGCGGATCGCGAGGGAGGACACAGTGGATTTGATCGTCATTCCCACCCGCTCCAAGCCCGATCCCAAACACACACTTCACCAGGACGGCCTTGAGTTCGGATTCTTCAACCGGTTTGGGGAGGCATTCTCACGCGCCTGCGTGGATGGCGTTCGATCCAGAAATTCATCTCGGACTGCGGGACCAGAAGGACGACCTCGGCTAGGAGTCGTCAATGGTCTTCCCCGCTAGGAGTTGGAAGGCGACCCAGACACTAAAGGAAATGCAGCGGAAGCTCGGATACAAGCTCTAGGTCGCGAATTGAGATAAGGGACCCGAAATGCAGTCCGAAATGCCGGCAACCAAATCCAGAGCGAAGCGCTTCTGTCACGTTCCACCAGCCGAGACGCTCTTTGAAGACGGCTCGTACAGACGTTTTCGCGGTTCAACCGGATGGTGCTTTTCAGTGGCACGCACCAGATGATGCTTCAGTTCTTCCCGATCGAGAGGCTTCGGCAAGAACTCGTAAGCACCACGCTGGATCACTTCCATCCAATTGCGCAGCATTTCATCATCAAACTGAGCGACAAAGATGACTTCCGCTTGTGGGGCTTTGATTTGGACCTCAGAAAGAGTCCGAAAGTCCTCGTCGAAGGGCGTGCTCAGCTTGAGGACAACGACATCCATCCGCTGTTGCATCATCGCAGCGAGCATTGCTCTCTTGGACTCGCACGGGATAACAACCGCCTGATACTCGCGGAGAGCATCCTTGACGCTCCTCACGGTGACCGGATCCTGCGGGTCCAAAATCGCAACGGCAATCATGTGTTTCATTTGTTGCCTTCCGAGGTGATTGACCCTTATCAGCAGATCGGCGCGACCGAGACTCCCCTCTGCAGTCAGTGGTGACAGAGCACGCGGGTGCGTCGGGTCCTTGTGTGTCTTATGTCCTAACGGTGCTCCCCACCTCTCAGTCATTACTACTATACACTAACTACGGGGCAGGGTGACCGGCTGGATAATCGCGTAAGCGTGGGTGCGAAACCTTCCGGAATCGCCAGCCGCGGAGCCGCGGCCCACAACCAGCAAGTCAGCTCTCAATCGCTCGGCGGCGGAACATACCGACTCGGCAATATCCCCGAACTCGAGATCGACGGCAGCGCGTGATTCGACGCTTTGTAGGAGCGTCTCGATGTCCGCCTTTGCCTTGGTCATCATATGATCTCGCCAATCGTGGGCAAGGTAGTAAACTTGCGTCTGCCAGTCGAGCGAGGCGGCCACATGAACCGTGGTAAGCTTTGCTTTGAACTCGTTGGCGAGCGAAGTTGCCTACTTGAGGGTGTTACTGCTGTACCGCTGCAAGTGAACGGCACACACGACGTGTTTCAAGGTCATGGATTCGGCGGGAACGGTCCTTGTTTGCGTGCACACCTGTCCAGACTGCGCAATCGGCGTCGTGCAAGACTTTCGAGGTGACCGAACCTAGGAGCAGTCTTCGAAAAGGCCCGTGCCATGTGTCGGCATCACGGTCAAAGTGGTTTGCTGGGAATGAGCGTACTCGACAATGTGATGTGCCGCATCGCCTTCAACCGGAACTTTCTTCACAGACAGTTGGCGCAGCTCTTCAAGGTTGCGGTACCTAATGAGGCGCAGGTTTTAGGAAACCCTGCGCTTCAGCGTTGGCCGGTCGTCTTTGTCTGGATCGTCTGACCCCTCAGGTTCATCCTCAGCCGGATGAGGCGTTCTTCGCAGGCTGGGGCGCTGGCTGTCTCTTTCCCGATCCCCTTTCTTCCTGTTTTCCAGAGCCTCCAACCGAGATTTCACAGCGTCGAATTCAGAGGTGCTGACAACATGCTGCGGACGGTCGGGCAGAATGGTCGCGATCTCCTGCTGCGCCTTCTCAATTCGCTCAGCGGTTGGCGGATGAGTGGAAAAGAGTTTGGAAAGCTTCCCGGGCTTGCGCTTTTCTTGGGCCTGAAGTTTTTCGAAGAAGGTGATGACGGCGGTTGGGTCATAGCCGGCCTTGTAGGCGTACTCCATTCCCAAATGGTCGGCTTCCCGCTCAGCGCCACGGCTGAATTGCAGGAATTGCAGCGGAATCAGGAAGCCTGCGGCCTGGCCCAGGCCGTATCCGATGCCACCTCCAACAAAAATCAGGGGCACTGTTGCAAGATTCAACACTTGCGCTTTCGAGTATTGCTCAGTCCCGTGGCGGGCAGCTACGTGGGCAATCTCGTGGGCCATAACTCCTGCCAATTGTGCCTCTTCGTCTGCTGCCAGAATGAGTCCTGAATTGACATAGAAGAAACCGCCTGGCAAAGCGAACGCGTTCACTTCTTCGGAATCGATCACCTTGATCACAAAGGGAACCTTGGCGTCGGAATTGCGGACGAGATTCTGGCCCAACCGGTTGACATACTCGGTGATCACCGGATCGTTCATCAGCTTGACGGTCCGTTCAATCTCGGCGGCCAACTGCTTGCCGAGGGCAATCTCCTTTTCCAGGGAAATGAAGTTGATCTGATGCTTGTTGATATCCCGGCGGCCAATCTCGTCGATGTCGGAATTCTTCTGCTGTGGAAGCCCACTCGCAGCAAAGATCAACAGAAACATCCAGGATGAAACGCTTAAGAAACTAAGGCGTCGCATAAGAGCCTCCTTGGGAGTGTTGGATGCTCCTGAGGAGTGTGGGGTTGCGGAATGAGATTCTGAGGTTTGGTTTCCTCTCTACCGAAAGGTCCTCTCTTGAAAATCCCCTAGGAGCGATGGCATCCGTGCCGGCTTCGACGTTTGCGCAGACCCCCTGCCGCACGAAGCGCAGCGTCCCCCTTGCCAAGGGGGACAAATTCTTTCTCCCCCCTTGCGAAGCGCATACGGGGGAGATGAAGAGGGGGTCCTCGTTTTTTCATCGCACGTGGCGCCCGCAACGCGGCATGAAGAATTCCTCTTAAAATCCACTCCATGGGAGGAGTGGCTGCCGGAGCGACAGTCGTCGCGCAGGCAGCCGGGGTGGGTCTGCCGCAATGCCCGACTCACGCCAGCGCCTGTGGGGCTTGCCCGCCCGAGAGAGGACTCCCTTGATCGTTTTCATGCTCTGGTGGTGCTCGGCACGAGCATGGATGGCTCCGATGAAAAGAGCCTGAATGTGGGAGCCGCTGTCCTCAGCGGCGACTTCGCTGCTGGGAAGCCGGACAAGAGATCAGCGAGGCGCAAATCTGTTGATTTGAAAGTAGGGTGCGTTCGCATTCTGAACGCACCGAACATTTGGGTTCCCGCCTGCCAGATATCAGCCGGAAGGGGGGCACATCGAAAACGATTTGGGAGGGTTATTCTCTGCAGAGCCTGGGGAGAGCCGTTTCGCGGTGCGAAGGCTGCATCCTCTATCCTTTCATCACCCCAATCGGTCGCAACTTGGCCACTTTGTGAGCCAGACCAGCGTTGTGAACGACATCCACCACCTGGCTGACATCCTTGTACGCATCCGGTTTCTCTTCGGTCAAGCCGGAACGTGTCTGCCCCTTCACCAGATTCCCCTTCGCTTTCAACTCCTGAAGCAATTGCTCCGGCGTTGTCTCGCGCTTTGCTTGAGTACGGCTTTTGGCTCGACCCGCTCCGTGACAGCAGGAGCCGAAAGTTTCCTCCATGGCTCGCTCGGTTCCAACCAGCACGTAGGAACAAGTCCCCATGCTTCCCGGAATTAATACTGGTTGCCCAAATGCCCGAACCTCGGGTGGCAACGCCGAATGTCCCGCCGGGAAAGCACGCGTGGCGCCCTTGCGGTGGACCAGCACCTGCTTGCGCACAGAGCCTACCTGGTGTTCCTCGACCTTGGCAATGTTGTGGCACACATCGTAGATCACCTTCAGTTCACCGCGCCCCAGGACGCGCTCGAAAGCCTGGCGCGTCCAGTGAGTGATCATCTGCCGGTTGGCAAAAGCAAAATTGGCTGCCGCAGCCATCGCGGCCAGGTAGTCCTGACCCTCGACAGAGCTGACGGGCACGCAAGCCAGCTGGCGGTCGATTACAGAAATGTGGTACCGCTTCATAGCGCCTTGCATCAGGTCGAGATAGTCGGTGCACACCTGGTGGCCCAGGCCCCGGGATCCGCTGTGCATCAGGACAACCACCTGGCCAACGGCCAACCCAAGGTGTTCGGCCAGACTGGCGTCGAAAATCTCCTCAACGGTTTGGATTTCCAGGAAATGATTTCCTGAGCCCAATGTTCCCAGCTGATCGTGGCCGCGCTCTTTTGCGCGGGAACTCACTTTCGAAGGATCGGCGCCTGCGATCCTTCCCAAGTCCTCAATGTGAGCAATATCGGCTGCCTCGCCGTAGCCGAGACCGACCGCCCACTGGGCTCCATCCGTCAGCACTGCATCGAGATCAGACCTCTTCATGTCCAGGACTCCGCGGCGACCGGTACCGCATGGGATGTCTCGAAAAAGCTGATTCAATAGCGGCTCGAGCTCCAGCCGCGCCTCCTGTTCGGCCCAGGGTGACGCCAACAAGCGAACGCCACAATTGATATCAAAGCCCACACCACCAGCCGAAACGATGCCCTGCTTAAGATCGGCAGCCGCAACACCGCCGATGCAGAATCCATACCCCTGATGCGCATCCGGCATGGCGAGAGAACGCCCCGCCCAGCCGGGTAGCGTGGCGACGTTGGCTACCTGGTCGAGAGTCTGGTCCTTCTCGATCTGGCGAATCAGCGTTTCGTTGGCGTAGACCAACCCCTCGACCTGCATGCCTTTCTTGAAGGCCTTTGGAATGAGATAGCGGTATCGGTCGATTCTCTGCAGCATTGAATCTGGTTGGTTGCCAGGCGGACGAGCCATTCAAAGACGATCGAGAAGTTAGCTAATTTCTGTCGCGAAACTCGACGCTAGAGTTCCCCTCCTTGGACAAGGAGGGGAAGCCGCGGCCACAGACCGCGGCGGGGGTGGTTCGAACCGCCGCGGAAAAACCTTACCAGCAGCGGAATTCTAGCAGATCACCCCACCCCCCTGGAGCTACGCGACCGTCGTCGCTGCGCGCCATATCCCCTCCTCAGTCTGAGGAGGGAAGTTTTCCTTCCGACTTTCTAGCCTAGCGCTAAATATCCAGAAACACCCGAATCCGAGATATTGTGTTCGTTTCTTCGACTACCAGTTGATGATAGGTCACGGCTTTCACGTCGAGTCGGGTCACATGTTTCTCCGCGACGAAGGTTTCACCCAACACCGTGGCCCGCAAAGAATCCTGTCGCAATTCGAAGACCGAAAACTCTCTGCCGGCGAATTTCTCTCCATCATAGAAGTAAAGCACTTCAGCCAGCCATTTCACGAGCAGGTGTTCCAGATCAGAGGCTTCGAGGGTCACTTGCCGCGAAACGCGTGCCTCAACTGATGACAAATCGAGGATCACAGACATGAGGCCAGTTGCTGCCTGTTCAAAGGCCTGCGCCATCGTCGAGCCCCGAGCTTCGATCCCAAGGTCAGCGGGATGGTCAATCAAGTTAAAGCCCGGAAGTGTGCTGGACACAAGGTTCTCACCGGCGGTCAAAGGTTCGCAAGCTATGGTCCTCCGTCGACCTGACGCCTCGTGCACCATTGTATAGCAGTTTCAGCCATTCGACTGGTGCGACCAGAGTTGGTTTGAATCTGCCGCCGTGCTTCCCGTCACCCCGGCGAATGCCGGGGTCCAGCGTCTGCGGCCCGGAGTTGGTTGAAAGCGCGCGGCTGTGTCTGAGTGAGCCGCTGAATGGATAAGAGAAAGATCTGGTTGTTGTTGCGTTCGCGTTTCGGGTCGGACCAGAATACGGCATTCGAAAACTTCAGACTCATTTGGACAACTCACGGAGGCGCGTGATGATTCGACACTCCTGGTTGGTGCCGTTGGTCTTCTTCTTTGGGAGCCTGTCTGCCCGCGCAGATCAGAGCTGCGTCAATTGCCACAAGAACGTGACTCCCAGCATCGTCACGGACTGGCAGCTTAGCAAGCACAGCAAAAACGGCATTGAGTGTTCTGTGTGCCATGGCGAGGAGCACACCTCGGGGGCCGATGCTGAAAAGGCTTTGATCCCCACGCCCGAAACCTGCCAGGCCTGCCATCCAACACAGGTCGAACAGTTCAAGTCGGGAAAACATGCTTTCAGTTGGGCTTCCATGAAAGCCATGCCCACGTTCCACTGGCAGCCGATGGCTCTCACCGAAGGGATGAAAGGCTGTGGTGGCTGCCACAAGGTTGGTCTCAAGACTGAAGTGGAGATCAGGGAGCTGCAAAAGCAAGGCCGCGGCTTTGGGATGGCATCCTGCGACGCGTGTCACACACGGCACCTGTTTTCGGTCCAGGAGGCACGGCAGCCTCAGGCCTGCCAGACCTGCCACATGGGCTTCGATCACCCTCAATGGGAGATGTATTCGGCGTCGAAACATGGGGTCCGCGCGCTGCTGAAGCAATCGCAAACCTTGCCCGAATCCGCCGCTGCACCTACCTGCCAGACGTGCCATATGCAGGAGGGGAATCATTCGGTAAATACCGCTTGGGGGTTTCTAGCTGTGCGCCTGCCATTGCCCCAAGACAAACAGTGGGCTGACGATCGCACCACCATCCTGAAAGCGCTGGGGGTTCTCGATCCGGCAGGCAAGCCAACGCCGCGCTTCGATGTCATGAAGCAAATGGATGTGTTCCGATCAACAGAAGCAGATTGGCGGCGCGAACGGGACAAGATGACGAAAACCTGCAATCAATGCCACTCGCTTAACTTTGTTCTCGAGGAGCTTCAGAAAGGCGATGAGATCATCCGGCATGCCGATCGGCTCATGGCCCAGGCCATTAATATCGTGGCTGCATTGTACAAGGACGGCCTGCTCCAAAAACCGAAGCACTATGCCTATCCGTTTCCAGACCTCTTGACGTTTCACGATGCGCCCACACCGATTGAGACGAAACTCTTCGTTATGCATCTCGAGCACCGCATGCGGGCCTTTCAAGGGACCTTCCACGCGAATCCGGACTACGCCCTCTGGTACGGATGGAGCGAGATGCAACGGGACTTCACAGAAATCCAACACCTGGCTGAAGAAATGAGAAGACAGCACAGACCAGCCCGCGTGAAGAAATGATTGCCTGAACCCGAACGGCCAGCCCGGCACAGATGTTCTCCAGTGGAGCCCCTTGTTGTTGCGTGCTGACCACTCCAAACCGAAGACGAACTGCTGATCACGAGTGTGATCCGAGGCATTACGGAGCGGCACAAGGCGGTAAAAGCCTTGCGGAAAGCGCACGATGAATTGAGCGTCGAATCATACATCGGGAGCCTGCGGAAAGAGTGCACGCATTCCAGCATCTTGACTTCCTTGTATCCTCAAAAAGCGCATCATCAAGAAACCGCCTCAAGTCCCGTCGCTCGTCCCCATACCCTATTAGAAGGTGTCGTTTAGTCCTTTCGCGCCCGTAGCTCAGTTGGATAGAGAGTCTGACTACGTTACCTGCCGCGCAAAATCAATAAGTTACACAACTCACTCATTCTAAGGAAGATTTAGTGTCTTTTCAGTTATCACTTGGGATAGACTGAGATAGGCAGAAAGCGTCAGGGAGGGAACCGCTGGATTGATTCTGAACATACTTGGGCAGGGTAATCGAGCCTTTGCTGAGCAGGGTGTACAATAGAGTTTGGATCATTATTGCCAGCGAAGGAAAGGAGCAACATGGCCGGAAAGAAAACAGCCGTAAAGCGGCGTCAGGAAAAAGAAGAGAAGCAGAACCACTACTGGGAAAAGTTCAGGTCCATACTAGAAGCGGGACAAGACTGTGGTGAAGCGCTTGCCTTGGCTCTGGCAATGCCTCATCAAGATGTTCCTGTCCGCAAGTTTCACACAAATCTACTGTGCTTTCTTCAGGACTTCACTGTTCCAAAAGGGTCAAACCCAGAGGAACGATCCCTGTATCTGGAACTCATTCGGCGATTTGAGGCGAGCGGGGAATTGAAGGCAGGGGTCAGGCGCCAGTTTGAGCAATCCTTGCAAGCCAACTCCGCAGGGGCGCCTTGAATGGCGGGCAAGGCCTGCCGCTTACCCTATATCCTCGGCAGCAGAAAGTATCGTTGTCTCACAGCCCTGTCGTTACCTGCAAAGTACGGCAGGGCTTCTTTAGTTATTGTCAGATGGTTCAAAAGAAGCTTGAATTCCCACCACCAGAAGAGAACCACAGCCAGAGCACATCGTCCTGCTGATTGAATTGATAGCCGCGTTCCAGAAGATCGCAACGGTATTGCTCATTGTGCAAAGCCAAGACTTGCCTGGGTATTGAAGCCCATCAATCTGGCCGTCCGCTCCGAAGGGCGTTCAATCTGGTCACAGTGATATCGGAGAAATACTTAAGTTCGACCCAACAAGGAGAGAGTACGACTTAGGGGTTTCTGGGAATCGAACAGCTCAGGGTTGGGTTGCGTATGATCTATCCGTGGCTAACCAAGTGAATCGAGCTATGAGCGCGCAAGGCTTCATTTTCAAACAGGCACGGCTTTGGAATATTTGGGTTTTACGTGGTGGCCGCTTTCATTTGGTTCGTGTTGTTTCTTGTCGCGTTCTGCGGAAAGTTCCCCATTTGTCGTTCCAACATCAAAATGAAATTTCAAACTGACCCACTACCGCATTTCGAACTCTATTGCTTCCGCCACACCTCCTTGACTATACTCGGCGCTTCTGGCTGCGACCCCTACACGCTTTGTAGATTGCAGGCCACACTGATATCAAGACCGCTATGAGGTATTGTCATACACAGAACGAATACGTGGTGGACGCCTTCCGGCGGTTGTCTGAGTTTCGTCGAAATGGGGTTCCGACAGGGGTCACCGCCAGAAATTCTGTATCAGACTCCCAACCCTTGACCCTAGCAGCAACTGCATCAAAATAAATACGTTAAAGCAAAATGCGCCCGTAGCTCAGTTGGATAGAGCGTCTGACTACGAATCAGAAGGTCGCAAGTTCGAGTCTTGCCGGGCGCACCATTTATAATCAATAATTTAAAACTGATTTGATGGATGCTTGAAAGCCTGATTTTAGCTTCTGGGTAACGCCAGGGGTAACAAATCGAGATTGCTTGGTCATGGTCTGGAATGTAACAAAAGTTCCCATTTCCTCGTTCCGCTACTAGTAGCGGAACGAGAGGATAACCTTCGTCATTGGCTGCCAGGCGAGCACCGGCTCGCTTTTCGAGTCAGCCAAGCTTGATGAGACGGGCCAGAACCAGCTATGATACACTGAGCCTAAAGATTCTCGACCGCAGTCCTGATCAAAGCATTCGAGGGGAACCTATGAACCATCTAGTTCTGCTCGCTGACGACAATGAAAAATTGAGACGTGCTTTAGCAGATTTCATGGAGGACGCCGGATATTCGGTCGTACAAGCTGCCACGGGTAAGGACGCCTTGACACATCTCAATTCGTCTACTGAGTTTGATTTGTTCATCACGGACTTAGTAATGCCCGACATCGCAGGATTAGAGCTCATCATCTTGCTCAAAAAATCGCACCCGAAACTCGCTATCGTGGCGATGTCTTTCGACAAGCAATTTCTCTATGTTGCCAATTGGTTCGGAGTCGAAGCAACGCTGCAAAAACCCTTTGAAATATCTGCACTCCTAAAAACCGTGGAATCTGTCTTGTCGAAGAGACAGCTACCAGCTCTAAAGGCGAGCTCGGCGCCCTGAAAGCCAGAGCCCGCCCGCGGTTCAGCCCTCGTCTTCGAGCTGTTCTCCTGACTGTCTAGGTTGTCCAACAACACTCTCAGCGACAGGTTCCGGGCTCGGTCAATTCCTTAATTCGAATTAAAGAATTGAGCTTCGCTCATCACCAGTTGATCGCGCCTCTTCCCCCCGACGAGCAGAAACACTGGCTGGAGCAGCGCGCCTGCCAACCCTGACGCTTATCCTATTCAGGTGTCTTTCCGCTTGAATGGCCGCACCCTTCCGGGTGTCGATTTTTCGCCGCTGGGGACTGGGATTGCACTTTCCAGTTGATAGAGGCCCCAAGGAAAACGCCCGATATTCGCGCCGCTGTATGACTTGATTTTGCGATCCCACTTCTTCAACAACCGTTTCTTGTGTGCCTCCCAGTCAAGTCGCATCTTGGCCAGCCCCGCCGCCGTGAAGCCTGTTCCGGTCCAGCCGTACATATCAGTTGGCAAAGTCTTGGGAAGGTCGCAGCTCAGCGGCCAGCCTACCCATAAAATGCACTCTTTGACACGGCCAAGCTTCCGGCCGCGAGCCAATGTTCTCTTACTCGGAGTCTTCATCGGTTGCCTCGCCTAAAAACTCCGAAAGGTTGAGATTCAACAGCCGCATACATCTACAAAACTGCATCCGCGCGTTGCCTTCAGCGAGAACTAGAGGGTGCAACTTCGGCTGGCCAAATTTGTCCTTGAACGTTAGCCCGGTTGTTTTGAGTTCAGTTCCAATCTCGTGGAGCCGATCGAGCGCTTGCCCAGCTTGGAGCAGTACTTTCCGCGATGCGCCATTCACTGGGTACTCTTTGACAATGGTGTTCCATAGGTCCTTGCCAGGTGCCCCAAGGCTAGCGGGCGGGCGGTCAACGATTTTCATGGTTTTTTTAAATCCACGTTTTTTGAAATTCTCTACGCAAAGTTTCAGCGCGGTTTTTGGTGCTCGCCGGCAAGGAATGAATGCCCCCCTAGTACCCCTGTGTCTTCCTTGCATTCCCGAAGCCGCCGTCCTCGCTCGCAGTCTTCCGGTTGTGGCAGGGTGCGCACGCTGATTGGTAATTGCTTGGATGGTCTGCCCCGCCTTGGCTCTTTGGGATCCGATGATCGACAACGCTGGCACGCTCGGTGCACCCAGGCAAACGAAGCTCACAAACAGGATGCGCAGCTAGGAACGCGGCCCGCCGCTCCCGCCAGGCTGCATCATAACCGCGAGCGGTTGCGCTACCTCGACTGCCTTCATACTGTCTGTTGCGTTCTCTCTTGTGCTGATCACAATCTAAGTTCGGACAGGTCGGAACCCTACAAGGTCTGGGTGATCTCCTCGGGCTCATGCGGCCCCCTCTGCAGGAACTAGAGATCGCAGCTCGTACAATTGGTGCTTGCCGCAATCAAGCGCTCGCTTAAGAATCACAGGCGACTCAAGCACCTTCTCCTCACCCCGATAAACCTTGTCCATGTTGTGCTGGATCGTCGCACGGTCGAGAAACTCTTGCAGTTGATCGAAGGGACAATGAATCGCTTGTGCAAACTCTTCCATTGTGACGACGGGAACCTCGCCGCCGATTCTCTTAATCAGCTCTGGCAGTAAGTGCATTTTGCAATTTGGGTCATTACATTTCTTTTTTCTGCTCATCAACGAATCCTCCCGTTTTTCTTGACTCCCCGATGTCGACTCCCGGCACCGTCCTGCTCTAATCCCCTGCGTCTCCCTACAAGTAACAGCCCTTTTCCCTCTCAATGACGTTTGGTGACGTTTGTTAGGTATATCCACGTATCGCCCGCGCGGGTGTCACACGTATAAAATAGCCACAAACGTCACCAAACGTCATCTCGTTGATTCTATTGACACATCGGTGACGTTTCATTTCTTCCTCTCCCGGATCAATCTTTCAACAAGAACACGCTCAGCGTCATACAATCGAATCCCGACCATCTTCCAAGAGACATTATCTCTGTGACGCTGGATTCCCTTATTGGTGGTCAGCTTATTCGTGAAAGTCTTCCTGCCGGGGACGCGCTCCCCGCGCTCTCCTTTCCAATGCCGGAAGCTTTCATAGAGCCAGGCTACAGACTCTTCATAGTGCGGCCCACGTAGGCAACATTCCGAAAGCCACATTTCGAAAACGTTCTCTGACTCCAGGTATTCGGCCGTCGCTGCCAAAACAATGTCAGGCGGATTCAGCCTTTGACGCTGCCACACAAGGCAGCCGTCGACACACCAACGCAAGATCCCATCTGCTTCCCCCCGCAGTTCGGCCTTCAGCGAAGTATTCTGCTCTGCAACGGGGATCTCTACGTTGAACGGAACAAGATGAAAGCGCCGTCGGATAGATTCGTCGACAGTCTTTAGGGCTGGCTTGTGATTTCCGGCAATGATCAGGGTAAACTGTGGCAGGAAGTCAAAAAAATCCTGGCGCATGAACCGAGCCGACATGACATCCCGCCCGGTTAGGTTCTTGACGCGTGCCTCATCCCATCTTTGATCTTCATCGACTTCGTTTGAGACTACCAACCTTGCCCCAGCGAGCTTGGCAAGATCGCAAGGATGCCGGTCTCCCTTGGCCTCCACAAAAGTCTCAGCACTAGCGGTTGTGGCATACTCGCCAAAGACATGCTGTAAGGTGAAGAGAAAGGTTCCCTTACCGTTCCCGCCACTGCCATAGAAGAAATCGAGACATTCCTCGCTGGGATCGCCACACAATGCGTATCCGGCTAATCTCTGCAGGTACGCTTGCAATTCAACATCACGATCTGTGACGCGGTCGAGAAATGCCCGCCAACGCGGACAATCCCCTCTCGGTGTGGCGTTCGAAACCTTCGTGATCAAGTCCTCGCGCCGATGCGGGCTCAACTGTCCTGTCTTTAGGTCGATTGTCCCCGCTGGTGTGTTGAAGGCCCACAGGTCCGCATCCCATTTATCAACCTCGGAATAATGGCGGACATCTCCCCTAGCAAGTTTCTCGACAGCCGCGACGGTCGTGGCAGAGGCAACCGCGCGGGCCAGGCTTTCACGCGTCGACGGTCTATGGATGTCTGGGTCATCTGCACAGAGCCGTGCAATAGAGCGGCAGATAGAGCGAGCTTTATCCATGACGACTACAGTCGCCACAAAAGCCCATCGTTGCCCAGTCCACTCAAGCCAACCCCACTGGTCGACATATCGAAGATCTTGGGCATGTCGTACTGAGAATTGTTCGGCCAGGGCGTCATCACTGTACTTCGTCGGTCGGAGTTCCTTCTCTATCCAAGGCTCCGCCTCGGTATCATCGCCAGGTTCCCGCCGGTGGTATTCATCATCACCGCCAGCATCAACATGCGGTACACGATGCTCTCCTCGCGCAGATTTGGCCTGTTGCTCCGCCTCGACTGCTTCATCGACAATGGTTATCTTCGCCGGATCATACTGGCTGATACTGGCCGCGATCTTCTCCAGTTCTGCGTCCTCAAGTGGAGGAGTGCAGCACTTCTCATTGATTGCTCGGAGTGCTGCCAGGATGGCAGCTTGTCCTAATCCTTGCTTCCTGAGCGCGCCAGCGTGACGC
>Ga0180085_1000437_pt1 | contig 14626 bp, 10 predicted proteins | sample EasRiv730_16_10D_FD_123013 | JGI IMG/M metagenome (GOLD analysis project Ga0180085, IMG submission 123013) | Soil microbial communities from meander-bound floodplain in the East River, Colorado, USA - East River metaG ERMLT730_16_10D | ecosystem: Environmental > Terrestrial > Soil > Floodplain ... | reverse complement strand
TCGGTCCCGTCCATGTCGACCGGCGGCAGTATTTGCCGACCGGTACGCCCTGGCGGTTGAACCAGTCGGCAAGGGCGGAGCAATTGAGAGTGGCAAGTAGCCTGCGTCTGCCCTCAAGGATAAAGGGCTCTGCTTTCGGGTCCCGGAGCCAATCATCGAAGGTCTTTGCGTCGGGGGGTTTGATGTAGCCATAGATCTCGCATGGCGTCACGCCCCCGCCCTTCTTGAAGCGGTTCATCAGCTTCTGCTTGAGCCGCTTGGACGTATGGGCATTGTGCCCAACATGGTCCCGGCAAGCCGAGATGACATCCTCTTCCCAACTCTCCTCGGCCGTGTCGATGCAATCGTTGGGTGCGATTACACGGGTCCCGTGGTCAACCGCGATGCCACACAACCGGACGGCTTCGGTACCGCGGACCAGGCGACCCAGATCTTCCATTACGAGCAGGTCGAGCTTTCGCGAGCGCAGCCATTGCTCAATCTCGTCCAACTCAGGCCGATCCAGTCGCTCTCCCTTCCCCTTGGTCGCAATGACCAGTTGCTCTATTGGACCTTCGTAGCGCTCCGCAACTTCCTCTTTGCCGTGGTCCACCTGGTCTTCCAGGCTGACCTCCTTCTGTTTGGCGCAACCGCTAATGCGGGCCACGATGCCAACCACGAGCGTGTGCCCATTCCTGGGCGTAATGATCGAGCCACTACTCCGTGACATGAAGGCGTCTCCTCACCAGTGGAGACACCGCCATCGCCATCAAGCTGATTGACACAGTGTGCCAATCAGCTTGATAATTCGTGAGAGTCCGTGATTAGTCGTGACCATTCCCAATTTTGCCAAAGTCGATGCGGCACAAGGAGTTGAGGACGGAAGCGGTTGCTCGACAATGACTTCGGAAATGAGCAAAGTCGAGTCCCGTGCCCTCCGCTCTGACGACGGGCCGTCATCCTAACCCGATGGCGGCCTTTGCTTTGCGCTCTCAGCATGATCGAGTCTCCGTGCGGTATGCTGAGAATATGCTGAACTTGAAACCTGTTAATCGGCCTGTTATCGCCTCGATTTCACCGATTCTTCCAGACGCTGCATTACATCGTGCGACTCCTGTCTGGCGTTGGATCATCTCGTCGTCGACGTGCCCAACCCACTCGCGGACCATGGCCTCCGGCACGCCGCGCGTCAGGGCCAGCGAGATGAACGTGTGGCGGAAGGTGTGCAAGCGGCCGGGCAGTCCCAGCTTCTTGTGCAGCCGCTTCAGGTAATCGAGGAGCCGACGCTGACGAATCTGGCAGACGGGACCATACCGGTCGGCCGGGAACATGAAGACCCATAGGCAATGCCGCGGTTGACCAGCGCCTTGTTGTACTCCGCCCAGTTTGTCACCTTGTACGCAGTTTTCCGGACACGAGCCATTGCGTCGCTCCTTCAAAGAACCTGAGAACTCCACGACTCGCCGGTGCTATGCAGAAAACAAGCAAATTGTTCGACAGGATCATTTAGTGGGCCCAATGAATCCCGCACTCCTCAGCCGGGACCAGTGCATCCGCATGCCAGGGCACGATCCGCGGCGTGAAGTGTTCCGCCGGACGATCGGCCGGCACGAGCGCCGTGAAGACGAATCCGTTCGCGACGCCCGGAAGCGAATGGTCCCGGTGCATCTCCACCACCAGCGGCCTGTCGGCATTGGACGCCTCGGCGAACAGTTGCACGTGGACGGCGGAGGGGTCCAATTCGCCGAGATGGACCTGCACCACAAACGACCAGTGGTTGTTGGCCTGCGAAACACAAATCTCGCCAAAATGCAGACCGTGCCAGTGCTCGGCCAGATGTTCGTGCCACGTTTGCAAATCGGCGGCGACTCGCGCCCCGTCGGCGGACCGGAATTCATACGATGCAGCGCCCGGCAAATAAGCCAACTCCGTGTAATCTTTCACCATTCGGTCACTGCCGAATCGCGGTGTCAAGCGACTCATGCTGGCCGCCAGTCGTTTGAGCCATTTGCGGGGAATTCCCTCTGTGTCGCGATCATAGAACTCGGGAACGACTTCGCGCTCCAGCACGCGATACAAACGATCCGCTTCGCGGGCGTCTCGGGTCCACGAGTCATCCTCATCGCCGTCTCCCAAGGCCCAGCCCACGTCCGGCGACCAGGCCTCCGCCCACCAGCCATCGAGCACTGATACGTTGAGCCCGCCATTGAACAGCATTTTCATGCCGCTGGTGCCGCACGCCTCCGTGGGCCGCCGCGGCGTGTTGAGCCAGACATCGATCCCGGCTGCCAGATGTTGCGCAAGGACCATATCGTAGTCTTCCAGGAAGACGACGCATTGCGAGAGTTCCGGTTGCTGTGCAAATCGCGCCATCGAGCGGACGAGCGCCTTGCCCAACTCGTCGTTGGGATGGGCTTTGCCGGCCACAATCAACTGGATGGGCCGCCGCGGATCGAGCAGCAGCCGTTTCAGCCGGCTGACATCGTGCAGCAGGAGATTCGGGCGTTTATATTCTGCGAACCGGCGGGCGAAACCAATCGTCAGTGCACTGGGATCCAGCACATGCCGGGCCGCACGGACGGCGGCCTCGCTGGCACCCCGCACCGTACGTTGTCGCGCCATCCGCCTGCGCACATACTCCACCAGCGCCACGCGCGCCTCTGTACGCAGCGCCCACAGGTGGATGGGATCGAGACGAGGCAGTGCTGCCGCAGCCTCTGCCAATCGGGCCAGCCAGGGATCACAGGCGGGCGATTCCACCCAATACCGGCGTGCGGGGCGCGAATTCCACGTGGGGATGTGGACGCCGTTGGTGATCGAACCGACAGGCACCTCGGACTGGGGCCAGCGCGGAAAAAGAGGAGCAAAAATGCGTCGGCAAACCAGACCGTGCAACTGGCTGACGCCGTTGGCTCGGCAACAACCGCGCATCGCCAGCAACGCCATGCTGAACGGTTCGCCCACGTCCGTGGGGTCGCGCTTTCCCAGCGCTAACAACCACTCGACCGGCAACCCGAATGTTTGCATGAATGGCCCGGCATAATGGGCCACCATCGCTGGTTCAAACTGGTCGAACCCGGTAGCCAAGGGAGTGTGCGACGTGAACAGATTCCCGGCGCGAGTGGCTTGGAACGCGACCGGAATCGGCACCTTCTTTCGCCGGGCGAAACTCGCGGCCCGTTCAAGCACGGCCAGAGCCGCGTGCCCTTCGTTCAAGTGACAGACATTGACTTCCAGTCCCAGTTCGTCCAGAAGCCGCCAGCCCCCGACTCCCAGCACGATTTCTTGAAGCAGCCGCTGGTCCCGCCCGGCATCGTAGAGATGCGCAGTAATCCCGCGGTCCCAAGGGCCATTCTGCGGATCGTTACTGTCGAGCAACAGCAGATCCACTCTCCCGACGCGCACTTTCCAGACGCGCAGCAGCAACGTCCGTCCGGGAAGCTCGACCTGCACGCGGCGCCAGCGGCCGTCGTCGTACCGGAGCGGAACAATCGGCAGGCTATTCGGGTCGTTATAGGGGAACGCCTCGCGCTGCGCCCCGTCATCAGCCAGCCCCTGCCGAAAGTAGCCCTGCTGATACAAGAGACCAACTCCCACGAGTGGCACTGCGAGGTCGCTGGCGCTTTTGAGGAAATCACCAGCCAGGATCCCCAGCCCGCCCGAATAAATCGGCAGCGCCTCGCTGAGTCCGAACTCCATGCTGAAATAGGCCACGCGACGGAGCGGGCTGGCCGGATGTGTCGTCTGGAACCACGTGGCCTGGTGCTCGTATTCGTTCCGCTTCCGGCGCCAGTTCGCCAGTTCCGCCAGCAACTGCTGGTCCTGCGCTGCTTCCGCCAGGCGCTCTTGCGTCGCATTCAGCAGGATCAGATGCGGGTTCTCCGTCTGTTCCCAGGCGTCCGGATCGAGGCGCTGCCAGATCCGCCGGGTCAAGTGGCTGGTCGTCCACCGCAGGTCGAGCGCCAGTTCCGAAAGGTCGCTCAATGCTTCCGGGAGTTGACGATGGAGATACCCGTTGGGCATAGTCGTGGTGGCCTTCGGTCATCAATGATGCCTGACGTGAGCCGCGGGAGTGTGGGAATCCAGCCTGAGATCTCCCCGGCGCAAGTCTTTCTACAACACGGTCCGCACTGCCACAACGAAAATTCCTAGTCGTCGTCCTCGTCCTCGTCCTCGTTCTCGGAGGTCGGAGGTCGGAGCAGGCGGACGGCGGTTGCGGCGGGGCAGCGTCGCCAGGTTTCAACGCGAAGGCGCCAAGCGAGCCAAGGCGCAGAGGGACAGGCAAGAATCGGGAGGGCGAGGCTCCTGCCGAGCCGCGCTCTAGGAAGGCACGGATGGAACACAGGGCTAACGACTGCGTTCACTTGCCGGGCCGGCTGCAAGGAACGTGATGTCTCGAAAAACCGTCATGCCGGTCCGGTCAAGTGCAACGCATGGTTCGCCGGCGTTTCACTGCACGGGCTTGAGAGCCACGAATTCTCCGTTGCCAATCGGAACCACCAGTGATCGCCATCCTGGTGTGGCTCGCACCTGAGCGATGAATCCATGCAACTCGGCGGCATGCGACACGGCGTTATCCATCACCAGCAGACCGCCCGGAGCCAGTGCCTCCTGAATCCACGGCCACCAAGCCAAATACTGTTCCCGATCAGCATCGAGAAACAGCACGTCGAAAGTCGCCGGTCGCTGTTGGCCGAGGAACTGGCCGGCCTCCGTTACCTCTTGGCGAACCCAGCGGGACAGTCCGGATCGCTCCAGATTACTTCGGGCCATCTCTGCTTTCGCCGCGGAGACTTCGACAGTAACGACGCTTCCCGAGATTGCCTTGACGGCCTCCGCAAGCCACAGGGTTGAATATCCATTGGACGTTCCGATTTCCAACACGCGCCGGGCTTTCGCGGATAGCACGAGGATTGCGAGAAACTCTCCCGTCTCCGGGGTGATGTTGAGCATCTTCTCATGTCGCGCGTTGGCACGGGCGTCATTGGTTGCTCCAAAGTCCTCCAGGTCGCGGAGGAGTGACCGCAGTGTGTCGTCCATCGTTGCCCACTCGCGAGGCGCTACACCGGAACCTCGCCACCGCTGAGACCGTAGAAGACCCGCCAAACCAGCAGGTCGTCGCTGAAGTCTTCGAACCGGTGCTCGATCGCGGCGGCCACGAAGAGGAAGTCGCCTGGCCCGAACGGGTCCCGCTTGCCGTCGTGAAATAGCACGCCTTGGCCGCGAACCACGATGTAGACCTCGTCCTGTTCGTGCGCCGTTTGTTCGTCCGGGCGCGCCGGCGTCCCGAGCACTACGTCGAGGGTGCCGCGCTGCAGAACGCGGACTGAGCGCTTGTTCGCGCTGTCCGGGATGCGGACTTGCGCTCCACGAGGCGAATCACACGGCTACGATCGGTCGTGCTCATCGCTCGCTCCCTGCGCCCGCGAACAATGTTTATCCGGCTCGGCCAAAAATGCTTAGGCCGCTGCAAAGCTGGATAACACCCTAATGTAGCCGGCAGGTGCGGCGAGGCAACTCCATCCAGCGCTAGATGTTGCGCGCCCCAGACTACCGCGGTGGCCCGGATTAGATGACCGGAAATGGCCAGCTAACGCGGATCGGTGCAGGCGCGGGCGGGGAGTAAGTTGGGGTTCCTTGGCTCACGGGTCAGAGAAGCGGAACCCGTACTGGCCTTGGCCGATCCGCGGTGATCCGCCGCATCCGCGGCGCTCCGCGTGTTCTCCGCCCGGTGCGGCAGGCGCTGGCTGGCTCCCGGCAGACGACTGCTGCTGTACGGCAGCTCTCGGCGGGCGTGCGGTTGGTCGTGTCTGCCGCGCGGCAGCTGCGGGCTGCCGTGCGGTTGGGCTCGCCTGCGGTGCGGTAATTCCCGTCTGCCGTGCGGTAGAATCGGTCTGCCGTGCGGTAGAGGCCGTCTGCCGTGACCGGATGGGACGCTGTAACCTGTTGGCACTAAAACACTTGCGGCAGTTGGCCTAGCCTGAAGGCCAGCGCTGCTGGACAACCGACGGCCGGGGCGGATAATGGCCGGGACAACCCCCCGGCTGTTGGGTCCGGCAGGTGCCGGGCTCGCTCGGCGGGCCTCTTCTTCTCCGTCCTCTTCTCTGGGAGCCGACGCTCATGGCCAAGCAGGATTTTCTTCCACCCCGCGATGCCGAGTTCTTGACCTGGTTCCAGAACTTTAAGACGCAGCTCACCACTCTCGGGGCCGGCCTGGGCGTGACCGCCGGCGAGCAGACGATCGTCAGCAATGACCTGACCGAGTTCACGACCAAGCTCAATACGCTGACGACCAAAAAGGCCGACGTGCAGGGGGCGACGCAGGAAAAGGAGCTTGCCAAGTCGGCCATTCAGGGGCGGCTGCGGCCGCTGGTGCGGCGGATCAAGACCCAGGCCAGCTACACCGCCGCGCAGGGCGAGCAACTGGGGATCGTCGGCCCGGAAGACACGACCGATCTGACCACCGCCAAGCCCACGCTTAAGGCGACGAGCGTGCTGGCCGCCGCGGTCGCGATCGCGTTCAACAAGAGCATTTCCAGCGGCGTGAAGATTCTCTCCAAGCGCGCCGCGGAACCCGCCTTCACGCTGCTTGCCATCGATACGGCCAGTCCCTACGTCGATACCCGCGCCAACCTGGCCCCCGGCCCGGAAACGCGCCAGTACCAAGCCCAGTATCTCGACGGCGACGACCCGGTGGGCCTGGTGAGCGATACGCTGACGGTGACGGTTCCTGGATAATGTCGAATGTCGAAAGCCAAATGACGAAGGAATGTCGAAGGTCGAATGTCGAAACGGCAATTCGTCCTTCGTCCTTGATTCGTCATTTGAATTTCGTCATTCGTCATTGATTCGTCATTTGACTTTCGTCCTTCGTCATTCCCCAGCCCGTCCTTCGATGCCCCAGCCGATGGGCGGAACGGGAACGCCCCGCTCGGAGCAGAAGCGCAGGACCTGGTCGCGGAGGGCTTCGACGAACGTCGGCTCTTCGTGCTCGCAGAGCCGGACAAAGACCCGGGTGGCACACACGTAGGGGGAGCGGGCCACCCGCCAGTCCTCGCCCACGTAGGTCAGGCATTGCCGCAGTTCGTCGTCGCGTGCGGCCCGCAGCCGCTGGTGGACCTCCTCATTGCCGATCACTTGCCGGGCGGATTCCATGAGCATCCCGACCAGCTCGCCGTACTCGGCCGCGAACTGATCGTCCAGCTCGATCGCCAGAAGGTCGCTCCCCACCAGCAGTTGCTCCATCCGCTCCAGGAACAGGGGCACCAGGTCGCCCGCGATGATGTGGCCGTGCTGCGGCGCGATCATTTCCACGGCGGGCCGCAGCGCACGAATCTGTCGCACGGCATAGCGCAGGACCTCGCGCGTCGGCATGTAGATTTGGTGAAACTGGGCGATGCCCGCCCAGTCTGCCTCTTCCGCAAACAGGTGGACCCGCCCCAGTTGGTTCAGGCCCCCAAACAGATCGCCGCTGAACAGGATCCTGGATTCCGGATCGTAGAAGGCGATCGCTCCCCGGAAATGGCAAAAGGGAGTCGGCACGGGATTCCAGGCCACGCCTTCCCGCAGCGTTTGCAGACGGTTGGAGAGCGCCGGTGGAAAATGCAGTTTTCCCGGCCGCACAAGCAGGTGCTGCGCCAGCCGCCACGTGTCTTCCGTCAGGACAACCGTCGCTGCCGGATTGCGCTCACAGAGGGAAGGCAAATTGCCGGTGACATCGGGATCCTGATGGTTGACCGTGATGAAGTCCAGCCGGCCGTCGCCCAAAAGAGCGGCGAGATTGGCCTCGATCACCGCCAAATCGAATTGTGAGCCGGGATCAACGCAGACGCTCGTACCGCTCCCCGAGCCGGGAAACTGCCGCAGGTACGTGTTGCACTGGAGCAGCGAAGACGGATTGCGGTGGCCGATCATCCAGCAGCGCTCGGCAACTTCGAGCGGCTGAACGTGAATCGGCTGATGCTGTGCGGATTCTTCTGAGCCATTCATGGTTCGACTTTCTGGCAAGAATTGGCCGCTCGAGGTGCGTTTGTGTAGGAACCGCCATAGGAATTGCTTGCTCAAGTCCAGTTCGTGTCTTTGCTGGTGCTGACGGCGCCGTTTGCTGTCGCAACCGGCTGTGGGCCGCGACGAAAAAGGAATGGCATCAGTCGCCCGAGGAATGCCAGGGCGCCGTCGGACTGGGCAGCAGGCAAGCCCGCGACGGCGGGCGGTGCCGAAGCATCGGTGGCCCGCTCCCAGGCGCAAACCTCGCGATACGCAGCGAACCCCGCTTGAGCCATCACCACGGGCCGCCATCGCACCAGGTGGGCTTCAGAAACTCCTCCCGGGCGTGAAATCTCCAGGCTGACACTGGCATTGGCGTTGCGTGCCTGGACATCGATCCGCAGCCGGCCGCTGGCCGAGTAGTGGTAAGTCACTTCCAGTCGCCAATCGCCGGAAACATCAGCCGGCAGATCGCGGAGGAAGACGCGACCGATGGTCAGACACTCATCCGGGTCGGTGCTCTCGCCCTCGAGGACTCGGAGCACGATAGACTTGTGGTCGCTGCTGGTGGCGAAGCGGTAGGTGGCCGTAGCCGGCAGCGGCGTCCCCTTGCGCAGGAGAATCCTGTTCATGCGGCGCCCCGTTTTCTCATCAATCTCTTCCATGCCCAGGCTGTGCGTGCTGATACTTGTCACTTGCAGGCTAGGCGGCTGCCAACCGCCTTGCCCGGCCCTGGCGGCGTAGATCGCCGCACCGCGCGCGACGGCTTCTTCGGGGAAGACGAGGTCACTGGGGGCGCGGCCCAATCGCTCTTGCAACATACGGCGGATCATGGGCATCCGTGTCGCGCCGCCCACCAATAGGACCTGCTGTACCAGGCCCCAGTTGAGGCTGCTGCGCTCGATGACTTCGTCGCATATGGCGGCGGTCCGCTGGACCAGATCGTCCGCGGCGAGCTCGAAGTCCACTCGCGTTAGCGTCACGGTCTGGCTGCTACCTCCCGCGGTCAGGTGGATCGACGCCTGCGAGCGAATCCCCAGCGCGGATTTTACCTGTTCGATTCGTTGCACCAGATGCTCCAAATGCTGTGGTTCTTTGCGCAGATCAATCCCGTGTGCGGCCACAAAGGGCTTCACAAGGAGCTCGGCCAGTCGCAGGTCCCACTCGTGCCCGCCGAGAAACGAGTCATGCTGCGTACCGACCATGGTAACCCGCCCTGGGCGAATCGAGAGGACGGTGGCTTCAAATGTGTAGCCCCCCAGATCAAACACCAGGACCGAAACCGGCTTGCCGCGAGGATTCGCGGGCGAAAGCTGTGGCGTGTGCTCCGCGAATGCCAGCGCTGCGGCGACCGGCTCGTTGACCAGTTCCAACAGCTTGAGTCCCGCCATCTCGGCCGCCATGGTTGTGGCGTGACGTTGCGATTCAGTAAAGTGCGCCGGCACGGCGATGACGACACGGCAGTCGCTGGCATCCGCCCCCAGGCACTGCTCCTTCGCTTCCGTCAGAATACAAGCCTGGACGACCTCGGGCGGGATCTTCTCGCCCCCGATTGCCTCGTCGCAAAATGGCTGTCCAAGCATCCGTTTCGCGCAGGCGGCGAGGCGGTCCGGCCGCGCTCGGCCGCGAAGTTGTGCCTCGCGGCCAACGATGGACCGTGCGTCGTCAAAGAGCACAACACTCGGAATGATCGATTCTCCCGCCCTGGTGCGCAGGATTTTTGAATAGCCCGCTGGTCCCACCTCCGCCACGACCGTATTCGTCGTGCCCAAATCGATCCCGATTGTCCGCACGTCGGCCATAACTTACGTCTCCGCCCAGGCCGGATCACCTGTTCATCACGCTAGTAGTAAACCGGTCCGTCAACGTGGCCCGCAGCCATCGTTTGCCTAGTCAGTTCGAACGCCTCGCGCCATTCTCTTTCCAATTCCGGTCCCCAAGAGTCGCCGTGGAAGTCCGCAAGCACATTCAGCAGCGCATCAAAGAACCTGGGATACATTTCCACTGGAATCTGTCGCTGATGGTGGCGCTGTCCCAGAATCTTCAAATAGCTCTCGGTGGCCGGAAAGCGATGGCAGCCATGGGAAACGACGACGTGCAGGGCGTTCAGCAGCACGTTGGCCTGCACTTCCAAATCCACCCTGCTAAAAAACGGCCGAGCCTCGGGACAGACCTCAAAGAACTTGGCATAAAAGCTCTTTCCCAGTTCACCCTTCCCGTGCCGCAGAATGCGATGCAGGCTTTCCTGGAGGTGTTGCATGGCTCAACTCCCTGGAGCGAGGCCAGTCCCGAGTGGCGCCGATTAGATCCAGGGTGCACGCAAGTGTCATACCTAAGCCCGAGGTCAACGAATCTTGGCGCGGTTCAAGTGCCGGCTGGCAGGCGGAGGCCATTGCCTGTAGCGCCGGTCCGCAATCCGGCAACTGCCAACGGGCCTGGAAACGTGGATTGGGCAGCCGAGCAGCGGTCGCCGCGGCCAGCAGTACCAGACCCCAAACGCATTCGCTGGGAAGTGCGTCGTCATGCAATGTGTCGAGCTACCAACCGATTGTGCGAAACAGCACGGCTCACGTGTGCGGGGGCGCCCGAATCCGCGCGATCCGCACAGCGCTTGCCGGATGCCACTTGCCAAGCGGCCGGCTAGGTCGGCGAAAGACTGTCTTCTGGCGCCGGCGGCAACGCGGGCGCGGGTCTGGAAACAAGGCCCCTTTCGGCGTCAAAGTACCAAGACCGCAGAAGAGAAGCGCCGACATAGAGCAATTGCAGGGCGACAGCCGCACAGACATAGCCTGGTCCGCCTTCGCCCTGTCCGTAGCGGTGCAGCCCTGCACCGAGCGTGAAATTGACGCCATACCAGGCCATGACCACCAAACAGAAACAAGCCACCGAACACACCGCCAATCCGCGGTGTCCGGCCCAGCCCCCCAGGCGGGCATGCAGCACCGCCACGTATCCTAACAAAGTCACCAGTGCCCAGACTTCCTTTGGATCCCAGCCCCAAAAGCGTCCCCAAGCATAGTCGGCCCAGATGGCCCCCAGGACAATCCCCGCCGCAAGCAGCAACACGCCGACTTGAATCGACTGATACGTCCATCGGCTCAAGGAGCGAATGGCTGGCCGATTGGTCGATCCGAGCAGGTAATGGCCCAGCATGATATTGGCGAGTCCCAGCGCCAGCGCAAAAGCGGCGTAGCTGAGCGTAATCGTCATGACGTGTGCCACGACCCAGAAGTTGCTGCGCAGTATCGGTTCCAGCGGCCGCACGGCCGGATCAAGAACCAGCGGGCAGCAGTCGGCCACTGCGAGCAGTACGGCCGTCACGCTCGCTGACGCCGGGAGGATGAGTTTTTTTCGCTGCGCAAGCTCCAGCGCCAGTCCCAGCACGGCGACACCTGCGGCCACGCAGATCACGGATTCGTACAAGTTCGTCACGGGAGGCTGGCCCGCGATGGCGATCCGCAACACAAAGCCGATCGCCACCGCCAGAAGGCCGGCGAAATAGGCTGCCAGCGCGCCAAAGTAAATGGACTTCCACCGTGAAACCGAATGCAGCCACGTGCCAACCGCCGCGGCCAGCATAAATCCCCAGCTCCAGCGGAAGGGCGCCCAGCGGTTGTAGGCTAGCTCAAGCCCGATCGCCCACGGGCTGGCATATTCACGGCGGGTGGCTTTCACATGCTGCAAGCTCGCCAGGAATTGCTCCGAGGCACGAATAAACGCCGCGGCTTCGTGTTCCTGATACGATTTTCTCGCATGGCGCAGCAATTCCTGGCAGTTTCGCAACTCGCCCGACGGATCGGACTCCGCGTCAAATTTGGTGACTAGGAGTTGGGCAACCGAAAGCGAATGGGCTCCTTCGCTCCCAGCGCGGGGCAATACCACCAGCCCACGCCCCATACGGTGGTCCTGGTAGAGCCACAGCCGGCGGGCCAATTCGACGGCATTTTGCTCCAGCTCCGTCAGCTCCTCCCCAGTCTGCTCCATCGTGAGCAGGTTCTGGGCCCAGGTGGAAAACGGCAGCCTCCGCTGGGTGCGGCGCTCTTCAATGGTCGTCGTGGCGAGTTGGTGGGGGGAAATGTGGGTCGCGTTCTTGTTCAAGCCCAGAACAAAGCGAAGTTCAGCTTGTTCGACTCGCAAGAGCGGCATCCGGTCCCACCGGTCCGCCTCGTGCAGATGGAAGTAGAGCGGATGCCAGTTCGTGACCCGCTCCAGATGCCCCTGATCGGCATGCTCCCAGCCCCGCCAGTCGAGCAGCATCGACAGGTAGGCGCCCGTGGGGTCGAGCGGCTGGGCCGTCCCAGGGTCCGTCAAGCTGACGCTTTGCGTGATCTCACGCAGCGTTTCTCGCGCCAGCGAATCGAGGGGCTTCCAGCGTCCTCCGCTGTGTACCGGCAGCGCTGGCCACAATCTGTAGTCGATGCCGTCTTCGGCAAAGTTGGCCTCCACAACCACCAGGCACAGCAGGCAGATCCCTAAGGCGAACGCGAATTGACGCATCAAGTGTCTCCTTGCGAAGCCCGACTCCGCAGGGTCACGCGGCACGCCGCAGAGGTGGTTGCTGCCGCTCGTCGCTCTTCGCACCGTGTTCGGGCGAGAGCGCTGTGGGACGCGCGGCTACCTTGCGGCACGACGGGACGTAGGCCCGCCGGACAAACATGAATGCCAAGCCTGCACAAATCGCGAAACTTCCGGCGTATTTCAAGATTCTTCCCGGGTCCCGAGTGACCAAGAAAGTCGATACGTTCCTCCCGCGGGCCGCCTCGCCGGAATCTGTTTGGTAAATCGTGAAACCCCCGTGGGTCAGCGGCCGGTTCAGTGCAATCACATGCTGCTCGTCGAGATGTCGGCGCGGATCAACGACTAGGACGATGCTGGAATTGCCAGCGATGTCAGCGTTACCGGGGCTCGCTTGTCGGCGGATTTCAACCAACTTCAGCGCGAATCCGAGCGGCACGCGCGAGGCTGCGTAGCTCAGCGCCAGCACGCCACCGGGCATCGTGAGGGTCGATTGGCCATACGTCGGATCCCCGCGGCGCAGCCAGATTTGTTCAGATTTGTCACCCGCGGTGATCTCCACCAGGGCTGCTGGTTGGCTCTCGTCGCTGCCTATGCGGCTGGAGGAGACGTTGCTCGCCTCGTAGGTCACCTGCCGCCGGGCATTGGGAATGTGCCCGACGATTTGCAGACGAAACTGACCAGGGAGGTCGAAGCTGTCGCCAGGATGCAGCACGCGGGGTGACTCGCGACATCCCGCCGAACAAAGCCGCCCGAGCAGCTTGCCTTCGCCCGATTGCAGAAGCTCGACCGCGCTGCCGGGCTGCATCGCCGCGTGCTCGTAGCGAAACTTCACCGGACAGAGTCGCGGATAAACTCCATCGAGGTTGAGCAGCGGATCCTTGGCGAAGGCGATCTGCCGGAGTGGCTGGTCCTCGCCCGGAAGGTGGACTCGTAATTCGAGCATCGGATTCTTCGGTTGCTCGCCCTTCGTCGTAAATTGGCCCAGCCGATCCGGCACGGCGTTGGGCAGGTAGTCAGCGATTTCGACCGCGACCCCGCTCATTCCGAGCGAAATCTTTTGGCCCACGCTGCGGTCCACAGCGACACGTTCCACGATGTCGGCGTAGTACATGGTGAGCCGGCCTTGTTCGCCCAGGTCGTCCGCGGGCGGCGCGAGGAAGTCTTCCACCATCCGCTCCGAGGCGGCTTGCTGAAGCTGGAGTCTAATTGGACCGACTAAGAACGCATCGCCAAACTGTTGATCGGCGAGCCAACCCTCGGCGACGCGCACTCCCGCGGGACCGGAAGCGGTGAATTGAACCGCGGGGCCGCCTTGCCTGGATTCGTCAGCAACCCACGTTTCTGTGGCAATGGCTCGCGGGTGATAGGCCAGGACGTGGGCCGACACGCCGTCCACCTCGCCCAGGTCGAGGGATTTGCCTGCTGGCCAGTCCACCGGCCCGCCCTCGAAGCTGAATTCGAACGAAGCCTCTTGCGGCCGGCCAACCCAGAATGCGCTGACCTGGTCGCCGCGCGTCAAAACCAAGTGGTCGATCGTGTCGTTCTCGGCAAGCGATATCTGGCCCTCAACGCCGCCCCAGTACGACTGAATGCCACCGGCTAAAAGCACAAGCAATCCCATGTGCGTGACGACGAAGCCGGCATGCCGCGGCTGCCAGGGCCACCGGCTGGCTGCGGCACAAAACCCATGCAACCCGAGCAGGGCCAAGAAACCGAAAAACCAGGCGCTTTCATAGACAAACCAGCGTGCCTGCGCCGAACCGTGCCTGGCCGCCAAGAGCGAACCCCAAGCCAGCACGCCGGCGAGTGCTAGCAGCAGTACGGTCGCCGCCTTTGGCGCAGCGAGCAGAAAGAGAGCCCTCTGCGCAAATTGGACGGCCCTCGTGGCAAGCGTTTCCTGGTCCCGTGACATTCCGTGTCGGCCGGAGGAATCTGCTGATGAAACGACACGGGCGGCATTCTGCCGCCAGTTGTCCAGCGGACGATACCGAGGAACGGTCGCAGCAGCAAGGCCGTCGGCGGCCTATCAAACTGGCACTAGCCGGCCGTGACGCTCGTCAACCGTCTCAACCGCCTCGATGGCGAGCATGAGCAGCGGATCGAGCGGGCAGGGGCACTGGCTGGTCTCTCGGTTGGCGCAATG
>Ga0180085_1000436_pt1 | contig 14688 bp, 13 predicted proteins | sample EasRiv730_16_10D_FD_123013 | JGI IMG/M metagenome (GOLD analysis project Ga0180085, IMG submission 123013) | Soil microbial communities from meander-bound floodplain in the East River, Colorado, USA - East River metaG ERMLT730_16_10D | ecosystem: Environmental > Terrestrial > Soil > Floodplain ... | reverse complement strand
GGAAGCTGGGTGAACTCGGATTTGTCACGGGCGAAGGAACGCTGGGGATCGTCAATTCCGGCCCTCCGGGTTTTGATGTGATTCCACACATTAACCTCATCAATGTGAGTATTGGCAATCCTACGCTGACAACCACCCAGCCCAACAACACGTTCTACGGCGCCGAAAATTTTTCCAAGATTTACAAGAATCATACGTTCAAGTTTGGCGGGGAAGCCCGTTACTTGCAAATCAATGAACGTAACGTTTGCGGGCCCACAGGCTTTTTTGATTTCGACGGAAGTGAAACCGGCAATGATTTCGCCGATTATCTTGTAGGAGCACCCAGCAGCTTCGGACAATGCAGTCAGCAGTTCCTGGACTCCCGCAGCCATTACGGCGCCGCTTTCATGCAGGACTCTTTCCGCATCAAGCCCAATTTCACTTTGAACTATGGCCTTCGTTGGGAATATAGCGAACCGTGGTGGGACACCCAGGGTAAAATCGAGACTATCGTTCCAGGCTTGCAATCGACCCAGTTTCCGACGGCTCCTTTGGGCTGGGTAGTCCCTGGTGATCCGGGAATCCCGAAGACTCTGGCGCCCACAGACTACAAGAATTTCGGACCGCGGATTGGCCTGGCCTATTCCCCTGGATTCAGCGGCGGAGCACTCGGCAAGCTTTTTGGCGGCCCTGGGAAAACCAGTATTCGAGCCTCTTTCGGGATCTACTACACGGCCATTGAGGATCTTAATCTTTTCTACGAAGTGGGTGATGCTCCGTTTGGCCGATACTGGACAGCCCCCCTTCCGGTGAGGTTCGAAGAACCCTACAGGACGCGATTCGATAGTACTTCTCAGGGGCAACGCTTCCCATTTAAGTTCCCTATCCCGGGCGATCCGGCCAACAAAACCTTGGATTATTCCGGCTACCTGCCCATTTCGTACTCGCCCGGGTATGACATTCACAACCGCCAACCCTACGCTGAACACTACAATTTCACGATCCAGCGGGAACTCTCTCCGTCGACAATTTTGAGTCTCGCCTACGTCGGAACCCAAGGGCATAAATTGATCTCCCAGTACGACGCCAATCCCGGCGATCCCAAGCTCTGTTTGAGTCTGATGGGCGCTGGTGTCATGGCAGGCACTCCCGAATGTGGTCCCAGTCTTTCGCAACTGGACTTCACGAGACCCAATGGGACTATTGTGCACGGAACCCGGACAAAGCTTGGCCCCGCTTTTGGCTACGGGAATACCTACACTGCCAACATTGCCAACTCCAACTACAACTCTTTTCAAGCGACGGTCGAGCGGAAGGCGGCAAACTTTACCTTCCTGGGGGCCTATACCTTCTCCAAGGCCATCGATAACTCCTCCGCGTTCGGACAGTGGGTCAATTTCACCAACTACCGGTTAAGCCGATCTCTTTCTGACTACGACCTGACCCACAACTTTGTCTTCAGCTACAACTATCTCCTTCCGTTCGATCGAGCCTTTTCGAAAGGGCCTAAGCGCCTGACGCAAGGGTGGAGCATAACGGGCATAACCCGCTTTGCCACTGGCTTTCCCATTTTCCTCAGTCAGGGAGAAGACCGATCGCTCGTAGACAGCGGGGCCACGGATGTTCCCAATTTTAAGGGTGGATTAAAGACTCAGGACCCCAGACTACCAGGCCCCGATGGCACCCCAAATCTCTTCTTCAATGCCGATGCCTTCGAGACCGGCCCATTGGGACAGTTTGGCAACGCGAACCGAAAGTTCTTCCATGGGCCGGGTTTCAACAACTGGGATTTCTCGCTGCAAAAGTCCACCAAGTTGACCGAGGCCATGTCCCTGCACTTGCGAGCGGAGTTTTTCAACATTTTCAATCACGCGCAGTTTCACAACCCGAGTGGTGACTTCAGCGACAGCCAATTTGGCTTCGTCACAAACGCAAGAGATCCGCGCATTGGGCAACTGAGTTTGAAATTCATGTGGTAAGCCTGAATCTCAAGGGGTGCCCGTTTCGGGCGCCCCTTCAGAATTCTTTGATCAAGACTGTAGCATCGGCTCCCCTCGCCCCAACGCGGGAGAGAGGGGTTGAGGGTGAGGGGGATACCTCGCCGTTGAATCAACTCCTGAGACCCAGCTCTGGATAAGGTCTAGAAACTGCCGCAAAAACATCCAGCCGTGTGCTGGCCCCTCACCTCTCCCGCGTTGGGGCAAAGGGAACCGAACCCAATCAAGGTTTTCGAAGCCCGACAACTATCCTCTGTATGTTCTGTGGTGCTCAACAGGTCGCTATGAGGTTTTGGCTCTCTTTTTTGATCCTCTTCTGTTACCTGCATTTGCCTGTCTCGCCATTTTTATTCACGGAGGCCCAAACTCAGGCCGAAGCATTCCGCCGGCAGGCTCTGGCCCTTTCGCGGAACAAGCAATGGGACGAGGCCATCAAAAAGTATCAGGAAGCCCTCCAACTGGAGCCGAACGATGCTGACACCCTCTACAATCTGGCGCTGGTGTTGAAATACAAAGGGGAAGCCAAGGCGGCATCTGAAACTTTTCACGCTGCTCTACGATTGAAGCCCGACTGGGCTGAAGCCCACTATGGGCTGGGAGCCACCTATTACGATCTGAAGAACCCGTCGGGTGCGTTGCATGAGTTGCGCTCGGCCTTGAATGTGAATCCGAAGCACGTCGGGGCTCACTACTTTCTGGCCGTGGTGCTTCTGGAGCGCAACGAACTCAGTGAGGCGATTTCCGAACTGCAGAAAGTGCTTCAACTTCAACCTTCGCATTGGGAGGCTCAACACCAGTTGGGGTTGGCAGAATTGCAGAACAACAATCCTTCAGCCGCCGTGGAGTCGTTGCGGCGTTGCGTAGTCTCAAAACCTTCTTCTGCACCAGCCCACTACAATCTTGGGCTTGCCTGGGGACAAACGGGGGACTTGGAGAAGGCAACCGCAGAGTTCCGGCGCGCCATTGAGTTGGACCGCGCCTTTGCCCCGGCCCACTCCCGGTTAGGGGTAGCGTTGCGGCGTCAGGGAGATCTTCCAGGTGCTCTCGCGCAGTTCAAGGAAGCGGTGCGATTGAATCCGAAGAATGCCGAGGACCACTACAACTTCGGACTGGCGTTGAAAGGCCAAGGGGATCTGGAAGCAGCGATTGCAGAGTTCCGCCAGGCAGTCGCTCTGCAACCAGACTTCGAAAAAGCCCGCTACAACCTTGGAATTGCCTTGCGAACCCAAGGCCAGACGAAGGCTGCCGACGCAGAATTACGTCAGGGGGCCGCTCTGCAGGACCTGAAGTTACGGTTGGCCCGCGCCAAGAACTTCATTTTCCAGGGTGATAGCTCGCTGAAAGCTGGAAACCTGGATGATGCCCTCGGCTTCTTTCGAAAGGCCTTGGAGGAAAGCGCCGATCTCCCAACAACTCACTATTACCTGGCCCTGACCTGGGAGAAAAAAGGAGACTCAGCCAAAGCACTCGCAGCCTATCAAAAAGCACTGGAACTCAAGCCCGACTATGCCCAAGCACATGCCAGCCTGGGACTTCTCTACTGGCGGCAAGCCGATCGTTCCAAGGCTCTCGACAGCTTTCGTCAGGCGGTGATGAGCGATCCGGATCTGGCTGAAGCACATTACAACCTTGGCTTGGGTCTGGCGCAGACGGGAAGCTTGCCGGAATCGATCCATGAATTTAATGAGGCCATCAGCGTGAACCCCTCGTACTTGGAAGCCCGCATCAACCTGGGATTGGTCTTGAGCCAGAACAGCGATCCTGCTGGGGCGGCCAACGTTTATCGGGAAATTCTCAAGCAGCACCCAGGTATGCCGGAGATACACAACAATCTGGGTCTTATGTTAATGCAGGCGAAAGATCCCAAAGCTGAGGCCGCCTTCAAAGAGGCCTTACGCCTCAAGCCGGATTATGCAGAAGCTCACTACAACCTGGGATTGGCTCTCCTTCAGACAGGAAAGAAAGAAGAATCGAGCAGCGAATTCGAGAAGGCCTACCAACTGGCGCCTCACCTGAGGACAACCGCCACCGCACCACCACACAGCTCTCGAACGCCCAGCAAGGATTAGAAATTCACCTCCAAATACATCGCGTTGACTGCCGAGCCATGATGCAATTGAGTACAGTGGGCAAGACGTCTGAGCCAGCAACATCTTCAAGCCGCATGCTGGAGGCGGCGAATAAACACGAGGTCTGTTGTGTCCACGATGGATTCTCGACCTTGATGGCGGATCAAAGATGAATTCTCCAGCTTGCAAATCACTTCGACTTTCAGGCCAAAATAATGGGCAATTTCGATTGTATTCTTGGCATTCATAGAACACCTCGCCTCTTTTGCTGATTCCTTTTCCGCTTTGTCCTCTTGGGCACGAGTTATTTGCGCATTCCCTCGATGGGACTCACCGGGGAATGCGTTGGGGAGGCATCGGCCCCGGGTTCAAGGTCGAGAGTCCTTCATACACCAGCTGAGCGTTCGTGCCCCAGCGAGAGACCTAACCGGTGGGCACTTCTACTCCGCTTAGGATTCCGCCGAGATGCCCAGTCAAGGTGATCACAGCGACGGCAAGGAGTTCGATTGCCAGATAAGCTGGGGTCAAACGCCGCCCTGGTTTTCTCTGCCGGGTGCGCCACCAACACAGAAGCCAGATCATCGCGCTCGACACGAGCCCCAACAGCAGATGTGACCGGAGGTTTCCCCTGAGCTTCTTGCCGCCATATAGCCATTGCCAGGCGAGGAGTCCGGTGGCAACTGCGGGCAGCGTGGCGATCGCCGCAGCGACCAGGTTGTAGTAAGCGGCAATCGCCAACTGGCGGTTATCCCTCCGGAGCGCGAGAAGGTCGAAGGCGAAGCTGACCAGGAACAGCGCAATCGGGAAATGGATCAGGACCACATGCTGGGCGTGCTTCGCTAGAAGAGCGGTCTTTAAGTCAAACGGGTTCAAGCTGACCTCCAGAGTTCAAGTTCACTGCACGATCACCTTGCCGGTCATTTTCGGATGGAGCCCGCAGTAATAAGGATAGGTACCCGCCGCGGCAAAGGTGTAAGAGAACTTCTGGTCCGTATCCAGGACCGGCGATTTGAGGGTTTTACCCTCCGAGCTTACAACGTTGTGTGGCACGTCATCCTGGTTGATCCAGGTCACTGTCGTGCCGGCCGGGACGGTCAGGGTTGCCGGCCCGAAACTGAAGTTATCGATCTTGATTTGGTACTGTTCCCTCGAACTGTTCTGTTCGCTGGCAGCCGGCTTGGCATGGTTGGTCTTCGATAACCCGATGGACAGCATGAGCAAGGCAACAGCTCTTATACACAAAAGCGCTTTTTTCATTTTTCTCAGACACTCCTTTTGAAAATATTTGACGTTAACTTTTTGAAACTTCGACGCTGCACTACGCCAGCGATGAATCGAGGATCGCCAAAGAATGCTGGCCCGTGACGTACTGAACGCTGGTCAGGCCCAGCAGACTACGCAACTGTTCCGCCGGCACCTTCATCGGTCCAGGGGAGGGCGCCGCGCCGGGACGGGGTTGTGGGAAGGCCGTGGAAGTCGCGGTGTGGAAGGTGATGTTTCCTTCGACCTTTTGCATCGTCTGGTGGATGTGGCCGTTCAGCACGGTAACGGAACCAAAGCGCTTGAGATAGGAAAGCGCTTGGGCGCTATCGTCCGTGCCCCAGCCCCATTCGGGATAGACCGCCCAGAGGGGCATATGAGCAAACACCACGATCGGCGTGCTGCTGGAGAGGTGCTTCACATCGTCTTCCAGCCACTCCAGTTGCTCCTGCCCCAGACTACCGAGGCCCCCGGCTTTGAGGTTCAGGACGTTCACCAGCCCGATGAAATGTGCTCCCTTCTTATCGAAGCTGTACCAGCCGCCACCTTTCGTTCCCTTGCCGTAACGTTCCAGATACTGCTTCCCGTCGTCGCCCAGAACGTCGTGCTCTCCGGGGACATAGAACACGTGGCTTGCCTTGGCCTCCTTCAGCACTTGGTCCACGGTGTCAAACTCGCTGGGCTTCGACAGGTGGCTGATATCGCCGGTGTGGAGCAAGAACTCCGGCTGAGTTGGCGCGCCATTAATCCGGTCAACGGCCGCCCGCAAGGTTGCTACTACGTCGGGGTTGGCCGCCTTGTCGAACCCCATGTGGCTGTCGCTGATCTGGACGAAGCTCAGCTCTCCTCCGGCGGCCTCAGCAAGACCGGACGAAGCGCTGAGGCTGTAGGACTTCAGAATCCCACCCTTCATGACCAAGAGGGCTCCAGTGCCGGCCCAGGCCATGCATTTCAAGAACCCACGGCGGTCGACCCCGTCGTCATTGTGATTGTGAAGAATGAGATCTTGTTTTTGTCGTCGCATTGATTCCTTCCTCTCTTCCGCGAAAGAATCGCGGATTTCGTTCAATCGCGTTCAGCTGCATAGACTGGGCGCATCGTCCAAATATTCCCGGAAAGTGCTTTTCTCGAGACAGGGATGAAATGGGATGCACAATTAGTCCAACTAGCGCTTGAGCGACTTTGCCGAGCATTCCTGTTCTTGAAGCGACGAGTCGACTTGTCCAAAATGTATTTGGATGCCAGTGTTAGCGCGTGCCGTTTGGACATGTTCTTTGCGGGACTCCGCCCGGGGTGGTCATAGAGTTTGGTAGCCCGTCAGGGTTACACCCTTTCGTTGCGCGATATGACCTGTAGTATCAGAACCCTTTCGATTTGATCAGTAGCGGGTCGGTAACTGCCAGTCGCCCGCGATGAAGTTTTTTCTCCATCGTCGAGACACTCGCCCTATTCAATCATTGGCGTTTTACCCCAGCTTATCTTTGTCAAGAGACGTTGTCTGACCCGCTTGAGAATCTCGAGTTTGCCATGCCTTTTGCACTCGTCCTTAGCACAGGCGCGATTCCAAACATCTTCCGCCGAAGGCGTCCCCAACATGATTTCGCACAACCAAATTTCGTGGGTTGTTTGTGATTCCAACTGTTTATCGTTCATATCTCGTGATAGGTCTTCTTTTGGTCTTTGCATCGATTCGTTCCTCCCATGTTCTGCGAAAGAATCGCGGGTTTCGTTCAATCGCTGTCAGCTCCATAGACTGGGCGCGTCGTCCAAATATTCCGGGAAATATCTTTTTTTCGAGACGGGAATAAAGTGGGTGCAAAATTGGTACTACTAGAGCAGGGGAAGGACGAGCGGTGGCAGAGCCGAATACTCTTAAGCACTTCGAAGCAGCCCTACTGCCGCATCTTGCTGCGGCTTACAACTTGGCACGCTGGCTCACCCGCAATGATCATGACGCGGAAGACCTTGTGCAGGAGGCGTACTTGCGCGCCTTTAACTCCTTTGATGGCTTTCATGGCGGTGACGGGCGCGGATGGATTCTGGCGATTGTCCGCAATACCTGCTACAGCTGGCTACAGAAAAGGCGCAATCAGGAACTCGCGGAAGTCTTCGACGAAGAAGTACACACAGCAGAGGATCATTCCGGGAGCCCAGAAGCTGTACTGCTTCAAAGTGCGGACGCCCAGTTGCTCAGAGATGCTCTAGAAAGGTTGCCCGTGGAGTTTCGTGAAATACTTGTCCTGCGCGAACTGGAAGGGATGTCTTACAGAGAGATCGCTGATCTGGCGGGTATACCGGTGGGTACCGTGATGTCCCGTCTGGCACGCGGTCGCGAACGTCTTCAACGACAGCTGACTCAAGTGGTGAAGAGGGAGCCCTGACGTGAGCTGCAAAGAGTATGACACGCTGATACATGGTTACCTGGATGGCGAGCTCGATTTGCTGAACACGCTGCGGGTCGAAGCTCACTTGCCAGAGTGTGTAAGTTGCGCGCGGACACACGAGAGTCACCGGGCGTTGCGGTCCGCCATGAGCAGCGGCAAGCTCCACTTCAAGCCCCCGAATGATCTCGCCAAGCGCATCCACCTGACTCTCCATCAAGCCAACAAGGCCGAAGGCCGCGCGTCGCCCTCCGTCTGGGAGGCGCCGAAGCCAATGCCACGGCGGATCTGGTGGCCATGGATGAGCATTGCCGCCACTGCCGTGCTCGTCGCGATGGTTGCCTGGCGACTCGGCTCAGTGGGGTCTAGGCCTTCGCCGGATGACCTCTTGGCCCAGGAAGTTCTGGCCAGTCATGTGCGCTCCCTCATGGCAAACCATTTGGCGGACGTGCCGTCCTCCGACCAACATACGGTCAAGCCATGGTTCGACGGTAAACTCGATTTCTCACCTCCGGTTAAGGATCTAAGTGGTGACGGATTTCCGTTGGTGGGAGGACGCCTCGACTATTTGGAGCATAGACCGGTGGCAGCACTGGTTTACCAGCGGCGAAAACATTTCATTAATCTCTTTATCTGGCCGTCAGCAGAAGATTCAAAACAGAAGACCGAGATGCGGCAGGGCTACAATCTGTTCCACTGGACACAATCCGGTATGACTTATTGGGCGATGTCAGACCTTAACTGGACGGAGCTTCAGGAATTTGTGCGGCTTGTCCAAGGTCACGATGGGCGCACACCCTAGAGTGAGCACCGAAGCTATCCGTGGAGCGTGTTGACGACGACATCTAACGTGGATAGCATTTCCCAAGTGCACAGCCAAACACAACGAGAGAGTGCAGGGTTCCACGAGTCTTTCAATCAAGAGTGGGGCGGACGAGAAACAACCCATTTCGGAGTTTTGCGACGGTTGATATAAGAGCAGTTGACCCAAAGCCGAATGATCTATATCAAAGCACTGCTCGTCGGAACTCTAACGTTGCTCTTGTCGATAGTAGTCTATGTCGTGATTGCTATATGGATTACGTCAAGGAAATATGCGGCGCTGAGAACCAGCGGTGGGCTGATCGGGTTTGATCTGAGGTCCCTAGTCTACAGCCCACTGTTCTGGCTGGTTGCAATTGCAGGTTTTGTACTCGGCGCTATTTGGATTCTCCGTGGCGCCACGACCTAGACGACAGATCTCAGCCAGTGAATTCTCTTAGACGGGCCACCCAACGCGGTTCGAGCGGACCGCTGAAAAGCGCGGCAGCTCAACCGCAGGCCGTTAGACGCCACGAATCATTTTTGAAACATGAGAGTCCCAAAAGCTTCCGGAACATGATTAGGATCGCGATTGACGACGCAGGTGGGTTGCCAGCACATAAAACGTCGCTGCGAGTCAGGACCCTCGCCCTCAATGCGGTAGAGGTTCATGCGCCAGCGAGTGCCTGCCTGAACCGGTGCCTCACTGACTGATTTGAGAGGAATTCGCGCTGCCGCAAACCAGCGGTGCGCTTGCTCGTCGATCCGCGCTCGCACTTGCCAGCCGGATCGCCAACGCTGGTCATAGCTCTTGCTGTCCAGATTAATGGCCAGATCGATCCAATCGCCCGTCGGCGCAATCTCAAATTCCCGATAGTGCCGGATGTTTTTCCAGTCGTCTCCGAGAAACATCTCCACGACATCGCGATCCCATAACTTGTCACGGGGGCGGTCGTTTTGAGCTGGAAGGAAAACATTCAGCTTGCGATAAGGGCAGATGAAAAGAAAGTAGAGGTGCGTGTCGTTCCACAAGCCCCTGACTTCCGTACGCAGCTCGGGATAGTCTAGTTCACGAGAACAATCCTTCAAGATCCAGGCTGAGCTCGCTTTCGACCAAAAGGGAGATTTCGGATCCGTCTCCAACCGATCCCCTGTTTTCGCATACGGAATCGAGAACGCGGCTGTCGGTGATGCGACGCGACATGGTTCTTGAGCGAAGACCGTGGAGACAACAGTGAAACACCAAAACAATCGCAAGCCGAAAGCCGATGCTTGCCGTTGCATTTTCTTGCGCCACCTGAGATCCATAGTCACCTTCCAATGTGTTTCCTTTGAGCACTTGCCTCCCGAGAGAGCCGGTATGGGAATCATAGCAATAATGCCTCGATGCGGTGCGCGTGAACCATTGCCTCGGCCGCGGACCACTCAAAGATGGTGAATCGACCGTCTTGTGAGGCCACCAACGCAACAGCATCGCGCTGATCGTGAACGAACTGCGCGGCCGATTGATGCCGGGTTCCGCCGAGTTCTTCCGGGTGCGCGAGAATCGCGGTTCCCCCTTCAATCGGCTCCGTCACGGTAACTCGCTCTACCCTGTCCCAGCCCTTCCGGCGCGCGATTTTGGCTCCAAAGCCGAGCAGTTCGTATTGATCCGTTATCACCACAGCTCCGTCTACGGCGGTCAATCCAGCAATCGCGTCCACCGTTCGACTGACCGTTTCCTCCCATACAGGCCGGCTTGTCTCAGCGGGAACTTCCAGGCTCAGATACGCTAACTGAGTGAAGGGCGGCGAGACCGCGTATGGCACGGGCGCCACGATCGATTCGCGCCAGGATTCGGTGCCGGCCGGAACGACCAAAAGTAATCCGCCGTGGCCATGAGCGCGCATCGATACAGCGAGCTGCACCAGTACATTGACCGAATGAACCCAGGACGCTGGCGAGCCAAATCCGAGCAGCGAAGTCATGAGATCAGGACAATCGGGAATGTCAGCAGCATGCTCATCCACCCATTTGATTTGATCGCCTTCCAGCACAGCCACATTCACAAACTTGCCTGATTCATCGCCACTGTGATGCTTGACGACGAGCAGTCCCGGTGCCGCGACCTCGAGCACGAAACACAGGCTCGGTATTGCCCGAGTCGTCCCCCAGACAGACAGATCCTCCTGCCCGCGCCATACACCCAAATGAATCCCGGGACGCTCGACCGCCGGCGCGACTCGCGTCAGGGTCGCTGGATGCAGTGCCAGAGGTCGCTCGAATCTGAGCGGATGGGCCGTCTCTTCGGGTGAAAGGAATGCGAGTGAGATCTTCGGTGTGTAGCCTTCCTCGCGCCTAAGGCTCGCCCAAAAGGCGGCATCGATAACGGCTTCAATTGTTTCAGCATCGGGCACCGTCGCGCGCGTCCGACTACGATGGCGGGCATCCGCTGCATGACGGGCGAAGTAAGCCTGCAACTTCGGTGCGATGGTCCGGGCGGCGGGGTAGGCTTCTCGTTTCATTGGTTGAACCTGTCTCGTACCGGCTGTGTTGGGCAAAGAGCCAAGCAGGGTCGCGCGGCCATTCCTTCCAACGAGAAAGTGCTGGATCATCACCCGCTGGAGTGCGCGATCCAGCATCGTTCATCTGAGCGACGAGCCGCGACGCTTGCCAAGGGCAATGTATCCTCTATGACCGCAGACAACAAGACTCTCCGAATGCTGCATGGCTAGGTTATTCCCCTTAACAAAGGGGGCAGAGGCCGCCGGCCTCGGGGGTTGTCTTGGCCATCCCTTGGTAGGAGGTAAAATAACCCCCTCGCGCTCGCTTCGAGATCGCTGTCCCCTTTTCTAAGGGGGATTTCCCATCACGGAAGGCGTCGCGGTAGATCCTAATCTTGACGTAACCATCGATGTCGCATCTTTGATCCTCTCCACCGCCATTGCTTGCTAGAATGACTGCCACTTGAAGATCTCGATCATTGTTCTTCGCTTGACTTGGAGGTTACCAATGCAGCTGCGAACGAGAACTGCGATGGTCCCGCTGGCTCTGCTAATGCTTCACTGCGTGGCGTCACATTGCCTGGCGGAATCACCAAAGAGTGGAAATCCGGAGGCTCACCTACCTCCAAACATCACCCAGTTGACCGGGTTTGGAGAGCGTGCTTCCTGGTCACCCGATGGGAAACGCATTGCCTTCATGGCCAAAAGCTTCAAGGATGCTTTTGAAATCGATCTGAAGACGAGGCTGACTCGACTTCTGACCGGTCATTTCTATCACGAGGGATTCCTGCGCATTCAGTATCTGTCGAACGGCGACTTCTTTTTGATTGGAGCCAGAAAGTTTACCGACATTCGCACCACGCGCTCCCGGGACCAGGAAATGTGGGTGATGATGGCGGACGCGAAGACACCGCCGATTCCGTTGAATCACAAGATCTCCGAAGGTGTGGCCATTTCGGCCAGACAGATGAAGATTGCCTGGTCCAACACGTCCGGGCAGTATCCCGACCAACTGGCTGCGGGAGAGTCTGTCATTTACACCGCTGACATTGTCTACAAAGACGGCGTTCCCGCTTTGGCCAACAAGAAGGAGCTGATGCGCGCCAAAGCCCCGGAATGCACGCTGGAGGCACAGGACTTTCGGAACAACGATTCCGAGCTGATCTACACTTGCTACCGCTCTTCCTATGCTGATGTGCTGGGTTACGACCTCAATACGGGACGGAATGTGACCTACCGAAAACTTCCCAACGAATACAATGAAGTTGAGGGAATCTATCCCGACGGCAAGTATACGCTGGTGGAATCTAGCCGCGACCAAGGCCCCGACCGCCAGAATTCAAACCATGTGGACCTTTGGAGACTCAAACTGGAAGCCAACAGCACGGACTTCGTGCGCATGACGCGGTGGGGAGACTACGATGGATACAAGGCCTCGAACCCGGTGGTCAGCCCCGATGGGAAGTGGATTGCATTTCAATCGGCTCGCAGTGTGGATCCCGCAGGAGTCGGTTATGGGATCTTCCTGCTGAAGCTGAAATAGAAAGCCAACCGACAGCTAGCCAAGCGTCCTTCTTATACGGTCTAAGATGGTTTTGGACAAGAGTGTCGAACACAACACAGTGTCGAAGCCAACCGAGCAAACCCTCGAATTGTGACTGTCAGCTCGGCTGGCGCGAAAACCCCTCTCAGCTTCCTAAAATTTCAAGACGCCTGGAAAAAACCTTGATACAAACCTGCGCTTTCAATGGCATACTCGAATGAAGCCCTACCTTTATGGGACTCCCTTCTTGAAGGCCTAGAATCCGTCAATCACTGGCGGGTGTCACTCGCGGCCCTCAACAAGCATGCAGGTTCGAGCGGGGTAGGCTGTTTTATTGCCTTCCAAGACAAACCAGCGTGGCCTCAATCAACCAGCCATGATCAAACGCTTACGCCCATGGACCCTCATTGCTGTGATTGTGTCGGCCCTTTCACTCTTTCAAGCAAGAGTTGCTGTCTTCTCTGATCGAGCAGAAACCCAAACTTCAAATCGGCACAGTCTCGAACCCCATTTCAGATCTAACTACAACACAATTCAACCGCGGCATTTTGCCGAGCCTCCAAAGGACTTCCGCCAACGCCCAATCTACTTTGAGATCAATCAGGGTCAGGCCGCAGCAGGCGTGGAGTTCATTGCGCGTGGCAGCGGGGTGATGACGTTCCTCACCGCAACTGAAGCAGTTTTTTCATTCCCGATTGCACGGGATTCCCGCGAAAGCGTGAAGACCGACGCTTCCTCGATTCATGAGCCGGAGAATCCGACGCTCACCTCGATGATGCCGGCTGGAGGGGGCCTGCGCTCCGGGGAGCTTGGGCTTGGAACTTTGGATTCAAGGTTGTTGCCTTCGCGGCTCCAGAGTGGCCGATCCCAACTAGGCAACCGCCAATCGTCAATACGGATGAAGTTCTTAGCCTCGAATCCGAATGCCCAAATCGAAGGCCTCGATCGACTGCCCGGCATCAGCAACTACTTCATTGGCAACGATCCCAAGAAGTGGCGGACGAACATCCCGCACTACGGCAAGGTCCGATATCGAGACATCTATCCTGGCATCGATCTTGTGTACTACGGCAACCACCGGAACCTGGAATATGACTTGGTGGTTCAGCCTGGAGGAGAGCTTGGGGCGGTTCAAATTGCGTTCGAAGGAGCCGAGAAGATCGAAGCGGATGTCGCTGGAGATTTGTTGCTGCACTGGCCTGGCAGGGAGATTCGCCAGCACAAACCTAGGGCTTACCAGGACGTCAACGGCGAGAAACGGGAGATTGCTGTTGACTACGTTGTGACTGCAAACGGACGAGTAACCTTCAAGGTGGGCAACTACGCTGTGGCTCAAACTCTGGTTGTTGACCCGGTGTTGAGCTATTCCACTTATGTCGGAGGAAGTAGCCTCGATCAGGTCTGGGGTGCCGCTGTGGATAACACCGGCAGTGTCCATTTGACGGGCAGCACCAGTTCGGTTGACTTTCCTGCGACCCCTGGCGCCTTCCGAAGGAGTTATAGCAACACGACCTGCGGCAGCGGCCAGTACTCAAGGCCTTGCCAGGACATGTTTGTCACAAAGTTGAATCCAGAGGGAGATTCCCTTCTTTATTCAACGTATCTGGGAGGCAGCACCAGCGTGCCGGATAGCACTGTCGATTCCTACGGGTCTTCAATCGCTGTGGATTCTTTGGGTAGTGCTCTCGTGACAGGCTCCACGCAAGCAAAGGACTTTCCAACAGCCAATCCCTTGCAACCTTCCAGCGGCGGCGACCGCGATGGCGTTGTGCTGAAACTCAGTCCTTCGGGCTCATCATTGGTTTACTCGACTTATATAGGGGGAACAGGTTTCGACTTCGCGGGGAACGCCTGCTTGGACGCCATGGGAAACGCTTATGTCACCGGAAACATTTCACCTCGTGACAGTTCCATTCCAAATCCCTGGCAACCAACATTTGGCAGCGAGACGGGTAGTTTCGTGACAAAGCTAAGCCCAACGGGCACCACGGTCCTTTACTTTGCCACCGTAGCCGACACCAGACTTGTTGATGTGGCTGTCGATTCCTCAGGGAATGCTTATCTGACCGGCTCCGCAACGATGGACTTTCAGCCGGTTAGTCCGTTTCAGCTTCTATTTGGTGGTGGCGACAGAGATGCCATCGTGGCCAGGCTGAATCCCACCGGAACAGC
>Ga0180085_1000435_pt1 | contig 14698 bp, 11 predicted proteins | sample EasRiv730_16_10D_FD_123013 | JGI IMG/M metagenome (GOLD analysis project Ga0180085, IMG submission 123013) | Soil microbial communities from meander-bound floodplain in the East River, Colorado, USA - East River metaG ERMLT730_16_10D | ecosystem: Environmental > Terrestrial > Soil > Floodplain ... | reverse complement strand
CGCTGTACCACTGCACGCATGCTATCCTGCCTCATAAAGTAGAAGCCGACGCGGCCGGGCGCACAACACTCGTCTGCCTGAAAGACAGTGAGTTGGCGCTGCTACGGTTGACAGTCCGGACGCCGTTCATTAGACTTTCATGGATTGAGCGGAATGGCTGATTTCCTCAAGACGCTGGAAATATGCGGGAGTACAAGCATGAACAAGCACTTGACGACGCCCGCAGATTGTCGGGAATCTGACAACGAGTGGCAAGAGAAAACCTTGCAGCCCTTTCTGGAACGGGCACCGGAGCGCTTGCCGCAGTTCACCAGTTTGTCAGGTACAACCGTCAAGCGGATATATACCCCTGCCGATGTCCAGGACTTTGACTTTCAGCAAGACGTAGGTTATCCCGGCCAGCCTCCCTATACGCGCGGTATTCACCCCACCATGTACCGCGGCAAGCTCTGGACCATGCGGCAGTTCAGCGGGTTCGGCACGCCTGAAGACACCAACGCGCGCTTCCACTATCTGTTGGCCCAAGGCCAGTCGGGCTTGTCGGTGGCATTTCACCTGCCGACCTTGATGGGACTCGACTCCGATCACCCGATGTCAGAAGGTGAGGTGGGCAGGTGCGGTGTTGCGGTGGACTCGTTGGCGGACATGGAAGTCCTGTTTCGGGGCATAGACCTCGAAAAGACCACGACTTCCATGACGATCAATGCTCCGGCTGCTGTCATTTGGGCCATGTACCTCGTCAACGCGGAGAAGCGCGGGTACGATCTGGCCAAAGTTTCGGGCACGATCCAAAACGATATTCTCAAGGAATACATTGCCCAGAAAACCTGGATTTTCCCGCCCAAGCCGTCCATGCGGCTGATCACCGATACTTTCCGCTTTGGTGTTGAATCGGTGCCGCGCTGGAACACAATCTCGATCAGTGGATACCACATTCGAGAAGCTGGCTCTACGGCTGTCCAGGAACTTGCGTTTACGTTGCGCAACGGCGTTGAGTATGTTGAGGCGGCTTTGCAGGCAGGCCTGGAGATAGACCAGTTTGCTCCCAGACTCTCGTTCTTTTTCAACGCGCACAGCGATCTTTTTGAGGAAGTTGCGAAATACCGTGCGGCCCGGAAAATCTGGTGTCACGTCATGCAGGAACGTTTTGGCGCAAAGGACCCTCGCTCGTGGGCACTCCGCTTCCACACACAAACCGCAGGGTGTTCGCTGACAGCCCAGCAGCCTTACAACAATATCGTTCGAACTGCGATTCAGGCTCTGGCTGCGGTTCTTGGAGGAACGCAGTCTCTGCACACCAATTCGATGGACGAGACGTACGCTCTGCCTACGGAGCAAGCCGTGGCGATTGCGCTTCGTACGCAACAGATTCTGGCTGCTGAATCGGGTGTCGCAAACACGGTAGATCCACTGGCGGGATCGTACTATGTGGAGACGCTGACCCGCGAAATGGAACAGGGATGCTGGGACTACTTTGAAAAGATTGATGCGATGGGAGGCATGGTCAGGGCCATTGAATCCTGCTTTCCTCAACGCGATATTCAAGATGCGGCCTATCAGTACCAGCGTGCCGTAGAGCGCAAGGAAAAGCTGATTGTCGGAGTGAACGAGTTTTGCGTCGAGGACGAATCCGGCATCGAGACGCTCGCGATTGATTCCGATGTTGCCGCCAAACAAAAAATGCGACTGCAGGAAGTGCGGGCCTCGCGCAGCGCAGCGTCGGTGCAGCAAGCACTCGAAGACCTTCGGCGGGCGGCCGCAGGGACGGATAACCTGATGCCGCACTTCATTAACTGTGCGCGCCAGTATGCCACGTTGGGAGAGATGTGCGACGTCCTGCGGAGTGTGTTTGGAACCTACACCGAACCGATTTTCTGAAAAACAGCGCACGCGGAATATTCCATGACTGATCGACGTCTGAGGGTTCTCGTTGCCAAACCCGGATTGGATGGCCACGACCGCGGCGCAAAAATTATCGCTCGTGCCTTGCGGGATGCCGGTATGGAAGTGATCTACACCGGTCTCCGGCAGACGCCGGAGCAAATCGTGAATGCCGCTCTCCAGGAGGATGTTGACTGTATCGGGCTCTCCATTCTTTCCGGCGCGCACAATGTCATCCTGCCGCGCGTGATGCAGCTTCTGAAGCAGAAGGAGCTCGACGACGTGCTGGTACTGGCAGGAGGCATCATTCCCGAGCAGGATATTCCCGCCTTGAAGGCTTGCGGCATCGCGGAGATTTTCCTGCCCGGCGCCTCCACAGAGCCCATCATTGCGTATATCCGGAACCATGTACGGCAGAAACCGCTTTGACACGGAACCTGGGAATCTAATCCTCCCCAAGACTCCACAATCTCAACCTGCGCGAGGCCATTCATGGAGCGACTCAGCGGACTGTTCGGCTTCTTCCTCCTGCTCGGCATTGCTTTCGCCCTCTCTACGGACCGCAAATCAATTCGCTGGAAAACCGTTTTCTGGGGCATCACCCTTCAACTCGCCTGCGCGCTGGTGGTGCTGAAAGGCGAATCGCTGGCACGCGCCTTTGACTGGCTTCCGCTGGCGCTTAACCATTTCTTTCTATTAATCGCTCTTCAGTTGGTGCTGCTGCGACTTCTTTCGAAGCGCCTTGCGGCTGTGAATGGCACGCTGCCCGGCCGGCTTGTGACCATCGTTGCGATTCAGTTTTTTCTTGGCTTGCTCAAGTTTAATTTGGTGGCCCGATTCTTTGTCTTCATGCGCGATGTCGTGAACCGGTTGATCGCTTATTCTTCCGAGGGCGCCACATTTGTTTTTGGGCCGCTAGGTTCTGATAAGGGTGAAAAGAGCCTTGGCTTCATACTCGCTTTTCAAGTTCTGCCGACCATCATTTTTGTTGCGTCCATTTTTGCCATTCTCTACTACCTCGGCCTGATGCAAGCGGTGGTAAAGAGCGTGTCGCGCGCGATGAGCCGGTTCATGGGTTCCAGCGGTGCCGAGTCGGTTTCTGTGGCTGCCAGCATCTTCATGGGGCAGACGGAGGCGCCTTTGACAATTCGTCCCTTCCTGGCGGAGATGACACGATCCGAGTTGATGACGGTGATGACCGCCGGCATGGCGCACGTTTCAGGCGGAATCATGGCTGCCTATGTGTTGGTCGCACACGTTGACGTGGTGCACCTGCTGACGGCCGTGGTGATGACGGCGCCGGGAGCCATCATGGTCGCCAAGATCTTGGTTCCTGAAACTGAGACGCCGAAGACCAGTGGAGACGTAGACATTGTGGTTCCGCGCACGGATGTCAACCTGGTGGATGCTGCTGCGCGCGGCGCTTCTGATGGAATGCATTTGGCTTTCAACGTGGCCGCCATGCTCATCGCCTTCATGGCGTTGGTAGCATTGGTGAACGGCATTTTGGGATTCTTTCATCGCGGAGTGAGTTCGTTGGCCCTTTCCGGTTCGCTTCGAGTCTTGGCGTCGTACTTCCCAGAAAACCTGCAGCAGATTCTGGGCGTGGTCTTCCGCCCAATTGCGTGGTCAATGGGAGTGAGTTGGAAGGATTCGTTTCAGGTGGGCAATCTGCTCGGAACCCGTCTAGTATTGAACGAGTTGGTTTCGTTCCTTCAACTCGGCCAGATCGGCAACAGCCTCGATCCACGGTCCTTTATCATCACGACTTTCGCCTTATGTGGGTTCGCTAACTTTGGCTCTATTGCCATCCAGGTGGGAGGCATTGGGGCGCTAGCGCCTTCCAGGAGGCACGACTTGGCAGCGCTTGGCATACGCGCAATGATTGCCGGCACCATCGCCAACTTCCTTTCCGCAACCATTGCTGGCATGATTCTTTAACCAACTCGATTTGTGATTACGTTGATTGGACTCTCAAAGAAACCTTGGCTTCGCTTCCTTGCATCTATGAACGAGGGTGACCCTTCGTCGTGTGGCTGAGGACCGCACTGATACTAAAGGTCTTGGCTGCACGGAACGAAGCATTGACCGGCTCGGAGGCAGCAGTTAAGATAAACCCCATCTCGAATTGAGGTATCTCATGGCGTTTCGTAGTCATATGAAGGTTTCCGCTTGGATTGGAATTCTCTTAGTCTGTTTGCCGCTTCTGGGCCTTTCACAGAACACTTCCACTCAGGTTCTGGACACCAAAAGCGAGGACAGTGATAAAGCCAAGAGTCTAGTCATCAATGTCGACCTTGTGAATGTGTTGTTCACGGTAACTGACAGGCGAGGAAAACTGGTTACCGATCTCTCGCAGAAAGAACTGAAACTGCTGGAAGACAACCGTGTTCAGTCGATCACCAATTTTTCTCGTGAGACAGACCTGCCTCTCACGATTGCTCTTCTCATTGACACCAGCACCAGCATCCGTGATCGATTCAAGTTCGAGCAGGAAGCCGCAATTGATTTTCTGTATCGCACAATCCGCCCAAAGAAGGACAAAGGGCTGCTGATCACCTTCGACTCCGCCATTGAACTTGTCCAGGACTATACGGACAATCCCGAGGTCTTGGCCAAGGCCATTCGACAGGTGCGTCCGGGCGGTGGAACCAAGATGCTTGATGCGCTCTATCTTGCCTGCCAGGAGAAACTAAAATCTGAGACTGGACGCAAATTGATCATCTTGATCTCTGATGGCGACGACAATCTGAGCCTGGAGACCGTGAATTCAACGCTGGAGATGGCCCAGAGATCCGACGTGGCGATCTTCACCATCAGCACGAACTCGAGTGGATTTTTCGGACTCACGGCTCCGAAAGCCGACAAGCTGCTCAAGCGACTTGCGGATGAAACCGGTGGTCGAGCATTCTTTCCGTTCAAAGCTGAAGACCTTTCTCAGAGTTTTCAAGACATTGCCGCCGAGCTACGCAGCCAGTATTCGCTGGCTTACCGTTCCTCTAACGTCAATCGCGATGGTACCTTTCGGGCCATTAAGATCGAGCCTGAGAGAAAGAATGTAAAGGTCAAGAGTCGAAAAGGGTACTATGCACCTCGTGGATAAAGATTTAGCGACTTGTCCCCGTTCTCAATTCAGCTCCGGGTGCACCTGCGGTGCAGATTCAAAGCAAATTTTTTACTCTGCCTGACTCGCTGAACCTGCCTGAAGTAGTCCAGCGGGCCTCAACGATGGAAGCCGATTAACCGCCTGCCGATTCGCCCCTGGGACCCAGTGCCCACAAACATCCACTGTGAATCTCGGGACAGGCTGGATTGTGAAGCACGTCCGACACGTCTACCGCCTGGACGTTCAACGTCATATGTGTTCGCCGACTAGTTTTTGCCTTTCCCCTTCGACTTCTGACGATCAAGGTATTGGCGACATAGTTCCTCAACGATTTCGCTGACAGCTCTTTTCTCGCGAACCGCTTGGATCTTCAGTTCCTCAATCATCGCTGGGGGGAGAGTCAGGTTGAGTTTTTCTCTCATGCCTACGCCTATACGCCTAGGCTTATAGGCGTGTCAAGCTTCTGTTTCGGTTGGTAGCTAGACTCCCTTAAGGAATTCTGGTTGAATACGGACCCAGTACACTTTGGACTCCCACACAGAACTTCTATTCATCGAACCTTTTGTAAACCTTCTCTCGATTCCCGGCGGGCCTGAATGTCTGCGTATTCGCCAAAGACTTGCAGATTCTGTGCTGGTAAACCAATGGAAGACGGTGCGTGTCCGGTGTGCCTCGGGAAGGGGGAGGTTCTAGTTAGGCTGCCAGTTCGCAGCTGTAAACGCTGCAATGCCTCTGGCCGGGCAATCCCAACCGACCCTTTCTTGATTGTTAAGGCTGGCCGCAAGCTTTGCTCTCTCTGCCAGGGTACCGGCTGGTTGTTCGCTCAACCTGTTTCAAACCAGCCGAAATAGCGCGACCAAGCTTGCTCCTTGCCCTAATCAATTGTGCTGTCTCGATGGAACGAATACTGAGTACCGCGATCGAGAAAACCAAACGGATCCTGGAAGAGTCCCGACGGCTGATCCAAAGGTCCAAAGAGCTCATTGAACACTCCCGCGTGCGGAAGTATCCGACAAAAGTGAACATAGCGCCTCCCAGAACTTGAAATCGCTCCTAGCCAGCCCTGACGCCTAGGCGTGGTGTCCTAGGCAACCGCTTAGCCCTCAAATATCTACTCACCCGAAGTCTCACAGCTCGAACCCAGCCGAGTTCCGCCAGAATGTTCAAAAGTGAACAGCTTTTTTTTCTCTGCAGGTGCACCATTGCCAACGATGGGCTGGACCGCTGAGGGAACGGTTTTTTCCCTGGAGGATGCGCGTTCCTTGTTCGTAAGACGGCCCAGCCCATCCACTACATTTGCCGGGCGCGTCCAGTTCTCCTCCGAAGAGTTGTTTCTGTCCGTAGAACTAACTCTCCTCCCGGTGCCACACCGGGGCTTCTACGTTTCGTCTTCAACTCCTCAAATATCCTTTCAACCCGAGAGCAGACGCGCGCCCTTCGTCGGACGATTAGACGGGTGTTCTTACTTACGCGATCGCTCCGGTCAAAATTGAACGCCCTAAAGTACGGGCCTGTTCCACAATCGGCCATGATTTGCAGACACTGCCAGGACTACATACCGGAGGACAGTCGTTTCTGTCCCAAGTGCGGAGTAAGACTATGGATTCCTCCCCCTGCAAATCGACCATGGCGCTGGATTGTCGTGATCTTTCTGTTTGCGTTCATCTGGTCGGTTGTGGTCCGCAAGGAGTTTCAGGACCAACTTCTTAACCTCAGAGCTCAAGTTAACAGCGCGCTGAGCGCGTTATGACCCAATAATCATTCACTCCACAGCAGGTACACCTCGTGGCCAAACTACGAGTCACAAAGAGCGAGCCTCAGAAAGCTCTCTACGTCAAGCCCAGAATAACCACGCTCGATGTGGCATCAGTCAGAGGCTGAAACTCGGCCTCGATTGAATGAACAGATGGATGGTTCACTTGTTTTTCAAACTCAGAACTTGTATGAGGAAAGTTGTGATTGTCGGCGAAATCTGTTCGAACGTTGCGGTTCCGGGTGCGCCCAGGGTGTAAAGGCGCCGTCGAGAGGTGGCTTGATGTGGACCAGCGCGGCCTGTAAGTCGTTTAGTTCGACCTCACCGATACGCCGCGAGCAAGAAAGAATCTAAAGGTCAAGTCGCGCAAGGGGCATTGCGCCCCTGCGGGTAGTATTTTCCCTCCTCCGTAAACGACTTTCCCTCCGTACCACCAAAACCAAAGCAAAAGAAGACAGCGAAAGCGAAGATAAGATTGATTTAATCGTTTCGATAAATTACCCTCTTGCGGGTTTGGGCGGCTGTGGCAGTGTGTATGTCGGGTTAGTCGCCAGGACGCGACAGCGCGAATACTCAATTTCCTGAGGGAGCTCTAGCACATGAACATGTTGTGGAAGCGACTTTGGCGATGGTGCCTTGTTCCCGTATGGACGATTTCGGTCCTGACGGCACCAGTGGCGGCTCAATCTGAAGGACACAAACCGGGCGGAGAAGCCAGCCTGATTCTGCCGGACGTGAGCCAAGCTGAGATGATGGGTCTGAGCGGGACGGTGCTTTTGTTGGGAGGGTTGTTCATCTGCGGGCTGGGTCTGTTGTTCGGGCTGACGATCTACCTGCAGCTGAAACGGTTGCCGGTTCACCGATCGATGGCTGAGGTCTCTGAGTTGATCTACGAGACTTGCAAGACCTACTTGATCACGCAAGGCAAGTTCTTGCTGCTTCTTGAAGCTTTCATCGGGGTCATTATTTTCATCTATTTCCGTCTGCTGCAGGGAATGCCGCTCGGAAGGGTTCTAATCATCTTGCTCTTCAGCTTGATTGGAATTGCCGGCAGTTTTGGTGTCGCCTGGTTTGGGATCCGGATCAACACGTTTGCCAACTCTCGAACGGCCTTTGCCAGCCTGCAAGGCTTTCCTTTTCCTTGTCATGCGATTCCGCTAAAGGCCGGAATGAGCATCGGCATGCTGCTGATCTCGGTCGAGCTGTTTCTAATGCTGTGCATCTTCCTCTTCGTACCTGGCGACTATGCGGGCCCCTGTTTTATTGGGTTTGCCATTGGCGAATCGCTCGGTGCTGCGGCGCTGAGAATTGCCGGAGGGATCTTCACCAAGATCGCTGACATCGGGGCGGATCTGATGAAGATTGTGTTCAAGATCAAGGAAGACGACGCCCGCAACCCGGGAGTGATTGCCGACTGCACGGGCGACAATGCAGGCGACTCGGTTGGGCCAACTGCGGATGGCTTCGAGACCTACGGTGTCACTGGAGTGGCGCTGATTTCCTTTGTGCTGCTCGCAGTTAGCAATCCAGCGGTTCAGGTCCAATTGCTGGTGTGGCTGTTCATGATCCGCGTGATCATGATTGTGGCGTCCGGCTTGTCCTACTTGTTGAACGGAGCCATTTCGCGCGCGCGTTACGCTGGCCACCGGGAAATGAACTTTGAAGCGCCGCTCACCTTGCTTGTTTGGTTGACCTCAGGGGTTTCTGTTGGTTTGACCTATCTGGCTTCTTATCTCTTGATTCCCGATTTGGGTGATGGATCGCTGTGGTGGAAACTATCCACAGTCATCACCTGCGGAACGCTGGCTGGAGCAATCATTCCGGAGTTGGTCAAGGTGTTTACCTCAACCGAGTCGGACCATGTGGCCGAAGTCGTCAGCTCGTCGCGCGAAGGAGGAGCTTCGCTGAACATTCTGTCGGGATTTGTGGCGGGAAATTTCAGCGCATACTGGCTGGGTGTGGCTGTGGTGTCACTAATGGCTGCGGCATATGGAGTCAGCCTGCACGGGTTCAGCGACCTCATGCTGGCGCCGGCGGTTTTTGCCTTTGGATTGGTAGCCTTCGGATTTCTGGGAATGGGGCCAGTGACGATTGCCGTGGATTCCTACGGGCCGGTGACCGATAACGCTCAATCGATATTCGAGCTGTCAACCATCGAGCAAATTCCTGGAGTTCAGGCCGAAATTCAACGGGAACATGGTTTCAAGCCGGACTTTACCCGGGCCAAGGAGCTGCTGGAAGAGAATGACGGTGCCGGCAACACGTTCAAAGCCACTGCGAAGCCAGTCCTGATTGGGACGGCCGTGGTGGGGGCGACGACCATGATCTTCTCGATCGTCATGCTGCTCACGCACGGACTTACGCAGAATCTGGAGAAGCTCTCGATATTGAATCCGCTCTTTCTCCTGGGAATGATCTGCGGCGGAGCCATGATTTACTGGTTCACCGGTGCCTCCACGCAGGCTGTGACTACTGGAGCTTACCGGGCTGTCGAGTTCATCAAGGCCAACATTCGGCTGGAGGGGACTACGCGCGCCTCTGTGGAAGACAGCAAACGCGTGGTCGAAATTTGCACAAAATATGCCCAAAAGGGAATGTTCAACATCTTTCTGGCTGTGTTCTTCGGGACTTTGGGCTTCGCGTTTCTCGATCCTTATTTTTTCATCGGTTACTTGATTTCGATAGCGCTGTTCGGACTTTTCCAAGCCTTCTTCATGGCCAATGCAGGTGGCGCCTGGGACAACGCGAAGAAGATCGTCGAGGTGGACTTGAAGCAGAAAGGAACAGAGTTGCACGCAGCTACCGTGGTTGGTGATACCGTGGGTGATCCCTTTAAGGACACCTCGTCAGTGGCTCTAAACCCGGTGATCAAGTTCACCACGCTATTCGGATTGCTCGCCGTGGAATTGGGAGTCTTGTTGGCGGATCAGCGCGGGCCCGCGCTTGGCCTGTCGCTGGGCTTCTGTGCCTTGCTGGTTTCGATGGTCTTTGTGTGGCGCTCGTTCTACCGAATGCGGATTGGGTCTGATGCTTGAGAGACGTTTGAAGTGCCCTTCCAGCGGTCGTCTTAGGGTTCTTTGAATCCGGCTGGCCAGCGACCCCTGAAGACAAGCTTCTTGACGACCTAAAGGTGTTGCGCTATAACCCTACGCTTCCGCTGGCGGCTGCCCGGCTGCCGGATATGGCGAGGTACCCAAGTGGCTAAGGGAGAGGTCTGCAAAACCTTTATGCAGGGGTTCGAATCCCCTCCTCGCCTCCACATTTAAGTAATTCAGTCTGCCTGTTTTATCCTCTGCTTGCTCATCTGAGATTACTTCCGGTAAAGAGTTCGACTGTCTGCTCTCTGCCTGAAACGTTTGGCGGATTGAAGTCATGGAGCTGTTAGCTCCTCTTAGCATATCCGCTCGGTATACCCCAAGAAGCCGTTGCAGGGTTCAAACCTTGCAGCGGCTTTTTTATTGCAGAGCCAGCCATGTGGAGCATTGCTGGCGGGATTGCTTTGCGCGTTTGTGGCACGCGGGCTTAGCAGGTGTGCTGATGACGGTGTTTGACATATCGCGATCGCGCTGTACTACACTCTTCCTTGAGTTCTTCGAGAAGTGTTTTCGATACTGCGCTGGCCATGCCTATGGTCAATATCTCAGCGTATTCACGCTGGGCAAGTCCCACTTTTTCAACTGCTGTCAGGTACGCAGCTAGTAGTTCTCTGTGAATCGCACAAGGGGATTTCAGCACTTTGCCTCTCTTTCGGTTTCGAGTCAGAGAGGCGAGCAGTTTGTCTCGGTGAGGGGAAACTGATTACATACTACACCCTTTTGACCGTGGGTGCCGATTTGTCGAACAGGGCTCCGCAAGGCGAGCATTGCCAGCCGGGCGAGCTTCGAGGCCCGGTGAGCTTGGTTAGGTGGGTTGAGCGGGGCGGGTTGCATTACGGCCTTTGTTCTCATTTCATCGATTCAAGCAGGTTTACCCAAGCTAAGGAAGCTTTGAATCGGTCAGATCCATTTTCCTGCTGGCTATTTCTGGCTTGTCGTGTGCTGGTCGCTTATTGACATTCTTCGTGGACTTCCTTTCCTCACTGGGAAAGGTGATCAGCACCACGAACAGGAGACCCGAATCCAGCGAAGTGAAAGGCTACGAACGGTGCTTGCCTTACCCGTTGGGATTCATGTATCCTGCGCGGGTTTTTTCCACGGGAAGGATCAGCGGCACGGTTAGGGTAGGGAGTAGTACTGAAAAGTTGCACAGGTTGGGGCGACGTAGTGGAGAGAAATTGTACCGCTCCTGTACGCGCTAGCGGGTCTTGGAAGGCTTGGTCGATTTTGCGGATCTGTAGAGTCAGTAACTTACGGATTCGATTACATGGCTAGCATTTCTAACCCTTCCTCGCCTCCACGCTTCTAGTACAATTCGGCCCTGGTTTTTCCCCCTATGTCCATTGCAGGCAGCGTAGAATAGGTGGCCCCAGAGAAATGTAGAACTGCCGCTTACGCGGAGACAGACAATCTTCCAAAAAGGAAGGTATTACCCAGATGAACGTTTCAGTTCTCGGACCACCCGGTTGTGGGAAAGGAACCCAAGCCAAGCTATTGGCAGCCCACTTTGGGCTCAAGCACTTTTCGCTGGGAGAGACTTTGCGTGCCGAGATTGAACACGGTTCCGACCTGGGTTCGCGAACAGCTGCGTTCGTTCGGGAAGGGAAGCTGGTTCCCGACCAACTTGTGGAGGAAATCTTTGAGTCGTTCGTGAAAAGAAATCCGGGCACGGGATTCGTACTGGATGGCTATCCGCGAACCCTGGAGCAGGCAGTCGCGTTGGAAAGAATTCTGAAATTTTCCGCAGTGTTGCTGTTTGAGGTCTCCGAGGACGAAGTGCTGGCACGCGTCGAAGGGCGGGTGATTGACGACCAGGGTCGTTCTTACCACTTTCCCAAAAACCCTCCTCCGCCAGGAATTCGCGTGCGCAAACGAGAGGACGACCAGCCCGAAATCGTGCGCAAGCGGTACCACGAATATACCCGGGACATCCGACCGATCGCTGACCTTTACCGCAATCAAGGCACTCTGGTACCGATTGACGCCGTGGGCAGCATCGGTGCGGTTCTGGATCAGCTCCTCCACAAGCTTGCCGAAAACGGAAGTGAGAAAGCCGCGCGGTAGCGTGCGTTACCGGCGGCAACGTGAACGGTTGCCCTCCTCCTCCCTTTAGTTGGGACGATCTCGAAGAGATCACTGGAATGAGCCTCGACCTATCCCTCCTGCATTCCCTGCCCAAGGTTCTGCTGCACGAGCATCTTGATGGTGTGTTGCGCCCCCGAACCCTCATCGAATTGGCTCGTCAGTCTGGCTACACCCAATTGCCCACCCAAGATCCCGATGAATTGGCAGCCTGGTTCTTTCGCGGCGCCAACCAGGGAAGCCTCCCCAAGTATCTCGAAGGATTTGCCCACACAATTGCGGTCATGCAGACGTCTGAGGCACTGGAGCGCGTGGCCTACGAGCAGGTGGAAGATCTGAAGAATGACGGCGTGGTTTACTTCGAAACCCGGTTTGCGCCGGTCTTTCACACCGCCGCCGGTTTGACGCACGAACAGATCGTCGCAGCGGTACTCAGGGGCTTGGAGCGTGGCAAGAAGGACTTCGGCGTGCCCTCCGGGCTTATCATCTGCGCAATGCGTAACATGAATGTGTCACTTGAGATGGCTGAACTCGCTGTGGATTTCCGGCAGCGCGGCGTGGTTGGCTTCGACCTCGCCGGTGAAGAAGGAGGGTATCCTCCCAAAAAACATATTGAAGCTTTCCATTACATTCAAAGGCAGAACTTCAACATTACAGTGCACGCAGGCGAAGGGTTTGGTAAGGAGTCGATTTGGCAGGCCATTCAATATTGCGGGGCGCACCGCATAGGACATGGCACGCGACTCGTGGATGACATCGCGCTCGCCGGAGGCAACGTCGTGAAGTTGGGAGATCTGGCCCAGTATGTCCTCGACAAACGCATTCCCCTGGAGATCTGTCTGATCAGCAACGTGCACACCGGCGCTGCAACAAGCCTCGCCGAGCACCCATTCAAGATCTTTTTTCAGGGAAAGTTTCGCGTTACGTTGAACACGGACAACCGGCTGATGAGTGACACCAATATGGTGAAGGAATTCCAAGCCGCTGCTGATACATTCGGCTTGGGGGTCGACGATTTTGAGAAGATCACAATTAACGCGATGAAAAGTGCGTTCATCCCCTATAGTGAACGCTGCCAGATCATCTACGACGTCATCAAGCCCGGCTACGCGCGGATTCGTTCAGTGCAGTAGCTTGGCCAGGGGCGTGGAGAGCCTGCCGTTCCGAAAACCTGGGATCAGAATGATGTCAGACCCGAAATCCTAGGCTGTCTGTCGCGTTTTGCTTCGTAATTGTCTTCTAGTGCACCGAGCTGTCGAGCTTCCTTCCATCCAGCGTAAAGAAATCAGCATCAGCAGGCTGTAGTTGCACGGTGGGACCAAAAGTCCTTCGCAACGCAGCATTGATGGCGGTGAGGACGTCCTCTAGATGTTCGGCGCATTCCACGGTGCCGCGATATACCTTGTCGCGACGCCCGTCCGAGCGCTGCACGAAGTGCGCCCATTCGCAACTTCCGTTTGACGTTCGCTTCGCGACGAGCTTGTAAGTGCCGATGTCGGTCACTGGCGGCGCGACCCAAATGCCGGCAATGGTTTCGCCTCTTTCGACGCTCATCACGGCGAACTGCTTGGCTTGTTGTGGTTTCATAGAAGACCTCCGCTCGACACGCGCGAAGCGAAGCAAGAATGAAACAGGCAATCAGAGTTGCTATTAACAATAATGCGGAAGTATCACAGGACGACTCAGGGTCTGCAAGTTTTTTTGTCGGCAGCGGAGATACGTCACATCTGTGGGAAAGTTCCAGGTTTGCAGAGACTGCACACGTATACTCAGAGCGAACACGACGACGAGATCTCTGTAGCGCGGAACTCCTGCATTTCAAGGCGGTCTGCGGCGTTTGGGTGAATGCGGAGACGAGAAATAGCAGATCGAAGGAGCCGTGCGCTGCCTCCTCTCTTTGTCCCCTTTGGACAAGGGGGACGGCACGCCTTTTGCGCAGGGGGTTTATTCACGGACTGTCAAAGCCCGTTCCTACTGAAGAAGGGACAAAGCGCATCCGCGAACTGTGCAACGGCGCTCACCGATTCTGGGTCCACCAGTGGTGAAAGTGATGCACCGGGCTGATTCCCTGGCCGATGACAAATCCCGCTTCCAAAGCTTTGGTGAGGTAAGTGCGCGCCTGCAGGATGGCTGGATGAAGATCCAACCCTTGCGCGAGTCCGGCGGCAATCGCCGACGCCAGTGTGCAACCAGTGCCGTGTGTGTGCGGAGTGTCGACCCAAGGACCGCGAATGGAGTGGAATTCCTGGCCGTCGAAGAAAAGATCGACTACTTCGTTGCGTCCCAAATCTGCTTCGACTTGGGGCCTTGGACGATGCCCTCCTTTAAGCAAGACAGCTCGGGCGCCCAGGCTATGAAGTTGTCGAGCTGCTCCTTGGAAATCTTCATCGCGGCAGAGTGTTTTCCCAGTCAGCACCTCAGCTTCAGGAATGTTGGGTGTGATCAGGTCGGCTAACGGGAAAAGTAGTTCCCTGAGTGTCACAGCGGCATCCTGAGCCAGCAAAGCATCACCGCTCTTGGAAAGCATGACCGGATCCACCACCAAGGGGATTCTCCGCGCGGCACTCAGCGAGGACGCGACCGCGCGGATGATGTCGGCGTTCGCCAGCATGCCAGTTTTCACGACGTCGGGACGAATGTCGGAAAGCACTGCTTGGAGCTGCTTGCGAACCATGTCCGGCGAAACTGGCTCGATGCCAGTCACGTGGTGTGTATTCTGCGCGGTGATTGCCGTAATGACGGAGCAGCCGTAAACGCCGAACGCGGCAAACGTCTTCAGGT
>Ga0180085_1000434_pt1 | contig 14701 bp, 8 predicted proteins | sample EasRiv730_16_10D_FD_123013 | JGI IMG/M metagenome (GOLD analysis project Ga0180085, IMG submission 123013) | Soil microbial communities from meander-bound floodplain in the East River, Colorado, USA - East River metaG ERMLT730_16_10D | ecosystem: Environmental > Terrestrial > Soil > Floodplain ... | reverse complement strand
CCGATCTGCACGCCAGGGATCGTGACGGTATGACCGCGTTGCTTCACGGCGTGTTTTTGGGTCGGGAGGATGCCATAAGAATTCTGCTCGAGCGTGGATCGAATGTTCTCGATGAGGGCGCTTATGGATGGAGTGCGCTGAGACGGGCCGCATTCATGGGTCATACCGGGATTGTCACATCATTGCTGGAAAGAAGCGCCCCGGTGAACGATGCTTCCAAGCGTGATGGCTTGACTCCGCTTATGCTGGCCGCTGACAGCGGCTACGCACAGACCGTTGAGGCACTGTTGGCCGCCAACGCCGAGGTAAATGCCAGGGACCACAATAGTTCAACAGCACTGATTAAGGCTGCTTCAAAAGGCCACGTCGCTGTCGCAGAGATATTGATGAGTAAAGGTGCTGATCTCAGGGTTGAAAATGGGTTCAAATGGAATGCTTTGCGTTTGGCAGCGGCGAAAGGTCAGTTTGAGATGGTGAGGCTGCTGCTGCGTCATGGTGCGGCCGTAAATCAGGCGAGCGAGCACGGCATGACCGCCTTGATGTGCGCAGCTCAAACTGGACAAGCCAGAATTGTTCAATGTCTCTTGGCTGCCAAAGCTGACTTTGCTGCAAAAACACGCAGCGGGGAAACCGCGCTTCGCATTGCCCGCAAGAAGCGCTTTGCCAAGATCGTTGGCCAACTCGCTGCAGCCGGAGCTCGCGAGTGACTCTTCAACTCCAAGCAGACGCAGTGAAGTCCTGCCGGATCCCTTCCCTTTAACTAACCACCACAGCAGATTATAACCTTCCCTTGTTTCGAATTTGGCTGTCCCAGCGCTTCATCCACTCATTAGATTTCTCTTCCAGCATCTTCCAGTCAACTGGCATAGTCCGAATCGGAGTCTGGCGAATCCAGTCGGGCAACTCCTGGTTTGGAATGTCTGTGCGGCACGGAATTCGGTAGAACTTCTTGGCGGCCAGGACAATACTTTGTTTTGAGGTGACGTGCTCGTAAAACTTTTTGGCCGTATCGACATGACTTGCCTGACTCAATAGAGCGATGCCATCGGTAACCACCGGCGTGCCGCTTTTCGGAATGACGTAGGCCAGTGGATAGTTGTACTGCGCGCGCTGCAATTCGATGTCGGGCATATTCCACACGGTGATCAATCCTTCCTGTCGTGCCAGTTTCTGGCTGAGCAGCGTGAGATTGGCCACGTAGTCTTTGGTATTCGCATCGAGCTTCTTCAACCACTCGAAGCCTGCTTCAGGGGAACCTGCCGTTTGATAACTGCGCAGGATCATGGCGCAGAAAATTGTGCGCATGGTTCCCGAGGCCAAGGGGTCACGGAGAATTATTTTGTTCTGCCATTTCGGATCCAGAAGGTCGTCCCAGTCCTGCGGAGCCTCTTCCGGTTTTAGCGCAGCGCTGTTATAAGCAATGACCTCGGGGGTTTCGTAGGTCCCATACCAGAAGTCACCAGCGCTTCGTGCTTCCGCAGTCACCTCGCTAACCCAAGTGGGGCGGTATGCCTGCAGAAGCCCTTCCTTTTCTGCCTGTTGAAACAGCGTGGAGGGGGCTCCCCACCAGACATCGGCCTGAGGATTTTCCTTCTCCGAGCGCACGCGATCCAACACGTCCTGACTGCCCATGTCCAGCCATCGCACATCCACGTTAGCGTGATCTCGTTCGAAGCCCGCCTCGAATTCTGACAGCAGCTCTTTGCCATGCGTGGAGTAAACGACCAAAGGGTCTTTGCCGCCATCGCCGCCGCGACATCCCAGCTGTTGCATGAGACCGAGAACTAGCAAGAATACGGCCCAGCTCCTGTTCAGGCAAAGCACTGGGCGAAAGGTCTTAAACGGCATTTGATCGGGCATGGGTTCCTGGTGAGGACTAGCGCTTGAGCTTGGCAAGGTTCTGTGGGTAACGTCGCAAAGAGGATTCCTGGTCTTCCAACCAGTGTCGCCGATCCGCATTCCACTTGAGATGCCGGCGAATGCTGCGCCTCACGGTCTCCGGTGCTGGACCGCCGAACACCTTGCGCGCCGCAACGAACCGTGTGGGGTCGAGAATACGAGACATCTCCCGTGGCGGAATGCGGATCTCTCCGCCCGTGACCTCGCGGCCGAATCGGACCGTCAAATCAGAAACTGCATCGACCCAGGGTTCGCCTTTCCGGCGCGAGGGGCGCTGCCGCAGGGCATTAGCAACTCGGCTCACGATGCTGTGGGCTGTGCGGAATGGCAGTCGGTGGTTTCGTACCAGCGAGTCGGCCAGCTCCGTTAAAGTAATGCCGCTACTCTGGCAACGCGCCAGGGCGCGTTCCCGGTCGACGCTCATCGACGCCAGCACCTGGGTGAACAACTCCAAGACCCTCAAGGCATAGTCGAAAGCACTGCGGACGACGGGTTGAATGTCATCTTCGGCATCGACGATGTCGCCAAACGGTGTGTTGTGCAAACCCAAGGTCACGGCCTGACACTGCCCAACCGCACAGCTTGCCAACACGCGCAAATGTTCCAGCGCCACAGGGTTCCGTTTCTGCGGCATGATACTGCTGCACTGAACAAATCCATCTGCAAGGCAAATCAATTGCGAATCCTGTGAACTCCAGTCGAGCAAGTCCTGGATGAATCGCCCCAAATTGATCATGAGGGTCGAGACGGCGCCAACACTTTCGATGAGGTAGTCTACGCTGGCAATGCATCCATACGCGTTCTCCAGCACCGAAGAAAATCCGAGCAATTCCGACAGCAGTTTGCGGTCAATAGGGAAGCCGGTCGTTGTGGCAACACAGGCTCCCAAGGGGCTTCGATTCACGGTCTCGTAGGCACTGCAGAGGCGAACGAGATCACGCTGCAAAAACTCAACTGCAGCCATCAGATAGTGCGCCAGAGTGGTGGGTTGCGCGAGTTGCGTGTGGGTAACAACAGGGAAGAGAGTGTCGACATGCCGGCTGGACAGCTCCAGCAGCAAGTTCTGAAGCAAACTGACCTGGCGGGAGGCCTGGAGCAACTCCTTGCGCAAAACCATTCGATAAAGCGTGATGTCGATGTCATTGCGGCTGCGGGCAACGCTCAAATGCCCGGCGACTTCGCTCCCACAGAGGGTTTCGAGCCGTTGCTCGACATGAAAGAACAAGTCTTCCTCGACACCCTGATACCGGTACGAAAGCAGTTGCTTCTCGTGGCTGGTTATCTGCTTCAACGCTTCGAGGATTCTTTGTGCATGGGACCTGGGGATGATTCCGCAACGGGCCAGCATGATGGCGTGCGCACCGTTGATCTCAATCAGGGGCCGAAAAAAGTGGCGAACCGAATGTTCAAAATTGGGCTTAAGAACGGTCTGAAGATAGGAAGGATGGGGAAAGCCGGACGATGAGGCACGCACCATGTGTTTCGAGAGGAGTACGCAGCACAAGCTGACATCATTGCCGCCAGCAGACTGGGAATTCTAGAGGAAACCCAGGCAGCACGCAAACTCGGGTGATGACATGGTGAACCTGTTGTTCGGTCTCGCTGAATCCAGCGAATTCAAGGCTGACATTTGGGGCGCTGCCGCCAATCTTCCGGAAAAGAATCAGGAGAATTGAGGTCCACCCTTGAAACTCGACAATGTACATCTTTCTTCGATTGCTGATGTAACATCGCAGGGGCAGTCTTCTCGCCGATCCTCGCAGATGACCTGAAGCGATATCTACTTCTAAATACTTATACTTAAGGACTGACCCCCACGTTCCCCTCCGTCCACCCCCTCTCCTTCAAAAAAGCCAACAGGGTTGACCTACTGAATTGCTATCGTCATGTCTGGCCCGGCAATCCACGCTGTGGTCAAATGAAGCGTGGCGAGTCCCGACGTCGTCCCTTCGGGAACCCGAATGTCCACTCGAAACCTGTCGATGGTGTTCGGCCGGCCGATACTGAGAAGGATCTCCGCCGGCCTTCCATCGACTGTCACCCCGAGGGGCGAATTGACCTCTGGCAGTGGATCTGCCGGGAACGGTGTGCCGGGATCCACGCCCGGGCGCGTGGGGCCAAGGCCGCTTGCAACCAAGATGAGCACCTCCCCGGCCCTCGCGGGCTTTGCTGCATTTACCAGTGAAAAGTCTGAATGAAAGATAGCTGGTCCGCCGGGAGTGATCACTATTTCCGGCCGAGCCAGAGGCGTCACATGCACTAGAAACCGAGACCTGCCTCCTCCTCCATGTTTGCGTCGGTTGGCAGGATCCTCACTCATTGATGCCTGCCGGTCGGCAATACTTTGGGCACTTACTGCCTGGCCCAATTGGCCCCGCGCCCCGAGGAACGCCCCAGTGCCGCCTACTATCGCGACATTGCCCTGCGTCACCGCCAAAGGCGCTCCGGGGGGAGCACCTCCCATGCCTAGTCCCGCGGCCATGATGGTGCCGATCGAGGTGCCATCGATCTTCAAGATTTCAAAAGTGAACTCCAGGACGGAGCTTCGGTTGATATCGGCGATAGCCTGCCCGGGAGTGGGCTCCGGCCTGAAGAAGATCTGCCGAAAGTTGCCAACAAATGTTCCCTTGGCAGGCTGGCCATTGACAGCCACGATGTCCCCAATCGTTACGGACTTGCGAAAGTCTCTCGATGGGATCGCGGTCGTGACATTTGGATCCGTCGCAAGCTTTGAAACATCGGGGATATCGTCAGTATATGACACTCGGTTTTCCACGTCTATTTCCAGGATCGTAGTCGGCACCACCTGCGCGAGACCGACCCCGCATGAGGCTGCGACTAATAGTGCAATCGTAGTGAGCTTCTCCAGTATCTTAGACATTGTGCCTCCTTCCCTCATCCAGGATTTCTTTTGGTTCTGGCGCCTCGAATCCCTAACTAGGCGCACCCATACGCTTCGGAAACACACCGAGCGACGGGGGCTTGCTTTTTCATGGCGACTTCGCTTCTAACTCTTAACGCGCAAACTCGGTCCAATATCCCTCACGCCGCATAAACTTTTTGAGTTAGCATTGGCCTCAAGACTCGGAACAAAGCGCAAACACAGACGGAACTGAGCCAAAAAGACATCAAGGACAAGAATCGCCCAAAGTTTTGTCGCCGTCTCTTTGTGGCTGATCGGCTCTCTTCCTTCGGGTCGGGTCGTAGGACCTGAACTTCAGAGACGAGACATTCTGAGAGTCCAATGCAGCCGCAGGAGCTAACTCAACTACTTCTCAATTGGAGCGAAGGGGACGCGGGGGCACTCGATAAGCTGATGCCCATCGTCTATGACGAGCTGCGACGACTAGCTTCCAACTACCTGCGGCGGGAGCACCCGGGCCATACGCTGCAGCCCACAGCACTGGTCAACGAAGCCTATCTGCGGCTCGTAGACCAGAGGCAAGCGAGATGGCAAAACCGCGCGCAATTCCTGGGTGTCGCCGCCCAACTGATGCGCCGCATCCTGGTCGACCATGCCCGCCAGCGTGACGCCGCCAAGCGCGGCGGGGCCGACCGGCAAAGCCTCTCGCTGACGGATGCGGATAGTATTGCCGGAAAGCCTGATGCGGATCTTCTGGCCGTGCATGATGCGCTGAATGAACTGGCCGTGATAGATCCGCAGCAAAGCCGGATCGTCGAACTGCGCTTCTTTGGGGGACTCTCTATAGAAGAAACGTCGGAGGTTTTGGGCGTCGGGCATGCGACCGTGGAACGCGATTGGAAACTGGCGAGAGCTTGGCTCCGCCGCAAACTGGATTGAGTCGCGAATCACGAAGACGATTGTCCAGCAAGCCACGCGCATCCACCCATGACAGAAACGGATTTCCGGACTTCCCGATTTCACAAGTTGCATGAGGTTCTTCCCATATGTCTGAAGATTGGCAAAAGGTGAAGGAACTATTCCATGCGGCGATCGAGCGCGAGCCACTCAAGCGCCCTGGGTTTCTCATACAAGCTTGTTCCGGAGACGAGGCCCTTCGTCAGGAAGTGGAATCGCTGATTGCCGCACACGAAAAGCCGGGAAGCTTCGTGGACGCGCCGGCGTATGAATTAGCCGCCGATCTCCTCCGAGACGACCGACTCCGAGCCCGTGTGGGGCAGCAGATCAGTCACTACGAAGTACTCGGCAAGCTCGGCGCAGGAGGGATGGGAGAAGTCCATCTGGCGCTCGATACGCGGCTCAATCGCAAGGTCGCGATCAAACTGCTGCCCGCTGAGTTCACTTCGAACGCTGAGCGGGTGAGCCGCTTTGAGCAGGAGGCGCGCGCAGCCTCGGCGCTCAACCATCCGAACATTATGACGGTCTACGAAATCGGCGAGCTTGAGCAGCGGCGCTACATCGTCACCGAATACATCGAAGGTGAAACTTTGCGACAGCGGATGGCGAGCGCGCCACAAGGGCGGATCAGGCTGAGCGAGGCGCTGGAGATGGCGGCGCAGGTGGCCGGTGCGCTCCAGGCCGCACACGAGGCTGGGATCACGCATCGCGACATTAAGCCGGAGAATGTCATGGTGCGCCAACATGGGCTGGTGAAGGTGCTTGACTTCGGTCTGGCAAAACCGAGCAGCACACCGTCCGATTCTCGGGTGTCTGAGACGGACAAACTGAGCACACGCGACGGCTTGGTGATGGGGACAGTGTCCTATATGTCGCCGGAACAGGCGCGCGGGGGAAAAGTGGATCATCGGACTGACATCTTCGCGCTGGGTGTGATGGTCTATGAAATGTTGTCCGGACAGAGACCATTTGATGCCGCGACAGCCAGTGACATTGTTGCGGCAGTGCTGACGAAAGACCCTGAGCCGCTGGGTCAGGTGGCGCCGGAGGTTCCTGCAGCAATACAGCGGGTTGTGACTCGATGTTTGGAGAAGCAGCCGGGCAAGCGGTTCCAATCGGCAAGCGATCTGAGCTTTGCCTTACAGGCATTGGCCGAGCCGATGGCGACATCCGCTCCACCGCGAGGCGCAAGCGTCGGCTGGATTGCTTCGCTCGGCGCGGTGGCGGCCCTAGTTGTTGCGCTGGCGATTCCCGCCACGCGCCATCTTCGAGAAACTTCGCCGCCCGAGACACGACTGCAGATCGTGACGCCTTCGACCAAAGCACCGTACCAGTTCGCGCTGTCTCCGGACGGCCGGCATATTGCGTTTCTTGCGTCCGGTGGTGGGCCACAGCGTCTGTGGCTGCAGCCGCTTAATAGGACCGAAGCGCGGCCAATGTCGGGAACTGACGGTGCCGATTTTCCATTCTGGTCCGCCGATAGTCGCTCGATGGGGTTTTTTGCCTCAGGCAAGCTCTACCGCATCGACATCGCAGGCGGGCCACCACAGCCGCTAACCAATACCTCTGCTACCACCGCCCGTGGCGGCGCCTGGAGCATGGACGGAACGATCCTGTTTGCACCCATGCCGAACGGTCCGCTGTCGAAAATTGCAGCTTCGGGCGGGGAACCGGTTGTCGTCACTCATCTCGATCCCCCGCGCCAACTCGGGCATCGACTACCGCAGTTCCTGCCAGACGGCCGTCATTTCATTTTCTACGCGACGGGCAACCCCGAAGCATCAGGTATTTACCTGGGATCTCTCGACGGAGGGCAGCCGAAACGGTTGACAGAAGCCGACACCGCTGGCGCTTACCTGAACCCGGACCGGATAATCTTCGTGCATCACGGGGCGCTCGTAGCGCGCCGACTGGATCGCGAACAGGGAAAATTGACCGGCGATCTGGTTACGCTGGCAGATCGTGTCGGGATTGAGGTGTATCGGGGTGGGTTTTCCGTATCGACCGATGGCCGGGTGGCGTACCGTTCCGGCGGCCGCGCTGAGCGGCGCCAATTGACCTGGCTCGACCGGAGGGGCAAGACCGTAGGCGTGGCGAGCGAGCCGGAGGCGACTAACCTGCTCTTCCCTGAACTTTCACCCGATGGGCGGCGCTTGGCGGTGGTGCGCACCGTGGAGAACAACCAGGCTGTCTGGTTGATCGATTTGGTCCGAGGCGGCTTCACCCGGTTCACCTGGGATGTTGCGGCCGATTTCGCTCCCCTCTGGTCGCCGCCCGACGGGGCGCGGATTGCATTCTCCTCAAATCGTACAGGCTTCAACAATCTGTACCTGAGGGCATCAAACTCGAACCTGGCAGCCACCGAGGAGTTGCTGCGGGAAACACCGAACAACAAGGTTCCACAGGATTGGTCGAAAGACGGTCGGTTCCTACTCTATGTCGAAATTGGCCTGAAAATGACCCGTGACCTGTGGGCGTTAGAGATGACAGGAAAGGAGCGGAAAGCTCAGGTGGTCGTGAATACACCTTTTGAAGAGCGGATGGGGCAGTTTTCTCCTGATGGTCGTTGGGTGGCGTATGAGACGAACGAGTCTGGCCGGCTCGAGATTGTGGTGCAGCCGTTCCCGGAGCCAAGTGCAAAGTGGCCGGTGTCCACGAGTGGCGGTAGTCAACCCCGATGGGCCGCCGATGGGAAGGAAATCTACTTCATTGCGCCTGATGGAAAGCTGATGGGTGTGCCCGTGACGACGAGCGGCTCGACGTTTCAGGCCGGCACTCCCGTAGCGCTGTTTCCAACGCGACTCCCGGCCGGCGGCGGTGCTGAGCTCAAACATCAGTACGCTGTCTCGCGCGACGGCCGGTTCCTGATTAACCAGACAGTGGAAGAGTCCACCAACAATCCCATCACTCTGATCCTCAACTGGAAGCCGTGAGGCGTGTATACATTGATGGAAGCGTAAGTACGCAAACACTCGTGCGTTCACCGCCTGAAAGTGTCCTCCCGTCATTCCCGCGAAGGCGGGAATCCAGTCCTGGTTCCGGCACGGCCGCCCCTCCGAAGAGTGCTCTGGGTTCCCGCCTTCGCGGGGAAGACGTTGGGTGGAGACCTTTCGATCCTGTTAGCGTAACTCGCGGCTGGGCTAGAGCCGGTACTCTTGACGCTCTCCTACTTTTGCCCTGACCAACAAGAGCTGAAGACTCGCCCTACATAGTAATTTCTCCGAGCGGCCAACTCCACGCTGCGGCTCGTGGCTTCGCCCGGATTCTCTGGGTTCAAGACCGGATTGATCATGGTCAGTATGACAAGAAGACGCCTTCACGCGCTGGCGCGATTGGGACCAGGGATTCTGGGACTGATCGCGTTGGGGAATTGCCTGGCCTTTGCCCAAGGCTTCACAGCAGCTCTCTCCGGCGTCGTCCGTGACGGCAGCGGAGCTGTCGTGCCGAAGGCGACGATTATAGTCAAGCATATTGAAACCGGGTTGACCCGCACAGCGGAGACCAATGGCGACGGCAGCTACAAGATGCCGTCCCTCCCAGTAGGTTCCTATGAGCTGACTGTGGAGAAATCCGGCTTCAAGCAGTTGCGGCATGGAACCAACCTATCCGTGGCTGTGGAAGCGGAGGTGGATCTGACGCTGGAAGTGGGAAACGTCGTACAGCAAGCTACCGTCACGGAACAGGCTCCACTCGTGAACACCACGCTGAGTTCGACTTCAGGATTGATCAACGCCCAACAGGTAAAGGACCTGCCGCTGAACGGGCGCAGCTTTGACCAGCTTCTGACGCTCAACACGGGCACAGTCAATAACAGCTCGAATACCTTCAACTGGACCGGCTTCTCCGTAGCGGGCAAACGGCCAGAATCAAACCGATTTGTGATCAACGGCGTAGACTACGTGAGCGACAATGCGACCGGCGTTTTCATTACCCCGTCCGGGTCCAGCGGCCAGTTGCTCGGGGTCGAAGCCATCCGGGAATACAATGTCGTCGGGCACACCTATGGCGCTGAGTATGGCAAGCGGGCCGGCGGGCAGATCACCGTGGTGACCACCTCCGGAACAAACCAATGGCATGGCAGTGCTTTCGAGTATCTACGCAACAGCGCTCTGGACGCCAGGAACTTCTTCGATAACACGAAGGGCGTGCCGCCGTTCAAGCGGAATCAGTTTGGGGGATCGCTCGGAGGGCCACTAAAAAAAGACAAAGCGTTCCTTTTCGGAAATTATGAAGGGTTCCGGCAGCGGCTGGCGGTGAGCAGCGTCGCGATTGTGCCTAGCGCTCAGGCACGGCAGGGTCTTCTGCCGAATGCTTCCGGGGTGTATGTTCCGGTTCCCAATCTTCAGAGAGGCATGCTGCCGTTCTTCCGCTACTTCCCGGAGCCGACAGGTCCCGAGTTGCTTCGGGACGGCTTGCCCACCGGAACGGCCTACTTCTATGGCAATCCCAGGCAGAAGGTTCGGGAGGACTTCGGCCTGGTTCGCTTCGACTACACGCTATCCGCCAAAGATTCCTTCTCGCTCAACTACACCCTTGACGATGGGGAGCGAGCCGCTCCGCCTGAGAACCCGATTTTCGTCACTAACACGACCAACATCAGTCAAACGCTCAGCGTACAAGAGACTCATGTTTTCTCTCCCACCATCCTGAATGTGGCGATGTTTGGGCTCTCACGCGGGGAGGGAACCTCGGAAACGCCTCCTTTGGAGCCGTTCCCCGAAGACTTGGTGTTTCTGCGGGAGGGCAAGACAGCCAATCCCGGGGCGATCACGATTGGAGGCGGGGCGCTCACGACCGTCGCGGCTTCGATCGTGCCGACGAACGGTGCCAACCCCCTTTACAACAATAGACGGTACTACACTTGGTCCGATGACTTGCACGTGGTGACAGGCAACCACACCCTGAGGGCTGGCGTGTGGTTCCAGCGGGTCGAGCAAAACCAGTACTCGTCAGGCCAAGCGAACGCGGGAACCGTCAGCTATCCCACCTTGCTGGCGTTTCTCCAGGATGCGCCAACCCAGTTTATTGTGAACCCAAATCCGATCCCACTGTTTTACCGCACCACTCAGGCCGCCTGGTACATCCAGGATGAAATCAAGCTCAAACCGAATCTGACGTTACGCCTGGGACTGCGGAAGGAGATGACCACGGGGTGGAATGAAGCGAACGGACGCGCGTCCAATTACGCCTTAGACCGGAACGGGGTCATCCTCACCGAGCCTTTCATTGGTCACTCGGCTCTCCTCGAGAACAACGCCAGGGCGTTGTGGCAGCCGCGCGTGGGCGTGGCTTGGAACCCAAGCGGCACGGGAAGATGGGCGGTGCGGGCAGGTTTTGGGATTCACCACGACCTCCAGGATAACCTCGGTATCCGGATCGGGGCCAATCCGCCCTTCAATGCACGTTTGACAATTCAGGGACAGCCGCTGCTTTCGATCATTCCGATCGTCGCCGGGACGCAGCCGCCACCCAGCTGCACGGCAGAGTCGCAGTTACAGCCGCCAGCCTGCTCGATCTTCGCGCCCGGCGGTGTTGATCAGGCTATGCGCACCCCCACCGTCCAGCAATGGAGCCTGACGGTGGAGCGGGCGATTACCCAAGACTTGATGCTGGAGGTGAGCTATGTCGGCTCGGAGTCTTACCACTTGCAAGCGGCAATGAATAGGAACCTGGCTAGCCCCCTGGTGTGCGCGGACCCGGCAGGTTGCCTGAGCGGCGGCATTCGCCCAGCGAATCAAGCCGTTCGCGTTCCGCAAGGAACGACGTATGTGCCATCCACGCCGGGACGAAGGGCGAACCCTTTCGTGGGACCTACTCTAACGTGGTACTTCGTGGGGACCAGCGGTTACCATTCAGCAAACTTCTCCCTGGTCCAGCGCTCGCGAGCGGGAGTGGCGTTCAAAATCAATTACACCTTTTCGAAAGTGCTGGATATCAATTCGGCCACCTCCATCGCAACTCAGAATCAGCCTTCGACCATCTTGAATCCATTCGATTTGAAGCTCAACCGGGGCCTCGCCTCCTTCAGCCTCAAGCACCAGTTCAACGCCAACTTCAGCTATGAGTTGCCTTTCGGAAGCGGCCGGCGCTTCGGCGGCGACTCTCGCGGATGGGTGGAGAAGCTGATTGGTGGCTGGCAATGGAATGGAATCCTGAATGTCCAGAGCGGTTTCCCATTTACGCCGACCGTTGGCTCCAATAGTTCTGGGACCGGGGACACGCAAAATCCCGACGTGCCTAACTGGAATCCAAGCTTCAATGGGCCTGTGATTCTGGGGAAGGTGGGACAGTGGTTCGATCCCAGGGCGTTCTCAACGCCGCTGGCAGGGACCTTTGGGAACGCAGGGCGCAGCTCCCTTATTGGCCCGGGTCTAACCAGCCTGGACACCTCGTTGTTCAAGAAGTTCAGCATCAATGAGAAATGGAGTTTGCAATTTCGGGCGGAGGCCTTCAACCTGTTCAACCATGCAAACTTTGACCCTCCAAATTCGGTGGTCTTCTCAGGCAACAACTACAGCGGCTCCGCAGGGGTCATCACTGAGACGTCGACGACCTCCCGCCAGATCCAGTTCGCGTTGAAGCTCTTGTTTTGATCCGGCACACTTGAAAACGTGCGGAAATTTGCAAGCGGACGGGTAGGAAGTTTCAGAAAAACAGTGCTCTCTCGATACCTTGGGAGACGATTGGGGTACTCTGCCGCCCACGTTAAGAATTTCGTTCAAGCCCCTTTCGTTCCAGGAGAGTCAAGCCCAAATATCGTTTTTGTTGAACCATCATCTCTTGATTGCAAACTCTGTACGGAGTTCACATGATGACTCAAAGACAGTTTATTGCCCGCTTGGGAATCGCTGCGGCTGGCCAACTCTTGATTGACTCGCAATCCTTCGCAGCTCAAACAGCACAAGCCAAAGCTCTGAATTTGAAGATTACTGGCTTGAAGACGTTCGTGGTGAACGTCGGCAGTGTGAACTGGGCATTCTGTAAGGTTTACACAAATCAAGGGCTCACGGGACTGGGAGAAGGCTCGATCACAAGCAAGGAAGCAACACTGACGCAAGCCATAATGGAGCACGAGCGTTTCTTGGTTGGTAAAGATCCATGCGATATTGAACTGTTGTGGCAAGGGATGTTCCGTTATCCACGCTGGCGCGGTGGGCCCATTCTGAACAGCGCGATCAGCGCCGTGGAGATTGCTTTGTGGGACATTCTCGGGCAAGCACTGGGAGTGCCTATCTACAAGCTGCTTGGAGGCGCTGCCCGTAAGCGAATCCGCCTATATAAGGATGTGGGCGGTGCGACCACGGAACAGTTGGTCGAAAGCTTCCTGAAGGCCAAGGCTGAAGGTTACTCTGCCGCCAAGTCGGGCTTCGTCACGGTCGACAACGATTTGGTCATCCCATCGTTTGCCGTACGTGAAGGAGCAAAGAAGGTGGAAGCTGTCCGGAAAGCTGTGGGTGACGACTTCGACATTTGCATCGACGCTCACGGGAAATTGACCACGGTCATGGCGATCGATTTTTGCACGCGCATCGAGGAGCTTCGGCCCTTCTTCGTCGAAGAAGCCACTCAGTTGGAAGACCTGGGTGAACTGGAATTGCTGCGTGCCAAAACGAAGGTGCCATTGGCGACCGGGGAACGCTCGTTCACCAAGTATGGATTCACAGACTTTTGCTCACGACATCTGGTGAATTACGTCCAGCCCGACGTGTGTCATGCCGGGGGCATTCTGGAGATGAAGAAGATTGGCACGATTGCCGAGGCCTACCGTGTCGAGATGGCGCCTCACAATCCTCAAAGCGAAGTGAGCACTCTGGCGTCGCTGCACGTCGACGCCACAACACCCGCCTGCACGATTCAGGAATACAACCCAAACAATACGCCCTGGATTCGAGACCTGTTCAACGGAGGCGCGGTTCAAGTGAAAGAAGGCTTTGCTGAACTTCCCAGCCGTCCCGGCCTCGGGGTTGACCTCAACGAGAAAGTTGCGGCCCAGCATCCCTACAAACCCGTGAACCGCCCGAACTATGTGTTCTCAGACGGGGCGGTAGCGGACCACTAGTCTCGACGCCTATGTTATTCAACAGTGGCAGACTTTAGCCAGGTTGCGGTGCTGATCAACGTCGCAACCGCCGAGGAGGAAGAGGGGCAAAAATGCGCGAAGTCCCATCCTATCAGCGTCGGTGGCGAGAATATCGGAAACGAAACAGGCTGTTCTGGGTTATCGCTCTGACCTACCTGCCTAGTCTTGCGATAACAAGCATCCTTTTGTCACGCACTTTGGGCTCTCAAGAGCCAGTGTACCCAGTGTACATGGTCGCAATCCTGTGGTTGATAGCTTTCACTGTAGCTGGATTTCACCGCAACAACTTGAGATGCCCACGTTGCGGGCGTCCCTTTTTTCGGAAGAGGTAGTGGCATGACAATTGGTCTGCAGGAAAGTGCGTTCACTGTGGACTGCCAAAGTGGGCGACGACAGATTCCAGAGCCACATAGGAGCTGAGAATTGTTAACAGGCATGGCTGGCGAACTTTTGCTAAGAATTGCAAAAAGGCGCCTGACGCTCCTTCGTGGCTAGCAGTTCTGTATGAATTCCCACCAGGCGGAACCTTCAAGGGGATTGGAGTGCTGAAACTGAAAAAAAGGGCACAAGCGTCTATCACGTTCGCCGCGATTGTTTGGGCCTCTGTGTCGATCTCAATGAGAAAGTACCGGCCCAGCACCCCTACAAACCCGTGAACCGGCCAAACTGTGTTTTCAGACGGTGGCGTGGCGGATCACTGAGTGCTTGCGCCGGTGCTATTCAACGGTGACCGACTTAGCCAGGTTTCGGGGCTGATCCACGTCGCAACCGCGGCGAATGGCTATGTAGTAAGAAAGCAACTGCAGAGGAACCGTCTCGAGGATTGGCAGCAGAAAATCGTTGGTCGGAGGGACTTCGATGTAGTAGTCCGAGGCTTCGATGGCTTCTTTGTTGAACGGAGT
>Ga0180085_1000433_pt1 | contig 14703 bp, 12 predicted proteins | sample EasRiv730_16_10D_FD_123013 | JGI IMG/M metagenome (GOLD analysis project Ga0180085, IMG submission 123013) | Soil microbial communities from meander-bound floodplain in the East River, Colorado, USA - East River metaG ERMLT730_16_10D | ecosystem: Environmental > Terrestrial > Soil > Floodplain ... | reverse complement strand
CTCTGGCAGAACCACCCCAGCCCGGATTCAGGGACGCGCATCGGATGGAAAATTCTACGCTCCGCGCGACAGCTATTCCCGCATCGGAGAACTCGGCGAACATCTCTTTCATACCAACGGAGAGTTCACCCTCGAGGCACCTGCAGGCAAGCTGACACTGGAAGCAGTCAAGGGATTCGAATACTGGCCGTTTCAACAACCGCTTGAAGTTCGGCCTGGCGCAAGCATAACCACAACGCTCACGTTGAAACCCATGGTGGATTTTGCTGCCCGTGGCTGGATCAACGGATCCACTCATGTCCACATGAACTACGGGGGTAATTTACGAAATACGCTGCAGAACTTGATGTTCATGTCCAAGGCAGAGGATCAGGAAGTGGTGAACGAGTTGATCGCCAATAAGGATAACCGGATTCTTGACTGGCAGCATTTTGTGCCGGGAGGTGGTGAGCACCCCGTCTCGAAACGCGATCCAGAAACTCTGGTGACCGTCGGGGAGGAGTATCGACCTCCATTCTATGGACACGTGTCCTTCATCGGGCTTCGTGATCACCTCATCAGTCCATTCACGACCGGCTACGAGGGAACGGGGATCGAGAGCCTGTACCCGAGCAATACGGATATGTTTCGCAAGGCGAGAGCGCAGGGCGCTGTCGTTGGATATGTGCACGCGTTCAGCGGCGATGCGGATCCGCTGAACAGCAATCTCGGCGTCGGAAGAAGCTTTCCCGTTGATGCAGCTCTGGGAACTATTCACACGATGGAATGGTCTGCCCCGAGCCGCGCAGCACTGAACGTATGGCATCATGCTTTGAACAACGATCTCCCAATTGCTGTGGTAGGCGGCGAAGATTCCATCAGCAGTCTCCATCGGACGAAGCTCTTGGGCAGTCTGCGAACCTACGCCTATGTTGGGAAGTCAGACCCTGCCATTGGTAAAGGCCGCAGGAACTCGAAGCTCACGGCCGCGGACTGGATCGGTGCGCTCAAACAGGGCCGTACCTTCTTCACGAGCGGGCCCTTGCTTGAGCTCAGCGTAAACGCGGCCGGCCCCGGAGAAGCTGTGAAGCTGCCCGCGAACGGAGGTCCAGTGGCAGTCAAAGCCCAAGTCTGGTCTATTGCACCGTTAACCCGAGTGCTCATCTATCGCAATGGACAGGTCTGGCGCGAAGTGCCGTTGAAGACAGACAACCGAGGCGCGAGCATTGAAGAAACGGTCCGAATCGATCAAAGTGCCTGGTTTTCCTTAACGGCTGAAGGTCCTACCGGCAGCCATCCCTTGGATGCCCTTTATCCCCAAGCCGCCACCAGTGCAGTGCGTGTGTATGTAGGCGCACAGAAAATTCGCAGTCGGCAATCAGCCGAATACTTCGTCCGCTGGATTGACAAGCTTCAGGCAATGGCAGAAGCCTGGCCGGGATGGAGATCCCAAAAGGAAAGAAATCACGTCTTGGGTCAGTTTTTGGAAGCACGTGATGTTTACCAACGCCTCAGCACAGAAGCGCTCGAGAAGTAAGATCGGCGGTTGGATCGATTTCACCAACTGGGGCGTGTTCATGACTCTCGAACTGCCTTGGAGTTGCGATGTCCAGGGGAAGTGGGTGGGGCGAGAATAGGAAAAATATTTCTCAATGTGTCCCTACAAAGGACAGTTGTGGAATCCAATGACCGAGGTTTTAATCCGAAAGACCCACGGAATGAATTCAGTAGAGAGATTGAGTGGCGATCATCTTTGCAGCTCAGATCGCCCTGTTTTTGGGGAATTCTTCAACGGAGTGAGGGTTTGAGTGAACAAAGGACATGTTTAGTAGGATGTTTGGCAGGTGACATGCAAATTTCGAGGTTGCACAGTTGCTCCGCCTTCATAGGAGCGCTTCGAAAGACTTCATTCCATGTCGAATCCTGAGAAGCAGGCCCGCGAGGGAATATTCGCGCCACGGCAGTGTGCGCGCCAGAAGGTTGAACTGCCATTCCACGTTGGTGGCTTGGATTCGGTGGGTCAGTTTTTCGAGGATCGCATAGTGACGCGCGACTTCAGTGAGTGTGGAGGCAGCTTTGTTACGGACCACCGAATCCAGGTGGGGTCGACACTCAAGCTGGCTGATTCAACCGGATTTCTTTCGCTCATTCGCATCGCGTGGAGTCGCCAACGCAACGGGCACACGCAAGACTACGGATTTGCCTTCGTCCAACCTCTGGAAGATCAGCTAGACACAGCTTCTTAATCCTTCCGTTCAGCCACCGTCACGTTCCTTTGTCAGCCGAACAAATCTGTTGAAAAACTGTAGGTAACTGGCCTATCGTCACGCTGCTTTACAATTTCTTGCGTTCAGCGGTTTTGACCGAGAGCCTCGCGCTGACGGTGCCGCAGCGACTTCTATTCTTCATCCTCTCAACGAAGCGCACTTCTTCAATCAGGGAGATCTAGACATGGATGTTCTGACCCATGTACCCCACGTTTTTGTGCGTAAGTTTCTACCGCAGTCGGTTGATTTTTCATCTTGGATTGAGATCCAACCCTTTTTCATGGAACTGGAAGGTCGCAAGCTGGACACCACGGCTGCTTTTGAGGCCTGGATCACGGACCGTAGCGAACTCATGGATGTCATCAACGAAGAAGGCAGCTTGCGGTATATCCGCATGACCTGCGACACCGAAAACAAAGAACTGGAGAAAGCTTACTTTCAATTTCTGGAAGAGATTTCGGAGAACGTCAAGGCTGCCGACGACAGGCTGAAGCGACAGTTTCTGAAATCGTCCACGCGGGCTCAACTTGACCGAGATCGCTTCTTCATCATGGACCGGAGCTTTCAGAACGATGTCGACCTGTTCCGTGAAGAGAACATACCCCTCGAGACCGAGGAGTCTAAACTGTCGCAGAGCTATCAAAAGATCATGGGCTCGCTGACGGTCGAGTTCGAAGGTAAGGAACAAACTCTTCAGCAGATGGGTCGTTACCAGGAGTATCCAGATCGCGGTTTGCGTGAAGCCGCTTGGAAAGCCGTTGTCGAGCGACGCCTGCAAGAAACAGAGAAGCTGGAGACGGTTTTTGATGAACTACGCTCCGTGCGGGAGAAGATCTCGGCGAATGTCGGCTTTGACTCCTATCGTGACTTTGCATTCAAACAGCGCGAACGGTTCGACTACGACGTCGATGACTGTCTCCGCTTTCACGAGGGTGTCGAGTCCGCCGTGGTTCCATTGGCTAAGCGTTTGGACGAACTGCGGGCACAGGATTTGGGAGTTCCCAGACTGCGGCCTTGGGATTTGAGCGTGGATCCTCTGAACCGTCCGCCTTTGAAACCGTTTACGCATGCCAGCGACCTCGTCGAAGGATGCCTGAAGATTGCAAGCCGCGTCGACGCCCGCTTTGGTGACTTCATTCGGACGATGCGCGACCTGGAGCTCTTGAACCTGGAGAGCCGAAAGGGAAAGGCGCCAGGCGGCTACCAGTCTTCGTTAACCGAGGCGCGGCTCCCTTTCATCTTCATGAACGCGGTTGGGTTGGACGGCGATGTGCGCACCCTCCTTCACGAGGCCGGTCATGCATTCCACGTCTTCGCCACTCGTGATGAGCCGCTGGGACACTACCGCCACGCGCCGATTGAGTTCTGCGAAGTAGCTTCCATGAGCATGGAACTGCTCGGAGGTGAACAGCTTGAAGAGTTTTATCCGAGCAGCGAGGATCTCAAGCGTTCCCGGAAAAGACATCTCGAAGGAATCATCGACATTCTTCCATGGATTGCTCGCGTCGACGCATTCCAGCATTGGATCTATACCCATCCAGAGCATTCGATCGAGGACCGGAGAAGACATTGGCTCGACCTGCATCAGCGTTTTGGCGGCTTGGAAGACTGGACTGGATTCGAACTAGCCCAAGCCACGAGCTGGCATCGGCAGTTACACATTTTTGAACTGCCGTTTTACTATATCGAATATGCGATTGCGCAGCTGGGCGCCTTGCAGGTCTGGATCAATTCGAAAGCAGACTTCTCCGGTGCCGTCGCCAGTTATTGGGCTGCTCTGCAGCTCGGTGGTAGTCGCTCGCTGCCCGAGCTTTTTGAGCGGGCTAAGATCCGGTTTGATTTCGGGCCTTCCTCGCTGAAACCAATGATGGAAGCCGTGGAGAAAGAACTGGAAATGTTGTAGAATTCGTTGGAAAAGTAAGAGTTCTAATTCCGGCCAGATCTGTTTGAGAGGCTGGCTGGTTGCCTATGATTGCCTCCTGACAATTTGAGCGATGTTGCAGTTCTGACTAGGCTGAGCCGTGCTGTGTCTGTATGACGAATGCGGCATGCTATGCCCGTCAGGGCACCTGCAACGCTAGGGCTTCAAGCCCTCGGCTCGTCTCTTTCATCAATCCCCAACAATCGAGTGTACTACGCAACTGTGCTGGACAACCGCACTGGACTGTCCAGCTGTCGACGTCATTGGGACGATGCATCCGGTTGCGATTCAAATTACTGGAGACGATCAAAATGCAAATCGAGCCTTTGAAAAGGTATGGGTGGGACGCCCATTTTGAGTCCGGTTTCGAGTCCGTTTGGAAGGAAGGCCTCGAGCCTGGACGAGTTCTAGAGGAGAGTCGTCAACGCTTCAGAGTCTACACGGCGGACGGGGAAATTTGGGCAGAAGTGTCTGGCAGATTTCGCTTCAAAGCTTGTGCCCGCGAGAGTTTTCCGGCAGTTGGCGATTGGGTGGCTCTGCGGCCGCTGCCCGGAGAAAATCGTGCGATCATCGAAGCCGTGCTGCCGAGAAAGAGCCAGTTTGTCCGGAAAGCAGCTGGCAAGCAGACTGAAGCGCAAGTAGTCGGTGCCAACATGGATTGGGTGTTTGTGGTGATGTCTCTCAACCAAGACTTCAACGCGAGACGCCTGGAGCGGTATCTGGTCCTGGCCTGGGAAAGTGGCGCTTCGCCGGTTGTGATCCTGAGCAAGAGTGATCTCTGCAACGACCAGGGGGCAGCAGTCACGAGGATCCGCGAGGCGACTCTGAATGTTCCGGTTCATGCTATTAGCGCGATGACTGGCAAAGGACTGAAAGGACTATCAGCCTACTTGTCGGTTGGGAAGACTATTGCCTTGCTGGGTTCGTCCGGGGTTGGGAAATCGACTCTCGTGAACGAGTTTCTCGGAAGGCCGTCACTCAAAACACAACCGATTCGTGCTCAGAATGACCGGGGCCGGCACACGACCACAACCCGCCAGCTCTTCCTTTTGTCCGGCGGAGCTTTGGTCTTGGATACCCCTGGACTGCGGGAACTACAGCTATGGGAGGCCGAAGACGGAGTGCAGATGGCGTTTGAAGAGATTGAGGCCCTAGCCCGCCAGTGCCGCTTTCGAGATTGCGCCCATCAGAACGAGCCTGGGTGCGCCGTTCGCGAAGCTCTCGCGGCTGGAACTCTGGACGAGAACCGCTTTCAAAGCTACGAAAAGCTCAAACGAGAAATAGAACATCTGGTTCTCAGACAGGATGGCCACGCTGAACGACTGGAAAGGCAGCGATGGAAGAAGCTCTCGCGCCTGGCCAAGGAAAGAGCTCTTGTCAAACGCAAGGGCGATTAGTCACTCGTGCTTGATATTGCATCCACCCGGTGGTGAACGGGGTAACCGGGTTTTCCCACCCGTTCGAATTGCTGATACCTGCCTTCTGTGGAGTGATCCTTGTTTTGGGTTTGAAGCAGTTAGACAAGCGCAGGGGATCATGATTACTGCGGCAGAGCAGCAGGAGGCGTGAAACGGTCAGAAGTCTCACGCCTCCTGCGTCCCTAATCATCGTCTTCTTCGTCGTCCTCAACTTTGTCATGAGAGTGATTACTGCCAATGAGACCCTTGCCTCGCGCATTCAGCTGGGCACGAATCTCTCCGCCAGGGTGCTTGTCGGTATGCACGTTCACATACGAGTTCCCCGTACGGATGGCACGCAGCAACTCCGCAAATTCACCAGCGGCAATTCCCTGACCAGCGGGACCAATGACGTTTGCTGCCGTGATGACTCCCTTCAATTCTCCGGAGGCCGGGCCAGGGCATGCTGGAGTATTGGCTGGGGGACTGGGGAGATTTGAGCAAAAGAAAACTGCGACACCACCATTCGCGGCATAATGCTGGCCAAAGTGAATGTGTGCCTGCTGCACCGTCGCACCTTCAAGGTCTTTCCACGTCAGAGTATAGTCAATCTTGCTATCGTCACTGCTAATCTCAGCGACAAACTCGCCGCTGCCTTTTGAGGAGACGGCAGGTACTTCTTGTAGACCTGCCAGTCTTGCCTTGATGCGCCCGTTCTTGCCTTTGTCGTTGTCGGCCGAAGCTGTCCCGCCAAGGGACAACATCAAAGACAACGCCAGCACAGCCGTTCCTATGCGGTTTCCCATATGGTTCTCCTTAGGTTTGGTTACTGCCCCGAATTGGGTGATCGGATGCAGAATAGGATATCCTAAGTCGGCTCGGGAGGGCCAGCACTCGGCAGAAGAAGGTGCGTGTGACTAGACTCTCTCTAACTACAAGCTTGAGATAAAGTCGGTAAGTAACTGAAGACTGACAGTTTGCTATACTTGTGTGTATCTTTTGATCAGAGAGGTTTTCCTCGTCGGAGACATTCCGATTTCCGAGTCTAACAGACTACTTCCTGAAAGGAGTCTTATGCTCCAGTGGCTGACATCTTTGCTTGTTGCTCTCGTAGTCCTATCAACCTCTGCCCGAGCGGAGAACTGGCCGGGATTCCGTGGTCCTACCGGGCAAGGCATGTCCAGCGAGAAAGGACTTCCAACGGAATGGAGCAACACGGTGAACGTTGCTTGGAAGACAGAGATTCCAGGCGAGGGCTGGTCTTCTCCCGTGGTTTATGGCGATCGGGTATTTGTCACGACGTCGGTCGACTCGGGCGTTTCCTGCCGCGTGCTTTGTCTGAAGCGGCAGACGGGCGAGGTTCTGTGGAACAAAGAGGTAATTCAGCAGGCACCAAAGCGCAAGGAAAAGCGCAATTCCTACGCGACGCCGACGCCGGTGACCGACGGCAAGCATGTTTACGTTGCATTTGGCGACGGTACTGTTGCGGGCCTTTCGATGAAGGGCGACATAGTTTGGACCAATCGCGACTTCAAATACTACAGCCAGCACGGTCTGGGAGTCTCGCCCAGGCTCTATCAGGACCTGGTCATCATTCCATTTGATTGGAGCAGTGAAGGTGAAGACAAGAAGGTTGGGTGGCAGAAGCCCTGGGACAAATCTGTGATTTTCGCTTTCGACAAGAGAACCGGGAAGGTTCGCTGGAGGGGGCAGCGCGGGCTATCGCGCATCGGCCATGTAACGCCGAATATTTTGAGAGAAAACGGACGGGACCAACTGGTCAGCGGCGCCGGAGATGTCATCCAGGGCTTCAACCCCAATACCGGTGAAAGACTCTGGTGGGCGCGAAGCCAGGGCGAAGGAGTGGTGCCATCGGTCGTCATCGGCGATGGACTGGTTTTCACAGCTTCTGGTTTCGAGCAGCCGACGATTCGCGCGGTGCGAACCGGGGGAAAGGGTGATGTGACTCAGACCCACATCGCCTGGGAACAGACTCGCAACGTTCCCAGTGTGCCATCGTTTGTGTATGTGAGGCCGCACTTGTTTACTGTGACAGACGCCGGCGTCGTGGCATGCCTCAAAGCGGACAGCGGCGAAGTCATCTGGCAGGAGCGCATCGGAGGGACCCACGCCGCTTCTCCAATCCACGCCGACGGGAAAATCTATTTTCTGTCCATGGAAGGCGAGTCCGTCATTATCGAAGCCAAGCCTGGGTTCAAGGTCCTGGCTCGGAATGCGATTGGCGAGTACTGCCAGGCATCTCCAGCAGTGTCCCAAGGACACCTTTTCATTCGTTCTCAAAAACATCTCTACTGCATTGGCAAGACACCGACTACCCGATGAACTATCTCAAGGTGTCCCTCTGAATGCCTGAGACTCCGCGTTATTCCTTCTACCTCTAGCGTCTATCCCCAATTTGCCAAACGCCGTTTCGAATCTTATGTACCGGTGCGCTGTCGGTTGTGCGCCACTCAAGCTGGCTAATTCCTCGAGGCTCAGCCATATGAGACTACTTCGAAGCGTGTCAGACAACTCCGCACAGACACGGCCGCTGAACTCCGGTGTGGAGTCATCTGTTCACGACGTGTTTTTGTTGGATGCTTACTCGCAGGCAGTTATCAACGCCACCGATCGAGTGAATGCTTCCGTCGTTCATATCAACGCACTGCAAGAGCGAGCATCGTCCAAGCAAGCCGCTAGCGAACAGCGCGGCGGGAGCGGCTCAGGATTCGTTTTTACACCGGACGGATTTATTCTGACCAACAGCCACGTTGTCCACGGTGCCGCCAAATTGCGCGTAACGCTGTTTGATGGACGTCAATTAGACGCACAAATGGTAGGCGATGACCCGGACACGGACCTTGCCGTGATTCGGATCAACGCCACAAGTCTCACGCCGGCCGCTTTGGGAGATTCTGAAAGGATTCGCGTGGGGCAAGTGGCCATTGCCATCGGTAATCCCTACGGATTCCAATGCTCGGTGACGGCTGGAGTGGTCAGTGCGTTAGGCCGGTCCTTGCGGTCGAACTCGGGAAGACTCATGGACAATATTATTCAAACGGATGCCGCTCTAAATCCCGGCAACTCTGGCGGACCGCTTGTCAACTCGCTAGGCGAAGTCATCGGTATCAATACCGCAGTGATCTTGCCTGCTCAGGGTATTTGCTTTGCGATTGCCATAAACACCGCAAAGTTTGTTGCGGGGCGGTTGATTCGCGACGGCAAGATCCGTCGCAGTTACATCGGTGTCGCCGGCCAGAATGTTCCGCTTCATCGACGTGTGGTGCGCTTTCATCGACTTCCGGTTGAGCAAGGCGTTCTTGTCGTATCCGTTGAAGGAAATAGCCCAGCTGAAAAGGCCGGCTTGCGGGAGGGTGACCTGATTGTAGGCTACGCAGCACAACCGGTAAGTGGGATTGACGACCTTCATCGCCTCCTGACGGACGAGAGGCTGGGAGTTCGTTCTCAGGTGACCATCTTGCGTGGCACCGAAAAGCAATTACTGTGGATTGTCCCGGAAGAATCGCGGAGCGGCGAAGGGAAGTGAGGGTTGCGCAGGAATGACCGGATTTTGAGTCGTGGCACGTTATCCCAATCTTCGTCATTCTGGCCAAGCGAAGCGCGAGCCGGAATCCAGTGCTCGGTTGGCGGCCACCATGCCGTGGGCTGTCCCGAACCGTTCAACTTCTTCACCACTTTGTGCAGTTCCTGGACTTGGCCAGCACGTATGGCGTCTCGGCTCCACTACCTACCCAATGTCCCGAACCGTTGCAAGGCAGACCCCCGTGCAACGGCGGGTTATTTAACATTTAAGGCTGACCCACTCCCCCCTTCAGAGATCGCGCAGTCGGCAATGCAATATTTAGTATTTAAGGGCTGACCCCAGCTTGCCCCGACCCCAGCTTGCCCCCCTTGTTGGCCCTCAGCGCAATGAAAGGTGTGAGCGCATGCTCCCCCAACAGGACACCACCGCAAAGATCTGACTACTTCACCTCAATCTTTCTGATTTCGCCGAAACGTCTGACATTCACAACCAGGAGTTCGGCAGGAAAAGCATTGAGATGACCAAACCCTATCCGCTTACGTTTTCCGTTCTTGTCAGTGTAAAAGAGCTTCTCGTCGCGGCTCGTCAGAACGCCTACAACGACAGCTTCACAACCCCTTATTCCGAGTTTGTCGGAAGCATTGAAATGATCCCACAAACTCTCAACCGATTTGGAATCAATTAGCGTCTGCAATTCAACCGAGAGAGGTTGCCGCGGGTTTGGAAAGCTGAGCGTAACTGCGGCGCCACATTTTGCGCCATCGATGGCAACTTGCTTGCACCTTTGTCCGTAGATTGCTGTGGTCTCTGGACCCACAATGAGATTTCCCTTAAGCGCCACAACCTTGCCATGGAGCTTGTATGCATCCTTGAGGACATTGCACACATCCCGCGGTTCGGGTATCTCAGCTGCAATCGAGGCCGTGATACTGCCTAACAAAGTGGCCTTCACGACTATCGCACCCAGGAGCTTCGGGGCGATCACCGCCTGGATCAGCCGGTTCTCGAGGTAGTAGGTCAACGTCATGCTGCCCGCTCCGTACGGCATGCTGGTTAGGTTCCCGTTCGAGTGGTACCCATAGCCACTGGAACTGATTCGATTCGTGCCGGAATCCGGTGCTCGGTTGGCGGCCACCCATAGTCTGGAGTCGCGCTCTTACGCTTGAGAGATTGTCGCGAGAATTTCCGCGACGTGTTCCTCAGGCTTTACTTTGGGAAACACGGCGGCGATACGCCCTGATTCGTCGATCAGATAGGTCACGCGGTTGGTGCCCATATACTTTCGACCGTACATGCTCTTTTCGCCCCAGACGCCGTAGGCGTTGACAATGTTCTTTTCCGTGTCAGCGAGAAGCGTGAACGGAAGCTTGAACTTCTCGGCAAACGACTTGTGAGACTTCTCGGTATCGACAGACACTCCGAGGACTTCCACCCCCAGCTTCTTGAAGTCAGCAAAATGGTCGCGGAAAGCGCAGGCTTCCTTGGTGCAGCCTGGGGTGTCGTCTTTGGGGTAGAAGTACAGCACAACCCTCTTGCCGCGATAGTCCTTTAGCGTGACTTTTTTGCCGCTTTGATCTGTCGTATTGAAGTCGGGCGCCTTCGCTCCTGCTTGCAAGAGATTCATTGAGATTTCCTTTCGAGTCCGAATTCCAGCCTGTCATCGCTCAGCTCCGAAATCGTTCATCTATCTCTACCTGGTATCCGCTGGCTAAACGGTTTGATTCGTTTGCCATTCCGACGACGGCCATCAGTTCAGTGAACATGGGATCGGTCATTCCAGCTCGGCGAGCTGCAGCCGTGTGAGAGGCAATGCAGTAGTTGCATTGGTTGCTCACACTCACAGCCAGATAGATCAACTCTTTCGTCAGCGCATCCAACGCTCCCGACGCCATCACCTGTTTGACGCTTTCCCACGTCCGCTTCAGGGTCACAGGGTCGTGAGCCAACGCCTTCCAGAAGTTGTTTACGTAGTCCGTCTGTCGGGTGACCATGATGTCATCATAGACCGCTCGTACCTCAGTACTGGCGGCGTCGTACTCAACCAAACCTAGAGTGGCCATGCGATTCCTCGCGTTGGGATCACCAAAACTAGAGAACTGACGGCTGCAGGGACAGGCTTAGGGCGTCCTCTAATGCTGCACCCACCTTCAAGACAAGCGCTTCCTGGAAACTGGGCCCGATGATTTGCAGCCCAATGGGCAGTCCCGTCTCGTCGAAGCCACACGGAAGCGACAACGCCGGCAAACCCAAAACATTGATGCCGCGCGCAAGTCGAGTGGAAGCGATGCGCACGTCTTCCTCTCCGTCCAGGTCAATCGTCGATTGTCCGATCTTGGGTGCGCTGGTTGGCGTAGTGGGTGTAAACAAGCAATCAACTTTTCTCCATATAGCTTGAAACTCTTGCTGGAGCACCCGTCGCACGCGCTGGGCATTGATGTAATCGGTGGCTGGCAGCAGACGGCCCTGGTCGAACAAGGCAAGCACGTCGGCACCAAAATCCTCCCGCCGACGCAGATACCGTTCCATCGTTGCCGATGCCTCGCTCAGGAGGATGACGCGGCCAATAGTGTTGAGCTGAGCAATGTCAGGAACGCGCAGCGCAACGACGACGGCACCCGCCTCCTCGGCCAGACGCGCAGCACGCCTAACGGCTTCAGCGACCGATGGGCTGATACGTTCAAAGTAGAAGTTCTCTGGCAGGCCGATGCGCAGGCCCTGGATGCTGACGGGCTCAGACGGGAGATAGAGCTCAACCGGCCGACGGCTGCATGTTTCATCGCGTGGATCGAAACCAGCGATGGCACTCAACGTCAATGCCGCATCGCGCACGCATTGAGTCAGAGGGCCCATATGATCCAAAGAGAAGTCCAAAGGAAGCACCCCGTGGCGGCTCACACGTCCAAAACTCGGCTTTAGCCCCACCGTCCCGCAAAATGACGCTGGAATTCGGATGGACCCTCCTGTGTCACTGCCCATCGCGATTGGGACCATGCCAGCGGCGACGGCGCTTCCTGAACCGCCGCTGGAACCGCCAGCAATGCGGTCCAAGTCCCAGGGATTCCGAACCGTTCCAAAATGAGGATTGGCAGACGTCACGCCGTAGGCAAGTTCATGCATGTTGGTCTTGCCCACCATGACTGCTCCGGCGGCCTGCAAACGCTCGACTACGGCGGCATCGCGTTCTGGAATGTGCTCACCGAAGAGCTTCGAGCCGCAGGTGGTGCGGATGCCCTGCGTGCAGAAAACGTCTTTAACCGCGATCGGAATGCCGTGTAATGGGCCGCGATCCTTTCCGTCAGACAGCTCCTGGTCCGCCTCCAGGGCCTGGCGCTGCGCCAACTCAGCGGTGACGGTGATAAAGGCTTTCAGTTTGGGGTTGAGTGCAGCGATTCTGCGTAATGAGTCGCTTGCCAGTTCTACGGAGGAAACAGTCCTTTTCCGAAGTGCTTTGGCGATTTCCTGGAGGTTCACGCGGGCTCCTCAGGGGAAGGGAAGGATGGGAAGATCACGGCGGGTTCGGTGTCATGCGGGAGGCTCTGACGCAGTGGCGCGAACTGCGTTTCCAAAGCTTGCAATACGTTGACAACCTTCTCTAATTCAGGCGCGGGAATCTCGGGGACAATTCCGTTTGCGATCAGGTTCCAGTCTCGTGACATAGGGGATTCCTAAGAGTCTTGTTCACAAAAGGTAGGAGAAACTTTTCCACTCGTGCTCGTCCTCGAAGAAAGATGGGAATGACGACGTGGCGGCGCGACATGAAAACCCCCTGAAGTCCCCCCTTGTCCAAGGGGGGACGATTGTTTTAGGCTGTCGTGGTGCCGCAACCCAGGTATGAAAAGCTCCGACCCAAAGGCTGAGGGCTTGACTCTGCCCTCGTCCACCACTGGGCTGATGTCGGTCACAGCAGTTTCAAAATCGGATCACCACCAAGGTTGGTCAGGCGTTGGTCGCGCCCACCGTAGTAGTAAGTGAGTTTACGGTGGTCGAGCCCCAAACAGTGGAGCATGGTGGCATGGAGGTCGTGCACTGAGTGCGGTTGATCCACAGCGCGATAGCCCAACTCATCGGTCGAGCCAATCACCTGACCGCCTTTCACACCGCCACCTGCCAGCCACACCGTGAAGCCATGCGGGTTGTGATCACGTCCGATAGCGGATTGCGAGATAGGCATTCGCCCGAATTCTCCTCCCCAAACCACCAAAGTACTGTCGAGCAGACCGCGCCGCTTCAAATCTTTAAGTAGCCCTGCAATGGGCTTATCGGTCTCGGCACAATGCATCCGATGGTTCTCGTCAAGGCCATAGTGAGCGTCCCAACTCTGCTGTTGATGACCACCGCCACTGTACAACTGAATGAAGCGGACGCCGCGCTCCACAAGGCGGCGAGCGATTAAGCACTGCCTGCCAAAGTACTCCGTTTGAGCTTCATCCATCCCGTAAAGGCGTCTCGTTTCTTCCCTTTCCTTGGAAAGGTCCACGGCTTCGGGTGCATGCGTCTGCATCTGGAACGCCAGTTCATACGAAGCGATTCGGGCATCAAGATCGGAATTGCCTGGATGCTGCCGCAGGTGTTCGCGATTCAGTTGCTCCACAAAATCGACCTGCCTGCGTTGCAGGTGAGGATCCACTTCAGGCGGTGGTTGCAAATCGACAATCGGTTGGCCAGTGCCGCGAAAAGGTGTTCCCTGGTAAGCCGCTGGCATGAAACCCGCGCTCCAGTTAGGCGCACCGCCAATCGGACCGCCACGCCAATCGTACATAACGATGAAAGCAGGCAGATTTTCATTCGAGCTGCCGAGGCCATAGGTGACCCAGGAACCGAGTGAAGGATTGCCCGGACGGATGATGCCGCTGTTCATCTGAAATATCGCGGGAGAATGGTTGTTGCTCTCGGTAAACATCGAGCGAACAACTGCCAGATCGTCGACGCACGTGGCTACGTTGGGGAAAAGTTCCGATACGTCGATGCCCGACTGCCCGTACTTCTTGAACGAATAGGGGCTGGCCATCAGGTTTCCCGGGCTGCCGAAGAAAACATCAATCTCACCCTTACCAGTCATGGGCTTGCCATGGTTGCGCGTCAGCTCGGGCTTGGGGTCAAAGAGATCGACCTGGCTGGGACCGCCGTACATGAAGAGAAAGATGACCGATTTGGCGCGAGCAGGAAAATGCGGCTGTCGGTCGGCAAGATCCGAAGATCCTGTGCTCGTTGACTTGGATTCAGAGAGGGGAGTCGCACGCAATAGACCATCACGGTCCAGTAAGTGAGTCAATGCCAGTCCAGCGAAACCAGAGCCGGCGTTCAACAACAGTTCGCGACGGGAGAGGCTAGTTCGCCGAGGAGGGAGTGAATGTGCAGGCATGATTGTTCGTCTCCCTTTACTCCAGATACAAGAACTCATTCAAGTTGAACATGGCGTGGCACAAGTCGGCGAGAGCCCGAAAAGTAGCCGCATCGGAGGATTTCGCAATGCCAGAGCCGTTTAGCCGGGAGAGGGCGTTCTGTTCATACGCCAGAGCCTGCTTTCCCATAAAGTCGAGCGACCATGACAGCTCGCGCTCAGAAGGCTTCCGTCCTAAAGCGATCTGAAAGGCT
>Ga0180085_1000432_pt1 | contig 14745 bp, 10 predicted proteins | sample EasRiv730_16_10D_FD_123013 | JGI IMG/M metagenome (GOLD analysis project Ga0180085, IMG submission 123013) | Soil microbial communities from meander-bound floodplain in the East River, Colorado, USA - East River metaG ERMLT730_16_10D | ecosystem: Environmental > Terrestrial > Soil > Floodplain ... | reverse complement strand
TGATCGAAGGCCAGGCGCGTGCGGGAGGCCTCGGGCGATCCGCCGTTGACCGAGTCGACGCGACCGAGCGCGAAGTAGCGCTCCCCGGGCTTGGGCGGGCGGATCTGCCCGCGCACGGTGTCCCCGGTCAGGAGGCCGAAGCGCCGGATCTGCGACGGCGAGACGTAGATATCGTCCGGCCCCGGCAGGTAGCTGGCCTCCGGAGCGCGCAGGAAGCCGTAGCCGTCGCTCAGCTTCTCGAGCACCCCCTCGGCGATGACCGAGCCGTTCCGCGAGGCGTGGGCCTGGATCACCTTGTACAGCAGCTCGCGGTACGGCAGGCTGCCGGCGTTGTGCAGCTCGAGCGTCGCTGCGACCTTCGCCAGCTCGCCGACGTCCATCGACTTGAGTTCCTTGATCTCCATCGTCGTCTATCCCCGCCCCGCCGCTCCTTCGAGCGCGCGATCCAGATGCCTCCAGACGGTCGCGATCCCGAGACCGGTCTCCGCCGAGACCAGCACGGCCCGGCGGTCCTCGCTCTCCTCCAGCACCTCGGCCACGCGCCGCTCGGCGAGCCGGCGCTCGTTACCCGACAGCCGATCGGCCTTGGTGGCCAGGATCAGGTACGGCAGGCCCGCCGCGCGCAGCCAATCCCGCATCGTGCGGTCGAGCTCGCTCGGCCGGTGCCGCGCATCCACGACCAGCAACGCCAGCGCGATCCGCTCCCGGCGGCGGGAGAGCGCGCCCTCGACCATCGGCTTCCAGGACAGCCGCACCTGCTCGGGCACCTGGGCGTAGCCGTAGCCCGGCAGGTCGACGAAGCTCCATCGATCGTTCACCCGGTAGAAGTTCACGCTCTGCGTTCGCCCCGGCGCCGACGACGTCCGCGCCAGACCGCGCACCCCGACGAGCCGGTTGATCAGGGACGACTTGCCGACGTTCGACCTCCCGAGCAGCACGACGTCCGGACCGGGATCCCGGGGCTCGCCCTCCGGCCCGAACGCGGAACACACGAACTGGCACGAGCGGATCTTCAACCGAGGTCAGACGCCGCCTGGGCTCAATGGGTCAGAGGTCCTTCGGTCGGGGTCTCACCGAGGGGCGGAGCGGCGCCGCCCTTGGTCAGCCCCGTCTGGGGGATCGGCTCGACGAGAGCGGTCGCCAGGACCTCGTCCATGTTCTCGACCAGCCGGAACTCGAGCTGCCGTCCGATGTCGTCCGGGATGTCGGCCAGGTCCTTCTCGTTCTCCTTGGGCATGACGATCGTGCGAATCCCGTAGCGGTAGGCCGCGAGGACCTTCTCCTTCACGCCGCCGATCGGCAGCACGCTGCCGCGGAGCGTGATCTCCCCGGTCATCGCCACGTCCCGGCGCACGGCGATCCCGGAGAGCAGCGAGGCGATGGCGGTGGCCATGGCGATCCCGGCCGACGGGCCGTCCTTGGGGATCGCGCCCTCCGGAATGTGGACGTGGATGTCGTTGCGGCGATGGAACAGCGGGTCGATCCCCAGCGATTCGGCCCGGCTGCGGATGTACGACATCGCCGCCTGCGCCGACTCCTGCATGACCTCCCCGAGCTGACCCGTGAGCATCGAGCGCCCGCGGCCGCGCATCCGCGTGGCCTCGATGTTGAGGATCTCGCCGCCGACCTCGGTCCAGGCCAGGCCGATCGCCGCCCCCACCTCGGGTGTACGCTGCTTCTCGGTGGGCCGGTGGTAGCGCGGCACGCCGAGCAGATCCAGCACGAGCTGCGTGGTCAGGGTCAGCCCCGGCTCGAGCTCGTTGGCCACGGCGCGGCGCGCCAGCTTGCGGCAGATCGAGGCCAGCTCGCGCTCCAGGCTGCGCACGCCGGCCTCGCGCGTGTAGCGCTCGATCACCTCGCACACCGCCTCGGTCTCGAACTTCGGCGTGAACTTCTTCAGGCCGTGGGTCTCGAGCTGCTTGGGGATCAGGTGGCGCTCGGCGATGCCGATCTTCTCGTTCAGCGTGTAGCCCGGGAGGCGGATCACCTCCATGCGGTCGCGCAGGGCCGGCGGGATGCCATGCGTCACGTTCGCCGTCGCGATGAACATCACGTCCGACAGGTCGAACTCGGTGTCCAGGTAGTGATCGAGGAACGTGTGGTTCTGCTCCGGATCGAGCACCTCGAGCAGCGCGGCCGACGGGTCGCCGCGGAAGTCCGCGGCCATCTTGTCCACCTCGTCGAGCAGGAACACCGGGTTGCGCGTGCCGGCGCGGCGCATCATCTGCACGATCTGGCCCGGGAACGCGCCGATGTAGGTGCGGCGGTGCCCGCGGATCTCGGCCTCGTCCCGCACGCCGCCCAGGCTCAGTCGGACGAACTTGCGTCCCATGGCGCGCGCGATCGAGCGGGCCAGCGAGGTCTTGCCCACGCCGGGCGGACCGACGAAGCACAGGATCGAGCCCTTGGCCTTGACCACCAGCTGGCGCACCGCGAGGAACTCGAGGATCCGCTCCTTGACCTTGTCCAGGCCGTAGTGATCCTCGTCCAGCACGCGCTGGGCCCGGTGGATGTCCTTCACGTCGCGCGAGCGCTTGCTCCACGGAACCGCGAGCAGCCACTCCAGGTAGTTCCGCGAGACCGTGGCCTCGGCCGAGACGGGCGGCATGACCTCGAAGCGCTTGAGCTCCTGGAGCGCTTTCTCCTTGGCCTCGACCGGCATCTTCGCGTCTTCGATCTTCTGCCGGAACTCGTCGCCCTCGTTGCTGCGGTCGTCTCGGCGTCCCAGCTCGTGCTGGATCGCCTTGATCTTCTCGTTGAGGTAGTACTCCTTCTGGGCCTTCTCCATCTGTTTCTTGACGCGATGGTGGATCTTCTTGTCCACGCGCAGCTTGTCGATCTCGGTCTCGAGCACGCGCGCGATCTCGACCAGCCGCTCCTGCGCCGCGGTCATCTCGAGCAACCCCTGCTTGGCCTCGACGGCGAGCGGCAGGTGCGCCGCGATCGTGTCGGCGAGCCGCCCGGGCTCGGCGATGCGCACGGTCGAGAGCATCGTCTCGTAGGGCACGCCCGGGGACTGCTTGAGCCAGCGCTCGAACAGGCCGGCCACGCGGCCGACCAGCTCCTGGATCTCGGGCGTGGACTCCGCCTCGCGCTCGATCTCCTTGCCCACGACCCAGAAGTAGCCGTCCTCGTGCGGCTCGAGCTCGAGCACGCGCGCGCGCGCGAGCCCCTCCACCAGCAGCTTGACGTTGCCGTTGGACAGCTTCAGGTGCTGGACGATGTTCGAGATCGTGCCGACCGAGCTGACCTCGTCGGCCGTCGGCGTGTCGACCTGCGCGTTGCGCTGGGTCGACAGGAACAGGCGCTTGTCGGCCGCGAGGGCCCGCTCGACCGCGAGCAGCGACGACTTCCGCCCGACCACGAACGGCACCATCGTGTGCGGGAACACGACCACGTCCCGCAGCGGCACCATCGGTAGGTGCGCCACACGCTCAGCGGAACGCTTTCCGCGCTCTCCCATGCGAGTCTCCAGCAGGCGAACGGGGTGGACGGGACGGCGGAACGACCGGTCAGCCCGCTTTCTCCATCACCATCAGCGGATCGGTCCGGTTCAGCACGACGTCCTTGCTGATCACGACTTCCTTGACGTCCGACTTCGAAGGCAGGGCGAACATCATGTCGAGCATCAGCTCTTCCATGATCATGCGCAGGCCGCGCGCGCCGATCTTGCGCTCGACCGCCTGCGCCGCGATGCCTTCGAGCGCGTCGTCGGTGAAGCGCAGCGCGACGCTCTCGAACTCGAAGATCTTCTGATACTGCTTGACCAGCGCGTTGCGCGGCTCGGTCAGGATGCGCACCAGGGACGGCACGTCGAGATCGTGCAGCGTGGCCATGACCGGGAGCCGGCCGACGAACTCGGGGATCATGCCGAAGCGGATCAGGTCCTGGGGCTGGCAATCGGCGAGCAGCCGATCGGTGCTCTTCTCGCGACGACCGCGTATCTCGGCCTTGAATCCGACCGTCTTGCGCCCGATGCGGCGCTCGATGATCGGCTCGAGACCGACGAACGCCCCGCCGCAGATGAACAGGATGTTCGTCGTGTCCACCGGGACGAACTCCTGGTGCGGGTGCTTGCGGCCGCCCTGCGGCGGCACGTTGGCCACGGTGCCCTCGAGGATCTTCAGCAGCGCCTGCTGCACGCCCTCGCCCGAGACATCGCGGGTGATCGACGGGTTCTCGCCCTTGCGCGCGATCTTGTCCACCTCGTCGATGTAGATGATTCCGCGCTGGCACTTCTCGACGTCGTTGCCTGCGGCCTGGAGCAGCTTGAGGATGATGTTCTCGACATCTTCGCCGACGTACCCCGCCTCGGTGAGCGTCGTGGCGTCGACGATCGCGAACGGGACCGAGAGCAGTCGCGCCAGCGTCTGGGCCAGCAGCGTCTTGCCGGTGCCCGTCGGACCGATCAGCAGGATGTTCGACTTCTGCAGCTCGACGTCGCTGCGCCGTCGGGCGGCCAGCTCGTTGCGCTTGTAGTGGTTGTACACTGCGACGGCGAGCTTCTTCTTCGCCGCGTCCTGCCCGATCACGTACTCGTCGAGGAAGGACTTGATCTCGACCGGCTTGGGCAGGCGAACACGGCCGTCCGTGTCTTCCTGCTCCCGCTCCTCGGCGATGATGTCGAGGCAGATGTCGACGCACTCATCGCAGATGTAGACGGTCGGACCGGCGATGAGCTTCCGGACGTCCCTCTGGCTCTTGTTGCAGAAGGAGCACTTCAGCCCCTCCCCTTCCGGCTTCTTGCGGGACATCTACGGTTGCCCTCTCCGCTGCCGCGCTCAGCCGCGCTGGCGGATCACCTCGTCCACCAGGCCGTACTCCCGAGCGCGGTCCGCCGTCATAATGTAATCCCGGTCGGTGTCTTTGGCGATCTTTTCCAGGGTCTGCCCGGTCGTCTCCTTCAGGATCTGGTTGAGCGTCTCGCGCATGCGCAGGATTTCCCGGGCCTGGATGTCGATGTCCGTGGCCTGGCCCGACACCCCCCCGAGGGGCTGGTGGATCACGATCCGGGCGTTGGGCAGCGCGAAGCGCTTGCCGCGGGTACCCGCCGAGAGCAGCACCGCGGCCATGCTCGCCGCCTGCCCGACGCAGAACGTGCTGATGTCGGGCTTGACGAACCGCATCGTGTCGAGGATCGCCAGTCCGGCCGTCACCGCGCCGCCGGGCGAGTTGATGTAGATCGACACGTCGCGGTCGGGATCCTCCGCCTCGAGGAACAGCAGCTGTGCGATCACGAGATTGGCCAGCGAGTCGTCGATCGCGTCGCCGATGAAGATGATGTTGTCCTTCAGCAGACGCGAGTAGATGTCGTAGGCGCGCTCGCCACGGCTGGTCTGCTCGACCACCATGGGAATCAACGGCATATTCAGGGTTCCTCGCTGCGAATATTAGCAACCGAGGTCAGCAAGTCAAGCGCTTTCTCCCTGCACATCTGCGCGGAGAGTGCGTCGATGCCGCCCGCGGACGCGAGCTGCTCGCGCAGCTTGGCGGGCTTCTCGCCGAGCGCCTCGGCATCGCGACGAACGCGCTCCTCGACCTCCGTGGCCTCGATCGTCAGACCCTCGACGCGCGCCACGGCATCGAGGATCAGTCGCGCGTGCACGGTCTTGCGCGCGGGCTCGACCTGCTCGTCGCGCAGCCGCTTCCAGTCGAGCTCGACCTTCTGTGGATCGATGCCGCGTGCGATCAGACCGCGCACGCCCTGCTCGAGGCGGCGGCGGATCTCTTCGTCGACGAGTCCCTCGGGGAGCACGATCGGGTTGCGCAGCAGCACCTCGTCGAGCACGGCCTGGCGCACGCGCCGCTCGGCTTCGTGCGCGGCCCGGGCCTCGAGATCCGTGCGCAGCCGCGCGCGGAGCGCGGCCAGGTCGGCGAACTCGCCGAGGTCCTTGGCAAACTCGTCGTCGAGCGCCGGCAGCTCGCGCATCCGCACCTCGCGCACGCGGATCTCGTAACGCACGCTGCGGCCGGCGAGCTCTCGCGCCGGGTCGCCGGCCGGGTGGTCGACCGTGAAGTCGAGCTCCGTGCCGCCGGTCGCCCCGGTCAGCCGCTCGGCGAAGACCGAAGGGAGCTGGGCCGCGCCGACTTCGAGCAGCACGCGCTCGCGCGCGAAGGGCTCGCCTTCGCTCGGCGTTCCGCGCAGGTCGCACACCACGACGTCGCCCGTGGCCGCCAGGTGGCCCTCGGTGGCCGGGACGAGGCGCGCGTGCGCCTGACGCAGCTCCTCGAGCGTGCGCTCGATCTCGGCATCCGCGACGACCGCGGCGGGACGGCGCACCTCGACCCCGCGATGGCCGGCGAGCGTGATCGTCGGCAGCACCTCGAACGACACCCGGAAGCGCAGGCCCGCGGCGTCCAGCGCGCCGATCTCGTCGAGCACCGGCTCGCCGATCGGCTCCACGCCGCGCTCGCGGGTCGCGTCGCGGAAGCAGCGGGCGACGATGCGCTCGCGGACCTCGGTCTCGACGTCCTTGCCCAAGCGCGCCCGCACGAGCGCGAGCGGGGCCTTCCCGGGCCGGAAGCCCGGCAGCTTGGCCTTCTGCGCGTAGCCGCGCAGCACGACGTCGGTCTCGCGGGCCAGCTCTTCGGGACCGACCTCGAACGCCATCACCCGTCGAACCGGCCCCGGGCTGGTCATGTCGACTTTCACGAGAGGGCTCCCCTGCCTGGTGCGAAAGGGGGGACTCGAACCCCCACGGGGGTCACCCACCGGATCCTAAATCCGGCGCGTCTACCAATTCCGCCACTTTCGCGCGGTCGCCTCGGACGCGATCTTCGGTGGTGAGCCGCCAGGGAATCGAACCCCGAACCCGCAGATTAAGAGTCTGCTGCTCTACCAATTGAGCTAGCGGCCCACGCGTTCGGTGTGCGGAGCCATGAATCCTAGCACACGCTCGCCACGGCGCGGAGCGCTTGGTACGCCCGAGAGGATTCGAACCCCTGACCCTCTGGTCCGAAGCCAGATGCTCTATCCAGCTGAGCTACGGGCGCACAACGCTTCGTTCGCCGACGTCGGTTGGGGTGAGTGATGGGATTCGAACCCACGACAGCCAGATCCACAATCTGGAGCTCTACCGGCTGAGCTACACTCACCACAGGGACTTCGCGTTCGTGTCCGGATCCGGACGCCGCCTGCCGAGCGCGGATTATAGCCGAAGCGGCGCTTGGTACGCCTGGAGGGATTCGAACCCCCGACCCGCGGCTTAGAAGGCCGCTGCTCTTTCCAACTGAGCTACAGGCGCTCGCGCACACGGACGGAAACTCGGCCAATCTCTGCCACGGCGACCGGCCCGTCGACCGCGCCCGGCTCTCCGGCCGGCTCCTCGTCGGGCAGCACGGGCGCTCCCGCGCATTCGTACTCGAACGGTCCGGGAAGCGCGAGCAGCGCCCGCGCGTCCTCGAGCGAGAGGCAGGCCCGGCGGTCGCCGTCGCGGATCACGATCGCCCAGACCCCTTCGTCGCAGGCCTCCCCCTCGGTCACGCTCAGCTCCGGCGGGTGCAGGCGGTCGCGCTCCCCCGCCAGGAGCAGCACGGCCGCCACCGAGAGTCCCACGCCGATCAGAACCACCGCCCCGACGATCCCGGTCCGTGCCGCATTCGCCATCGTCCGTCCCTCGCCCCCGGAGTCTAGACCATTGTGGCGTCGCTCATCCTCTCGTACCTTGGTCCCGTCCCGAGGTCAACTCATGCGCCGTGACACCCCCCGACCCGCTCTTCTCGTAGCCCTGCTGCTCGCGCTCGCCGCCCCGGCCGGCGTCTGGGCCACCACGCTCGTGCGCGTCGAGGATCTGGGCGCCCTCGTCGACGAGTCGCGCCGGGCCGTGCTGGCCGAGGTGGTCGACGTCCGCTACGGCTTCGACGAGCGCCAGCTGCACAGCACGTGGGTCACGCTGCGCGTCGAGGACCCGCTCTACGGTCGGCTGCCGCGGCGCGGGCAGGACCTCGTGATCAAGATCTACGGCGCCCCCGTCCCGCTGCCCGACGGCTCGCGTCTCTTCGTCGACGGCACGCCGCGCTATCGGCCGGGGGACCGCTACCTGCTGCTGCTCCTCGACGACAGCGCGTGGGGGTTCACCGACGCCGCGGGCCTGTACCAGGGCGCGTTCCGCATCGCTCGCGGCCGGGGCGGGCGCGACGTGGCTGAGAGCCTCGCCGGCAACGGAAGCGCGCTGGGCCAGCACGGGCTCGGCCGCTGGCTCGCACCGGCGGAGGTCGACGCGGCCGAGCTGCCGTTCCTCGAGCGGACCACGGAAGCCGTGCCCTACGCGCTGCTGCGCCGCGCCATCCTGCGCGCCAAGGGCCCGGACGCGCGGCTCCAGCACGAAGACGGGGTCGCGCCGTGAGCCGACGACTCGCGATCCCGCTCGCGCTCGTGCTCGGCCTGGCGTCGCTGGGCTGGAACCCGCTGCTCTACGCCCCGGGGCCGCCGCTGCGCTGGTCGACCGCTGCGCCGGTGGTGTGGAATCCGGACGGCGGCGCGCTCGGCGCGCTCGCCAACGCCGACGCCAACCTGCGCTGCGCGGAGGCGTTCCTGCACTGGCAGAACGTCGACACGACGACGATCTCGTACTCCCAGGGTCTGCAGATCCGCAACGGCTCGAACGTCCCGGTCGACGTGACCTCGGCCAACTACAGCACGATCCTGCTGCTCGACAACGGCCAGAATCCGATCATCTACGACAACGACCGGGACATCTTCGCGGCGATCGGCAAGTCGGCCAGCGTGCTCGGCTTCGCCGGCGTCCTGCGCACCTCGGGCACGCAGATCACCAAGGGCTACGCCGTGCTGCAGGGCGACTGGATCGACGGGGACCCGAGCGACACGCGCGAGATCACGGTCGACGTGTACGTCGGCGTGATGGTGCACGAGTTCGGCCACTTCAGCGGACTCGGCCACAGCTCGGTCAACCGCGGCCCGGCGCAGCACGGTGGCCTCGGCGCTTGCCCGCCGCCGACGATCGCGCAGCTCGAGACGATGTCGCCCTTCGCCCACAACGAGATGGCCACGTTGCACCACGACGAGATCATCGGCATCTCGGCGCTGTATCCGACGGTCGCTTTCGGCAGCACCTCGGCCGGGATCGCGGGGCGCGTCCTCGACCGCGACGGCGCGAGCGCGTTCGACGGCGCGAACGTGATCCTGCGCCGCGACACGATCGACTGCAATCTGCTCTACGACGACGCGCAGGCCACGCAATCGGGCGTGAACCCGGCCGAGACGGGCGGCGCCGGGAGCTATCGCTTCGCCGGCCTGACGCCCGGCGCTTCCTATACCGTGGCCATCGCCAGCATCGACACCGGCGGCTCCTATCCGATCGGCGACTCGTTCGGCACGCCGCCCCTGCTGCGCGGACCCGACGAGTTCTACAACGGCGTCGACGAGAACTCGTTCGATCCGCCGGACACGCCCGCAGCGGTCGTCCCGCTCGTCGCCGGCGCGGGAGGGACGACGCTCCCGGGCATCGAGGTCAAGATCAACAACCCGGGCTTCCCGGGCGCGATCCCGCCCGCGGGCGCGGCCGCGCTCCGCGTGTCGAAGTTCGACGGGAATACGGCCCTGCCGCCCAGGGCGCTCGGGCTGGACGACGGAACATGGGAGAGCGCCTACGGCGTGAGCGGAACGAGCCGCCTGGCCTGGATCAGCCGGTTCACGCCCGCTCCGCAGGACTACCCGTTCCGCCTGGAGCGCATCGACCTGCAGTTCGTCGATCCGACGGCCGACGCCGGGCGCGCGATCCAGCTCCTCGTGTACGTCGATCCGAGCGGCTCGGGGGACCCGGCCGTCGCGACCCTCGTGCGCACGCAGGACGCGACGATCCAGTTCCTCCACGGCATGACGCTCAACCAGTACGCGCTGGCCTCACCCGTGACCGTGACCGCGGGCGACGTGTACGTCGGCGCGATCGACCTCGTGGCGGATGCAGGCACGAATCTGATCGCCGCGCTCGACGCGACGCCCAGCGGACGCGCCTACCACCAGCTCGACGGCACGGCGCCCGGCGGGTTCGTGCTCTGCGACGGCGCCGCGGGCTGCCACGACTGCACGTGGATGATCCGGGCCTACGGCAGCACGATGCCCGCGGTTGGCACCTTCGAGCTGACCTGGGGCGACGCCTGCAACGCGCTCGACGTCCCGAGCCAGGACGCGGCGGTGTACCAGGGGAGCCTGGCCGCGCTGTCCACGATCCAGGATCACGCGCCGATCGCCTGCGGCACGGGCGGCGAGCAGCGCTGGATCCTGCCCGCCTCCGGCGTTCCGGGCAACGTGTACTGGCTGGTCGCGCCGCTCCTGGCCGATCGCGAGGGCTCGCTCGGCACAGGCACGGGCGGGATCCCGCGCACCCCGGCCGCGACCTGCGAGATCGTCGAGACCGATCCCTGCCCGTGAGTCAGTCGTGGAACACGAGCGCCTCGCCGTGCGCCTCCAGCTCGCGCTCGATCTTCTCGACGATCTTGTCCCGCCGCGCGAACATCGCCTTGAGTCGCGCCCCGCTGACGTTGCCGCCGAGCAGCGCGCCGATCTCCTTCGCGTCGAGCGCGCGGATCGCCTCGTAGAGCGAGCGCGGCAAGCCGACCGCCTCCTTCTCGAAGGCCTCGGGCAGCGTGCGGGTCAAGCCGAACGCGCGCGTGTGGTCGATCAGGTGCAGCCGGTAGTCCCACGGTGTGACCAGCTGGTTGCCCAGGTTGCGGTCCGCGTTGAGGATCAGCGCGTCGAAGACGCGCATGATCTGCTGCTGGCGCGCGAGCCAGGTCGGATCGGGCGAGTCGAGCTTCTGCTCGACCCGCTGCTGCTCGTTCTTCGCGTTCTCGACCCAGGCCACGAGCGCGCCGCGCCGGCCCTCGATCTCGCGCTCGACGACGGGCGGCGTCATGCCCAGGCCGAGCTTGCGATCGAGCAGGTAGGCCGGGAGCTCGAAGCGGTAGCTGTCCGTGAACTGGAACTGGCCGCCCGAGGAGGCGAAGCGGGTCAGCTCCTTCTCTTGGATGTCGACAGCCTTGAACGCCGCGCGCACCGTGCGCCCGGCGTGACGCAGCGTGACGCGCTGGGGCTTCGTGATCCCGATGCCGATCTCCTCGACCTTCAGGATCTCGCCCTCGCGCATCGCCGCTTCCCACTCGGCATCGGTCAGCGGGCGATCGACGAGCCGCTCTCGGCCATCGACGTAGACGGCATCGACCGTCCCGTCGGCCGCGATCTCGAGCGCCGAGGGCCGCCCGCCGTAGGCCGGGCCGGCGCCGCTGTCGATGACGAACACGTGTCCGTCCGCACGTCGGGCGATGCGGAAGTCGTCCGTCGTCGTGTGCCCGACGACGATGCGCTCGGCGTGAACGAAGGCCAGCGCCGCGAAGGCCTGCGGCTCGAGCGCATCCTCGTCGAGCTGCGCCAGGCCCCGGTACCACAGCGGCCCCTCGGGATCGACGAAGGACGCGCGCTGGAGCTCGAGCAGCTTCTCGGCCGCCGGCCGCGCCGGATCGCCGGCCGGCGCCGTGTCGAGCCGGGCGCGGACGAGGGATGGCGCCTCGACGTAGGCGTCGGTCGGACGTAGCCAGCCGGCCGTCTCGAGCGCCGCGCGCGCCGCGAGGTAGGCCCGGAGATCGCCTGCGACCTGCGCACGGATCGCGTCGAGCCCAAGGCCCGCCGCGGCGGGTGTCAGGCCTCCGTGGACGAACACGCTGCCGTCGATGCGCAGCGCGGCCGGTCGCTCGAGCAGCCACTTGCCGTAGCGTCCCGCGGGCGAGAACGCTCGCCGCCGGGCGAACCACCCGGGCGGAAAGCGCTGGGCCAGCTCCTCCGGCGTGGCGCTCGAGGCTAGCGGCGCGAGTCCGGCTTCGCGCTCGGCGGGCGTCTCTTCGGCCGCGAACGCGAGGAACTCCTCGGGCACGGCGTAGCGCAGGTCGCCGACGATCGTCATCGCCTCGTGGTTCCCGAGCAGCGTCTCGACTCGCTCGGGCGCCTGGGCCTCGAGCGCCATCAGCAGATCCAGCACATCGCGCGAGCGCGCGCCGCGGTCGACCACGTCGCCGAGCTGGACCAGGCACGCGCGCTCGTCGACGAGCCGCAGCTCGGCGTCGACGAGACCGCTCGTGCGCAGGATCAGCACCAGCGCGTCGTAACCCCCGTGCAGGTCGCCGATGGCCACGACCCGGCTGCACGTCGGGTCGGCCGCGGCGCCGCTCGCCGCGGCGAGCGCGAGGAGGCAACCGAGAACCGAGATGAGCGAGCGGAAGCGACGAAACATCGTTCGAGTCCTCGGCCGGGAGTGTACGCGAGGGCGACTGGTACGCGTGGCAGGATTCGAACCTGCGACCCCCAGCTCCGGAGGCTGGTGCTCTATCCAGCTGAGCTACACGCGCGCGAAGGGAGCCCAGGGACGATAACAACTCGCCCGCGGGCTGTAAAGCGCAGGCCGGACCTCGCTCAGGGCGCTGCCGCCGGCTCCGCTCCGATCTCGTCGATCGCGCGGAGCGCGGCGTCGAGCCAGCGCTCCTTGTCCCCGCTGAAGCCGGTGTCCTCGCGACGCACCACGCCCTGACGGTCGACGATCCAGGTGCAGGGCAGCGAGGGGCCCTGGGCCTGGACCGTCTTGACGTAGTCTCGAGCCGCCAGCACCGGAAAGGTGAAGCCGTTGTCGCGCGCGATCGGCTCGAGCTTGCCCGGGTTGTCGTCGATGGAGAACGTCAACAGGGCAAAGTCGGGCCGCCCGCGGAGTCGCGCGCTGAGCTCCTCGATCCACGGCAGCATCGCGCGGGTCCACCCGACCTCGGACCACCACAGGTGGATCAGCACGACCTTTCCGCGCAGATCGGACAGACGCCACGTGCGGCCCGAGAGATCCTGCAGCTCCAACGCGGGAAGCGCGAGCGACTTGGGCTGGAACGAATCGTCGCGCGGCGGCGGCTCGGGGACCGCTGCGCGGTGCGCGGCGTAGCGCGCGGCGAGCTCGGGCGCGAGAGGCTCCAGGACCGCCTGCACGGCCTCGGGATCCGGTGGCTCGCACGACGACAACGCCTGAGCGACGACCCGCTCGAGCGCCTGGCCCTTGCGCAGCAGAGCCTGCTCGGTCGGATCGAGAGTCCGACCGGCCAGACCGGAAGACTCGTCGAGCTCGAACTCCGCGAGTTCGGCGAACGCCGCACGCGCCGATTCGACCTCGCCGAGCCGGAGGCGAGCGTTGACCAGGATCGCGAGCCCCCGCGCCATGCGCTCGCGCTCGTCTCGGCTCGCCAGATCCCCGTCCCGACCCCGCGCCCGGATCTCGGCCTTCCCTTGGTCGATCAGCGCCGGGATCCGATCGATCGTGCGGCCAGCGTGGAGGAGCGTCGCTGCCGCTTCGAACGACACGGGCATGGCGGGCACATCGTTCGGTCGAGCCGTCGCAGCTGCGAGGAGCGCGTCGGCCGCGGCCGCGAGGTCCCCGACCGGAGCGTCCGGCATCCCGGCGAGACCCTGCAGCCGCGCGAGCCGCACCCCGGGCTCCCGGGGCCACAGCTCGACCCAGCGTCGGGCCGTCTCGGCCACCTCGCGGTAGAAGCGCTGCCTTGCCGCGGTGTCACACTCGTCCGGCTGGGGATGCTGCTCCCGAAAGCGCGCGAAGGCCGCGCCCCGCGCGTTGACATCGTCGGGGAACCGCCGCGCGGTTTCGGCGATGGCCCAGTCGAGCCCCGCATCGTCGCCGATCAGCTGGTAACCCTCGAGCAGCGCGTCGAGCGCGCGCCGATCCTCGACCAAGCTCGGTCCGCGCAGCCACACGAGGTCGCTGCGCATGCGCTCGCGCACCGCCGCGTGCTCGGAGGGCGGCAGCAGCTTGAACTCCGCGGTCCACACCGCTTGCAAGAGCGGCGCGAGCGTCGGGTCGCGCGTGTCGGCGAGCTGCCCTCGCACCGCTGCCGTCTTGCGCAGGACGTCGTCTTTCGGGAGGTCTCCCAGCCGGCGCAGGATGAGCGGCGAGTTCGGACACTGCTCGATCGCGGCCACGAGATGGGTCTTCGCCTTCGCCGCATCCGGGCTTGTCGTTTCGTAGAAATGCGCGAGCGCGAAGTGCGCCCACGGGTAGCTCGGGTCGACCTCGAGGGCGGCGAGAAGCGGCTTCTCCGCCGCGGAGTCCTCGAGCTTGTCCAGCAGCCGGCCGTAGAGGTACAGCGCGGCCGGGTCGCTGGGCCGTTCCGCAGCGTCCGTGCGGTAGCGCTCAACGAGATCCCGGTCGTCGCCTCGGTACACGTCCTGGTACGTGCGGTTCAGGTGCACGTCGCGGGGATGGGCTGCGAGCGCCTCGCGGATCGCGGGCTCCATCTCCTCCGTTCCCCCTTCGTAGTGCCGCGACAGGATCGCCGAGACCTCCTCGCTCGGCTCGCACGCGGGGTGCGGGGAGCCGGCGAGCGCGAGCGTCGGACCCATGCAGAGCAACCCGATCCAGATCGTCCTCGGACGGTCGAGACGCATACCGCCTCCCCCGGACGCCGGTCGTCCGTTGCGTGCTTCCTATCAAACAAGAGCTCGCGACAAGAACACTCTTCTTGGCGGGACTCATATTCCTCGTCCCACCCGGTCGATCGCCGCGAGCGCGGACTCGATCCACCGCGCGCCGTCGGGGCCGAAGCCCTGCTGCTCGAGACGCGCGACCCCGCTCCGGTCGACGACCCACGTGCACGGGATCGTCCACTGCATGCCCCACAGCTTCTGGATGTAGTCGTACGCGGGCACGACCGGGAACGTGTAGCCGTTGCGCCGCAGGATCGGCTCGA
>Ga0180085_1000431_pt1 | contig 14754 bp, 9 predicted proteins | sample EasRiv730_16_10D_FD_123013 | JGI IMG/M metagenome (GOLD analysis project Ga0180085, IMG submission 123013) | Soil microbial communities from meander-bound floodplain in the East River, Colorado, USA - East River metaG ERMLT730_16_10D | ecosystem: Environmental > Terrestrial > Soil > Floodplain ... | reverse complement strand
GCAGCAACATAAGCGACCACTCTTTCCACGGCATGCTCTTCCTCCTTGAGAAGGTTTGCATGCCATTGTCCAAGTGTTACCCATGTCCCCGAACGGTGTTACCTATGTCCCCGGTCCATACAGGTGGGACTTGAGGGGGCTGCCTTCGAATCAATTCTATTGCTGAGGTTCTGAAAGGATACAAAGCCGGGGAGGTCCCCAGCTCCGGGCAAATTCCAAAACCCGGTGCGCGGACTTCAGTGATAGACTGCATTTCACCCCGGACAGCCCATGAAAGAATATAGGCCATCAGCCTCTCTCATCCGTTTTGGGGTCTATGAAGTGGACCTTGCCACGGAGGAGCTGCGCAAGAACGGGCTGAAGATCAAGCTGAGTGGCCAGCCGTTTCAAGTGCTGGCCATGTTGATGGAACGGCCTGGCGCGGTTGTTACTCGCGAAGAGCTGCGGAAGAAACTCTGGCCAGATGGGACGTTTGTCGACTTCGACCACAGCCTTAACACCGCAATCAACAAGATTCGCGAAGCGCTGGGCGATTCTGCCGAGAATCCTCGATTTGTGGAAACGCTTGCGCGGCGGGGTTATCGGTTCATCGCGCCGGTTGAAGGCTATCGACCGAGGGTCCAAGGAGCGGAGGCAGTTGCGGAGCCAAGGACAACGCAGAGAGCAAGCGATTTGCACCCGCGAAGGCGGCGGATTCTGTGGGCTGCAATGGCCGTTGTGTCACTCCTGGCAATCGTGGCAACTTTTCTACTCTACCCCAAGCTGAAGCCAGCTCCACACGCGCCGCAACGGGCACTCACGCGCCTGACGTTCGATGCCGGGCTGCAATTCGGCGCCACGTGGGCATCAGATGGGCGTTTCATCGCCTACAGCTCCGACCGGGGCGGCAAGTTCGACATCTGGGTGCAGCCAGTGAGTGGCGGTGACGCCGTACAGGTCACGAAGGGACCAGGCCACAACTGGCAGCCCGACTGGTCTCCCGATGGAAAGCTGATCGCTTTTCGCTCGGAGCGCGGTGAAGGCGGCCTGTATTTAGTTCCGGCGTTTGGCGGTCCTGAGCGGAAGATCTGCTCTTTTGGCTACTATCCCCGCTGGTCTCCAGATAGCTCCCAGATACTGTTTAAGACGCATTTTGCGATGGTGGATCTCCCCACACTGTTCTACGTCGTAGGGCTTGATGGAAACCCACCACGGGAAGTTCTGCGGGAATTCCTCAAGCAAAACAAGCTGTATCCACGATCAGCGACGTGGCACCCAGACGGTAAGCGAATCTCCGTTTGGGTCCGCGGCCCAGCGCCGGGCCCCGTGCTTTGGACGATACCGGTTGATGGCGGGGCGGCAGTCAAATCGGAGCCTGCGCCTGGCGTGTTAGAGCAACTGCGGGAGGTCACCCTTAGCGGGGCGACGGGCGCAAGGGTGGATGCCTCTTTCTCCTGGGCCCCTTCCGGAGAGGTGATTTATTTGGAGCGCACGTTTGCCGGCGCAAAAAATCTTTGGAGAATGGCAGTCGAGCGAACGTTGCGGGCCAACATGGTCGAGCGCTTGACCACGGGCCCAGGTCCCGACACGGACTTCGCTCTCTCCCGCGACGGCAAGAGATTGGCTTTTACGTCAAGAACGCAGCAGACCCGCATATGGCTGTTCCCGTTCAATGCGACCACCGGACAGATTACCGGGAAAGAGAAGGCGCTGACGTCCCCTGGGATGGAGGCTTGGCGCCAGACGTTGTCGCGTGACGGCAGTAAGCTGGCTTTTTTTGTACGGCGAGCCGGTAACGACGAGCTCTGGGAGAAATCTTTGGTAGACGGACGCGAAGGCCCGCTGGCCGCAGACGAGCACCGTCGTTGGTCCCCACAGTGGTCGCCCGATGGGACACGCATTGCCTACACTCGCGACAACTTGGAAGCCGACAGAAGTCAGTTGGTCGTGTGGTCTTCCGACACCCGCAACGAAGATCAAGTCACAACACAAAGCACCACGCCATTCGTTCCCTATGATTGGTCTGCGGACGGGAAATCGCTTTTGGTCTCCCGATACAGGACCAGCGAGACCAATCCGGCATCAATCTGGCTCCTGCCGTTGGCTGCGGCACCCTACGCTGAGACAAAGGCGCGCAAAATCGTGGACCACCCAGCGTACGACCTTTACCAAAGTCACGTGTCTCCTGACGGGAAATGGATTGTTTTTGAAGGCGTAAAAAACAGTCCGACCTTTCAGGAATCGACCCTCTATGTGGTATCTGAATCGGGCGGCCCGTGGACCCGCATCACGGACGGCAAGTATTGGGACGACAAGCCCCGTTGGTCTCCCGACGGAAAGACGATTTACCTCGTCTCTTTCCGTTCTGGGTTTTTCAATGTATGGGGCATCCGCTTTGACCCAGTCAGGGGCGTCTCGGTTGGTGAACCTTTCCAGGTAACCCAATTTGACAGCCCGGCCCTGATGATCCCGGAGAGTATATCTGCGGTGGAAATGTCGCTCACTAAAGACCGCCTTGTGCTGACCATGAGGGAGGCGTCAGGAAGTATTTGGATGCTGGATAACGTAGACCGTTAGGCCGTGCGTGACGAAGGTGACCGAAACCGACATGCTACGTGGCTCTTTTCTGGATCACGATCTACCTTGCCATGAATGAGCCTCTCTCATCTCGAGGCATTGTTCGTTTTGGGGTCTTTGAAGTGGACCTCGCTTCAGAGGAACTCCGCAAGAACGGTCTGAAGATTCGGTTGAGCGGGCAGCCATTTCAAGTTCTAGCCATGCTGCTGGAGCGACCGGGCCAAGTGGTGAGCCGCGAAGAATTGCAAGCGAAACTCTGGCCGGAGGGGACCTTCGTTGATTTCGACCACAGCCTCAACACAGCAATCAACAAGATCCGTGAAGCACTGGGCGACTCTGCCGAGAACCCACGTTTCGTGGAAACCCTGGCTCGGCGCGGTTACCGCTTCATCGCGCCGGTGGAGAGCACTAGTTTGTCAGCGAGGGACCTCCACACGAGACAAACCACAGCACAGGAAGGTGGAGCGCCAGCAGTTGGCGACATGCACCAGCGGAAGCGTTGGAGACTCTGGACGGCGGTAGCCGCCGCATCGGCGCTCGCAATCATGGCCGCGGTGATGGCTTACCAGAAGCTGAAACCCCTTCCGCCAGCACCGCAGCGAGCCCTGACCCGCTTGACGTTCGATGCTGGGCTGCAGTTCGGCGCCACCTGGTCTCCCGACGGACGCTTCATTGCGTACAGTTCCGACCGGGGCGGCAAGTTCGACATCTGGGTGCAGCCGGTCAGTGGGGGCGATGCAGTGCGGGTCACGAAGGGATCCGGACACAACTGGCAGCCTGACTGGTCACCCGACGGGAAGCAGATTGCCTTTCGCTCAGAACGTAGTGACGGCGGCCTCTACGTCGTTCCGGCGCTAGGCGGGCCTGAGCGGAAGATTGCCTCCTTTGGCTATAGCCCTCGTTGGTCTCCGGATAGCTCCGAGCTACTGTTTCAAACGAATCTTCACTTGCTGGAGGTTATTTCTCCACACTTCTACGTCGCAGCCCTTGATGGGAGCCCACCTCGCGAAGTTCTGGCCGATTTCTTCGGGCAGCACAATCTCCACGCACGATCAGCGGCATGGCACCCCGATGGCAAGCTCATCTCCGTTTGGGTCCGCGAATCTCGTCTCATCCCCACCCTCTGGACAATGCCAGTGGACGGGGGCACCGGGGTCGAGTTGGAGTCCGCTCCCGAAGTGGTGAAACAAGTTAGGAATGTTGGCTCAGGGGGTAGACTGTTCGATCTCGCTTTCTGTTGGGCACCGTCCGGTCAGGCGATCTATTTCGAGCGCACGTTTGGAGGGGCAAAGAATGTCTGGAAAATGGCGGTCGAGCCAAACCCGCTCCGCGCTACCTCATTCGAGCGCCTGACGACGGGTGCTGGGCCAGATACAGACTTCGCGCTCTCCCGCGATGGCAAGAGGCTGGCTTTCACCGCCAAAACCCAACATACGCGCATTTGGCTGTTCCCATTCAATGCGACCAGCGGACTGGTCACCGGCAAGGGACAAGCGGTGACATCCCCTGGAATGGTGGCTTGGCGGCAGTCCTTGTCGCCGGACGGCAGGAAGCTGGCTTTTAGCGTGCAACGGTCTGGTAAGCATGAGCTATGGGAAAGATCTCTCGTGGACGGCAGCGAAGTGCAGTTGGCGGCTGACGATTGCGTTCGTTTGCACGCACAATGGTCGCCCGAAGGCAGACACCTCGCATACGCTCGCGTGAAGTCTCAACAGAGCCAGGTGGTCATCTGGTCTGCGGAGAGCCGCACCGAAGAACCACTGACGCCTTGGAGCACGACGTTTGACCGTCCGCATGGTTGGTCGCCGGACGGCAAGCAGTTATTGGTATCCCGAGGAAACAGTGATGTCGATGGGGCCGTGTCGATCTGGTTGATGCCGACTGGTCCCGGCCTCCACGCGGCAGCAGAGGCAGGCCAAGTCGTTGCCGATCCGACCTACAATCTCTATCAAGGGCACTTCTCACCGGACAGGCGATGGATTGTCTTTGAAGAAGTGAAGAACAACCCAATCGGGCAGGAATCGACTCTCTACGTGGTAGCGGAGTCGGGCGGCCCCTGGATTCGTATCACTGACGGCAAATCCTGGGACGACAAACCTCGCTGGTCTCCCGATGGAAAGACGATCTACTTCGTCTCGGGCCGTTCCGGCTTCTTCAACGTATGGGGAATCCGCTTTGATCCAACCCAGAGAGGCCCGGTTGGGGAACCCTTCCAGGTGACGCGATTTGACAGCCCTGAGTTGATGATCCTGGACCAAATCACTCTCGCGGAGCTCTCGCTCACGCAAGACTGGCTTACGCTGACGATGACGGACGCCTCCGGGAGCATCTGGATGCTGGATAACGTCGACCGATAGGCCGAGGGTGACGAAGCTGATCGAAGTCAAGTACCGTTGAGCAGGCTTCCCATCCTGAGGCAGGGCGGGGCTTTCGAGTCCCGCGCGAGAAGTATGCTGGAAGTATGCTGAATGATGGCTGTGTGGGTGGGGCTTCCGAGCCCCACCTTGGCGCCGCAGGGCGGCGCTTGATGGTAGACCGGCCTCTCAAGGCCGGGTTGAAAGAGGGAAAACGGCCTCGTCGCGTAGCGACGATCAATCTTCACCCGCGCGCAAGATATCAAGCGTCGCTCCCGCGACGCGAACCGGTTATTACTGAATCCGTGGGCTGAAGCCCACGGCTACCGTCGAAGCATCGATACGCGATGCTCTAGAGTTTTCCATTGAACCCGGGGATGCCTGGAAAGTCGCCCGAAACCGGGCTGGAAAGCCTGCGCTACGAAGATTGCGCCGCATGCCTGGCTGCCATGAATGAATCCGTCCCATATCCACGCATTGTTCGCTTTGGGGTCTATGAGCTGGATCTCGCCTCAGAGGAGCTGCGTAAGGGTGGACTGAAGATCCGGCTGAGCGGACAGCCGTTTCAGATCTTGGCAATGCTTTTGGAGCGACCCGGAGAAGGGGTGACTCGGGAACAGCTCCAGAAGAAGCTCTGGCCTGACGGGACCTTCGTCGACTTCGACCACAGTCTCAACACCGCGATCAATAAGATCCGCGAGGCGTTGGGTGACTCCGCCGAGAATCCCCGTTTTGTTGAGACCCTGGCCCGGCGGGGTTATCGTTTCATTGCGACCGTCGAGGTCACAGGTTCCAACGTACTTCCTGAGAACGCAGCCTCGGCTCCGGCCTTGCGAGCAAAGCGAAGGCCATTTGAGCGCCTTCTCATTGCAACGGGTGTGTTATTGGTCCCGGTCGTAGGAGTTGCCTTCTGGTGGTTCTCGCATCGAGTTTCGCAGATGCCGTCTCCCCTGAAGCTGACTCGACTGACCTCAGATTCCCGCTTGACGACAGACGCGGTCATCTCATGCGACGGGAAGCTTGTCGCCTTTGCCTCCGACCGTGGCCGCGAGGGGAATCTGGACATTTGGGTCAAGCAGGCCGCAGGCGGCGAGCCAATCCGGCTGACCCGTCACCCGGCCGACGACAGCCAGCCTGATTTCTCACCCGAGGGCAGCCAGATTGTCTTCCGTTCGGAACGGGACGGCGGTGGAATCTATCTGATCTCAGCGCTGGGAGGCGGACAGGAAAGACTTCTTGCGCCACGCGGTCGCAACCCACGATTCTCTCCGGATGGGAGTCGGATTGCTTATTGGACAGGAATTGTGGTGGGAAAGCCGTTGGGAGGCCAGGCTGCACAGGGTTCCTTATTTGTGATGGCACCGTCGGGTGGCACTCCCATCAGCATTTCGTCGAGGTTCGTATCGGCAGGTTGCCCCATCTGGTCTCCTGACGGGAAGTACCTCTTCTTCTACGGTAACCCTGAATCACTGTGGCCGCACACTGCGACTGATTCCGATTGGTGGGTGGTCTCGCGGGAGGGAGGGAAACCAGTCAAGACCGGAGCTTTTGGCGCTCTGACTATGCAGCAAATTGAATCTAGGTTTCCTAGCGTAGTGCCTCTGGCAACTCAATGGATTGAGAATCTCATTTTCTTCTACGCGCGCCTGGGCGACAGCGTCAACCTGTGGCAGGTTCCAATTACATCGGGAACTTGGCAAGTGGTGGGACCCGCTCAGCGATTGACGTCAGGATCAGGGCTGGAGATCCGTCCTTCGCTGGCAAAGGACGGGACGCTGGTGTTCTCAAGCCTCAGTGAAAATAGCGATCTGTGGTGCCTGCCCTTTGACACCAATCGAGCCGGGCCTACTCCCCGACTTGAACAGCTCTCTGAGGGAAACGCGGCGGAGTACAGCCCGGCAATTTCGGCAGATGGCAAGACAGTGGTATTTGTTTCGGATCGCTCGGGGAATCCGGACATCTGGATGAGGAATCTGAATAATGGACAGGACGTACCCCTCACGTCGACACAGGAATCCGAAGCTCACCCCGAGATCTCCCCAGACGGCAGTCTAGTGGCTTATTTCGTAGACGGAAGAATTCAGACGGTGCCCACGCTCGGAGGGGTAACAGAGGTTCTATGTCAAGGCTGCGGCTATCCGTGGAACTTTACATCGGACAACCGGCACCTGGCCTTCAACCAATTTCCTCAGGTCTACCTGCTCGACATCCCGACTAAAAGTAAAACCTCTCTTCTCAAGCCATCCGGATCTGCGACTTCGCAGGCTAAGTTTTCCCCAGATGGTCGCTGGATCACATTTGGGGAGATTTCGGCCTCTGTAGGAGGAAGATTTCGACTCTTCGTTGCTCCTTTTCAACCTGAGGGGGAAATCCCCGAGGAAAAATGGATCGCCTTGACTGATGACTCCACTTTGGACGACAAGCCGCGCTGGTCGCCAGACGGCAATCTCATGTATTTCACATCCAAGCGCGACGGATTTGTTTGCCTCTGGGCTCAGCGACTGGATCCCGCCAGCAAACGGCCCAGAGATGCTCCATTTGTGGTTTATCACCTCCATCAAGCACGGCGCTCTCTGGGTCATGGGGGCTACTACGAGATCTCCGTCGCACGCGACAAGATCGTTTTCAACCTGGGCGAGTTGGCCGGGAACGTCTGGATGGCGAAGCTCGAGTTGAAGTGAGTTGATGCGCCAACTTGCTCTGATCACTATCTTCCATGACTGAGTCTGTCCCACCTCAACGCATTGTTCGGTTCGGGATCTTTGAGGTCGACCTCGCCTCGGAAGAGCTGCGCAAGAATGGTTGAAGATCCGTCTGAGCGGGCAACCGTTTCAGATTCTCGCTATGTTGCTGCAGAGGCCAGGGCAGGTGGTGACTCGCGAGGAACCTCATAAAAAGCTGTGGCCCGATGGGACGTTCGTTGATTTCGACCACAGCCTCAACACAGCGATCAACAAGATCCGCGAGGCGTTGGGTGACTCAGCGGAGAATCCACGTTTCGTTGAGATTCCTTTGCTACTTCATTCCCTCCAGTAGTGCTACGATTTCTCGGCGGGTCTTGCCAGCCTGGGTATCCTCATACTTGCCACGCACCAGAGATAACGCGCTTTCGCCGTACCGGTTCTTCAATGACTTGTTCGCTTTCTTCTGAAGCAGGATTCGAACCACCTCGACATGGCGGTTCTGGCAGGCGTTCATTAGAGGGGTGAAGCCTTCATCATCTTGAGCGTTGATACTCGCGCCGCGTTCCAGCAGCCTACTGACAACCTGAACATGCCCGTAAGCCGAAGCGATTCCCAGTAGAGACTCTTGATTGTTGTTTTTCCAATCTGCGGCAACGCCGTTATCTAGGAAGGCGTCGATTAGGGAAAGTTCCGGTTGTTCGGCAGCCAATTGAGGCGCGGCCTTCGTGTCGCTGCCAACTGCGCTCGGATCCGCGCCCGCTTTGAGGAGGGCAGTGATAATCGCTGGCGTCTCGGGCTTCTTCGCCCAAAAGGCCAACACTAGCGCGGGATACGTTCTGCTGCGGGCATTTGGATCGGACCCGCTCTCCAAGAGCTTCTGAACTTTGGCGGAATCTCCTGCGGACAGTGCCTCGAAGAAAACTGCGTTGGGATCTGGCTGGGATTGCGCAAGAGCCAAGGACGTCAGGGTCACGCAGAGGAGTTTGCTCAGCATGGCTTGATACCTCGAATCTAGGTCCCATTGTCGCCATGGAAGCTAGAACTTCGATCAAAGCCGAACTCCCTCTCCCGTTTGTGGGGATAGGGTGGCCGCTGGCGAAGCCTTGGGAGGACCTCACTCGGTCGCGGAGGCCGTGTGAGGGGTCAACGGCCAACGGAGACGCAACCTTCGGCGGTCTGAGGCTGTTCCCTACGCCCTAGCGCCCTATAGCGAACAAGTGTTTTTCACCACGGACAATCATCATTCCGCCAGCCAGCGCGGGCGTTGCCATGAGAGGCTCGCCCATCGGATTGCGGCCTAGCAGCTTGAACTGTGGGCCTGCTTGTACCACAAAGATGTCGCCGTCTTCGCTTGGCAAGTAGATTCGCCCATCCGCTGCAACCGGCGAAGCACTGAAGCCTGCGCCTTGATGCGGGATGCGCTCGCGGTAGATTTCCTCGCCGGTTGCAGCGTCGTAGCAGTCCAAGATGCCCGCGTTACCGATCACGTAAAGCAGATTCTGATAAATGATCGGCGTCGGCATGTATGACCCACGCTCTTGTTTGCGCCAGGCTACGGCGTCGCTCTGGCTTTGTCGGCGGCCCAAAGATATGTCTCCACTGGCGCCCGGGCGGATCGCAAAGATGGGAGCTTCGGGCCGCCGTCCGCTGGCAACGAAAATCAACTGCTGATTCGCAATAGGTGTGGGTGCGGTAATCTTGGAGCTGCCGCCCAGGCGCCACAGCTCTTTTCCAGTCTTGGGATCGGAGCCGCGAATCAGATTGGGCGCGTTCGTGACAAGTTCTTCGCGCCCGCCAAACTTGAAGACGTTCGGGGTGGCCCAGGAAGAAATCTCGTCGCGTTCGACCTTCCACAGCGTCTCTCCGGTGTTGATGTCCGCGGCGAGCAGGAATGAGTTTTTCTGCTGATCGCACTGGACGATCACCCGGTTCTCGTGAATGATCGGTGAGCTTGCCGTTCCCCACTCGTAATCCGGTGCATCATAAGCGCCGGCGTCAATGCGTCCCAGATCCTTCTTCCAGAGCAGCTTCCCATCAAAGTCATAGGCGTACAGACCCTGCGAGCCGAACAGGACGACCACGACTCGACCGTTGGTCACCGGCGAGGAACTTGCATAAGTGGATTTGATATGGCGCTTTTCTTTCGGTGGGCCCTCAAAAGCCGTCTTCGTCCAGAGGATCCTGCCTGATTTCCTGTCCAGGGAAAGCACCTGCCATCGGTGTACGGACAGATCGTCAGATGCGGTGCCGTCGCCATACAAGCCCGGCTTGAAAGTCGCGTTAGGGTGGCTGCTGACGGCTGTAGTGACGAAAATTCGATCACCCCAGACAATCGGGCTGGAGTGGGCGAGCCCCGGAATTTCTGTTTTCCATTTGATCTGGGTACCCTTCTTGCCGTCCCAGGCATCAGGCAGACGCTGGCCGTCCGCTACCCCTGCAGCTGCTGGTCCTCGGAATGAGGGCCACTCTTGCGGAGCATCAAGTCGCATCAGCAGCAGGAGTAAAATGATTCCCATTGCATTGTTATCCTTTCGAATTCAGAGCAAGTCCCCCCTTAACGAGGGAGGAAAGCCGCAGGTCTTGGGGCTTGTCCTGGCAGATTCGTACACCGAAGGTACGGACAATCTAAGGGCGGCTTTCGGTCCTAACTGCTGCGCAGGCCGCCACGACCTACTCCAGCCGATAGTTTGGCGTCTTTTTCGTTTTCTTTGAGGTCGGCAGCGGCGATGCGGATGCATATTTTCCCTGATGGAATCCGGGATGTATTTCATCAATCGTGCTGCCTATGCGTCAGAGACGGGTTTCAGAGAGAAGTAGAACGCGGCGCCTTGATCGACTTTACCCTCAGCCCACGTCCGGCCGCCATGACGATGAATGATTCGCTGCACGTTGGCCAGTCCGATTCCCGTCCCTTCAAACTCCGAGGCCCGATGCAAACGTTGAAAGACTCCAAAGAGCCGGTGAACATACTTCATGTCAAAGCCCACTCCGTTGTCCTTCACGTAACAGACGACATAACCTTGGTCTAGCGCATCTGGAATGCATCCAATTTCGATCTCTGCCCGCTCGCGCTTTCGGCTGTATTTGAGTGCGTTGGAGATCAGATTCACTACGACCTGGCGGAGCAAGGAGCGATCGGCGCGAACCTTAGGTAGTTTGCCCCGCCTCCAAACGATCTCTCGGCTTTCAACTTCGTGGTTCAAAAGTCCGAGGCTCTCTTCCACCAGTTCGTCCAAGCCAAAGACCGTCTGGTGCATTTCCGCGCGCCCCGTGCGCGAGAACTCCAGCAGGTCGTCGATGAGTTGCGCCATGCGCTTGGCCGAATCAGTGATGTGAGTGAGATACTCCAGGCTCTTGCCGTCGAGGCTTCCTGAGGCCTTCTTTCCCAGCAACGACACGAACCCTTCGATATTACGCAGCGGCGCACGCAAGTCGTGAGAGACAGAGTAGCTGAAGGCCTCCAGCTCCCGATTGGCTGCTTCCAACTGGGCCGTTCGCTCTTTCACACGCTGCTCCAGTTCCGCGTTGAGTTTGCGAATCTCCTCGGCCGCCTGCTTCGGCTGGGTGATGTCCCATACCGTGCCCGCCATCTTCACCGGCTCGCCGCTGGCATCCCTGTACACCTGTCCCTTGCCTCCCAACCAATGCAGACTTCCATCGGGCCGGATCACCCTGTGCTCCACCTGATATCCCGGAGCAGGCCCTGTCAGGCAGTCGGCGATCGCTTTTAGCATCGCCGCGCGGTCCTCCGGATGGATGAGGCTTTCGTAATCGTCAAAGGTCAGGAGGGATCGGCTGTCTGCCAATCCCATCAGAGACGCTACATTCTCCGACCACGCCACTTCACCCGTTGGAATATCCCAGCTCCACGTTCCCATCTGCGCAGCATCCAGCGCCAGCCGCAATCGCTCCTCACTTTCCCGCAGCGCAGCTTCGGCCGTGATGCGGTCCTCCACTTCTCCGCGCAACGACTGGTTGAGCGAATCCAGACTTTGGTTGGAACTGGCCAGCGCCTCAGCGTTTTTGGTGAGCTGCACCTCGGCGCGCCGGCGTGCGGCAATATTCGCAAACAGGCCCGCAATCACCAGTGTCTGAAAGAGGATAAAGGCGACGCCACCCCAAATGGCGTACTTGTTAGCTTGGTAGAACGTACTGGGTCGGTTCAAAACAACGCAATGAGCAGGAAGCTGCGACTCGGAAATCCCCCGCTTCGTGATTTCATTGAAGTCAAACACGAGCTGGCTCTCCTTGTCGGTTTCCAGAGGGATGTCTGCGGGGCGCACTCCTTCCAGGACTCGCAAGGCCAGTCTGGCCGCCCTGCCGCCGTGATTGAACCCGCCATTTCTACTGGCAGCCACAAGCCCCCGGCCCACCAGATCACTGATGTACGGACTGTAAAACGGGGCTGTCGTGGCCCGCACCATCGCACCCAAAGCTTCGTCTTTGCGAAAGTAGTTTCCGGTCTTGTCTTCCACAAACTCAGTAGTAATCACGAGGCTGTGTTCGGGAATTCGTCGCAGCGCGTCGAGGATCTCGTCAAAGCTGAGCATGCGCCCATCGAGAAACACGGTGTTGAGCCCCGGAGACGCGCCGACAATCTCTTCATAGGACCGGCGCAGGCTTGTGGCAGTCGGCCTCCGGTCAGTGACAACGTACAGGCTTCGCGTGCCGGGATGAAGCCGGAGCGCCGTGTCGAGAACGTCCCGGCTGTTCCACACCTCGATGACACCCGTGAACCAGGCGCGCGGCGCGCGGGCAGCTAGCGACAGGTCATTGACGCCACAAAACACCACCGGCGTTCCAGGGAACAGCTCGGCGTGGTAATCGAGCAGGAAGGCCAAGGCTTCATCGTCCGTGGAGATGATTGCGTCGACCTTCTTCTGTCCATACTTCGCTCGATACAGGTTGCGCAGCTCTTCGCGGTACTCTTTTCCAGGGCTTCGGGCCGCGTCCATGTACTCCACCCAAACATCTACAAGGTAGGATTCACTGCCGAGCACAGATTCAATTCCGCGCACCTGCTCGGCCGTCCAGGAGTAGCCGGCACGGTAGGAATTCAACAGCAGAACATCCTTCTTCGAGAGAGTCTGGGCGGCGGCAACATCCGGAAACAGAGGGAGCCACGCCACCACAATTACAAAGAACGGCAGAACGAAGAGCCGGAACGGTCCAAAACCAACCAGTGGACGCGAAGCAAAGCCTGGAAGCTTTTTCATCCGCGGCAGCATAGGCACCTTTGCAGCAGCGAAACGTGTTTGCCTAAGAGTCTTGAAGGAAATTGAAGGAACACAAGGCGTGCATATTATAGCGCTATTGGAATCAGACGTCCTGCACCGGGGACGGCCAGGTGGAGTGAGGTTACTCCAGCCGGTAGTTTGGCGCTTCTTTCGTGATGATGACGTCGTGGACGTGGCTTTCTTTGAGGCCGGCGGCGGTAATGCGGATGAATTTGGCTTTGGTCTTGAGAGATTGGATATTGGCGCAGCCCGAGTAACCCATGCCAGCTTTGAGGCCGCCGACAAGTTGTGTGACCATGGCTGCGAGCGAGCCTTTGTAGGGGACTCGGCCCTCAATGCCTTCGGGTACCAGCTTTTGTTCGTTAGTCTCCGCTTCCATCTGATAGCGGTCGCGACTGCTGCCACCTTGCATCGCGCCCAGCGATCCCATTCCTCGGTACGACTTGAAGCTGCGCCCCTGGAACAGCACGATTTCGCCGGGACTCTCATCGGTACCTGCAAACAGGCTCCCGATCATGACCGTGTCGGCGCCGGCAGCGACGGCCTTGGTGATATCGCCCGAGTATTTGACGCCACCGTCTGCGATTAAAGGCACTCCCGCGTCTTTAGCTGCTCTCGCGCAGTCGGTGATGGCTGTAATCTGTGGAACTCCAGCACCCGAGACCACGCGAGTGGTGCAGATCGAGCCCGGGCCGATGCCGATCTTGATGCCATCGGCGCCGCACCGGATCAAATCCGTGGTTCCCTCAGCAGTTGCCACGTTGCCGGCAACGACTTCAATTTCTGGGAACCTTTTCTTGATCAGCTTCACAGTTTCCATCACCCTTTTGGAATGACCGTGGGCGGTATCAACAGCCAGGACATCCACTTTGGCTTTGATGAGCGCTTCGGCGCGTTCGAGATAATCGCCCGTCACACCGATGGCGGCTCCCACCAACAGCCGGCCGTGGCTGTCCTTGGCGGAATTTGGATACTGAATTTTTTTCTGAATGTCTTTGACCGTGATGAGGCCCTTCAACATGTAGTCTTTGTCAACAACCAGCAACTTTTCCACTTTGTGGCGGTGCAGCATCTCGTGCGCGTCTTCGAGCGTGGTGCCCACTGGAACTGTGATGAGGTTTTCCTTGGTCATCACTTCGGATATGGCAAGGTCGAGCCGGGTCTCAAAACGTAGATCGCGGTTCGTCAGGATGCCTACCAGACGGCCATGCTTCGTGATTGGTACGCCGGAGATCTTGTAGTGTTTCATCATCTCCAGCGCCTCATGGATGCGGTTCTCGGGCGACATGGTGATCGGATCGACGATCATTCCACTCTCCGACCGTTTGACCTTGTCTACTTCGGAGGCCTGTTTTTCGGGAGGCTGATTGCGATGGATGAACCCGATTCCGCCCTGCTGTGCCATGGCGATGGCCAGACGTGAATCGGTTACGGTATCCATCGCGGCGCTGACGATCGGAATGTTCAGGCGCACGTTCCGCGTCAAGTAGGTTTCGGTCGAAACCTCGGCGGGCAGCACATCCGAGTGCTGCGGCACCAGCATCACATCGTCAAAGGTCAGACCTTCCGGTACGATTTCGTTTGCCATGGTATCTCCCAAAACAAAAAGGGCGGCTTGGTAGCCGCCGCTTTATGCCTTCAGTTCACAACACTTCTTGTATTTCTTGCCGCTGCCACAGGGACAAGGGTCGTTCCGTCCCACTTTCGGCCCCTTGATGATCGGCTTGGAGGCTTGTGGTTCAGCGTCACCTCCGCTGCGGAGTGTCATTTCCTGCTTGCGCTGCTTGCGCTCCAGTTCCTGAACGCGTTCCTGTTCTTCCACCGGCTGCAAGAGGTAGAGATAGCGCAGGCTGTCCTCGTCAATCGTGTTCATCATGTCCTGGAACGTGGTGAAGGACTCCTTCTTGTATTCCACCAACGGAT
>Ga0180085_1000430_pt1 | contig 14756 bp, 10 predicted proteins | sample EasRiv730_16_10D_FD_123013 | JGI IMG/M metagenome (GOLD analysis project Ga0180085, IMG submission 123013) | Soil microbial communities from meander-bound floodplain in the East River, Colorado, USA - East River metaG ERMLT730_16_10D | ecosystem: Environmental > Terrestrial > Soil > Floodplain ... | reverse complement strand
CACGGCGGAATCGCTTTCCAGCGGAATCAACTGTTGCAAGGAAGCTTTGCCAAAGCTCTTAACACCCACCACGTCACCGCGACGGTTTTCCTTGATGGCGGCCGACACAATCTCGGCTGCGGATGCACTGCCATAGTTCTGGAGCACCACCAGAGGCAACTTCGACATGGCTTTGGCGGGATCAGCCACAAACTCTTTCTTCGGAGACTTCTGACCCTGGGTGTAAGCAATAACGCCGTGGTCGAGGAAGAAATTGGCCACCTTCGCAGCTTCTTCAAACTCCTCGCCAGCGCAGTCGCGCAGATCCAGAATCACACGGCTGGCGCCATTCTTTGTCAGCTGCTGCAGCTTCAGCCGAACGTCGTCACTGATGCCGGGCGTGAATCGGTAAACCTTCAAATGTGCAATCTTATTCTCCAAAAGGCTGGCCTTCACGGGCGGCGCCTTAACCAAGTCCCGAGTAACCGTCAGCTCCACGGGTTCCGCCCTTCCTCGACGCAATATCTTCAGCTTGGCGGTGGAGCCCGGATTCCCAGTCATTAGGTACTCAGCCTGAAGAAGGCTGATGTCCCGCGTGGACACTTCTTCAATGGATTCGATGACATCGCCTGGCTTCACGCCCGCCTTGTCGGCCGGTCCGCTTTCGATCGGGTGGATGACATAAGCGTAACCAAGCATCTTCTCCTTGGAGAGTTCCAAACCCAGACCACCGTTACCGTTGGTCTTGTGCTTCTTATAGCGGGAATATTCGTCAGGAGAAAGATAAGTGCTGTACGAATCCAGCGACTCGAGCAGCCCGCGCAAGGCCCCGTTCATGACCTCCCCAAGGTTGGGATCTTCCACGTAACTATTGCGAATCTTGGAGAGGACCTCATTGAAAACCGAAAGCTGCGAGTAGGATCCCTCTCGTTCAGTTGCCCTCCCGAGCAGTCCCCCAACCACGGCGTAAAAAACGAAAATCGTTGAAAGCAAGACCACCACAAATTTGTTTCGATTCACCATCAGCCAACCTCATTCTTCAATAGCGCTCAAAGACTGACCCATTATACATAAGAAACGGCAAGAGCTGGCGGTTTCTTGATGATTTTGAACGAGAATTTGAGCCAGCTGGGCGTGCTGACTCTTGATGGCGAGAATGTCTAAGGACGAAAGAATAACGAAGCCCGAAGTCCCAATGTGGCTGTCGTCATTGAGCTTTTTGCTTCATTCGTCATTCGAACTTCACCATTCGTCTTTCCTCATGGGATCACTTGGGGAGTGACATAGGCGTAGAACATCACAAGCAGAGCGACCAAACAGGCCAGCACGATGCTGTGTTTGAACACGGCTTTGAAAATGGCCGCTTCGTTTCCCTCCTGATGGGTCGCAGCGCTAGAAACCACAATGCTCTGCGCATCGATCATCTTGCCCATGACGCCCCCTGCACTGTTGGCCGAAGCCATCAGGATCGGACTAATGCCTAGTTGTTCGGCCGTCACCTTCTGCAAATTGCCAAAGAGAGCGTTCGAACCCGCATCGGTGCCCGTCAGCGCCACACCTAGCCAACCGAGAAGCGTGCCAAAGAAGGGATAGACCCAGCCCGTTCGCGTCAGGCTCAGACCAAGAACGGTGTCCATGCCAGAGTAGCGGGTGACAAACGCCAGCCCCACCATGAAACTGATGGCGAGCAGCGATGGGATCAATTGGCGAAGGGTCTTCCCAAAGATCTGGAAAGCGCGACCGAACGACATGCCGAGGAACGGAACGGCCAGCAAGGCACCCGCACAAACGGCGGTGCCAGGCATGGCAAAAACGTTCAAGTCCATCATCGCCGCTTCGGGTGTGGGCTGATTCACAACCGGGGCTACACGCACGACTTGATTGTGCAGCCCGGTCAGCGGAAATGTCAGCGCATCGAACTTCAAGTATTTGCTCAGCGTTGGCAGTCCTGAAATGAGAATGAAGATGGATGCCAGGATAAACGGAGACCATCCCTTAAGAATGACACCCAGTGAATGGTGGCGGACTTCGGCCTTCTCGTTTTCTGGGTGTAGTTCCAGAATGTTCTTGGGCTTCCAGAACCGCAGGAAGGCCACCATAACCAACAAAGAGAAAATCGCCGAGGCAATGTCCACAAGTCCGGTCTCGAGAAAATTCGACCAGTAGAACTGCATCGCGGCAAACGACAGCCCGCAGACCAATAGCGCCGGCAAAACCTCGAACGTCTTCTTCCAATCCACCATGCTGCGCACCAGCCACAGCGGCAGGATTAATGAAAACGGTGGGAGAATGCGCCCAGTCATGGCGTTCAGGGAGTGTTCCGGAAGTCCGGTGACTCCGGCCAGAACACGAATGGGATTCCCAACCCCGCCCCAAGCGACGGGAGCGGTGTTCGCAAGCAGGCAGAGCACCGCCGCTTGAAACGGCGGGAACCCCAGACCGATGAGAAACGCACCGGCGATTGCCACGGGGGCCCCACCCCCACCAGTGCCTTCCAGAAAGGCTCCAAAACAGAATGCAATGAGAATTGCCTGCAGGCGCGAATCGGAAGAGAGTGCGGCGATCGATTCCTTCATCACCTGGAACTGGCCGGTTTCGACGGCAATATTATAGAGAAAAATGGAGGCGACAATGATCCAGGCAATCCGCACGAGTCCAAAGACAACACCCAGGAAGGTCGCATTAGAAATTAAGGATGCGGGCATCCCGAAAACCGCGGAGGCCAGCACCACAGCCATGATCATGCCGCTCAGAGCCGCAATCCAGACGCGTTGTTTCAAAACCAGGAGGACAAAAAACAGCGTCAGCACTGGAAGCGACGAAACAAACGTAGAGAGCTGCCAAAGGTTCAACGGATCATAGATTTGACTCCAAGTCACGCGCAGGTCGCTCCTCGTCGAGAGAATAAATACACGGAAGAATCGTGTGCTGAAGCGCGGTACTGTATCGGAAACAACGGCAAATTGAAAGGAATCGCGAGCCAGCCACGCGACGTCACGGAGGCAGAGGGCCGGTCATGGCAACGACTCTACCGAATCGGTTTCAAACATGGCAATATACACAGGTTCTCAATAGGGTCTGGCGAGGAGAGACTTATGACCGGGACGATGGTTGAGTTCTCAAGCAACGGGAGCACCGCGAGCGGATACGTTTCGAAACCAGAGTCGGGCAAGGGTCCTGGTGTCATTGTGATTCAGGAGTGGTGGGGCCTGGTCGATCACATCAAGGACGTCGCCGACCGCTTTGCGAGCGAAGGGTTCGTATCACTCGCTCCCGACCTCTATCACGGAACGATAGCCAAGAGTCCTGACAAAGCCGGAAAGCTGCTTATGGCGCTGAACATTGGTCGTACTGAAAAGGATCTACGCGGCGCTATTCAGTTCGTGCTTGCGCAAAAGGAGACCGCAGGGGAAAAAGTGGGAACAGTGGGCTTCTGTATGGGCGGTCAGCTCTCTCTGTATGCGGCATGCGCCAACCCTAACGTGGGAGCATGCGTAAATTTCTATGGGATCCATCCGAACGTTCATCCCAACATTGCTGGCCTGCAGGCGCCGGTGCTCGGGTTCTTTGCTGAGAAGGATGGTTCCGTGACTCCCGAGGCCGCCCGAAAACTCGAAGCTCAGCTCAAGAGCGCTGGCAAGCAAGCCGAGTTTCACATCTACCCAGGCGTCAGCCACGCCTTTTTCAATGATACGCGGCCTGAGGTTTACAACGCGACCTGCGCAAGGCAATCTTGGGAGCGAATGCTCGAGTTTTTTCGAGAACATCTTGGTTGAGGAGTGTTTGATTGGGAGCGCGGGCGGGACGCCCGCGCTCCCAGGAAGCAAATCCGGTAGGTTGGTTGGTGAATCCACAGAATCCACTTCAGAGAAACTGATTGAACAAGCCAAAACTTTCCATTGTCTACTACCTCAACGCGCTACCGCTGTCTTGGGGCTTCCTGCACGGCGCCGAATGCAACCTTTTCGACCTGGACTTCTCGCCGCCATCGCGGTGCGCTGATCTGCTGGCACAGGGAGAAGTGGATGCCGGCCTGATTCCGGCAATCGAGTATCAGCGAATCAGTGGACTGAAAGTTGTTCCCAACCTGTCCGTCGCCTCGAAGGATGCAGTCAAGAGCGTCCTTTTGTTAAGCAAGGTGCCTGCAGGGCAGATCAGGACCATCGCAGCAGACAGCTCATCGAGGACTTCCGTTTGTTTGCTACAAATCCTTCTGCGGGCTCGATTCAAAGCCGACCCGGTCATCGAGTCTCATGGTCCGGACTTGAAAGCGATGCTGGCCAAGAATGACGCCGCGCTCATCATCGGTGACGTGGCGCTCAGATCCGAGCCGGGGCCCCTCTTTCGCTATGATCTCGCCACAGAGTGGCGCGCTTTGAGTGGAACGCCGTTTGTCTTCGCCTTTTGGGGTGTTCGCGAGTCGGCGAGACTGCCCGAGATGGCAGCCTTTCAGAGATCGTTTGCCTACGGCCGGGAGCACAGTGAAGAGATTGTGGAAGAGCAGTCGCGACAATTGCAGCTTCCAGCCGAGTTGATTCGGACTTACATCAATCGCAACATCGACTATTCGCTGGATGAAGAGAACCTGGCAGGACTGCGCCAGTTCTATGAGTTGGCAAGAGAGTTCAGGCTGATCGACGCGGTGAAGGATCTGGAATTCGCCGGGTGAAAGTCTGAAAGCCAGCTTCGCTGGTAAGCCGCATCCGATCAGGCAAAGGCTGCTGTCCTGCCCGGGTTCATACACCCCCTCTGGCTCCCCCTTTTGCACTGCGCAAGGGGGAGAAAAGGATTACTCCATGCTCGTCGAAAATAAACGTGGTGGTTACTCTTTTCTCAAAGGCATCAGTCCGTACTCGGCAGGAGCTGTTGCCTTGCCGGGATTCGCAATTGAGCATGCCCGGTTGCGCGCCCCGCTTGCCGTGGCAGCGGGATTCGATGCCATCGATGCGTACTTGAAGTCTATGAGCCGGCCACGGGCGGCGCTGTGCGGCATAGAGTTGAGATCTCCAAAACCTTTCACGTTCCAAGGGTTTTCGGATTTCAACGCTCGCTACGTCGGTATCCTGAAGAGTTGGGGATTGCTGCAAGATGGGCTGAACCCCATCGCGCGCACCAACGTCGCCCCCGAACTTGGTCCACCCGCCGAACCTTGCCTGTTCGGTTTTTCGTACACCGTCGTTGCAGCGAATGCAAAGTCTTCCTTTGTTATCGCAGGAGCGGGAGAGCTGCCGGAAGGCTCGTTGGATCCTCACGATGTTGTAAGAAAGGGTGAAACCGCCACAGAAGCGCTGCGTGAGAAGGCGCGTTTTGTCATGAGCCTTATGGATGGGCGCATTCGAGGTCTCGGTGCTCAATGGGCAGACGTAAGTCAGACGAACCTGTTCACGGTTCATCCGATTTGCCCCTGGCTGAATTCGGAAGTTCTGAGCAAGATGGGATCAGCACAGCTTCAAGGCGTGAACTGGTATTTTGCCCGGCCGCCGATTGTGAGTATTGAATTCGAAATGGACCTGAGGGGCGTTGGGCGGGAAGTGGTGATTGGTTGATGAACTTGCGGCCGCCGGCCTGCCTCAAGGTGGCAGCGGCATCCTGCCGCTGGAAATCCGGTTGCAGCTTCACAGGTTGAATGCACAACCAGTCTCAGAATGGTGACCGCTATGTCTGATAGGACTTGATCGCCGTCCGGAGGCCGGCTCCCACTCTCAGATGTCTTCACCTATCTTGATCTGCAGATGCACTCGGGTGTTTTCAGGAATATCAACTGACTCGATCGGATGGAAGCAGCCCCCGCGATAGACAGCCTGCATTTGCAGTGAACGAGGCGGCTTTTCTCGCGCGGGCTCTTTCGTCTGCCCCCCATCCATGGCCAGATTGGCCAACCGATCGGCTTCACGGTTTTGTTCCCGCGGGACATGATGAATCGAGAATGATTTCAATTTGGAAATCAGGGCTTTCGCGTCTCTGAACAAGGGCTGCAGGTCCGGGCTCTTGACTTTGTAGACTCCATTGATCTGCCGGACCATCAGCTCGGAATCTGCGTAAGCGCGCAACCCCTCGTATCCGTTCGCCAAAGCGTACCGCAAGGCGCCGATCAGAGCAGAATACTCCGCAAAATTGTTCGTTCGGATTCCCAGGTTTTCAGAAAGGCTGGCCACAGGCGCGCCGCTCTCGTCTTGCACGTCGACGCCATAGCCGGCGATGCCCGGATTGCCACGCGATCCACCATCAATGTAGGCGACACATCGTTTCATAGGGGGTTTTCCACGGTGTGCTTCATGCCGCTGAGCGGCACCAAGTCACGTGAGATTCTTCGTCCTCGTTCTCGTCGTACTCGGCTTTCTTCGAGGACGAGGGCGATGACGATTTTCATCGGAAGATTTCAACAGAGGAAGGATTGACTACGACGTCACTTCGTAGGGAGCTTCGGGCTTCCAGTAGAGGATGCGGTTGCAACTGTCGCAGGTGATGATCTGTTCCCCCGCCATCACCTGGCTCACCACATGGGGCCGAATGCGGACGTGGCAGGCCTGACAGGAGTCCTGCGTGGCACGGGCTAGCGCTATTCCCTTGCGAAACTTGCCGATCTGCTTATATGTGTTGAGTACGGCGGCATCCACCGACTTCATCAAAGTTTCCCGCTGCCCCTGCAGCTCCATCAGGATTTCGCGATCCTTGGTCACTTCAGCCTCGGCACTCTTCTTCTCTGAATCCACCAGCGCCTTCTCTTGCTGCAGTCGCTGCTGAATGACCTGCGACTCCTTGCGAAGCGCTTCGTCCTGCTCCATCAGTCCCAGGATCCCGTCTTCAATCTTCCGCACTTCCTTTTCATTGAACTCGATCTCGTGAAGCAGGGCCTTGTACTGTTCGTTGGTTTTGACGTCAGTCAACTGCCCGCGATACTTCGAGTTCTTCTGTTCCAGATCCTGAATATTACCCTCCAGCTTCTTCTTTTCTGCAGCTGCCTGGGCAATCTGCTGTTTGTTGGCGTCGAGCGACTGCAGTGTCCCGTTCAGCTTGGCTTCCAGGGCGGCCAATTGTTTGGGAAGAAGCTCAATTCTGCCGTTGTAGTGCTGAACCTGCAGGTCGGTTTCCTGTAACTTGAGGAGTTTTTCGACTTCAGGATGCATTCGAAGAGGCTGTCCCAGGAAGATGGTGGGCCCACTAGGACTCGAACCTAGGACTGTCCGGTTATGAGCCGGAGGCTCTAACCAACTGAGCTATGGGCCCGCGCAAAACGGCACGACTATAGCATGCACCTTTTTCTTTGTCGAGGCGGGGTAGGAGGTAACGCCTGTCGCACAGTAGACCCATCTGGAGCGCTAGCCCCCACCGGATAGTGCAGCGATCCGACGTTGCGGGGCGTAGCCTATGCTGTCAGCCGTCATGAACGTGGAATCCAGCCTACCCTACGTTCCTTCCTGGTAATCATCAGCACAACCACAACTGGCAAGAAATTGAGAGAACCGAAAAAAGAAAACGGTTCTGCCAGGGTCAGGAACCCTGGCAGAACCGTTGGTGATCTAGTCGCGGCTGGAGCCGTCGAGGAAAGGACGCAGCTTGCGGCTGCGAGAGGGATGCCGCAGCTTGCGGAGCGCCTTGGCTTCAATTTGACGAATACGTTCCCGGGTCACTGCGAAATTCTGACCAACTTCTTCCAGCGTGTGGTCGCTGCCGTTGTCCAGTCCGAATCGCATCTTGATGACCTTTTCTTCACGTGGCGTCAGCGTCTTCAACACCGACTCCGTCATCTCCTTCAGGTTGATATTAATGACTGCCTCAGCGGGCGAAACCACTTGCCGGTCTTCGATGAAATCGCCCAGGTGTGAGTCTTCCTCTTCGCCGATGGGGGTCTCCAGAGAAATTGGTTCCTGTGCGATTTTGAAGACCTTTCGAACCTTCTGGACCGGGATGTCCATCCGAACGGCAATTTCCTCGGACGTCGGTTCGCGACCGTACTCCTGAACCAAGCTCCGCGAGGTGCGGATCAGCTTGTTGATGGTCTCGATCATGTGAACAGGGATACGAATCGTCCGGGCTTGATCGGCAATCGCGCGTGTGATCGCCTGGCGGATCCACCAGGTCGCATAGGTTGAAAACTTGTAGCCGCGACGATATTCAAACTTGTCTACGGCCTTCATCAAACCAATGTTTCCTTCCTGAATCAAATCCAGGAACTGCAGCCCGCGATTCGTGTATTTCTTGGCAATCGACACCACCAAGCGAAGATTGGCCTCCACCAGTTCGCGCTTGGCATAGTTTGCCGAGTGGTCGCCACGGTCAATCGTCTGCAGCGTGCGCTTCAAGTCGACACCCTTGGTCTGGGTGTCTTCCTCGATTGTGGCAATCTTCTCTTTAATGCTGCGCAGATCCTTCCTGAGCAGGTTGATGTTCTTGCCCTTGGAATGCTCCACCTTCTTTTCCAGCCGGCCCTGCTCTTTTTCAAGCGGCCGGTAGGCTTCGTACTGGCGGCGGATCTGGTCGATGAGACGATTGCGCTCAGAAAAAGTGAAGTCGATGTTTCGAATGGCCTGCGAGACGGAGACCCGGTGCCGCGCCAAAGCAAACCGCAGTTTGCGATGAGCCTTCGGATGCTTCGTCTTTGCCGTATTCAAGAACTTTTGCAGCAACTGATTTTGCTTCTTAAAGTTCTTCTGGATCTCCTCAATCCTCTGAACTGTCTCCTTGAGGCGGTCTTCCACTTTTTCCTCGGTCATCATGTCTTCGTTGAACACGATGACGTCGTTGATGGAGCGCTCGCCACGTTCCAGTTGATCGCCGAGATTGATCACCTCTTTGATGACAATCGGAGACCGAGACATCGCCTTCAGCACGTTCAACTGGCCACGCTCAATGCGCTTGGCGATTTCCACTTCGCCCTCGCGAGTGAGCAAGGGAACAGTTCCCATCTCGCGAAGATAGAGCCTCACCGGATCGTTGGTCTTGTCCAGCGCACCCGGCGTTAGATCCAGCTCCACATCGTCGCCGGCTTCCTTCTCTATGCCTAGCTTCTCGGCGCCCGCCGCCTTGGGCTCACCGTCGATGACCTCAATTCCCTGCGCGCGGAACAAGGAGAACATGTCGTCCATCTCTTCGGACGAAGTGACGTCGCCGGGCAGCAGGTCGTTGACCTCATCGTAAAGCAGGTAGCCCTTCTCCTTGCCCATGTCCATGAGCTGCTTGACTTCGTCGTACTTGTCGTCCAAGCCGAGCGTCAAGCTGCGCTCCAAATTTTCCAGTCCCTCGTTGTCCTCAATATTTGCCATTTCTTGGTAATCCTTGTTGGTGATTTACGATTTAGAAAATCTCAATCCCGCAATGTATGCAGGTCGTTAGCCGGTTGCGAAACCATGGTCATGGCGACACTAGGTTGCCACTGACCGTTTTAACGCCACCTTGCGCGAATGCAAACTGGCAAGCAATTCAAAGTTCTGAGAGAGCTCAGCTTGGCGGATTTCCTTTTGAAGCTGGTCAATTTCCAGCTTGGCTTTTTGCCGCCGCAGTCCCTCAAGACATCGAATAGCCTGTTCCATATCCAGTTCCGAAAAAAGAGCCTGATTGACGAAATCTTTGTCCCGGTCGTTGTCCAGCCGATCCAGGAGGCTCGCCGGGTCGATTCGGCCCTCTTGTTTAAAGATTGCAATTGCGTGGCGAAAGATGCTTTCCGAATCCAGCCCCAGATAGTCTTCCGATGCCGACAGTTGCTCAATAACCTCCCGAGCCGTCTTTGGATTGTCCAAGATGGCTTTCAATAGAGATTTTTCGGAGGGCGTCAGCTTCGAGCGAATCTGCGACAGGTTGATTTCCGGCTTCTCCTGGTTTGGTCTTGCTGTCCTTTTCAGTTCCTCCCTGATGATGGATTCTTCAAAACCAAAAAATTCTGCGACTCGTTTAATCTGTTCTACTCTCTCCAATCGATTCGAGATTTTGGTCAGGTAGGGCAAAACCTGGTTCACCGCCTGAATCTTGCCGTCAACCGACCTCAGGTCATTGTCCTGGCGAGATTTCTGCAAGAGATAGTCAAAATAGGCCGGCGCCTTCTCCAGCAGTGTGGAATAAGCTGCAGCCCCATTTCTCTTGACGAAGGCATCCGGATCGTCTCCTCCGGGCAGTGCCAAGACGCGAATCTTGAAATTCTGTTCGAGGAAAATGTCGAGAGACCTCAACGTCGCGGCCGAGCCGGCCGTATCCGGGTCGAAATTCACGACAATCCGGTCTGAGAAGCGCGCCAGCAGCTTGGCCTGTGACTCGGTAAGGCTCGTTCCACACGAGGCAATCGTGTTGTCGATGCCGGCCTGGTGCAAAGCGATACAGTCCATGTACCCTTCGACCAGTATCGCGAAGTTCTTACGTCGCACGCTATCACGAGCGACATCGAGAGCATAAAGTGTCCCTTTCTTGGAGTAGATGGGCGTTTCTGGAGAATTCAGATACTTTGGCTCTCCTTCGCCAAAAATTCTTCCACCGAAAGCGATGACCTTCCCCGATTCGCTGCGAATGGGAAACATGACACGTCGGCGAAAGCGATCGTAAGGTCTGCCGGATTCGCCAGTTTGAATCAACCCACTCTTGATGAGAAGTTCTGTCGAAAAGGTCCCGTTGAGTCGGCGGACCAGATTGTCTGAAAATCCAGGCGCGTAGCCAAGCCCAAATTTTTCGATGGTCTGATCCGAAAGGCCTCGCTCCTTCAAATAAGACAATGCCAGCTTACCCTCGCTGCTGCTTGTCAACTGCAACCTGAAGATTTCAACGGCTTTTTCATGAATCTCCTTCAAGGCTTGCCGCTCCTTGGCCGTCTCGTCTGCTTCCGGAGTCGATTCAATCTTGGGCAGCGGTATTCCGTATCGGTCGGCCAAGAGCTTGACCGTCTCCGGAAAGGAAATGCGTTCCATGTTCTGAACGAAACTGATCGCGTCGCCTTTGGCACCGCAGCCAAAGCAGTAGTAATAAGCCGGACTTTGCCGGACGTGAAACGAAGGTGTCTTTTCCTGGTGAAACGGGCAAATCCCAGTGAAGCTGGAGCCAGACTTCCGCAGTCGCACGTATCCCTGAACGACATGAACAATGTCGATGCTGGACTTCAATTGTTCAACGAAGCTTTCGCCAAACTTCATTCTGTGCCCCATCCCTCCTGATCGAGGAGGGTGAATCGTGCCTCAAGCCTTCAAAGAAACAACGGTGACTCCGTTTCCACCTTGCCCTGTTTCTGCGGGGTGAAACTTCTCAACATAGGGCTGGTTGGACAGCCATTCAGAAAGAGCCCTGCGAAGCACTCCCATGCCCGTCCCGTGAATCAATCGAACTTGAGAAACCGCCGCCAGGAAAGCCGAGTCTAGGAATTTGTCAACACGCTGGATCGCCTCGTCAACCGTGCAGCCTACGAGATTGATCTCGTTGGACTGCAACTCCGGACTATTCATCTGAACCGTGACGCGAGCGGCAGATTGATTGGGACGGTCCTGAACCGCTACCGACGCCCCGGTCGGGCTTAATTCCTTGGCATCGACGACGCACTTGAAGTTCCCAACAACCACTTCCCACTGCCCTTCGCCATGAGCAGCGATGACAGTGCCTTCCTGGCCGAAGCGCTTCACCTGTACTTTTGAACCCACGAGCACGGGACCAAGCGACGTTGAGCCGGTTTTCGATTCGGAGGGCACCTCCGCAACAGCCGCAAGCTCGCGGTTGACCAGCTCACGCAACTGGGAGCCTTTCTTTTCCAGCTCGCGGCGGGCCCTGACCGAGAGGTACTTGTCACGGACTTCGTTCAGCAGCTTTCGCGATTCCTTCTCGAAACCTTCGAAGGCCTGCTGACGGGCCACTTCCAGTTCTCGCTGGCGCTGCATTTCCGCCCGCGCCGACTTGCTCTCCAGCTCTGCGGTCCGCATTCTAATGCTTCGCAACTCCTCTTGTAACTCCGTGCGAAGCTTGGTGTTCTGGTCCATTTGCTCGCGCAGGTTCCGCGAAAACTGCTCCACACGCAGGTGCTCCTGTGAAACAAGCTGCCGGGCATGAGAAACCAGCGCCTCGTCCAGTCCGAGCCGCTTGGCAATGTCAATCCCGCTGCTGTTGCCTGGCACTCCATGGATGAGACGAAAAGTAGGCTGCAAGGTGGCGTTATCAAACTCCACACTGGCATTGGCCACTCCGGGAGTAGTGGTTGCATACATTTTCAACCCATTGTGGTGTGTTGTTACCACAGCTAAGACTCCTTTGCTTCTCAATCGCTCGACAATCGCAACTCCCAATGCAGATCCTTCCTCCGGATCAGTTCCGGTTCCCAGCTCGTCCATCAAAACAAGCGCCGGAGGCGCGACAGTCTCAAGAATCTCCCGGATGTTAACCAGGTGCGAAGAGAAAGTGCTCAAGTTCTCCGCAATGGACTGACGGTCGCCAATGTCAGTGAATACCTCCTTGAGTACGCAAACGTTGGCCGAAGCTGCCGGTACAGGCAGGCCCGAAAGAGCCATGAGCGTTAGCAACCCGACGGTCTTGAGCGCAACGGTCTTGCCTCCGGTGTTGGGCCCGCTGATGACCAGAATGTGTCTCTGGCCGTCGAGTTCGACAGAAATTGGAACAACATTCTTCTGTTGCGCCGCCAGTGTGCGCTCTAGCGTCGGATGCCGTCCGTTCGTGATGGCCAGCAACCCCTCGTCATTAACCGCAGGAATGACGCAGTGGAACTCCCGCGAAAAACGCGCCTTGGCGAAGCTGAAATCCAAATAGCCCAGCGTCTCAACAGCCAACCGAAGATCTTCCAGGCGTTCTCGAATCTGCGCTGTAAGACTTCGCAGGATGTTCTGAATCTCCTCCTCTGCACGTTCTTTAAGACGAACCAATTCGTTGTTCAGTTCCAAAGTTTCCAAAGGTTCGAGGAAGAGCGTCGCACCGCTGGAACTCGTGCCGTGAACCACGCCGGGTAACTCCCTACGGTTCTCGACCCGCACGGGAATCACAAACCGCTCATTCCGAAGGGTGATGACCTCGTCTTGAATCGCCTGAGAGGCGGAATGTCGCTCGAGAATCTTCCCCAAAGTGTGGTACAGCCGGTTCCGCAAGATACTGATTTCATTTCTGATACGCTTAAGCAAAGGACTGGCATGGTCTTCAACTTCACCGTTTGGCGCTATCTTGCCTTTAAGGGCTGAAAGCAGGTTCCGGACATCAGGCAGGCTGCGTCCAACTTCGGCGACGGCTGGGGCTTCGTCAGCCAGAGCCCCCAAAGACCTTCGAGTCGCTTCGGTACATTCCAGAAGTCGTTCAATGTTCAATATTTCCTGCGGTTCCAGCGCCAGTTCTGCAACCGCCAGTTTATCGAAAGTGGCGAGGTAGTCCACCAAGTCCTGAAATCCCGCACTATGTCCAGACTTCAGAAGGTGCAGACACTCCGTAGTCATCCCTAATTCCCTTGTTATAAGAGGTTTTGACGAGAGCGGAACCAGGTTATCGACGGTTCGTCGCCCCATGGGACTCTGAGCGAAACTGTTGACCATCTGTTTCAGTGTCCCAAAATCCAGTGCAGCAAGACTGTCAATGCTCATTTAAAGGGAGTTAATACGCGGCGAGGACCAATCAGCCATCAATAAAAACCTATTATTATAGTGGTGTCTCAAAAGACTGGTCAAGTTTATGTTGGACGGTTCATCCAAATCCCGAGGTCAGGAGGGGGGGCTTACCGAAGAGATTCAGCTTGTCAACGGTTGCGAGCACCTTTGGAGGCACCCAGGCCAAGTATCAGTTCCCAAGCAACAGCCCCAGCTCCCAGAACGCCGGCATGATCTTGCATTCGGGAGACGACGATCGGAACTGGTTGCTTGGCCGGATAACGGAAGATGTGCTTGTTCACCTGCGCACGTAACGGCTTAAGAAAATGCCGGGCGCCGTGGGTGGCTCCACCGCTGAGGATGATGACATCCGGCGCATAGACATGAACCGCGCTCACCAACAACCATCCCAGATTTGTAGTCCAATGCCTCAGCTCATCCTGGCAAAGCCGATCTTTGCGTGCCACGGCCTCAAAGACAGCCTCGCAGTCAATCGAACTTGGATCCGCGAAATATCGCTCGCGGAGCATCGAGGGAATGCCGCGTTGCAGCGCATCGCGCACCGCCATCGCCAGTGCTGTGGCTGAACAAAGCATGGTTGCCGTGCCCCGAGCCCCGGTTAGGCAAAGGCGGCCACCGGCTGCCTGAATGACAATGTGGCCCATTTGAGTCCCAAACTGAAGGTGGGGGTCGCGAAGAATCTGCCCGTCAAGCATCACCCCCGAGCCCACACCGGTGCCGAGCGTCAAGCTGACGGCCCATTTCTTATTCCTAGCCAACCCAAAGTGTTTCTCGGCCAGAATGGAAACACGCCCATCGTTTTCAGCGACGACCGGAATTCCCACAGCTTTTTGCAGCTTCGGAACCAACGGGTAGCCTTCCAGGCCATCCAACTTGCCAGGCAATGCCACAACTCCCCGGTTGGGGTGAACACCGCCTGGCAAAGCCAGACCAATGGAACGGGGCTTGGCCTTTGCTTTTCGCGAAATTCTTTCCACTTCTGTGATCAACGCCTTCAGCAGCACCTCTGGCCCCAGGTTCGCACCTGAGGAAGCAACACCTTGCGCCAGAAGCTTACCCTGTCGCGTCACGCCTCCGCTCTTTAGGCGAGTGCCGCCTACGTCAAATCCAATGGTGTAGGAAGTCATTAGCGGGTATGACCCTGTTCGGTGGGATGAGCCTGGGTTCGAAACGTCACCAGATCAGCTCAAATTCATAGTCATCTGCTCCGCCTTT
>Ga0180085_1000428_pt1 | contig 14789 bp, 6 predicted proteins | sample EasRiv730_16_10D_FD_123013 | JGI IMG/M metagenome (GOLD analysis project Ga0180085, IMG submission 123013) | Soil microbial communities from meander-bound floodplain in the East River, Colorado, USA - East River metaG ERMLT730_16_10D | ecosystem: Environmental > Terrestrial > Soil > Floodplain ... | reverse complement strand
TTGAGACATCGATTCACCTGGCTCTCGCTGACGGTGTTGCTCCTTCTACTCGTGTTCGTCGGTAACCGACAAGCCACTGTCGCTCAAACGAACCCAGCAACCAAGCCGGTAGACTTCAATCGCGATATTCGGCCCATACTCTCGGACACCTGTTTTACGTGCCACGGGCCCGATGAACAGACGCAACAGGCAGGGCTGAGACTGGATACAAAGGAAGGTGCCTTTGCCGATCGAGGGGGCTATCAAGTCATCGTCCCGGGGAAGGCAGCCGAGAGCCGCTTGGCCCAGCGAGTGAGCGCAAAGGAAGAGAGCCTGCGCATGCCGCCACCGACGGCAGACCGCAAATTGACCCAACATCAGATTGACTTGTTGCACCGGTGGATCGACGAAGGAGCGCGCTGGGAAACGCACTGGGCGTATGCGCCACCAAAGCGATCCGCTTTGCCAGCCGTGAAGAGTCCAGCCTGGACTAAGAACGCAATTGACGCCTTCATCCTTTCGCGCTTGGAACGCGAAGGTTTGAAGCCATCGCCGGAAGCGGACCGGACGACGTTGTTGCGACGGTTAAGTTTTGATCTCACCGGCCTGCCACCCACAACGGCTGAACTGGAAGCATTTCTTTCAGACTCCTCACCTGATGCGTACGAGAAACAGGTGGACCGGTTGCTTCATTCCCCGCGCTACGGCGAGCGGATGACCATGCAGTGGCTCGATTTGGCTCGCTACGCCGACACTCACGGCTATCACATCGACAGTCACCGCGACATGTGGCACTGGCGCGATTGGGTGATTGAAGCATTCAATCGCAATCTGCCGTTCGATCAGTTCACCATCCAACAGCTGGCTGGCGACCTGCTGCCCGATGCGACGCCAGAGCAAAAACTCGCTACCGGATTCAGCCGCAACCACATGATCAACTTCGAAGGCGGCGCGATTCCGGAGGAGTATCAGACCGAGTACGTGGTCGACCGAGTGGAGACCACTTCAGCGGTGTGGATGGCTATGACCATGGGCTGCGCCCGCTGCCATGACCACAAGTATGATCCGATTCGGCAAAAAGACTTTTATCGCTTCTTCGCCTTCTTTAACACGATCCCCGAAAAAGGCCTGGATGGAACGATGGGAAATGCCCAACCCACGATTCAGCTGCCGTCAACAGAGCAGGCCGTGGAATTAAAACGGCTCAAACAGGAGATCAAGGTTCGCGAAGAGGTGCTGGCTGAGGCCAAGGTTGACCCGCTGTTTGAAAAGTGGCAACAGACATGGCCGGAGTCTCGAAACCTCTCGACTAATCCTCCCCGAGACGGACTGGTGGCACACTACGAGTTCGATGGCCATTTGTCGGATACATCGGGTCATTATCATCACGCCAAAACACTGCGAGGTGAAGTCACGTTTGGCCCGAACGCGGTCGGCCTCGGAGGCGAGTTCAACGGCGAAACACACCTGATGTTCCCCGGCGCTGGCGACTTTGAACGCGACCAACCTTTTTCTATCGCGCTCTGGTTCAACAAAGGTGGGAGTGCAGGACAGGAGCTCACACTGCTTCAAAGCCTTGCACCTCACCAGGGCGGATACGAGCTGGTCTTCGACGGTTCGGTGCCGGTGGGCGACCTCAAGCGTGGTTCTCATCTCTCTGTCCGCCTAGTTAACCGCTTGCAGGACGATTCCCTCCAGGGTATCCAGGTCAAGACCAAGGCTCGCATTCGTATGGGTGTTCCCCAGCACCTCGTGTTGAACTACGACGGATCGGGAAAGGCTGCCGGAGTACGCCTCTACCTGGACGGCAAGCCGTTTGAGGTGGAGGTACTCCAGGATCAGCTGAACGGCTCAATTCGGAATTCTGGCCAACTGGAAATTGGAAACAAAGCCTTTGGCAATCCCTATCGCGGCAACCTGGATGACCTGCGTGTTTATGAGCGCGAGTTAACAGCTGCGGAGATCGAACAACTCTGGCTGTATCAACCGATTCGCGCACTGTTGGGTGATCCTCTCAAACGGCTCTCCGAAAGCCAAAAAAAGGCTCGCAACGAAAAGCTCAAGGACTATTTTCTCTCCTACGAAGCACCCGACCCCTATCGCCGTAGTTATAACGAGCTCACTGCGTTGAAGAAGGAACAGGCTGCGTTGGACAAGGCGGTGCCAACTTCGATGGTCATGGAGGAGATGGAGAAAGCGCGCGAAACTCACGTCTTGGGTCGGGGCGACTACCGCAATCTGGGCGAGAAGGTCCTGCCCGGTGTTCCTTCCAGCCTTCCGCCGCTACCTGCGGGCGCTCCTGCAAACCGCCTCAGTCTGGCCCGCTGGTTGTGCGATCCTTCCCATCCGCTCACTGCGCGTGTCGCCGTCAATCGCTATTGGCAGATGTATTTCGGATACGGGATCGTGAAAACGGCGGAAGACTTTGGCTCGCAAGGTGAGGCTCCCATCCACGCCGAGTTGCTGGATTGGCTGGCCACGGAGTTTGTCCAGACCGGCTGGGACATCAAACGGATGCAGCGCCTCATTGTCACCTCGGCTGCCTACCGGCAGTCCTCCCACGTCACGCCGGAGCTCGTCGAGAAAGACCCTGAAAATCGCCTTCTGGCCCGCGGCCCCCGTTTCCGCTTGCCTGCCGAAATGGTTCGGGACAATGCGCTGGCAGCCGCAGGATTGTTAAACAGCGAGATTGGTGGCCCGAGCGTCTCTCCCTATCAACCGAAAGGTCTCTGGGAAGAAATGGCGTTTGGAGACGTGTTCTCGGCTCAAACCTATGTGCAGAGCGCCGGTAAAGATCTCTATCGCCGCAGCATGTACACTTTCTGGAAACGTACCGTGCCACCGCCGTCCCTTGCCACCTTCGACGCCCCGGACCGGGAGAAGTGCACGGCACGTCGCGCCTTGACCAACACGCCTCTACAGGCTTTGGTCTTAATGAATGATCCGACTTATGTCGAGGCTGCCCGGGCGCTGGCTCAACGAACTCTTATGGAGGCGGGCGGCGACGCTGCAAAGCGAGTTCAGTTCGCTTTCAGACAGGCCACCGGGCGCAAGCCTTCGTCCGATGAAATCCGGTTACTCCGCTCACTGGCTCAAAAGCAGGTAGCTCTTTATCGGCGCAACAAGCAAGGAGCCTCGGAACTGGTTCATGTGGGTGAATCGCCTGCCAACGCAAAGCTCAACCCCAGCGAACTGGCCGCCTGGACAGTCGTAGCCAGTAGCATTTTGAATTTGGATGAAACGATCACGAAGGAATAGGAATGACGAATGACTAAGCACGAATGACGAAAGAATGAGCGAATGACTAATGACGAAGGCAATACCTGCTAAAGTTGTGGAAGATGACAAAGTGAGGTCGCAATAATTTGACCTCGAAGAGCGAATGACGTGTCTTGGAGAAGGTCGCGTTCGCGAGGCAGATCCCAAGAACCGCAGTAACTTTGCCTCTTAACAGCCAGCCCGTCCGCACAGCTGGAAGACACTGCCATCGAATTAGGTATTCGGACTTCGTCATTCTTTAGTCATTCGTGCTTAGTCATTCGTCATTTATAAGGAACCTATGTACCTCGAAAAAGAACTCCAGCTGATCCTGACCCGCCGCCAGTTGTTTTCTCGTGCGAGCGTCGGTATTGGAACCGCCGCATTGGCTTCGTTGCTACCTAAGGATCTGATGGCAGAAACTACTGCAATCGATCCGAAGACCGGTGGCCTGGCGGATTTGCCGCATTTCGCGCCCAAGGCCAAACGGGTCATCTTCCTGCACCAATCCGGGGCTCCCTCGCAAGTCGAACTCTTCGACTACAAACCCAATCTCAAGAAGCTGCACGGTACGGAACTTCCCGACTCCATCCGGCGTGGCCAGCGCATCACGGGCATGACTTCCGGGCAGGACTCATTCCCGGTGGCTGCACCTATTTTCAGCTTCAAGCAGCATGGCAAGTCCGGGACTTGGTTGAGTGAGTTGCTGCCGCATACGGCCAAGATCGTCGATGACATCGCCATCATCAAGACGATGAATACCGACGCAATCAACCACGACCCGGCCATTACGTTCATTCAGAGTGGCAGTCAGCAGCCCGGCCGGCCCAGCATGGGATCGTGGGTCAGCTACGGCTTGGGTAGCGAGAATCAGAGCCTGCCTGCCTACGTCGTACTGCTCTCACAGGCAAACGCGCTCAACATCGACCAGCCCTTGTTCTCCCGGCTCTGGGGCAGCGGGTTTTTGCCCTCACGCTATCAGGGAGTCCGTTTTCGCGCCTCCGGTGACCCCGTGCTCTATCTGGCCGATGCTCCTGGAATTGACCGCACCACTCGACGCAACATGCTCGATGTGGTCGGCAAAATCAACCGGATGCGCGCGGAAGCCTACGGCGACCCGGAAATCGAAACCCGAATCGCTCAATATGAGATGGCTTACCGCATGCAAACCTCGGTACCGTCGCTAATGGACTTGAAAGACGAACCAGAATCGACCTTCGAACTTTATGGTCCGGATTCGCGCAAGCCAGGCACCTATGCTGCCAATTGCCTGTTGGCACGACGACTCTCAGAACGCGGCGTCCGCTTTGTCCAGCTCTATCACCGAGGATGGGATCAGCACAACGATCTTCCGCGCGATTTGGCGCTGCAATGTAAGGGGACGGACCAAGGTTCGGCGGCGCTCATTCAGGATCTAAAACAGAAGGGGCTTCTCGATGAGACTCTGGTGGTGTGGGGTGGTGAGTTTGGCAGAACCATTTATTGCCAGGGCAAACTGACGGACACCAACTATGGCCGTGACCATCATCCGCGCTGCTTTGCCATGTGGCTTGCCGGAGGCGGTGTCAAGGCCGGCATCAGCTTGGGTGAGACTGACGATTACTGCTACAACATCGTGAAAGACCCGGTGCATGTGCACGACCTGCAGGCGACGTTGCTACACTGCCTGGGCATCGACCACAAACGCCTGACCTACAAGTTCCAGGGAAGGCATTTCCGGCTGACAGACGTGCATGGGGAAGTAGTGAAAAGTATTCTGACCTGATCCACGAAGTGCACGAAGAAAGCTCTAGAGAACGAGCCGCTTCCATTCCAGCTTGCCGTGGCTACCGAAATTCAGAAGTAAAGCCACTCGGAATTTTGTCGCTTTCAAGTAGTTCAGGGCTTGGGCTTCCTCGATACCACTAAGCTTCGCGAGTGCTTTCAGCTCTAGAATAATCTGTTGGTAACAGACGAAATCAGGAACATACTCCTTCTTGAGTCGATGGCCTTTGTAGAGGATTTGAAGCGCCCTCTGGGCTTCGAAAGGAATTGCAGAAGACGCCAGCTCAATTGACATCGCTTCCTGGTACACAGGCTCCAAGAATCCAGGACCTAATTCTCGGTGTACTTCAATGGCAGCACCCACAATCTTGAACACTTCTTCTTTGAGAAGTAGCTCGGTCATGAGTTCACCTCATTGATGTTTGCGGCGATTCTATCCCAGAGCAACAATCTTCGTGATTCTTCGTGTTCCTTCGTGGATAAGGAGACTACCCAATGATCACTCGTAGACAAATGCTAGTTACCGCAGCGGCAGGCACGGCAGGCATGTTGCTTCGCCCTTCCTGGACCTACTCGAAGCCGTTGGCTTCGAAGCTTGGCATCCCTGGCCCTTTTCGTGGGCGCGTCGTGGCCGTGCAGCATCCGGCTTGCATCGCCTACAGCAAGTTTCAAGCTGAACCCATCCGCATCATGATGCACAAGGGAATGACGGAGCTCACCGGCGCCGGTAACTGGGCTGAAGCTTGGAGGGTTTTCGTCGAGCCTGGAGATGTAGTTGGAATTAAGGTGAATCCTGTCGGTCAGCCGCACGTCATCTCGTGCGCCGAAGTCATCCATCAGATCGTGGATGGACTAAAAGCGGCCGGGCTGAAATCGAAAGACATCGTCGTCTACGATCGCTATCGAGCCCAGTTCCTCAAAGCGGGCTTTGACAAGATGCTCCCTGAAGGTGTGCGCTGGTCGCATGCTGTGGAAGACTACGACGACATCCAGATGGATATCGCAGGCTACGATCCGGATCATTATTTGGATATGACATTGGTGACTCCCGGCCAGGATCCTGCGAACCCGCAGGCGCGAAGATCCTATGTCGCGAACTTTCTCAGCAAACAGGTAAACAAGCTCATTAACTTGCCGGTGCTCAAAGACCACCAGTCTGCCGGGGTGACGCTGGCGCTCAAGAACCTTTCGCACGGACTGGTCAACAATGTCTCTAGAAGCCACTCCAGCAGTACACTCAACGCCTGCGGTTCCTTCATTCCGGCGGTTGTCTCATTGCCGATGATTCGTGAGAAGACCGTTCTCCACATCCTCGATGGCATCAAAGCGCTTTACCACGGCGGGCCTGGGATCCGCAATCCGCAGTTTGTTTGGGAACATAAGACAATGTATTTCGCAACCGATCCTGTGGCGTTGGACCGGACCGGTTGGAAAGTGATCGATGAGAAACGGAAAGAGGTGGGTATGAAATCGATCGCTGAATCGAAGCCTGACGCCCACAGCACGTTCCTCAATCGCCAGCCCGAGCACGTCGAAATCGCCGGTGCGTTAGGCTTGGGTGAGTGGGACGAAAAGAAAGTGGAGATCAAGCGGTTTGATCTGACTTGAGTAGAGCAATGTCTAGCCGACTGATGCGTGCCATGCAAATCCCTCCACTGGCACTGTGGCTGTGAAACAATTCCCCCTTAGTCAAAGGGGGCGGCGGCATAGTCGCCTGGGGGTTGTCTTGCTAGATTCCCACCCGCTTACAATGAGAGGCTACGGTCAGCGTTTTCCGCTGACCGTGGCTACCCTGATGCCCTTCTACTTTATGCTGTGGATCACGATGCTCCCGCCGCCGAGCAAGGTTCCAGGGGTGGTCAAGTCGGCTCCGTCCGATGACCCAATTTGATTGTCATAGAAACCCAGATTTGTGGCCTTGTTCCAAATCTTGATTCGGAATTTGTCCACTCCTCCACCACCATTGATTTGGCCATCCACGGCAGTCAGCAAGAACCCGTAATTTCCTGACCCATTTATCACACCGGAGCCTTTGTACTGAGCGCGGGCACCTGACACAACCAGCCATTCATAGATGTTGCTAGTGAAGTTGAAGCCTGCCGTCTGGAATTGAAACTCCGTCTCGCCAGTTGGAACCGTTTGTCCTTTCTTGTACTTCGAGACAAAACCAAAACCGGCTTTCCCGGCTAGACTCGGGATAGAGACATACGCACCCACCGGAGAAATGATCCACCCCGCACCCGTCACAAAGCCGGCGCTGGGATCATAGACCGGAACCAGGATGCATTCAGGAGCTCCAAAGTTGTTTTGAGAATCCTTCCCGCGAATGCAGATGCTATAGACACCGGAAGCTGTGGACGGTGCAACGCCCACACTCACACTCTCAGTCACTTGATTGAATAGATTGTCTGCGGCGTTCATAGGAATATACGGGCCGCCGTCAATGCTGTATTCAGCCGAGGCGATTGTGCTGCCCCCGGTTCCAGTGTCTGTCACGTTGGCTGTCAGTGTGAATCCTGTTCCGAAAGCCACCAGGTTCGGCGTGACAGTGGAGTTAGAGGTTGTGGGACCTTGTGTTTCACCCTCGAGAATCGCAAAGGGTGAGAAAGAGGTGACGCCAGCGCAGATGATGTCATTGACAGTATCGAGCGAGACCGTCCGGTCCACCCAGCTTGTGCCTTCGTGATGCATAAGCTTCAGGTTCGATTCATCGCCAAAACCAATCCCGCTGTAATTGATGCACACCGTCACAGTGCCCGAGAACACTGCAGTTGTGCTCAGGTCGTAGTAAACAGGCGGATTGCCCAACTTAAATCCAGCGGGTGGCGGTGGGCCTGCGCTGCTCGTGGTGAGGCTAGTGGTTCCGGCCTGGTTCACATCGAAAAAGGTCATCTCGACTGGGCTAGCCCCAGTCGTGGCGTCAACAGGCTGGGAAGTAGTGTTGGAGCCAATAACTGTATTTGATAAAGCGACGCGACGAATTCTATTATTCAAATAATCTGCAATGAAGAGGTTGCCAGCACTGTCGAAGGCCACATCACCAGGAAGTTGAAGCTGCGCACTCGTGGCCGGCCCACCGTCTCCGCTAAAGCCAGGATCGCCGGTACCAGCAATTGTCGTAATAATACCTACATTATCAACCTTGCGAATACGCTGACCCCCTTGGTCAGCAATATATAAATTGCCGATCCTGTCAAACACAACACTAACCGGATAGTTCACCTGAGCACTGGTGGCCGACCCACCATCTCCGCTGAAGCCAGCATCACCGGTACCGACAACCGTAGTAATGACCCCAGCACTATCCACCTTGCGAACACGGTGATTTTCCTGCTCACAAATAAAGAGGTTGCCAATTCCATCAATAGCCAAGCCAGTTGGAGAATACAATTGAGCACTGGTGGCCGGCCCACCGTCTCCGCTGAAGCCAGCAACCCCGGTGCCGGCAACGGTCGTAATGATCCCAGCACTATCCACCTTGCGAATGCGTTGGTTGACGTAGTCGGCAATGAAGAGATTGCCAGTGCTGTCAATGATAATCCCTATCGGCATATTGAACTGAGCACTGATGGCCGGCCCACCATCTCCACTGAAGCCAGCAACCCCAGTGCCGGCAACGGTTGTAATGATCCCAGCACTATCCACCTTGCGAATGCGTTGAGAGTCAGCAACATAGAGATTGCCAATACTGTCGACTGTCACGTCCCATGGGTTATCTAGTGGGGAACTGGTAGCGGCTGTGGAAATAATGCCAGCACTATCTATCTTACGAATACGAAGGTTCCTATTGTCAGTAAAGAAGAGGTTGTCGTGCCCGTCCACAGTAATACCACCAGGACCATACAACTGAGCACTGGTGGCCGGCCCGCCATCTCCACTGAAGCCAGCAGCCCCGTTGCCGGCAACTGTTGTAATAGTGGCAGCTCTGGCGCTGATCTGTGATAACGACCCCATCAAAATCAAGCAAATCCCTATATTGCGACGACATATGATTCGATATTTGCTCATTGTTTGGTTCCCTCACCATTAATGACAACGTTGGTTGCCCTTATTCCTTGCCCGGATGAAATTCATTCGGATACTCCATTCCAAATCGCCGCAACCACGATCATGGTTCAGTTTGCCGTGATTCTGGGTCTCTCCGCATCGTCCGCTCCAATTTCAATGATCCTGTAGCGAGACCCGTGCCTTGGCCGGTTCTGTGGCTTTTGCGCTAAGCTAACTGGAAACCTGATCCTTCACTGCCGTCGGTGACTTCTCCCAGGTTCATGGTCTCCCAGCAGAACTCGGCTACCTCTTTTCGCTTGGCACGTTTTCCTTCCAATTCCAGCTATATCCGTTGAAGCCTTAAATCCAAGGAATCTTCTTTAAAGTCCTTTGTATGATCTCGACCTCATGGGCAGCCCGAGGTCTTGATGAGGTCCACGCCGCGCAGGGCCTGACCAGTCTTCGTTACCGCTGTCAATGTTGTGCTGGTATCTCCACACAGAATTCCTGTCTGATTTACCTGGAAATGAAGCAGCAGGTCCACATCGCCGTCGGAATCCACGTCCACCAGCGTGTACTTGCTGGCCGTCGCTTCTGTGCCCGTCCGGCCGAATCGCACACTAGTTGGATTTACAGTCGCCGCGTCAAACTGAGGCGTCGAGACTATCGCCACTGAGATTGCTCCCCCCTTGCCCGGATTGATGGTGTTGGGTGTCTTGCCCGGCGTAATATCGATCTGAATCGAGGGTACATACGCCACCACGACCGAAAGCTGAGCAATGCCCATAAAAGTGGCACTCAGCCCGTCTGCATTGACGGTTCCCACTACGTTCTGACCGAGCACGACGCTCGGGGTGGGGACGAGATTCCCTGTTCCAGGATCGATTCTAAAAAGACTGATGGCTGATCCGGGAGTCATCAAGTTTACCAACGGTAGGACCAAAGTGACGCCAGGAGCCGGAAAGGAAGCTGGATGAGGAGTCAGGCTGATATTGACGAAATAACTGGCGGCACTTAAGAAACCGTTGGGATTCGGGACGGAGAGCGGAGAATTCAGGACATCGATGGCCACGACAGTGCTACTGCCAAGGACTCCCGGTGGGAAAGTGATTTGAGCACGGCTTCCAAAAACTGAGTCGACAATGGTTCCGCCAGTCGCAGGACTGCTGATTGTTCCATCGGGTTGAAGGGTAGGTAGGATGATATTGAGGTTCGTTGGCAGACTCAGAGCTTCGAGTTCTGATGTGAGGAGGAGTTTGTAGTTAAAGACGTGATCGTAGAAAAAGAGATTTTCAACCTTCCAAGTGCCCGCCTCGCTGAACTGGGGGAAGGTAACCGTGCCCGTCAGCGTGCCATTTAACGGTGTGCCAGAGATGAGTTGAGAATTAAACGAGAACTGGAATTGGCTCCCAGATGGGCTGCGAAAGTTTACATACGCAGCCGAAATGCCTGACAAGTCGTCCGTGAGCGTGACTGTGGTGGCCAGGTTCTTCGGGCCAGCAGAAGTATCAATGAAGGTTGGCCCGAAATCGTAAGTGGTCAAAGTCGGGCCAACCGTATCCGAAGGAACCGAGGTCACGTTAAGAAGATTGGAAAAACCAGCTGTCTGTAACTCGGCTCCGGTGTATGTGCGGACGTTTCCAGCGAGGTCGCGCAGTTGGAGGAGGGAGATGGGCCAAGGCCCGGTTTGACTGTACTGCGGGAGCCCGATAATGATTTCCCACAGCCCCGCTTGGGCATTTCCTGAAACCAGAGTCGTGAAATACAAAGGATAGCCAAAAGGAGGAATGCCGGGAGGCGAGCTAAACCCGGCATAGACTCCAATGTTCTGAATATCTGTTGCTGGATTAATTCCCGATACCGCGTCTTGTGCTCCAATCCGAATAGTGAACGCTTGGCTACTCGTGGATGTGTCAATGCTCGATGGAGTAATGCTGAGGCTCGTCAAGCTCGGAGCAATTAGATCAGGGGTGGATGTGATCGCGAGATTGGGATTCAGCCCCAGCGCGGTCAACTCCGAACCGCCGAGAATTATCGTGTTCCCAACGGCATCTTTGAGTGAAACAAAGGAGATTCTCCAAGTTCCACTATCCACGAATCGGGGAACGACAAGAGAAGCGCGCCAGGTTCCGTTTAGACTCGTCCCACCGGAGACCAAGTGAAAATCCGAGCCTACCAGGGACCTCTGTTGCGCACCCGTTGGGCTGGCGAGAATCAGCGTCGTGAGGTAGAAGGGGGTTTGCAAGAGGTCGACTCCAGATAAGTCATCGGTAACGTTGAGGTCTATCTGCACCGTTTGTGCCGAGGAGCTAACATCAATGGATGAAGGAGTGATAGTCAGCCCGGTCAATGTGGGCGCTGTGGTATCTGTGAACTGTGCCAGAAGCGACGAGCAGCCGAGGAACAAGATCCCGAGCCCGAGGACGGACAGGATGCGACTTAAGTTGTTTTTCATGTAGCCACCAAGTTGTTTGAGTGATTTTGGAGAACGTTCCACTCCTCGCGAGCGAGAGGATCCCTTCGCACCTCAAAAGCGATCTGAAAGATCAATTTCAGCGCGATAAAGCGAGGCAAACGTTATGCGCTGGGGCGGAGCGAAGACGCAGGCGAAGCCCTACTGTTTTGTCATTTGGATTTGGAAGGAAAAGTAGAAGTCTCCCAGATCAGTTTCGATACTTTTGCCTTTGCTGGTGACGGTCTTGTACAGGTGAGCCCGATTCCTCTTCTTCAAAGTTCCGTCCGCCGCAATGAAGGTGCTGCTGGGCTCGATCTTCCATTGGTTACATAGCGTGTCGGCGCCTGTGCCCGTGCACGTGATGCTCACAAAGTCGGTGAGCGGGTAGACGGCCACTCCCGTGCGCGGATTCATCTGAATTTGATAGGTAGCGTCATCTAGAGGAAACGCGGTCATCAGAGGACAATCGACCGTTTGGCCGCTGGCCAGCGCCAGCAAGTCGTTCCCGTAGAGATGGCACTTCGAAATGAATCTTGCCTGGTAGTTTCCGGTGGGAAGCGGAATCGGAGCACTTCCACCGGGTCCGCTCCCTGCAACAGGCTGGCTGAAATCGAGATTGATGCGCCGGGTGGAACCCCTCACATTGGTGTTCAGCTCCCAATCGCCTCCAGATTGTATGATTGACTCGAGGATACTGCTGTTGCGGTAGACGCCCGCTCCGTCACTTCGAATTTGCAAGCTCGGAGCGATGTCCCCTTCGGTGTCTTCAATTGAGACAGCTACTGGAACGTTGCTGTTTGGGCCTGCGGCAGAAATGGGAACGCACATCAAGAGAACTAGAACCCAGCGGATAGATTTGTGCATGGTGAAGCTCCTGTTGGTATGTCTTTCGAAAGTGGGAATGACCCAGTCAGGCCGGCGTATCATAAGCCGCGAAAGCCGGGCCATGAATCCAGCCTGGATTCCGGTTCTCGCTGCGCTTGGCCGGAATGACGACGGTTGCATGTGAATTGTCCGATGAAAATTGAAAATGCCCTCCGTGGAGGGGTGGCGCGGAGCGGCAGCGGTCGCGTAGCGCCGGGGTGCGTCCGTCCGCTCCATACTGTCGCGCGCCTCTGGTTGACGAATCGCTCAGGACAACCCCCTCGGCCTGCGGCCTTTGCCCCCCTTTGTTAAGGGGGACTTCCTCGTTCGTCGGCGTCTCCTGATGTTTTGAGCCACGCCGTCTGCGTGTTCGAAGTTCTCGACCAGGAAAATCCACAGTCCGGTGCGAACGTGTCATTAGGCTGACGACTTTGGTCTGGCCTTCTGTTATGCTGGAAGCCAGTTTTCCTCTATCCAGATCACGTTTTCAGGATATTGCGGCACAGGATGGATCGGACACTCTCCGTGTGTCCTTTGAGAACCCTCAATTTTTTGTTCAGTAGTTCTTCATTTCTCCTATGCGCCAGTTGGTGAAGCACTTCTACGAATTTGGCGATTTTCAGGTTGATGCAATTAACCAGCTTCTCTTGCGGGCTGGGGAGGTCGTGGCCCTCAATCCGAAGACTTTTGATTTACTTTTGGCGCTGATCTTGAAGCAGGGCGACGTCGCTACCAAGGATGAGTTACTGAAAACAGTCTGGAAGGAGACCGTCGTTGAGGAAGCCAACCTTTCTCATCATGTCCATATGCTGAGAAGGGCTTTAGAGGAAGACACCAACGGCCACCGATACATTGAAACGATCCCCAAGCGAGGTTACCGTTTTGTGGCTCCTGTTCGGGAGGTGGGGAATGGTGCCAGTAACAACGGTTCTGCGCCATCCGAACGCCGACAGGCTGAAGGACTAACGACAGGACATTCGGGAACTCAGTCTCAAAGCCCGGATTCTTGGGCTTCTTCAGTAGAGGGGCGACGCTCCCTCGAAGAGCTCCCCGTCGAAAAACAAGGGGATCCGCATCCGCTCCAACTTTCAGGTGCCGCCGGGGGCGTTGGGCTCAATGACGAAGGCTTAGCGATTGAGAAATCCGATCCCGGCAATCTGAACCTGGAGATTGGCCCCGCAGGTACCTCTCCCAAGCCAGAGTACCTGCCGAGCAAGTGGGCTGTGAGCCGACGAACGCAGGCGGGTTTATTCGTGATGATTGCTTTGCTCTTCGGGATCCTTTTTTTCCTTAAGGGATCTCGCCGGGAGGAGATTGTCGACACCCGCAGGCAGCCTCGCAGCGTCCCGTTCACGAGCTTGCCCGGCATGGAAAATCAGCCTGCGTTCTCGCCAGATGGAAAACAGGTGGTTTTCTGCTGGAATGGGGCGAAGGAAGACAACATTGACATCTATGTCAAATTGATCGGCACGGAGTCAATGATTCGACTGACGACGCACCCCGCGCAGGACACCAGCCCAGCCTGGTCTCCTGACGGCCGTTACATTGCCTTTCGCCGGAACACGAGTGAAGAGAGTGGCTTCTATCTAGTGCCTGTTTTGGGTGGTGTGGAGCGCAAGGTGGCTGCGGCCTTTCCAGGCAGAGCCCATATGCGGGGGCGCAGCGTGGATTGGACCCCCAATGGCAAGTTTCTGGTGGTGGTTGATCGCGAGTCCGAGGAGACTCCCTTTAACATTTCTGTGGTTTCCATAGAAACGGGAGAGAAACGCCGGCTGGTGTCGCCGGCGGCGCCATCCATAGGAGTCATGGGCTTGGCGGTTTGTCCCGACGGGAAGTGCGTGGCTTTCTCCCAAATTACCTCGCATCGAGCAAGTCTCTGGAGAACCCAATGCGACCTCTATACGGTTTCCATTATGGGGGGCGAAGCGAGACGATTGACCTTTGACAATGTGTTGATTGTGGGTCTGACTTGGTCTCCTGATGGCCGCGAGATTGTTTTCGCTTCCCAACGTGAGACATCCCCCGGCCTTATTGCTCCTTACGCCCTGTGGCGAATTTCGGTCCCTGGCGGACAGCCCGAAAGATTGTCGGTTGCCTCGCAGTTTGGGCAATACCCTAGCAACCCAACCATTTCCCCGACGGGAAATCGCTTGCTCTGTGAACAACGGGAAATGGTGATGCTTGACATCTGGAGGGTTTCAGGACCGAATGCCTCGGGCGATGGAATTTCTCCTGAAAAATTTATTGCCTCCACATGGCCGGAAATGAATCCCCAGTTTTCGCCAGACGGCAAGAAAATCGCCTACAGTGGAGGAGGCAGCGGAAGCCTCGAGATTTGGGTTTGTGATGAGCGGGGACAGGCCTGTGCCCAATTGACATCGATGGCGCCGAGGGCAGCTGGAAACCCCCGCTGGTCGCCAGATGGCAGCCAAATCGCCTTTGACTCGGGTGGCATCTACGTTGTGAGATGCGATGGAGGAAG
>Ga0180085_1000427_pt1 | contig 14816 bp, 18 predicted proteins | sample EasRiv730_16_10D_FD_123013 | JGI IMG/M metagenome (GOLD analysis project Ga0180085, IMG submission 123013) | Soil microbial communities from meander-bound floodplain in the East River, Colorado, USA - East River metaG ERMLT730_16_10D | ecosystem: Environmental > Terrestrial > Soil > Floodplain ... | reverse complement strand
TGCCCTGCTACAGCCTTCGCAGGTACGCCAGCAATGCGGCCCGCTCAGCTGCCGTGAGAGGAGACCCTCGATCGACGATGAGGCCGTTCGACGAGACAATCGGCGGCAAGTTCGGTGGCGGATTCCCACGGGTCGCGCGCCTGAAGAAAGCGTCGTAGTGGTCCAGCACCTCCTCAAGTGTCGCCGCGGAGTTGTTGTGGAAATACGGGGCGGTCCGGCTGATTCCGCGGAGTTGGGTGACGTCCATCACCCCGAGGTCCGCGGGCTGTCCTGTGAGGAGCAACCGTCCTGGGTCCGAGGTCGTGACGAACTGAAAAGTCCCGTCCGCACGTGTGATTCGGTACATGCGCGCGTTGCGCACGAGCCGATCCGGACACGGCGAGTAGCCGTCAGTGGCTGGATGGGGACAGGGCGTCTGAATGTTGTGATAACGCACGGGGGGCCTTGGGATCGTGGCCTCCGGCGTGGACCCGCTCGGATGCAACGTGCCGCCGTGGCATTGCGCGCAGACCCGGTTGAAGACTCCCTTGCCTTGCTGCTCGAGTTCGCTCAGCTCGGGGTCCGGATCGGGGAACGGCGTCGAGCCGGAAAGGATTGCGTTGGCCAACAGTTCGACTCTTGGCGAAGAAAACAGCGTCTGCTGGAAAGTCGCGAGATCATCGAGCATGGTCGTTAACGGCTCCAGCGATACCTGTGCATGCGCGAAGAGCGCGCCACGAGCTTGTTCCTGGAGCGTGCCGAAGCGCGCATCGTGCTGGTAGCCGCCCTGCCGGTTTGGGCCGTTGGGGTCCTGGCCCATGATGGGGGCGCGGGGCGCGCCCGGCGGCCAGGTCGGCAAGACGCCGTCCGGGCCGGTAATAGCGACATTAAAGACGGGCATGACGGCGCGCCAGAGATCGACCGAGGTGTCGTCAGTGGGCTGACTGGTGGCTGGATCGATGAGCTTGACGTTCCGGGGCAAGGGCATCGTCACACGAACGAGCCCGTTTTCAACCAGGTTCGAGAAATCGCTCGCGTTGTCCCCATTCACACGGAAATCGTCGGCGTCCACCGCTCGGAAGAGCGGATCGTCCGCGTTCTTGTTGAACACCCGTTTCGCCTGGAGCGCTTCGAACCGGATTCTGGCTGCCGAGGGAGAGAGCTGGAAACTCTCCGATGGCATGTGACAATCGGCGCACGCCCGCCCATTCCCACCCAGTTCCGTGAGATTCCTGTCATTAAAGGCTGCACGGCCTCGCGCCACCGCATCGCACGGCGCCACGTCGCAATTCAGCGGTGTGATTCCGTTTCCTTCTGAGTTTTGCCCGAAGCCGATGTGGGGCCTGATGGCAGCAATCGCGCCGATGAGGGTTAGTGAACCAAACAAGGTCATGCCCCAATTCTTGAGTTTGTACATGCTTTCATCTCCTTAATTAGACAACCGTCAGGGGTCTGGTGGCTTGAAGCAAGGCAAGACAGCGCCGTAGCAGCCCGTAGGTCCGTTCTGCCCATCCGAATTTCTGCGCCTACCTGGAGTGACAGACTTGCCCTGAAAGCCTGTCCTGATCCAACCGTTTTCGAGCCAACGGTCCACTGACTTGTCCTCCACCCGATTCCACTTCCAGGCCCGAAAACCGCATACTTTTCGAATCGCGAGGACTATAATCAGCGCAGCCCGGCAAGTCTCGACCGATGCTTGACTAAAGCCTGACTGGAATCTGACTTTTTGGTGATAGGCGGTAACGTGTTGTCCGCATTAGGCACTCAGTAATGAAAACCCTTAAACAGGTCCTGCCATCCGGATACGGGTTCGACGATGTTGCAGTCGACCTCCAGAATTTCCGCCTGGAAAAGCGGGGGGAAGCGAGAGCCCTCACGCCCCGCGCGTTTGATGTGCTCGTTTACCTGATCGAGCAGCGTGGCCGGGTCGTCGAAAAGCAGGAGTTGTTTGACCAGATTTGGAAGGAAACCTTCGTAACGGACTCAGCGCTCGCCCGCGAAATCAAGGAGATTCGCCACGCACTGGAGGATGACGCGGCCGCGCCTCGTTACATCGAGACTGTTCCAAAACGCGGCTACCGCTTTATTGCAAAGCTTAGACAAAGCGAGATTCCGGAGCCACTGGCGAACGTGTTCAGTTTGCCTGGGTGTGCTAAGGAAGCAAGGGCGGGAGCAGCGGAGGACGTCGAGCCATCGGCAGCTGAAGAGTCAGCACCCGCAAAGTTTCGGGCCCGTTCGGCCGTGTGGATGTCAGGATTGATGGTGATGATACTGCTGGGAGTGGCGCTATTCACCGGTCGTGGGAAAACAATCAATTCGCTGGCTATCTTGCCGCTCGCCAACGGCAGTGTGACCCCGCAGATGGAATATCTTTCGGATGGCATCACCGAAAGCCTGATCAATAGCCTCTCGCAACTGCCCAACCTGAAAGTGCTGGCGCGGACCACGGTCTTCAGCTACAAGAACCGGGCCGTTGACCCGATCAAGGTGGGTCGCGAACTGGGCGTGCGTGCGGTGCTTACCGGACGAGTGGTTGAGCGCGAGGGCTCATTGATCATTCAGGCAGACCTGCTGGATGTGACAGACGGGTCGCAGCTCTGGGGTGAGCAGTACCACCGGAAGATGTCCGACCTCCTCGCCGTTCAAGAAGAAATCGCGAGACAAATCTCGGAAAGGTTACGCCTCAAGCTGACCGGCGAGGAGCAAAAACGCCTGACAAGGCATCACACCGAAAACGCGGAGGCTTACCAGCTCTATCTTAAAGGCCGCTACTACTGGAATAAGCGAACAGCCGAGAGTCTGAATAAAGGCATCGAGTACTTTCAGCAGGCGATCGACAAAGACCCGAACTACGCGCTCGCTTACGCCGGACTGACTGACTCTTACTCGCTCCTAGGCTCCGCAATCGGCGGACTCTCTCCGAAGGAAACTTTTTCCAAAGCGAAGGCGGCAGCCGTAAAAGCCCTGGCGATCGATGACACCCTCGCAGAAGCTCACGCCGCACTGGCATTGGTCCACCTGCGATACGATTGGGACTGGTCGGCTACTGAGAGAGAAATCAAGCGAGCGATTGCGCTGAACCCAAACTATGCGACGACTTATCACTGGTACGCCGATTATTTAGTCGTGATGGGACGGCTGGATGAAGCGATCGTCCAGATCAAACAAGCCCAGAAACTGGACCCGCTCTCGCTCATCATCAACACGGTTATGGCACTGCGTCTCTACCACGCGCGCCAGTATGACCAGGCGATCGAGCAATGTCAGAAGACGCTCGAGATGGACTCAAACTTCGCTCAGGCGCATTTCGCCCTCGGCCAAGCTTATGAGCAAAAGGCGAAGTATGAGGAGGCCATCGCGGAGTTGCAGAAGGCGACCACGCTTTCCCCCTCCAGCCCGTTCCTTTTTTCGGCGCTGGGGCATGCCTATGCAGTGTCAGGTCAGGCGGGCGGAGCGGTGAAGATCCTGGAGAAATTGCAGAAGCTGTCGCGGCAACGTTATGTCTCGCCACATGAAATGGCGATGATCTATACCGGCCTGGGCGAGACAGATCAGGCCTTCGGCTGGCTTGAAAAGGCCTATGTGGACCGAAGTTGGCGTCTGCCTTTTCTTAATGTCGAACCGAGATTCGATAGCCTACGATCAGACCCGCGGTTCGCAGCCCTCGTGCGACGTGTCGGGCTTGAACCGTAGATGAAGAATTTGCTTCCGACTGGCTGCCAAACTGGGTAACTCAGTTCAAGAACCTTTCAACCGCAATATCCCAGACGTCTCGGTCGCGCCAACAAGTTGAAGAGCAGATGGACGGACCTGGCGAGCCAGATGGGCTCAGCTGTGACAACCCACCGTACGAAGACTGCCCTGCCCTCGAAAAGCTTCGCCGGACAGAGTTTGTCCCTTGAGCACAGCGGAACTCGCGCCACACGGAATTCGTGTTTCCTGGTTGCGCACGTGAACCACCATGTCGATGTCGCCATCTCCATCGACGTCCGTCAGCACCGTGTGCACGCTGGCGGCTTCCGTTCCCGTAACTCCAAAGCGGACCGTGGAGGCGTTCACTTTTGTAGCATCAAGACTGCTGGTCGTCAAAATAGCCACTCCGACAACGCCGTTGCTTTTCGGGTTGAATGGGTTTGAGCCATTTGCCGAACGGATGTCGATGTCCGCAGATACTTCCGGCAAAGCGAGAACGTCCAGTCTGGAAGCGTTAAAGAAGACTTGGCCCTGCGATGGAAGCACGCTCCAAGAGGGATCGTGGAGGTGGAATCCCAGGTGGGTGAAGCCGGAATTTTTGAACTGATTGTAAATCCCTGTGACATCGAAGCTGAAGGTGCAGCAGAAAACCCCAGGTTGGGGAGCCGCCACTTGAAGTGTCTGCCACGGGCTACCGGGCGTTCGATAAAGCAAGGTGTTGGTCTTTCCCGAGCCTGCGTACACCGCAATCGGAAGCGCGGCGGCACCGAGATTCGACCCGAGGTTACTGATCGTGAAACTCAAGGTCGCCTGGCTGGCAGCGCCCAGACTGTTGATGTTGAACTCCACAAAAGTCTCGTCGATAAAGCCAGGGAGACGGGAAACAAATCCCCAGAAACTGGGCACGCCAATCTGCGGAGGCACATCGTCGAAAGCATCAACCGAGCCATCGCTGTTGAGATCACGCAAGGTAAAAACGTGAGCGGGCTGGAGAACTTCAGCTTGGGCGGGAATTGCGGTCATCACGATTGACAGCACGAGCAGAGCAAGCCCGAGAGATTTCTTCATTCCGTCTCCTTGAGTTCGAATTGATCTTCTTGGTCATGACAGCACAACAGTGTTGAGTTTCACAACAGGAATTCGGCTCCACCACACCACATCGAACCGCGCTTCCCAATTGTTGCATCACTACCAGCTCCATGGGGCAGAATCGCTCGTCATCAACTGCATTTGACTTGTGAATCCCACCGCATTACGCTTTCCGCCGAGTTCAGAAACACCAATGCTGAAAGGAGCCTTATGCACTTCATCCCTTGTGTCGCCGCAATTTGCCGCTGCGCCGTATCAACCCTGCTTGGCGTTTTACTTTGCGCTGGATCGCTGGCTGCTGCCGACGCGCCGTTTGTTCCCCTGTTTGATGGCAAGACGCTGAGCGGCTGGACACTGATCGAAAAGAAAGGTCCAGGTTACGCGGTCAAGGACGGCAATCTGGTCTGTCCCAAAGACGGCGGTGGCAATTTCTTCACCGTGAAAGAATTCGCAAACTTCGTCTTTCGCTTCGAGTTTCGCACCGAGCCGGCCGGCAACAACGGCGTTGGCATCCGATCGCCGCTCACCGGCGATGCGGCCTATCAAGGCATGGAGATTCAGATCCTCGACACAGCGTATGACAAACCGCTGAAGCCGGCCCAGTATCACGGCTCAATTTACGATGTGGTTCCGGCCAAGCGTGGCTTTCTGAAGAAAGCTGGAGAATGGAACAAGGAAGAGATTACAGCGAACGGACGTCACATCCAGGTAAAGCTGAACGGCACCGTCATTGTGGACGCAAATCTGGATGACGTGAAAGATCCTGAAGTCCTCAAGAAGCACCCAGGATTGGCTCGCACCAAAGGACACATCGGCTTCCTGGGACACGGCTCGCTGGTTGAGTTTCGCAACATCGCGATCAAAGAACTGCCCTAAAACATTCCCCCTTAGAAAAGGGGGAAGCACCGAAGGTGCGGGGGTGGTCTTGCAAGTCCGGAAGGCCAAGTGAAGAGGATCGCGTTGTTTGAGATGCGATGCGTTCAGGTGAGGCTGTCCGCAATTCGTAAGACAACCCCCAGGCGGCGCCGCGACTACTGTCGCCGCACCGCCGCCCCCTTTGATTAAGGGGGAATTGCATATCTCGCCTGCGCTCCCTGCCGCTCGACTACTCGTGATCTGAACGCGGATCGTTCGGGCTAATCGAGAAGCTCGAGAGCCGAGTCCAACTCGCCGCGCGTTTTCATATCGCCTTTTCGCAACGCCACCTCCATCCCCTTTCGATAAAACTCGCGAGCTTCCTCCACGCGGTTCAGTTTCTCCAGGGTCTGGCCAGCTTGAAGATAGCTGGCCAGGTAGTCGGGATCCAAAGACATCAAGGCCCAAAACTCGCCCAGAGACTCTTCGAGGCGGCCTTGACTCGCGAGTTCCATCGCCAACCCGTAGCGGGCAAATCGATCCTGCGGGTTCTCCTCAACCAACGTTTTCAAACGCGTCAAACGATCCATTCATTGCTCCTGGTCAAACAAATGCCTGCTCATCGCAAACGCAACTGCTCGAGGCTTCGCCGGGCGACACGGCTGATGCCAAGCGGAAGAAACAGGGTCACCTGTTGCTCTGGTTCATCAGTACATCCAAAAAACTCCAGTGGCCTGGGGGACTGTTCTCAATTTCGAAACCGAGCTGCTAACTTAGCAGCTTCACGCTCCAACGCAAGCGATGATTGACGCAGTACTGGTCCTGCGCCACTGGGTTAAGAGTTAAAGCAGGCGAGGCGGCGCTTATCTAGACTTGCGAGCGACCATGATCTAGACTCAGGGTCTGAATCTCAGCAGGGCGCGTAGCCCGTCGACAAACCTTGATGCCTCCGTGCAGCCTAACACCCTTGGAATTAGGCTGCGCTGCGCAGCCTATCACGCTGAGCAGGAAGACCGAGAGTTACGCTAACTCCTTGGGAATGCAGCAAGCTCCGAGGGTGAACTGGTACAAGGTCAGCGGGATTAGGCTGCAAATAATACGGCCTACAGCGATACGTTGTTAGGTGGCGAAAATCAATTAGGCTCAATGACGACGGTACAGTTTTATCGTGCTTATGTTTGGGCCCCGCTCGTCTTCGGCGGAGCGGCACTTGCAGCTTTTTCGGCCGGTTGGGAGCCAACCGGAGTCGTAGCAGGGTCCATTGCGGGTCCACTCGCAACGTCTGTTCTCTTCGGCGGTATCCCCTACGCTGTACTTGCAGCGTGGGCCACATGGTGGCTCGGCGGCAAAAATGAGCGGCAGATCCTCAGGCTCGCCCTTCGGATGCCTCTCCTCATGATCGCCATCTATGCACCCTGGGCCATGGTCTATGAGGGACTGACCAATACGATCATGGACGGAGCGTCGTTTGCAATGTGGGGTGCAGCCTATGCGCTCCTGATCGGTTACGCCTATGTCGGACTCGGCATTGCGATCCACGCAGGCCTGCGTGGCTTCAGTTGCATCACTGCCGATCCGGCCACCTAACACTGCATCCAGCCGACCCGACCGCCAAAAGCAGCGGCGGGCGGCTGATGCTGCGCCGTTATCCGGACGGGCAAATGGTTGCGTTTAGGCGAACGATTGCCGCTGTGTCGATCCTAGCAGCCCGTGGTGTAAGTCAGGGATGACGTGGAAACCCGATCAAGATCGACGACGGATCTCGGGTTGTGCAAGATGCGGACGTGGCCATGGGAAATCGCGAGGGAGATGAAGCTGCCCAAGCTACCGGAAGAGGTGCTGGCATGGAGATGGCGTATCGAGAGCGGTGGGAGGCGGAGATCGCGGAGATGCGGCGGGTGCTCGCCGGCTTTGCGATGAGGGAGGAGTGTAAGTGGGGTAAGCCCACCTACACGGTGGATGGGAAGAACATCGTCATCATGCAGGGCTTCAAAGAGTACTTCGGACTGGGCTTCTTTCAGGGCGCCCTGCTGAAGGACCCCAAGAAGGTGCTGGTGCAGCTCGGTCAGGTACACGCCGGGCGGGTGATGAAGTTCACCAGCGTGAAGGACATCACGGCGAAGGCGGCGACCGTCAAGGCCTACGTACGCGAGGCCATGGCAGTCGAGAAGGATGGGCTGCGGATGGAGCGCAAGAAGACCTCAGATTTTCCGGTTCCCGAGGAGCTGACGGAGCGGTTCCGACGGGACCCGCGTTTCAAGCGCGCCTTCGAGGCCCTGACGCCGGGGCGGCAGAGGAGTTACCTTTACCACTTTGCCGCGGCCAAGCAGTCGGCGACGCGGGTGGCGCGGATCGAAAAGGCGATGTCGGCGATATTCGAAGGCAGAGGGTTCCTGGAGAGGCGCTAGCCATTCACAGCACGCTGGCCTGATAGGCCGGCTAGTTGAGGAGAAAGCGAACATGAGTCGTCGCAGTGACTGGTCTTTCGCGCCGGATAACAAGGCATTGCAGCGGACGATTGGCCTTCCTCGCTTCGCTCGCGCGGCCACTCGCCGCTGAATGCCACGACGTTAGCGTGCTGCCACGAAGGGACATCAGGTTGAATAATGGGCACATCCTTTGCCATTTCACCGGACGGCATCCGGATTACCTATGATGTCAATGGGGCTGGAGCACCCATCGTGTTATTGCACGGCGGTGGCGGCGGTCACACCCGGCAGAACTGGCATACTGCGGGCTATGTCGAGCGGCTCAAGCACGACTTCAAAGTGATCACCCTCGATATTCGGGGAAACGGCGAAAGTGATAAGCCAACGCAGGCGACGGATTACACCATCGATAAACATTGCCAAGATATCCTGACCGTGGCCAATGTGTGTGGGATCGAGCGGTTCGCAATTTGGGGGTTTTCCTATGGCGGGAATATTGGACGCTATTTGGCAGCCCAATCGCCCCGTGTTGCCAGTCTCATCATGATGGGGGTTAGCTTTGGCTTGGGAGCAACAGGCGATTTCCGCCGGTCCATCATCACCTTCCGCGACCACTGGTTGCCTATTCTGCAAGCTCAGACGGATGGAGTGCTGGATGTTCAATCGCTTACTCAGGAAGATCAAGACCAACTTCAAGGCAGCGATATGCCAGTGACTGTCGCGTGGCTGAGCGCCATGCTGGAGTGGGGAAGTATTGAGCCAGGCGATGTTCGTTGTCCGACGCTCTGGCTTGCCGGCTCGAGAAATGATCTGGCAATGGCCGGCATTCGAGAATACGAAGCAACGCTCAAAGAATCGAATGTTCAAGTGAAGGTGTTAGAGGGGTTGGACCATGAGCAAGAGTTCACGGACATTGACCGAGTGTTACCCGTGATGCTGGCCTTTAACCAAGCGTAGAAGCACGCTAACACTGCATCCAGCCGACCCGCCGCCAAAGGCAGCGGCGGGCAGCTGATGCCTGATCGTTAGGGCGCTCGAGAGAGGTTTGAAGGATCGGAGGCACCTGATGCACACATATCCACACAAGATCGAGAACGGCGAGGGCGAGGTGATCACCTTTCTCGGCGTCGTTCGTGATCGAGACGGCGATCGCCTGGAGGTCGAAGTCCTTGCTCCGCCTAAAGTCGGTACGCCGATGCATCTGCACCATCTTCAGGAAGAGGCCATCACCGTTGTGGCGGGCAAGCTTGGGCTTCAGTTTGCCCTGAGCAACCGGGCTACGCCGGGCCGGGCGAGACGATCATCTTGAAGCGGGGCGTTGGGCACCGCTGGTGGAACGCTGGGACGACTGAGCTGCGTTGCACGGGGTGGGCCACACCGCCGAACAACCTTGAGTACTTCCTCACGGCTCTCTTCGATTCGATGAAGCGGAGTGGACGAAAACGCCCGGGCTTCTTCGACGCGGCGTTCTTGCTGACGCGCTATCGGTCGGAAATACGCATGCTCGACATTCCAGTGGTCGTGCAAAAGGTGGCGTTTCCGGTTCTTCTAGCCGCTGGGACACTTCTCGGGATGTACGACAAATTCAAAGACGCACCAGAACCGGTCCTGGAAACACAAGCCGGTTCTCCTCATTCAACGCCTGCGGTCTAACAGCGCATGGACAAAATAGTAACCCCGCTATCACCATGAAAAACGAAATTATCCGCATCGGGCAAATAGGAATCAGATTCTTGCTCGATGCTGCCGGCACGGGTGGTTCCGTGGCGATGTTTGAATTCACGGTCCCAGTTGGAGCGAAGGTTCCGCTGCCCCATTATCACAAGCAATACGACGAGACCGTCTACGGAGTTGAGGGTGTGATGACATTCACCGTGGAAGGAAAGGTGTCGGATATTGGGCCGGGGGAATCTTGTTTTGTTCCGCGTGGCGCAGTTCATGGTTTCAACAACCTGAAGCAAACCGATGCGAAGGCGCTGGCCATTGTCACTCCCGCGCTCATCGGCCCGGATTACTTCAAGGAGATGGCAGCGATCGTGAATGCTGGAGGCCCTCCCGATGTTGAAAAGCTGAAAGCGGTGATGCTAAAACACGGGCTTGTTCCCGTGATGCCGCCGAACTCGCAAGGCAGGGGGACGTAGTGGCCATGCAGCCGAACCATGCACTGCAGCGAACCAGGCGTGAGCGTCGCAATTGCAATCGGCGCGTCTCGTGGCCGCCGTCGCTGAGCTTGGGTCGTTAGGCGCCGCCTCATGACCATCGCATCTGCCGGGCGATAATGGAGCGCGCATCGAAAGGCCACCTATGACACGACCCGGCATCTCCGGTATCTCACCGTTCTTCATCGTGGCGGACGTTGCCGCGGCACTGTCGTTCTATCGCGATATGCTCGGTTTTGAGGTCACCTTTCAAGAGCCTGCTCACGACCCATTTTTTGCAATTGTCTGCCGCGATGCGGCGATGGTCATGATCAAGGCTGTCGGGGTAGAACCGCTCCCTAACTGCGCGCGTCAACCAGAGGCCCGATGGGATGCTTACCTCAATGTCCCTGATCCCGATGCGTTGGCGGCAGAGTTTGCCGCGCGAGGTGCTACGTTCTCCGTACCTCTGAAGGATACCCATGACGGTCTGAGAGGATTCGAGCTTAAGGACGCTGATGGCTACGTACTGTTTTTCGGACGTCCTCGCACATAGGTGGCTCGGCTGGAGCTTGTCGCAAGCGCCTGACAAGCGGCTAAAGCCGGATCGTTAGACAGATAGAATAAAATCAGCCTCGGTCGAATCGAAATGTTCACTGGACACAAGAGAGCGGCCACGCTGTTTCGACGGGTTGCATTGATCGTCGTTGCCACGGGCCTCCTGCTCAGCACAGGAATTCGTGCGAAGCAATCGCCCCGGAACAATCGACTTGCGGCTCGGTCTGCGGCGCTCGATGAGCAGTTGTCTGCAGCCGTCGCTCGTGGCGATGTTCCCGGACTCGTCGTCATCGCCGCCGCTCGGGACCGCGTTCTGTACCAAGGAGTGTTTGGAGAGGCAGAGGTCGGACGCAAGCGCCCGATGACTGCGGACGCGATCTTTCGGATCGCCTCGATGACCAAGCCGGTCACATCGGTCGCCGCGATGCAGTTGTACGAACAGAACCGGTTCGCTCTCGACGATCCAGCCGAGAAGTACCTGCCCGAACTGACGAACCTGATGGTGTGATCGAATCATTCGACCCCGCAACGGGCGTCTACAAAGTGCGCCCGGCGGCGAAGAAGGTGACGATTCGGCATCTCTTCACGCACACTTCCGGGCTTGGATACGGGTTTACCAGCGCCATCATTCGTGATTTCAAACCGCGCGAGGGGGAGGCGTACGCGGCGGGTCCGCTTCTCTTCGAACCGGGAACCCAGTGGATGTATGGATCGAGCGTCGATTGGCTTGGACGCCTGGTCGAGAGACTGTCAGGCCAGAATCTGGAGGAGTATTTCCGCGCGCACTTTCTTGCGCCGCTTCGAATGCCCGACACCTTCTATAGCGTGCCCGAGCCCAAGCAGCAACGCCGCGTGACGGTCCACCGGCGCCAGGATGGTCGCGCGGATGCGCCGCTCACCGAACAGCCCAATCAACCGCCGCCTCCCGCCTCGACATTCAACGGCGGCGGTGGGCTGTTATCGACGGCCAGCGACTACATCCGATTCGAACGGATGATCCTGAACGGCGGCACGCTCGATGGCGCTCGGATTCTCTCCGCCGACACTGTCAGGCTGATGTGCCAGAACCACATCGGCGAGGTCGGCGTTCGCGCGGTGAACACCGCACTGCCGAATCTGAGCATGGACTTCACGTTCATCGACGACCGGAGGGACAAGTGGGGCCTCGGATTCCTGATCACGAGACGGGACGTTGCCGGCAAGCGTTCTGCGGGCAGCTTGAGCTGGGGCGGTATCGACAACACCTACTTCTGGATCGATCCAGCGCGCGGCATCGTCGGCGTGGTCATGATGCAGTTGCTTCCATTTGCCGACACCAAGGCCCTTGCGATCTGCGATACCTTCGAGCGCGGCGTATATCGACTGACGGACGAATCACTCAAATCGAGCCGTTAGCGTCCTGCGCGTTCCGAATCGATCGGCTTCCTCGATGTGAGTGGCCCTACCCAGCATGAACGTTGTCGACGTCAGAAGTCGATCCGACAACTTGAGGAGTCGCGGATGCGGAGACCGTCCCGCGGCGCATAACGCACCAAGGTGTAAGCTGCGCGGTCAGGATCGAGTAGCAAAAGGCAGCGGTTCAGCGCTGAGGCAACGAATAGACTCAGCCGCAGACCCGATGCCGGGCGCGATCGACTCCGACTGACAGGTTCGCGGGAGCGGCCGCCGACCTCAGTCCGAAGCCGAGGCGAGCGCCTGATGTCTGGCCGTTCGACTGCAGTCGGGAGAAGGAGGGAAACCCGAGCCCAGGAGATCGCAGCGATGAAGTTTGCACGCGTCGTATTTTCCGTCGCAGGAGTTTATGGGCTGATCGTCTTGTTGCCGCAGTACTTCTTGATCGAGAAGAACGGCCGTGATTTTCCGCCCGCTATCACGCACGCAGAATACTATTACGGCTTCATAGGAGTCGCTGTTGCCTGGCAAATTGCCTTTCTGGTTTTTGCTAGCGATCCCGTACGTTATCGACTGTTGATGCTGCCGGCAGTTCTCGAAAAGGCTGGATTTGGAATCGCAGCCTGCGTTCTCTACATGCTTGGTCGTCTCAGCACTCCGTTGTTTGCAGCGGGGATCATCGATCTGGTCTTTGGGCTGCTATTCGGAATGGCGTATCGTCTGACGCCTTCCCAGCGGTGATTGAACTAGACTGCTCGTTGGATACGCAATACTTGAGGAAGAAGTCGATCGAAGTGAGTATGCCGAAGATGCGTGTCATGCAGGTGACTCAACCGAAGGGCCCTTTTGAGTTGGTCGAGCGAGAGATCTCGGAGCCCGGCGCCGGAGCGGTGCGGATCAGAGTGCGGCTCACTACCCAGAGGGGGGTGTTTCCGGGTATTCAATACCCGACTGTTGGCACGTGAGTTGCGAAAGGTTTGACCCGCCCATTTCGTGGTGTCAGGCGCCAGGCTGACATTTTGCTTATGGAACCGATGCGCTCATACTTCTCGGAATTTGAAAATAACCCTCGATCCTTTCAGTTATATCCCCACTATCCCCGTCCAAGAACTGAGATAGAGAGTAACGCTTTGGCGACCGAGACCCAGGGAAGATGCAGTGTCTGTGGGAAAGAAACACAATTCACCGGCTGGACTGAGAATTTTCGTGAGTCTGGTTTTTGCCAGCATTGTTGTTCAACCAATCGCCAGCGGCAAATCGGATTCATTTTGCGACGTAGCTTAGAGATTGTTGAAAAGGATCCCTGGCCGTCATCTCTCCAGATTTACAATACGGAAGGTGCTGGAAGCCTTCACGATCAGTTATGCCTGACCTCCGGATATCAATACAGTGAGTACTTTGGGGAAGGCTATCAACCGGGGCAAATAGTCAAGGGCATCCGACACGAGGACCTACAGAATCTCTCCTTTGCAGAGAATCGCTTTGATTACGTTCTGTCCAGCGATGTTCTTGAACATGTCCCTGACCCCTACCAAGCTCATAGGGAGATATGGAGAGTATTGCGGTATCGAGGTCGCCATCTCTTTACCGTCCCGTTCTATCCCTATAGGTATTTCGACGAGATTAGATCTTACTTGAAGGAAGGCGAATTAATTCATAAGGAGCCCCCTCAGTATCATGCAGATCCATTGCGACCTGAAGGCTTGCTTGCCTACACGGTCTTCTCTCTTGAGATGTTGCTGAAGGTAAGCGCAATCGGTTTTTTGATTCATACGTATGTTCTGTACGAGCCCCAATATGGGATTATCGGATGGAATAATCTCGTCTTCGAAGCTATCAAGCAGGACCTCCCCCTGTGACGTCTCTCTACGGCTGTGGCATCAGAGAGATCAAGCTCGTTTTCCAAAACCCGCGGCTTGTCATCGGGGCAGCTGACTTCCAGGTTGTCGGGTACCGCGTAACATGGCAATGGAGCTGCTGGGCCTCGGCGCTTGCCGCCGTTGCGTGGACTGCGACAGAAGCGCGGGCCTCGGCCCGCACCTCATGCATGGTCGCAGGCACCCTTAATTTCTCTCCGGATTGTCGGAGTGGAGGTCATGGTTGATCGGATTTCAACTCTTGCCCGTAGTGCTCAGTTTTATCGTGCTTGGTGCGCATTTCCTGCGGTCCGGAAACGTTGTCATGGTGGGAGTTGTTCTCGTACTCCTGGGCTTGCTGAGCGTGCGGCGCCGGTGGGTCGCTGGATCTGTTCAGACGGCCCTCTTACTCGGGGCAGCAGAGTGGGTACGGACACTGTTTCGGCTTGTTGCAGCACGAACCCAATCTGGAGAGCCTGTACTGAGGTTGTTGCTAATCCTTGGCGGCGTGGCACTGCTGACAGCGCTCTCGGCCTTGGTGTTTCGTGCGGCTCGCGTCCAACGCTGGTATGAACCTCGGTGAACTTAGTACTGCGTTTCATAATTATGGTGACGTATTTTGATGGTTGACTGATCAAGCCCATCGTCATGCCCGCGGAAGCGGGCATCCAGCACCGCCGGCGCCATTGTGGGGACCCAAACATCCTGATAGGGGTAGGGAGAGCGTACTGCTCCCCCTCCCTCCGAACCGTACAGGCGGATCTCCCGCATACGGCTCTCCAGTCGGTGGTTTTACCTGGTTGAGGATTGACAGGCCATAGCATGGG
>Ga0180085_1000426_pt1 | contig 14825 bp, 11 predicted proteins | sample EasRiv730_16_10D_FD_123013 | JGI IMG/M metagenome (GOLD analysis project Ga0180085, IMG submission 123013) | Soil microbial communities from meander-bound floodplain in the East River, Colorado, USA - East River metaG ERMLT730_16_10D | ecosystem: Environmental > Terrestrial > Soil > Floodplain ... | reverse complement strand
GCGCTGGACGACAAGGTTTGGCCCGAGTTGTTCTTGCCTTTCGAGCAATCGCCCTCGCCGTGGATCACGGTTCTGGTGCGTGGCACCGGCGACCCCTCTGGGCTGGCCGCCCCGGTCCGCCGGGTTGCGCAGACAATAGATTCCAGTCAGCCGCTGTTCGACGTGGAGTTGCTCGAGCACAGGATCTCGGAGTCGCTAGCGACACGTCGCGAGCGTGCCACCGTTTTGGGAGCGGTTGCCGCTCTCGCTCTGCTCATTGCGGTGGTGGGAATCTACGGTGTGATGTCCTACTTTGTGGCGCAGCGAACGCACGAAATCGGCCTTCGCATGGCGTTGGGCGCGGACAGGAGCGACGTGCTGCGAATGGTGGTGAAAGCCGGATTGCGAATGGCTGCTTTCGGCATGTCAATCGGTCTGGCCGGCGCGCTGCTCATCACGCGCGTACTCCGAACGTTTCTGTACGGAATCGAGTCCAATGACCGGATCACCTTTGGTCTGGTCTGCTCGATTCTGGGAGCCGCGGCGTTTCTTGCCAGCTATCTGCCCGCACGCCGCGCTGCGACTGTGGACCCCATGGCGGCGCTGCGCCGGGAATAGCTCGTGGGGCTGTTGGCAATCGATTACGGAAGCACGTCGGCAAGTTACGCAAAACTCCGTTCGCACCAACAATCACGGGATTGATCCTCCCTGACGCCGACGCGTTTACCGATCCGGCTCAGTTGGTCGTATTGTTGTCTAACCGGAACCTGACCCACTACCGACCCGTCTGCGTCCAGCAACCTTAAGTGGTTAGGAAGAGGCCAAGCGAAAGTTCACCGTAATTGTGGTGACGACTTCTATGGGTTGTCCATTCAACAGCGTTGGCTCGTAGCGCCAGTTCTTGACGGCTTCTACGGCGGCATCGACTAGCTCTGGATCGGCCAGCTTGTTCACTACGCGCATTGCTCGGATACTGCCTTCCTTCGAGATCACGGCTTCCAAGAGTACAATTCCTTGAACACCTTGCGCCTGAGCTCGTTCGGGATAAACCGGTTGTACTTGATGGACCAGCTTTGTCTGTTGCACATTGCCGCCGACGCGGATTCGGCGTGGTGGGCCGGACCGTGTGTCTGGAGGGGCAGCTGGAGGCGCCTTCGCGACAACATTGACAGTTTGGTCGACTTCGCCAACTTCCAAGACAACGTCGAGTTTTCTAGGTTCGTTGGCGTGCAGTTCCAGGGCCTGTTGGAACGAACGAAACCCAAGCGTGCGCACTTCGATCGTGTAGCGACCCAGAGGAAGGGCGCGAAACTCGTACTCGCCTGCGGCACTTGAAATGGTGATCTCTTTGATTCCACCCTCCTTGGCCGAAATGACAATGGTCGCATCGGGGACCCTGGCCTGACTGGCATCGGAGATGGTGCCGAAGAGTTTGGCCGATCCTGCCTGCTGGGCTGGGCTGGGTGGAGTCTGATTCATAGCTAGGCCCGAAGGTGGTTCAGAAGGTTGCTGCGCGCCGCGGTGAGTCTCTTTGGAGGACTCCGCTTTCACTCCTCCCACAATTCCGCCGGCGACGCCATTCTCAATACCTCTAACCACTCCGCCTCGAACGGCTGTTGCCGCGCCCTTCAACACCGCTGGCGGAAGGTCCTCAGCCGTGCTGGTAGTGGCGACCTTCGAGGATCCCGAGCTCTGTTGCGCGACAAGCACCTTTTGATTTGCCGGTACAGTGGCTATTACGGAAACAATCCATGCTAGAACGAACCCAGAAATCATCAGGCGATGCCAGGCAACGCTACTCTTCCGGGAAACGTGGGACCGCATATGATCAATCCTCCTTTTTAAGTTTGAACCGGTGATGAGAGACGCTCCAGCCAGCTTTTCACCCAGACTCGACCTAAACACCTTCAGAAGGCTGGAGAGGTACTCTTGAGAGTTACGCGTATGTGAGAGTACCTCTTCATCACACGCACGCTCCCTTTCCTGCAGCAACTGGCGATTGATGAGCCAAACTACGGGATGGAACCAGAACACGCAGCCTAACCAGGACTGAAACAGACTCACTAGATTGTCACGGCGTCGGACGTGCGCAACCTCGTGTAGCAAGACTGCCTCAAGCTCTTGATCGGTGAGTGCCTCAACCACTCTCTTTGGTAGGACAAGCTTCGGTCTCCTGATCCCGCAGACTCCCGGTTCGGGGAAGTCGGAAGAGAGAATGAGCGTCACGGGCCGCCGCTCTCGAAGAAGAGTTTTCACTCGATGGAGTGTTTCCAAAGCACTGCCCGAAATCAAGGGTTCTCCTTTGCGAAGCCTTGTCTTCATCACGCAGTGTCGCTGCCACCAAACCGTCAGGAAGAACAAACAACCAAACAACCAAACCAAGGTCAAACTGCAGTACAGCTCCGTGTGCCCCAGCTCTGCTCTCGGTGCACTGGGCTCCAACTTGCGGATGACGACCGTCGGCTCGTCAAACTCCTTCGTCAGCGGAAACTCCGTCACAACGCGAACTGAGGAAGACGAGATTGCCTCCCTGGGCCAACGAACTTGAATCTCCAGTGGAGCCAGAAGCCAGACAAAGAGAACGGCAGGAACGGCAAATTTGACCGATGCCAACAGCCAGATTCCATGGCGCGTCCTGCTTGAGGCGCGCTTCGCAAGTAGGCAAAAGATCCACACGACCCCGGCAAACAACGTTCCTTGCCACAGATGATCGAGTAGTGCTGGCCAAAGCCGGCTGGACACGCTGGCTAACAGTTGATGGGCACTCGTCATGTTGACCTCTACCAGTTACGAACCGTGTTTGTTTGACTTGCGCCGTCGCCCGTCTGAACTAACCGCTTGGCGTGTTGACTGGGAATGCGCCTTCACATCCTGCTGCTCGCCGAGACTTCTCTCAAGGCTCCGCAAGTCTTCAAGTGTGAGTCGGCCTGTTTCGAGCAGATGCGCCATAAGGGGTCGAGGCGATCCGCCGAACAGCGAAAGCAAGTCATCGATCAACCGATGGTGGGCTTCCTTGCGGCTGACCACTGGCTCGAAGATGTGGGCGTTTCCGATCTTGCGAGCGCGCCGCAGCACTCCTTTCTCTTCCAACCGGTACACGATGGTCTGCACCGTCGTGTATGCCGGCCGGCGAGTCTCCGGCAGCAGTTCCATGATCTCTCGAACCGATGCTCGGCCCAACTCCCAAAGCACGCTCATGATCTCAAGTTCGAAGGGGGTGAGCTTGATGCGATTCTTTGCGGCCACGTCCAGCCTCCGTGTGCATACTAAGTGTGAGGTTATAATTCCTAATACTGTAGTAGATTGTCAAGAAACTATTTTGTGCGAGAGCGGGAGATCGGAGGCGGCTAGTGGAAGCTCAGTGCTGCCTCTCGAAGCTGCGCTTGCACTTTCTGAAGTCAGCGCAGAACGTGGGAGGCGCGCTCAGCGCGGCGACTCGCTTGTCGACAGTTGACTGCCATAGTCGCCGTCCGGAGGACACTCCCACGTTTAAGGATACCGCTCGCGCTATTTCTTCTCGCCCCAGTGAATCGCTGCGATTCCGCCGGTCAGATTGACGTAGCCAATTCTCTCGAATTCGCAGGAAGAGAAGAGTGCAGCTAGACTGGCTTGGTCAGGAAACCGACTGACAGATTCGGGTAGATAGGTGTAGGCGTGGTGATGTCGTGAGAGTGCGGCGCCGACTCTTGGGAGCACGTTGAAAAAGTATTTCTGGAAGAGTCGATTGAAGAGCGCATTGGTGGGCTTCGAAAATTCGAGGACCACGAGTTTTCCGCCCGGTTTGAGGACTCGATGCATCTCAGCCAACCCACTCTCCGGGCTTTCGAGGTTACGAAGCCCAAATGCTATGGCGACGGCGTCGAACGTGTTGGTTGGAAAGGGAAGTGTGAGCGCATCGGCCTCGACGAGGCTTGTCTTGGGAATGGCGCCACTGCGGCGGAGCTTGTCGAGATTTAGGCGTAGCATCGGGTGACTGAAGTCCGACGAGACGACGCGATAGGCGCCTTGTCGAATCATTTCCAGAGAGAGGTCGCCAGTGCCGCAGCAAAGATCCAGCCAAAGAGATTGTTGCTGGTTTGAACTGGTGCGCATTAGCGACACCGCTTTGCGCCGCCAGGACTTGTCAATGTTTAAAGAGAGCAGATGGTTCAGCAGGTCATAGCGGGGGGCTATGGAAGAAAACATCTGCCGAATCTGGCGGGCCTTAGGACTCAGCATGCAGGTAGGCACGAAGCACGCTTTGGACGGCTGACTGCGGGACGTCTGTCACAATATCAACATGACCGACGCAGCGGGGAAGCACGAATCGGAATTTCTGGTCTACGAATTTCTTGTCCGACAACATGTGGCGGAAGACCTCGGACCAGCGCAAACGCCGCGGCTGCGGTAGCGGAGCAATACCCAGGATGGAAGCATTGATTCTGGCTGCCTCGGAAGCATTCAGCCCGTTGAGTTGTTCCGCGAGCTGGTTTGCCATGATCATTCCGTGAGCGATGGCTTCTCCATGGGTGAAAGTTCTGTAACGAGTTGCGGCTTCCAGCGCGTGCCCCAGGGTGTGCCCGTAGTTGAGCACCATCCGCAGTTCCGATTCTGTTTCGTCCTGGCTCACAATCTCAGCCTTGATGCGAGCACATTCGGTGATCATCTGTTCGAGGCTTTGCTTGTCCCTGCTTGGAAAGCGCTGGTGCCTTTTCTCCACCAACTCAAGGAGCTCGGCGCTTCGGATCACGCCGTACTTGAGAGCTTCGTAAAGACCTGAACGTAATTCGCGCGGCGGCAACGTGGAAAGCAGAAGCGGATCTGCAATGACTGCGCGCGGCTGATAAAATGCGCCAACCAGGTTCTTGCCGCTCGGCAGATTGACGCCGGTCTTGCCGCCAATCGAACTGTCAATCTGGGCGAGCAGCGTTGTGGGCACCTGAACGTACGGCAATCCCCGAAGGTAGCTGGCAGCAGCAAAGCCTGCGACATCTCCAATCACGCCGCCCCCAAAAGCAATCAGCAGAGTCTTTCGATTGGCGCGCAAGCGGGAGAGAGTGCTGTAAATCCTTTCAATCGTTGCCAGCGTCTTGTTTCTTTCTCCCTCGGGAATGGTAACCGATTCCACTTCCAGCCCAGCGCGGCGCAACGAACGAAAGAGCTTTTCGCCATGCAGGGAGAGAACTGTCGTGCTTGAGATCACAACGGTGTTCCGGGCAGGAAGTAGGTCCGTCAAGAACGAGCCAGTCTGACTGAGAATTCCGTTTCCAACCCGGATGGAGTAGCTGCGAGCTTCCAATGCTACCTGGATTGTACTCATGCTGAATCCTCACAAAGGCGGCCAGACCACGGCAAAGGCGCGATACTATAGCACAATTGAGGGGGCAGAATGGGAGGCAACAGTACAGCGGAATGAGACCCTTTGGAGTGCGTGGAGCGGTCTCTCATGGCAGAAAGCACGCTGCCTGCGTAGCTCGCGACATTGACAACCTCCCTGGTAACCAGAATTGTGTTGAGAACTCAAAGAGCGGTACTGTAAGCTCTTTCGGTGAGCTATGAACAACAACGTCATTAGCAAATCCTCCAGGGAAACGTCCAAGACATCGTTCCCCTGGGAGTTGTCCCATGCAGCTTGAAGCTGAAACCATAACAACAGATTTCCTGGTCATTGGAAGCGGCATTGCCGGTCTGCGCGCAGCCATTGAGATGAGCGCTACAGGCAGCGTTCTGCTGCTGACCAAGGAGCGGCTGAATGAGTCCAACACGGAATGGGCTCAGGGTGGCATTGCGGTTGCATTAAGCGATGAAGATGAGGTGAGTTTGCACTATGAAGACACGCTCCGCGCGGGCGATGGTTTGTGCAGCCCGGAGGCGGTGAAGGTGCTTGTCGAAGAAGGGGTGCGCTACATCACGGAACTGATCGACTGGGGAACTGAGTTCGACCGCGACGGAGTTCAACTCAGCTTCTCCAAGGAAGCCGCGCATAGCCGCTCGCGTGTGTTGCACGCACAGGGAGACTCCACGGGGCGCGAGATCATTCGGGTTCTGCTGAAAAAGGCGCTGGCGAGCCCGAACGTCGTGTTGAAGCCGCACTGCTTTTCTCTGGAGCTCATCGTCGAAGAGGGAGCCGTCTGGGGTGCCTGGTTTCTCGATGAACAACAGAAGCGTGTTCGTAAGGTGTTAGCGAAAAAAACGGTGCTGGCTTCAGGCGGAGCTGGGCAGGTGTATTCGGAAACCACCAACCCCGATCTGGCGACCGGCGACGGCCAGGCGATGGCGCATCGCGCGGGTGCAGTGTTGGCCGACATGGAGTTTTTCCAGTTTCATCCGACGGCGTTGTTTCTTCAAGGCGCTCCGCGCTTTTTACTGACAGAGGCGATTCGCGGCGAAGGTGGCTATTTGAGGAACATCGACTGTGAGCGGTTCATGCGCCAATACCACGAGATGGGCGACCTGGCGCCGCGCGATGTTGTGTCGCGGGCAGTTGTTGCCGAGATGAAGAAGACCAACAGCAATTTTGCCTATCTCGACCTGACACACTTGGAAGCGAATCTGATCAAGAAGCGGTTTCCCAAGGTTTACGCCACATGCCAGAGTTACAACATCGACATCACAGTCGACATGATCCCTACCCACCCCGCGGCCCACTATCTGATGGGTGGTGTGAGGACCGACTTGTTTGGCCGGACTTCGCTGCGCAACCTCTATGCGGCAGGCGAGGTTGCCTGCACCGGAGTGCACGGCGCCAACCGACTCGCCAGCAACTCGCTCTTGGAGGGGTTGGTCTATGGAGCGCGGGCGGGGCAGACGGCGGCCTCGGATAGTCACGGTGCAATTCCAGCCACCTTGGAGTCAAAGGCGATTGCTCCTTCCGAGACCCCACGGGAGGCAAATCGCATCAAGGAAACGAAGAAAGCGATCCAGCGCCTGATGTGGGAGAAAGTCGGAATCCTGCGAGACGGGCGAGACCTGAAGGAGGCCTTGCGCCATCTGATGCATTTGGGATCTCACTTCAAGGCGCCTTCCGCCAGCCGGGCAGAATGCGAATTGATCAATCTCATCACCGTAGCCGAGCTGATGATTGTTTCGGCCATGGCACGGGAAGAGAGCCGGGGAGCTCACTATCGAGCCGACCATCCTTGCAGGAATGAGCGGAAGCTGCAGAAGCATTCGGTGATCTCCAATGCTTCCCACGTCGACTTTGTCACCTTCAACCCACCCAAGGCTGCCCTGGAAGTTCCAGCCGCGAAGTAGCATCGCGTCTTTCCCCGCAGGGAACGACTGCAATTTGCCTGAATGAGTAATGACTAAGCACGAATGACGAAGGAAGCCCGAAGCCCGAATTGCCAAAAGCTGTGCGTTGGGAATCAGGCCTTGGCATTGATTTGTCAGCAGAACCTTGACATTAGTTATTCAACTGAAGAATTTGTACTTTGGTTCTCCTTTCGCTTCTCGCAGGAGCATCAATCCAAGCTCGCGCGCGTGGTAGTCTCCCCACATTGATGCTTCGCCCATGGGAATTCTCTTTCCAGCAGGAATGTGGTCCCAGCCGTTAGGACGGTGGTAGATCGAGTGAAGGATGAGTCCCTCGTGAGCAGGGGTTTCCGACAGATACGGCGCGGCAAATAGATGTTTAGCAATGGTGAGGGCGGCCTGACGACAGCGTGCGCCTGTGGCCTCCTCCTGTCGAGACTGCAAGTACTGCCCCAGGCGGAGCAATCCTTGGGCCGCAATGGACGCCGCGGAGCTGTCCACAGGCTCAAAGTCATTGTCTGGCTCGGCCGAGCGATTCCGGTAATCTCCCATGCGGGCGAGACCCGGAGCACCCGTGTCCCAGTAGATCAGGCCATCCGAGGATGCTTGTTCGATGTAGTAGTTCGCGGTAGTCACCGCTACTTCTTCGAAGAACGCGAGCAATGCGCTTTTCCCGCCGTATGGTTTTAGTTCTTCGTCAGTCAGAGTCTCGAAAAACTCCAGCTGCTCGGCATAGCCACAGAGAATCCAGGCGTGTCCACGGGTCCAGGTTGTGAACGGCGAATATCCTTGCTGACTGCTCGCACAGCGATAAGAACCATCGCGAATGTTGAAGATGGACTCATGGGCCACACGGCCGGGAACATCGTAGGCGTCACGACCTTTTCCAAAGTAAACATTGTAACGGGCTGTGCACTGAGCGTGGCGGATGAGGCGATGAAGCAGCGAAACCTTGCTATCCTTCTCGCCCATGAGCACATGGCCAAGTTGATGCGCCACGGAAAGGGAGCGCAGCGAGCGGATGGTGTCGGCAAAGAGAGAGTGAGGGCCATTGAAAGAGAAAATGAAACCCTGGTCGTTGCCTAGGTCGGTCCATCGCGCGGCTTGAACGGCACCGCTTACTTTCAGCGCTAGCTCGCAGAAATGTTTCTCCCAGGGATCCACTCGGATCTTGCCTTCATTCATCAGCCGACGCAGATTCCCGTAGGTGCTGACGTTGTTGAACCCGTGGTCGTGCACACCAACATGGCTGACATGGGAGGCCATGTGTTGGACTGTCCCTCCGCGGCCGATTTCCAGAAACGATTCGTCTCCAGTTGCGTCGAACTGCAGAATCGCCGACCCAAACTGGAATCCTTGCGTCCACTCGGTCCAACCGCGAGAGGTGTAACGCCCTTCAACCGTAAACACCGGAGCTCCGCTGGAGGGTTTCCATCGCTCCTGTAGCTTCCGAATCTTTTTAGCGGAGAGTTCAAAGAGTCTGTCGAGCTGCGATTTGAGACTTGACGCAGTGAGGGTTGGATCGATCTGTATCATCAGTTCCTCAACGACTTAAGCTTCGGAATGAGCAATGGGGAGGCGCTTCAGCCAGAAGGTTTGGGTCCGTTTCTAGAGTGGAAGTATCGAGGGAAGGGATTGCAGATCGGCTTTGGAACTCAAATGCCCACCTCGCTCTCCCAGCGAAGAAATTTGTCCAACTCCTTCTTGATCGAGTTCACAACGAAGCCCAAAACCACCGCATCATCCAGGTAGCCTATACCGGGAATGAAATCCGGCGCCACGTCAAATGGGTTCAGGAAATAGATGATGGTGGCCAGGGACAAGACGATCGTTTTCCAGGGAACTGATTGGTAGTCACCCTTGGACCAGGCTTTGAGCATGCGGCAAACTGCCATCAGATCTTCCCAAACGGATTTCAGCTGGGCGCGGTTCCGATAGGCTTTGTTCAATGCATCATGCAAAAGCTGCTTCGTCTTGTTCTTGTCCCTTGCAGCCGACTCGGCCTGGCTCTGAGCTTGGGCAAATCCGCGCGGTGGCTGGGTGGACATCACGCTCTCCTAACGCTGTTGTGAACTCTCCAAAGGGGCAAAGTATCCGTCAGGCCCCTGTATGACCACCTGCCGCGACGTTAGGGGTGACTGAGGGGCAATCTCGACTTTGAGACGCCGAAAACCGCCATCACGGCTGCGGTTGGTCGGCACGTAGGCCGCCGAGTACTGGCTGCGCACCGCATCCAGTGCAGTACGGAGATTCTTTTTCAATTCATTCTCCGTCGAAAAAAACAGAAGCTGGCCACCGGTTTCACGAATCCAACGGGTCAGCAGCACGGGGCCACGCGCCAGCTTCGAGGTGACACCGATACCCAGGGCCAGCAGGGTGGCGCCACAGTCCTTCAACTGCTCAAATGCCCGCTCACGCTCCCCACGGTTGCCCTTGCCATCTGAGACCAGCAGGATCGCTCGGTGTTGCTCGCCGGGTTGAGCTGTCAATTTTCTCGCAGCGAGATATAGCGAGTCGTTTACATTGGTGGCACCGGAGAAGTCAGCCGCAGCGAGTTGCAACGCAGCGCGAATTTTTCGTCGATCGCCTGTGAACTCCTGAAACAGATTTGGCAAATCAGAAAAAGCAATCACAGCGACCTCATCACCTTCGCGCAGGAGATCGGGCAAGACCTTTGAAGCTGCCTTGATCTGGCCGGAGAAAGCGCGGACGCTCTCGCTTACATCCAACAACACAATCAAAGAAAGGGGCGCTGGCTCGGTGTCGAAAAAGGTGACCTCCTGGTTGACTTCGTCCTCATAGATGGCGATGTCTTCTCTTTGTGCATCGCTCACGACATGCTTGGCCTTGTCACGAATGCTGAAGTTCAGCGTGACCAAGTCAACATCAACTTTCAAGACTGATGCACGAGGTTCTTGGATGGCTTGCCACTGGGCCAACAGCGGTGACGGCAGTAGACAAAGAAACCAAAGCCAAAGCATCGAGAACTGAGCAAGATTTCGGCGACGGCTGCTGCTCATGGCCAGATCTCAACCCTGAGAATCACAAGTCATTGAAACTGCATTGAGCTTAAAGGATTTCAGCAAGGCTGGCAACTTCCAGGCTTCAGATTTAACTAGGTTCAAGTTTTCGTTTTTGACGAGGCACTTGCTCCAGTCGCATAACGCTCTAATAGCTGCCTTGAGCCAGTTCGGACAGACTGAGAAATCCTGGTAAATGTGGTTACGAGACCTGCCGATAAGTCATTTTGAACCGAAAACTGCAGAGATGCTTCAATTAGGAGGCTTGCTATGACCAAAATGACCAAACGAAGGACCAATCAAATTCACAACCAGCTTGGTATTGGCTGTTTGATCGCGGTGTGCCTAATGACGTCATCAGTGCCATCAAGTTTTGCAAAGAAAAGTGCCTTTAGAACGCAGGAAGGGTCAGCGTCTATTCCAGCCGGAACGACCCTGAACGTCAGGATGATCGATGAACTGGACACGGGCAAAACACAGCCGGGAGATTCTTTTCGAGCGTCCTTGGATCGCCCGGTCGTGGTTGACGGCCGAACCGTGGCTTCGAAAGATGCCCTCGTCCGTGGCACGGTAACTAATGTGGTCAGTTCTGGAAGATTGAAGCGTCCGGCGTCAATGACGCTCAAACTAACCCAGGTTACCCTTTCGAACGGCCGGATGGTTCCAGTAGAGACCTCCCCCTACACGTTGGACGGCAAGTCTCACAATGTACGCAATGCCGCATTGATTGGTGGCGGCGCCGCTGCAGGTGCGGTTCTAGGTGGAGTGGCCGCCGGCAAGAAGGGTGCCATCATCGGTGGTGCGGTCGGCGGGGGAGCTGGTGTTGCCACGGCTTATCTCACGGGGAAGCAAGAGATCGTCGTCCCTTCGGAAACCGGATTTCAGTTTGCCACCGCTGGAAGCACAAACGCCGCATCGTCGCATCGTGAATCCAGCGAGTGGGGACACACGGCCTTTCCAAGCGACACGCAGGACCGCGATGGTGGCTGGGTGTTTGGAGATCGCGACCGCCGCATCATCCGAGATTACTTTCGCAACCGATATAGCAATCTGCCACCAGGACTTGCAAAGCGTGGTGGGAATCTGCCGCCTGGGCTAGAGAAACACATTCAGCGCAACGGCCAGTTGCCCCCCGGGCTGCAGAAGCGCGTGGAGCCTTTCCCACAGGACTTAGTCAGTCAGTTACCTCGGATTGCGGAACGCATCCGCCGCGTCATTCTGGGCCGGCGGGCTCTGATGTTGGACGATCACAACACCATCCTGGATGAGTTCCTGCTTGACTAATGGTTTGGTCGTCGCAAATGCCGGTCGGCGAAATCCAGGTAGTGCTTCCAATCCAGTTCGGTGACGTCATGCTTGCCCCGCCGAATGTGGTATCCAACCCGGCTCTGGACAGATTGGTCTAGAGCCGGCATCTCTTCTCCTTGCAATCCATCTGTTCCCAATAACCGGTAAACCGGGCTGGCGTGCTTTGCCGCCAGAAACTCACCCCGCGGATCGGCCCACAAATCTTCGGCTGCGCTTGCTACATAGACAGGCCTGGGAGCCACCAGTGCAATGAGCATGTGCTGGTCAATTGGCAAACTAGACTCACGATCGTTATACTTTCTGAAATTGCCGCAGAACCAGTGAGGGAAACTGGTGTTGATGCGCTTCACCGTCTCCCCAAAGTTTCTTCGACTAAGTGCGGCTCCGCCGCAACCGGAATCGTTCGAAATCACCATAGCAAACCGCTGGTCCTGAGCTCCTGCCCAAAGCGCCGCTTTCCCCAGTCGAGAATGGCCAATGACCGCTACGCGTTTTGCATCGATTTCCTTCTCATTTGACAGGTAGGTTAGCGCGCTACTCAGGCCCCAGGCCCATGCCCCGATGGAACCCCATTCGTCGGCTGCAGGCGCCGTTTGCCCATTCTTGTAGAAAAGCGGATGGACGCCATTCTTGAAGCCGTCGTCGAAATCGGGGTCGATATCACCGTAGTAGATCGTCGCTAGAGCATAGCCGCGCCTTAGGATTGTCTCGACAGCCCAGCGGCTGCTTTGCACGCCTCGCGAGGCCTCTGTGGCACGGTTGTTAACTATGCCGAACTCTTTGCTCTCTCTCATCCACGACCGGCTAATGGCAATCCGGGGATCAGAGTGAATAGATTGGTTGCCATTGAAATTGAGACCTAAGAAAGCGGGCACGGGTTTCTTGGCGGCATTTGGAATATAAAGTAGCAGCTCCATCACGGGGTCGGCGAGGGTATTGCCCAAAGCGATGGTCACTTGCTTTCGAGTGGCAAGGCCTTGCAAAGCTTCCGTATCGACTTCATTGACATGAAATGGAACACTCCGGGGCCGTGCCGGCGACCTCCCGTAGACGTCGGATTCAAACAGCCGCAGAATCTCTTTGCGCCGCTTGTTGTTCCAGTCTCGGGCCGAAGCAACCCTTGTGCCGTCCGCATTCAGCAATGGATCGGGAAGTGTATAGGGGACAACTTTCGACTCGTCATAATTGAAATCACCCTCCTGTGCAGGACTTAGCACCGCGAGCAGACAGAGGGGAAGAACGCAGCTCAAGCGGAGAGTTTTCATGATTCATCCTCGTTTCAATTTCTGAATGAAAATTAGGCGCAGGTAGCGAGCCAAGATCGATAGCGACTCGGGTTGCATCATCGCATGCAAATCCCAATTCAAGACTCCTGTTTGTCACCGAAGCCGTTTGGATGGCGACGGTGCCACTCCCAGGCACTCAAAACGATGTGCTCCAGTTCCGAGTGCTTCGGCTTCCAACCGAGTTCCTTCTGGATCTTCTCGGAGCTCGCGACAAGTGTTGAGGGGTCGCCGGGACGACGAGGACATTCTAGTGCGGGAATTGGATGCCTGGTTACACGCCGCGCAACCTCAATCACTTCTCGCACACTGAAACCTTGCCCGGTGCCGAGGTTGTAGATCAGCCGGCTGCTCTGAGAGAGCGCGTCCAATGCGAGCACGTGCGCCGAAGCCAGGTCGAGGACGTGGATGTAGTCCCGAACGCAAGAGCCATCCTCAGTGGGGTAGTCTGTTCCGAAGATCGAAATAGTGGGACGCTGGCCGAGCGCTACTTTCAGAATCAGCGGAATCAGGTGGGATTCCGGCGAATGATCTTCACCCAAGTCAGGTCGGGCCGCGCCGGATGCGTTGAAATAGCGCAGGCTCGCGTAGCGTAAGCCATGTATTTCGTGCATCCAACCTAGCATTCGTTCCACCAGGAATTTTGAGTCACCATAGGCGTTGGTCGGAGCAAGCTGATCGTCTTCTTGAATTGGCGTCCTTTGCGGGTTTCCGTAAAGCGCCGCCGTGGATGAGAACACAAATTTCCTGACTCCCGCAGCTAGCGTGGCTTCCAGGAGCGTCAGCGTGCCCGCACTGTTGTTCCGATAATAATGCTCGGGAACCTTCATCGATTCTGCCACTTCGATCAGGGCTGCGAAATGCATGACAGCCTCGACAGGGTGTGCCTTGAACACTTGGTTGAGTGATTCGCGATCGTTGACATCTCCAACCACAAGGCTAGCGGCTTCCGGCAGAGCCTGCCGGTGTCCCCGAATCAAGTTGTCGAAAACAACGACTTCGTGCCCAGCCTTCAAGAGTTCAGTAGTTACCACGCTGCCAATGTAGCCCGCACCACCAGTGACCAGAATCTTCATGCAGTTTCTTCCCTCGTCTTGGGTTTCAGACCAACGTCTGGATTATACTGTCGTGACAAACTGCGCAAGATTGACAGCGATACGTTGAACATTTCTGCGATGAACTGCAAGTCTTAAGCCCAGGTTGGCTGAAAAAGTCTCGCAATCCAGCGGGTGCGTTCAGCCATCAGAAGGAGACGAACATATGAGAATCCTATCGAAGTTGCTTGCTGGGTTGTTGAGCTGCTCCCTTTCACCCGCGGCTTGGGCTCAATCTCCGGGCTGGACTCCAGAACTGGCGATGCAAGTGAAGCGAGTGTTGCATGTGCGAGTTTCGCCGGACGGCAAGCGGGTGGCTTTTGTGGTGTCGCAGGCGGTGATGGATGCAGAGAAGAGCGAGTGGTTATCGCAGATCCATCTCGCCTCCACCGACGGTACCGGTGTGGTGCAACTGACCCAAGGGGAAAAAGGCGCCACGAATCCGGAATGGTCGCCCGACGGTCAGTGGATCGCCTTTGTCTCGGCGCGCGGCGGCAAGCCGGAGGCCAAGACGAACCTGTGGCGCATTCGGGTTGCTGGCGGTGAAGCGGAACAACTCACGAATGAGAAGTCCGACATCTCTACATTCAACTGGTCTCCAGATGGGTCCCAGATTGCTTTCTGCATGGCCGAGCCGCCAACGGAAGAAGAGGAGACGGCAAAGAAAGAGAAGCGGGATTGGCGCGTCGTGGACGAAGACTTGAAGAGGGTTCGGTTGTGTCTGGTTTCGCTTGCGAAAGACGCGGCGGGCAAGCGCGCCGTTAGGAAACTGACGTCTGAGCAGCTGAGCGTTGACCCAGCCCAATTCGATTGGTCTCCGAATGGCCAGTTTATTGTCTTCTCTCATTCGCCAACTCCCAAAGCGGATGATTGGACTCAGGCAGACATCTCCCTTGTTGAGGTAGGTT
>Ga0180085_1000425_pt1 | contig 14832 bp, 10 predicted proteins | sample EasRiv730_16_10D_FD_123013 | JGI IMG/M metagenome (GOLD analysis project Ga0180085, IMG submission 123013) | Soil microbial communities from meander-bound floodplain in the East River, Colorado, USA - East River metaG ERMLT730_16_10D | ecosystem: Environmental > Terrestrial > Soil > Floodplain ... | reverse complement strand
GATCGGCGAAGTCGGGGGCGGTGCCTGCGGCGTCGCCGGTGGTCCGTTCGGACCAGACCTCAATTTCGCCCCCATCCCACGCGACAATGTGTCGCGTCTTTCCAAAGGGGAACAACTCATCGCGGGAAGGACTGAGAACAAAGCGATCCGCAAGCAACGACAACAACATGAGCGTAGTACGAGGAAGATTGCTGGTTGGGAAAGCAGTGCCAGGCGGGAGAGGGCACTGCAAGCACGACGCATGGAGGTATCAAGCTCTGCCTGATGCAAGCGTCGCGCGGCGGGAAATGCTACATGCCGTACAGTTTACCGAGCGACCACCGGTTTGCCTGCCCCCCGCACCGCAGTAGGAGAGATTTCCGAGGTTCGCTATACTGCCAGCGACTTTACCGGCTTGACTCGCGGCGAATAAACGCGATAATCATGATAAACATAATGATGTTTTAGAAGTACAGCAGTAAGTCGTTCCGCAGCAAGTACTTCCGATAACTCTCAACCCGAAATCCATGTCCGCACCCGGCAAACCCAGCCCCGTTGAAGGGCTCAAAGAGCAAAGCCGCTTCCTCCGCGGCGACATGTCGCAGGAGCTGGTGGACGGCCTGGACCATTTTGGCAAGGCGAGCGAGACCCTGCTCAAGTTCCACGGGACATACCAGCAGGACGACCGCGACGAGCGCGGGGCTGGCGGAACCGATGAAGAGGGCAAGAAGAAAAAGTCGTTTATTTACATGGTCCGGACCAAGATCCCCGGCGGCAAGCTGACCAGCCAGCAATTGCTCGACGAACTGGACCTGTGCGATGAAGTGGGCAATACGACGCTGCGCATCACCTCGCGGCAGGGGCTCCAACTGCACGGCGTGATCAAGAGCAACCTTAAGCGGACGATCGCCCGGATCAACGAGACGCAGCTCACCACGCTCGGGGCGTGCGGCGACTTGAATCGCAACGTCATGTGCTGCCCGGCTCTCTACAAGAGCAAGATCTATCAACAGACACAGCAACTGGCCGACCAGCTCGCGGCTCATTTCGCTCCGCGGACGAGCGCCTACCACGAAGTCTGGCTGACCGACTCGGCAGGGGGCCAGAAGCAACTCGTCGGCGGCGCGCCCGATGGCGACGGCTTCGACGTCGAGCCGATCTACGGCAAGTTCTACATGCCGCGAAAATTCAAGATGGCGATCGGTTACACGTTCGACAACTGTGTCGATCTGTATGCCAACGACCTGGGATTGATGGTGATCACGCGGGACGATGAGATTGTCGGCTACAATCTGCTGGCCGGCGGCGGCATGGGCGTGACCCCGTCCGCTAAGAAGACGTTCCCCGCGGTGGCCAAAAAGATCTGCTACGTCACGCCCGGCGAAGTGCTGCGGGCGGTCGAGTCGGTCTTCAAGGTCCAGCGCGACTACGGCAATCGCGAAGACCGCAAGCTGGCCCGCCTCAAGTACGTGATCGCCAACTGGGGCGTGCCCGCGTTCAGGGCCAAAGTCGAGGAGTACTACGGCGGCCCGCTGGCCGACCCGCTGGCCGACGACGTGCACGGCTTTAACGACCACATGGGCTGGGACCAGCAAGGGGACGGCCGCTGGTTCTATGGCCTGAACGTCGAGAATGGCCGCATCAAAGATACCGCCGAGATGCGGCTGAAATCGGCCATTCGCGAGGTCTGCCGCACGCTGAAGCCCTCGATCCGCCTCACGTCGCACCAGAGCCTGATCTTCGGCGACGTTAACGAATCCGATCGCGGCCAGCTCACGCAAATTCTCCGGTCGCACGGCGTAAAGCTGAGCGAAGAGATTTCGACGGTCCGCCGCTGGAGCATGGCTTGCGTCGCCTGGCCGACGTGCGGCCTGTCGATCACCGAGAGCGAGCGGGCCTTGCCCGGCATGATCGACCAGATCGAGGTCGAATTGGCCCGCGTCGGTCTGTCCAACGAGAAGTTCACAATCCGCATGACCGGCTGCCCCAATGGCTGCGCCCGGCCCTACAACTGCGACATCGGCCTGGTGGGCAAGGCCCGCGGCAAATACACGGTCTTCCTCGGCGGCCGGCTGCTCGGCGATCGGTTGAGTTTCAACTACAAGGACATGGTGCCCGAGGAGGAAGTCGTCGCCACACTGGCTCCGGTGTTCCTCTATTTCAAGCAGGCCCGCGAGCCGGGGGAAACGCTGGGCGACTTTTGCCTCCGCAAGGGACAGGCAGACTTGGCGGCCTGGGCCGACGCGCACGCGGCTGCCACCGTAGCGTCGTAGGAAGACGTAGCCGAGCTCGCCAGAGTTCGCGTGTGTTGGGTTGTGACGCCTCCCCGAAGTCTGGCGACTTCGGCTACCCGCCAGTTCAGATTGCAACTGCGGCACGGTGTATATTAGAGGTACTGCCGCTCCCGGATGACTCGACGCGGTCGGAGCCCCCATGAACCGCTGGCTTGCCAAGACGCTGCTGCTTGTGGCCGCTGCGCTCGCGCTGCTGCCATTTGCGGCCACCGCTCAAGAGCCCGCGCCGCCTCGCGCATCCAAGCCGACCCTCACCGCCGAGCAGCTCAGATCGCTGGTCGAGCAGCTCAGTGCCGACGAATTCCTGGCTCGTGAAACGGCGATGATCGAGCTGGTCGGAGCGGGGCGGGCGGCCATTCCCGCGGTCAGTGCTGCCATGAGCGGCGCTAGCCTGGAGGCGACTTCGCGGGCCCTGCACGTGCTTCAGCAGCTCGGCCTGTCGCCCGATCCGGACTCGCAGGAAGCGGCTCGGCTGGCCCTCGTCCAGGCCGCGTCCAGCCGCGAGAACCCTGCGGTCGCCCGCCGCGCGGCAGGCGTGCTGGCGCAGCTTTTGGAGCTCCGCTCGGCTCAGGCGCTGGCCGAGCTGGAAGCGCTCGGCGCCAAGGTCGTGCGTTCGCAGTCGTTCAACGGCGCGACGGTCGAAGAGATCGTCGAGTCGGTCGAGATCGGCCCCGACTTTCGCGGCGGCGCGGCCGAGCTGACGCGGCTCAAGTGGCTGGCGGCGGTCAAGCTGATCCTGGTCGGCGACAAGGTGAAGGACGACTGGCTCAAACAGGCCGCCGGCATGACCGCCGTGGAAGAGCTGCACCTCTACCAGGTTGCGGTCACCGACGACGGGCTGGCGGCGATCGCCGAGCACCCGGGCATCCGGCAGCTCGGCATCTACTACACGCCGCTCACGGCCCAGGTACTGGCTCACTGCGAGAAGCTGCCGCGGCTGAGCTTCCTGAAGCTTTACCGCACGAAGATCGAGCGGGCGGACGTCAAAGCATTCCAAAAAGTGACCGGCCTGCCCGACGATAGGGTGGACCTTCGCAAGGGTGCGTTCCTGGGGGTTGGTTGCATGACGATTGAAAACGCATGCGTCCTCTCAACCGTGCACGCGGGGAGCCCCGCCGAGAAGGCGGGCCTGTTGCGCGACGACGTGCTGATCCGCTTTGGCGAGACCAAAATCGACACCTTCCAAACGCTCACCGGGCTGATCTCGCAGCTCGATGCGGGCGATGCCGCCGAGATCGAGGTGCAGCGCGAGGTTGAAGACGACCAGGGCAATATCCGCACGCGTAACGTCGTCGTCAAAGCGACGATGTCCCCCTGGAGCGTCGAGCTGGCCGTCGAGAACGGGCAGCGACCGTAAGTGGTTTCCAGCCGGCGGGATTGCCACTACGGCCAGTTCTCCGTGCGCTCGACCTTCGCCGTTTCCCGCTCCTTGTCGGCCAGCCAGCGAAAGAGATACAGCGTCACCGCCGGGCGCAAACGGTCCGCGGCGTCCTGCCACGATTTTGTGCCGGCTTTCACCTCCTGTACCTGGATCAGGTGCACGCCGAAGCTGGTGGTGACCGGTGGACCGACCTCGCCAGGTTTTAGGGCAAACGCTGCCGCCGAAAACGCCTCCGGCATCGGCTCGCGGCGCTCGATCCAGCCGATGTCGCCCCCGTCCTTGGCGCTGGGTCCCGTCGAGTGCTGCTTCGCCGCATCGGCGAACGAGAGCTTTCCGCCGACGATCGACGCGCGGAGTTGCTCCGCCTGCTTCACGGCCGCCACTAGTGCGGCGTCATCATCGCCCGCCGGTTTGAGCAGCACATGGGCAACCTTAAGCAGCGTGCCGTCGAAGTCGCGCCGGTTGCGCTCGAAGTACGTTTGCAGGTTTTGGTCGGTAAGTTGCTTGCCCAGGTATTTCTGCCACGAGAGCTTCCACGCGAGCGCCTGACGCACTTCGTCGCGCGAGGTGCCGAGCTGCTTGTAGTGCTCGGCCAGTGCCACCCCCTGATCCGCGACCTGTTTCTCGAGTTTGGCCAGTGCGTAATCGACGTCCGCCGGGCTGGCCGCTTCGCCCAAGCGCACCAGCCTTTGCAGCACGAGCCGGCGGTCGATCACCTGGTCGCGGGCCCGCAGCAGTAGCTTTCGCCGCTGGTCGTCCTCCAGCTTCCGGTTGCGAAAGGCCTCGGCCAGCTCGCGCTCGACTTCCGCCGCGAAGATCGGCTCGCCGTCGATCGCCGCAACCTGGACTGGCGGCGCTTGACCGCTGGCAAATTCTCCAATGGTGAAAACGAGAGCAAACGCCACGCAGGCCAGCGCTAGAATTCTGCATCGATTGCGAAATGCGAAATGCAAATTGCCAATTGACAATTCGCAATGCTCAATTTGCAATCTGCAATCTCTGGCCATGGAACTGCGTGCTGAAACGTGCGCGACGCTAACGTGGCAGCCCCTTACGGCAGGTCGATCCCCTTGAGCTCAAATTCCACCGGCACGCGAATGATGGCTGCGGCCGTGCGATAGATGAAGGCGTGCCCCTTCGGCGTCGCGTTTTCGCCCAGGTCGAACTTGTACGAGAGCCCCACCTCGTTGTCGCCCGTCAGCGTCGCCTCGACCCCCACGTTGTCGATCCGGTTCTTCTTGGGATCGAGCAGGAAGCACTCGTTGTTGTAGATCCAGCCGCGATGCGATTCGAGGGCGTTGCTGGCCTTGTCGAACGTGACCCGCATGTTGACCTCATAGATGTCGCCATTCTTCCGGCACGAATCGACCGTCACCGTCGCCCCGCCCCGTTCCAGCTCGGCCGCCTTCAGCTTGTCGATGTCGGCGAATTCGAACGATTCGACCCGGCCGAGGCACACCGCCTCCAGCTTGCCCTTGATCGAGGCGATCTGCTTGACGCTCCGATCGGGGGCCTGCAAGGGAAACTCCAGTTCCACCGCCGAGTTGTTCGACTCCACCGGCACTTCCAGCTTCCCTTCGTTCCCGTCGATTAGGATCGCCTTGCCTGCCTCGTCGGTCGCCGACAGCTCGTCGAGCGTCTGCTCGATCACGATCGGCCGCACCCGCGGCTCCCAGGCCGCTTCGACGAACAGTTTGAGCGAGCGGTTCTCCGGCGTCTTCAGGTCGCGCACCGCCTCGATCCGCGCGGGCTCCAGCCGGAACAGCCCGCTGTACGACGCCTTGCCGATCCGCGGCAGCGCCCCATCGGCGCGGGCGACATAGGCCAGCGCCCCCTTCTCTTCGTCGAACTCATAGACCGAGAGATTGGCCGCGTCGAGCACGGTATCGAACGCTTGCCAGAAGGGGACGTCCTTCAGCTCGACCTTGATCATCGGGTCGCGCTGCTCCTGGTTGAACTTCTCCCGGTAATCGACCAGCGGATTGCCCGATTGCTTCGTCAGCTCGGCAATCGCCTTGGAGACAGGCATCTCGCCCGACAGCGACACAAACACCGCTTTCGCGGTTGCCGCGACCGCCGTCTTCATGAGCGCCGCCCGGACGCGTCCGAGGCGGTTCTTCATTTCCGCGGGCGTCCGGGAGCTGATCGCCGGCAAGAGCGGCAGCACGTCGCCGCCCAGAGCCACGAGCTCCTTCTCGGCCGCTTCGCGCTTGGCCTGCACGTCGTCGTCCAAGAGCAGCACCAGCCGCTTCACTTCCTTGGCCAAATCGGTGACGGCCGGCTTCGCGGCAGCATCGGCCGACTGTGCGGGTGCATCCGCCTGTCCAAACGCGACGACGGTTGCCAGGACGAGGGTCTGAATCATGGGACGTGCTCCAAGACAGAATGTCTGGATGTATTGTACGGCCAGCCGGGGCCGAACTCCACAGCCGGGTTCATTCAGGGCTGAGCGGGCGTTATTTCACCCAGCGCCTTCCGCTCGACCAGATCGTATTTCTGACCCGCTTTAACGGCCGTAAAGTCGGGTTCGCAAGCTTGCGGGGCCGTGCGATAGTCGTAAAAGTGGGCCTGGCCGGCGCCCAGCACCTCGGCCGTCTGCCCGCGGACGACGATCGCCGTCGCTTCGTCGAGGCCGATCCCCAGAATCTGCGGAAATCGCTGCATCACGCCGGTCATGTCCGGCTGCCGCTTCCGCTGCGTGAAGTGCTGATCGACGGCTGCTCCCGGCAGAAAGGCCAGACCCCGCTCGTATCCTTCGGCCATCATGTCGGTGTTCCCCAGCACGCTGCCGCGGACCATATATTGAGCCTGGATCGTCGCCCCGGCGCTACTGCCGCCGATCACGCCGCCGCGGCGCAGCACATCGTGAAACAGCAGCTCCGCCTTGGTCCCGCCATAGGCATCGACAAACCGCCACTGCCGGCCGCCGCCGAACCAGACCCCCTTGGCCTTGGCAAGCGCCTCGGCAAACTCGGCCGATTCAACCTCGGCCCGCGTCCGCTGGCTAAGCACCTTCACGTTCTTTGCGCCGGCCCGTTCGAAGAAGCGGCCCTCGTTACCGCTGGAGGCACTGGCTTCGTTGGCGGTGGGCAATACGACGATCAATTCGTCCGGTCCGCCGGCCAGCTCGATGAACTTCTGCGTTACTTCCTTGGGCATTCCCCCGCCGCCGACAATCACCAGCGAACCGGCGTCCAGCTTCGGCGGCGATAGCTCCTTGGCAGGAAATTCGGCGAGCGAGCGGTCGATGGCGGCCCGGCGGAGCATCGTCAAATCGTGGATCTCGCGCGGTTTCAACTCGAACTCGCGCGCCGGCCGCGCAGCCGATGCCGCGAGGAGGACGCTGACCGTGCCATTGCCAAAGACTTGAAGCCGGCGGCCGCGGACCACGAGCGCCGCCTGTTCATCGACCCCAAAGCCGACGAGCCCGGGATGATCGGCCAGCGCCTTGCGCAGCCGCTGCTGCCGATTGCGGGCTTTGAAATGCTGGTCAATGATCGCACCGGGGACAAAGTCGAAACCGACGCCCATCTTCGGCTCAGTCTGACCGCCGGCGATCATCGTTTGCGACTGAATTGCCGCGCCGGCGCTCGTGCCGCCGATGACTCCGCCGCGAGCGAGCAGGGCCAGCAGCTCGCGCTCGACCGCGGTCCCCAGGTAGGCCTCGGCAATCTTCGTCTGATCGCCGCCGCCCAGCCAAACGGCCGTCGCTTCCTTGAGCGGTGCAACGAATGCGTCTTCGTTCGCCTTGGCTTTCGACCTTGTATGCAGCAGTTGCACCTCGGCCGCGCCGAGCGACTTCCACGGCTCCAGAAACTTGCCGCGGATTTCGGCATCTTCGCTGTCCGCCCGGTCGCTGGCGGTCGGAATCACGACGATGCGGGCCTGCTTGTCGCCGGCCAGGCTCAGGAACTTGTCGCGCACCGCGTCGGTAAGTTCGCCGCCGCCGTGAATCACCAGCGAGCCGGAGGTGCCGGCCGGGTCGATCCACTTCACGCCCGAGGGGGTCTGCAACTCCTCGACTGGAGCGGCTCCCGCGAGCGACAATAATCCCAACAGCAATCCGATGTGCAAGCAAGGCAATCCAATCAAGTGGAGTCGCTTCATCGGAGTCAGAGCATCAAGTTGGGAACGAAGCAGAAAACAGGAATCGACAGCGACGCCAGGCCCAGGCCCGTGCGAAACCAGCCCAGGGGAACCGCATCGTCGCTGGTCGGCGGATGATCGGTGCCGATAAACAGCACCAGGATCGCCATTAGAATCCACGTCGGCGGCGCGCGAAACCAAAAGATGGTAATCGCCATGTAGGCGAAGGCGATCGCCATGAAGCCGCGGGCGATCCAATGCGCCCGTCTGCCAAACAGCGCATAGATTACATGTCCCCCGTCGAGTTGGCTGACTGGAAGCATGTTGAGACCGGTCACGAGCAGACCGACCCATCCCGCCATGAACCAGGGATTCGCCCGGTCGAGCGGAAAGCCCTTGGCCGCCTCCAATTTGTCCGGATGGAGGTGCTCGATGGTCAGGCGCATCGCGAGCGGAGCTTGCAGCTTGTTCGGTCCACCGGGAGCAAAGTCGAATCTCTGCACGCCGATCCACATGATGGGGATGGCGACCACCAAACCCGCCAGCGGCCCGGCCAGGCCGATATCAAAAATCTGGCGTCGATCGGCCTGGCGAGAGTCCATCGCAATCACCGCACCCATCGTGCCTATCGGCGAGATGGGAAGCGGAATGAAAAACGGCAGGCTGGCCCGCACTCGATAAACCAGCGTCATGACGAAATGGCCCATCTCGTGGGCAAACAAAATCGCCAGGACGCAGACCATGTAGAGCAGCCCCTCGGAGAAATGTCGATAGACCGATCGCCGCAGGGGCATCAGCGTCGGCCCGAGGGGATTCACGATGACTTCGCCTCGATCTCCAATCCAATAGGGTAGGCCCCAGCCCAATTCCGACGCGGGCATATAGCGCGTCGCCCCGGCCAGAAACGTCGAGAGGCACGTCAGCAGGAAGAGCGCGATGGGCAAACCGATCCGCCGTCGCCGGCGGCGCTGCGGTGGGCTCGGCTCGGGATCAGCCAGTTCGGCCCGGACCACCGGTGCCGAGGGCTCGTAGGTCACGCCAGGCTCGGCTGCCGGAACGACCGGACCGGCCGGCGCATCGACCGGTTGTGGTTCGCTTGGATGCATTGGTTCAGGATAACACAAAGTAGGTCCGGCTTGCCGAGCCGGACCTGCCTCCGAGCAACACCAAGGTCCCGCCCGACGGGCGAGACCTACTCGCGCAGCTTCGCCCGAATCACTGCGAGGCGCTCTGCTAGCTCTGCCTCAAAGCCGCGGGGCACGGGGCGATAATACTCGCGCTCAACGCCGAGATAGTCCTGCGCAGCGATGCCACCCTCCGCATTGTGCGAATACTCGTACCCCTCGCCGTGCCCGAGCCGCTGGGCGCCCGCGTAGTGCCGATCGCGCAGGTGGACCGGCACCGGCAGGACGCGTCCTTCGCGGATGTCCTTGCGGGCCTCGCCGATCGCCACGGTGGCCGCGTTCGATTTGGGAGCGCAGGCGAGGTACGCGACGCACTGGGCCAACGGCAATTGACACTCGGGCAGGCCGATGAACTCGCAAGCCTGCATTGTCGCCACAGCCAGGGGCAGCGCCTGCGGATCGGCGTTGCCCACGTCCTCGCTGGCCAGAATCACGAGACGGCGGCAGAGGAACCGGATGTCCTCTCCCGCTTCGAGCATCCGGGCCAGCCAATACATCCCGGCATCGGGATCGCTCCCGCGAAGGCTCTTGATCAGGGCGCTGATCGCGTCGTAGTGCTCGTCGCCGGTCGGGTCATAGGCGCCCGCCTTCCGCTGGACCGACTCGGCCGCCAGCCCGCGGGTGAAGTAAATCGTAGTCGTCGCACTCCGCGTGACGGATTCCTCATGCGGAGCGTGAGGACTACTTTGAGCCGACAACACGCCGACCTCCAGCGCCGCCAGCGCCCGCCGAGCGTCGCCATCGGAGACCTCCGCCAGAAAATCGAGCGCCTCCTCGTGCATCCGCACATCGTGCATGCCCAGGCCGCGCACCTTGTCGGCCAAGGCCCGCCGCAGCAGGGTCTTGATCTCCTCGGGCGAGAGCGGCTGGAACTCAAAAATCTGGCTGCGGCTGACCAAGGCGCTAATCACCGCAAAGAACGGGTTGCTCGTCGTCGCGCCGACTAAGGTCACGATCCCTTCCTCGACGTCGGGCAAGAGCGCGTCCTGCTGGGCCTTGTTGAAGCGGTGGATCTCGTCGATGAACAGCAGCGTCCGCGAGCCGCCGCTGGCCAGCTCGTCGCGGGCTGCGTCGAGCACTTCGCGGAGATCCTTCACGCCGCTGGTCACCGCCGAAAGCTGCCGGAACTTCCGCCGGCTGGCGGTGGCCAGCAGGCGGGCCAGCGTCGTTTTGCCCGTCCCCGGCGGCCCATAGAAGATCACCGAGCCCAGCCGATCGGCGTTCAGCAGCCTCGTGAGCAGTTTCCCCTCGCCCAGAAAATGCTGCTGGCCGACGAACTCATCGAGCGTCGTCGGCCGCATCCGCGCCGCCAAGGGTTGGGCCTTGCGAAAGTTCTCGGCTTCGGATTGGGCGAACAGATTGGCCATGCATTGAGTACAATCTCCGCACGCCAAGCGGTCAAGCGACGCTTCGTAGGACCAGCGTCCCGCTTGTCCAGCGTTGGGGACAACCGAGACGGTTGTCCTACGGCTTCGTGACCGTCCCGTCCTTCAGCCGCAGGTTGCCCCAGGAATAATCGAACGGTGGGTCGTCCTTGATCGGGAATTTGGCCGCCGCCCGTTCATCGAGATCGATCCCCAGTCCGGGGCCATCGCCGACCCAGTAATAACCTTCCTTGAGCACGGGGCACCCGGGGAACACCTCTTGCTCGGCCGCGGAGAACTCGCGGGCTTCCTGAATGCCGAAGTTCGGCACGGCCAGGTCCAGGTGAATGTTGGCGGCGTGACCAACGGGCGAGACATCGCCCGGTCCATGCCACGCGGTGCGGACGGCGAACAGCTCGCACATCGCCGCCATCTTGCGGGCCATCGTCAACCCGCCGATTTGCGAAATGTGGACCCGAATGAAGTCGATCAGACGCCGCGACACGAGGTCGAGCCATTCGTGCCGGCTGTTGAACAGTTCTCCCATGGCGATCGGCGTCGTCGTCGCCTTGCGAAGGTGTTCGAAGTAGCCGATGTCCTCGGGGCTGAACGGGTCCTCGACGAAGTACGGACGGTAGGGCTCCAAGTCCTTGACCAATTGCATCGCCAGGATCGGCGGCACGCGCTCATGCACGTCGTGCAACAGCTCGACCTCGTCTCCCAGCTTCGTTCGCAAATGCTCGAACAGCCTGGGCACCAATCGGCAGTACGTCTTGGGTTCCCAGGTTTCGACGCGGCTGTTGTCGCGAGCCGCCGCGTCGTCGAGCCGGCCGCCGGCGCCGTACGTCGCCAGCCCTGGTACGCCGATCTGGACGCGAATATGCCGGTATCCCTGGCTCTGAAAATTGCGGACGCTCGCCTCGACCGCCTCCAGCGAATCGCCGCGAGCGTGGCGATAGGTATCGACCGCTTTGCGGCACTTCCCGCCGAAGAGTTGATACAGCGGCAGACCGGCCCGCTTGCCCAGGATGTCCCAGAGGGCCATATCGACTCCGCTCAGCGCGTTGTTCAGCACGGGTCCGTTCCGCCAGTAGCTGCTCAGCCACGCCGATTGCCAGATGTCCTCGATCTGAGTGGGGTCCTTGCCAATCAGGAACGGCTTCAGGTACTCATCGACCGCCGTGGCCACGACCCGGGGCCGCTGGGTAAACGTCGCACAGCCCAGGCCAAACAGCCCCGGCTGGCTGGTCAGCACCTTGACCACAACCAGCCGAATCCCGGCGGGCGCGGTCAGGATCGTGCAGACATCAGTGATTTTGTGCTTGCCGCCGCTTGGCGGTGGGGGCGGAGCGCCGGCAGGGTTCTGCCAAGCGAGGGCCGAGCGACCGGCAGAAAAGAGCGGCAGGGAGATCCCGCCGGCGAGCGACAAGTGCGCGAGCCAGTGACGACGGTTCATGGCGGCGTTCCACGAAAGAAAGGGAGAGGAATCGAAACGGCGCGTGCAATGTACGCCGCGGGCCGCGCCACGTCGAGAAAAAGACGTCGGCTCTTGAGTGGAGCTGCTGGTTATATTCAACTCATATCTCCCTGACGACCTTTCCCGGAGACCCACCATGAATCGTCTGTTCTTGATGGCGCTGGCTGCTGGCTTGCTGGCCGGCGGCATCGCTGCCGCACAAACCCGCGAGGAAAAAGTCCGCACCGACAAGGCCAAGGTCGAGGCCACGGGCTTCTGGATCTATAACGACCTGCCCAAGGCTTTTGCCGAAGCGAAGCGGTCGGGCAAGCCGATCGTGATGGTCCTCCGCTGCATCCCGTGCGAGCAGTGCGTCAAGCTAGACGACGACCTGGTCGATCAGGACCAGCGGCTCCAGTCGCTTTTGGAGAAGTTCGTGCGAGTGCGCGTGGTATCGACCAACGGCCTGGACCTGTCGCTCTTTCAGTTCGACACCGACCAGTCGTTCGCGGTCTTTCTGCTAAACGCCGACGGCACGATCTACGGCCGGTACGGCACGCGGTCGGATCAAATGCATTGGGCCGACGACGTATCGCTCGAAGGATTGGCCAAGGCCCTGGAAGGGGCGCTCGCCCTGCACAAGGACTATCCCAGCAACAAGGCGGCCCTGGCGGCCAAGAAGGGGCCCGCGCCGGACTTTGCAGCGCCAGAGCAGTATCCACAGCTCAAGGAAAAATTCGGCTCGCAACTTAACTACGAAGGAAACGTCGCCCAAAGCTGCATCCACTGCCATCAGATCGGCGACGCCCAGCGCGAGCTGCATCGCGCCAAGAGTGGGGCTCTGCCCGAGCAGGTGCTCTTTCCCTATCCGCATCCCAAGGCGCTGGGCCTGATTCTCGATCCCAAGGAGCGGGCAACGGTCCTGCGCGTGGACGAGGGGTCGCTGGCCGCGAAGGCGGGATTCAAAGCGGGGGACGTGATCGAAAAACTCTCCGGTCAGCCGCTCTTGTCGCTGGCCGACGTGCAGTGGGTGCTGCATCATGTGCCAGCCGACGGCGGCTCGGTCAATGCGACGGTGCTCCGGAGCGGCAAGGCGAACGACATCACGCTCGAATTGCCCAAAGGATGGCGGCAGCGAGACGACATTGCCTGGCGAGCATCGAGCTGGGAGCTGCGGCGGATCGGCCTGGGAGGAATGCGCCTGGAGAATGTCTCGCCGGAGTTGCGGGCCGAGCGCAAGTTGCCGGCCGATGGCATGGCCCTCCGCGTTGAGCACGTCGGCGCATTCGCCCCGCACAACCGGGCCCAGCAGGCTGGCTTTGTCATGAACGACGTGCTGATCTCGTTCGACGGGCGGACCGACCTGGCCCGGGAGACCGACCTCCTGCATTACGCCGTCAATGTACTCAAGCCGGGCAGCACGGTTCCGGTACAGATTCTGCGCGAGGGGAAGAAGCTCACGCTGAAGCTGCCCGTGGCGGAATGAGCGGTCTGTGGCCAAAGCTGGGAGGGCAACGCTGGGAGGGCGACGCGCCTGCGGAGCCGCGTGGCTCGGCGGGAGCCTCGCCTTCCCGATTCGGAGATCGTAACAAGCTCGAACCAGTCGCGGTTGCGATGCGTAGACCTGTGGCGAGGATCCTCGGATGTCTGCCACGCGAATGACCACGCTTGTGGTGCTGGTTGGATTTGTCGCCTCCGCAAATGGAGCGGATGGACCAGCCGGCGGCACAGCGTCCGAGAACTGGCCGGCGTGGCGCGGACCACTGGCGACCGGCGTCGCTCCAGAGGCCAATCCACCGCTGGCGTGGGACGAAGCCGACGGGACCAACATCCGCTGGAAAACGGCCATTCCAGGCCGCGGCCATTCGACGCCCATTGTCTGGGGCGAGCGGATTTTTCTGACCACGGCCATTCCGGTCGGCCCCGCGCTGCCCGCCCGGCCTAGCTCGGCCCCCGGCAATCACGATAATCTGCCCGTGACCCACCGGCAGAAGTTTGTCGCCCTGGCGCTCGACCGGGCGACGGGCAAAATCGTGTGGCAGGTGACGCTCCGCGAGGATCTGCCGCGCGAGCAGGGACATCAAACCGCGAGCCTGGCGTCCGGGTCGCCAGTGACCGACGGCGAGCGGCTCTACGTCAACTTTGGCTCGTTCGGGCTGTATTCCCTCGACCTGGAGGGCAAGATCCTGTGGCAGGCCGATTTCGGACCGCTGCAATCGCTACACGGCCACGGCGAGGGGAGCTCGCCGGTCCTCTACGGCGACACGCTCGTCGTGAACTGGGACCACGAAGGGAAGTCGTTTGTCGTGGCCCTCGACAAACGCACCGGCCGCAAGCGGTGGAAGATCGAGCGCAAGGAGGTGACGTCCTGGGCTACGCCGGTCGTCGTCGAGCACGCCGGCAAGGCTCAGCTCATCATCAGCGGCACCAGCAAAATTCGCGGCTACGACTTGGCGACCGGCAAGGTGCTGTGGGAATGCGGCGGGTTGTCGGCCAACGTCGTCGCGTCCCCCGTCTCCGACGGCCGGATGGTTTTTGCCGGCAGCAGCTACGACAAACGGGCGCTCTTGGCAATCGATCTCGCGGGGGCCACCGGCGACATCACCGGAACCGACCGCGTGGTGTGGAGCCGCTTTCGGGGAACGCCCTACGTCCCGTCGCCGCTGCTCTACGACGGGAAGCTCTATTACCTGACGCACTACCAGGGAATCTTGTCGCGGGTCGATGGCGTCACCGGCAAAGACCAGCCGGGAGCGATCCGCCTGGCGGGGATCGGCAATATCTATGCCTCGCCGGTCGGTGCAGCGGGGCGGGTTTATGTCACCGATCTGGACGGCGTGACTGCGGTCGTCAGCCACGGCGACGTGCCGCGGCTCTTGTCGATCAATCGGCTGAAAGAACCGGTCGCAGCATCGGCAGCAATTGCCGGCCGCGATCTGTTCCTGCGGGGCGATAAGTCGCTTTACCGATTGACGGAAAGGGACAACTAACTGCGGCACTGTGCCATGACAGAAAAAACCAACTTAGTGCTTAGATCTTAGTGCTTAGGAAACCCCTCTAAACCCTAAACGCTAAGCTCTAAGCTCCT
>Ga0180085_1000424_pt1 | contig 14837 bp, 9 predicted proteins | sample EasRiv730_16_10D_FD_123013 | JGI IMG/M metagenome (GOLD analysis project Ga0180085, IMG submission 123013) | Soil microbial communities from meander-bound floodplain in the East River, Colorado, USA - East River metaG ERMLT730_16_10D | ecosystem: Environmental > Terrestrial > Soil > Floodplain ... | reverse complement strand
GGATCGACACGAAGGGGGATCTGGGGGGCGATCTGACGCTGCTGAAGCTGCTCATTCCGGGCCAGTCGTGGGATGTGGCCGCCGACAACCTCGGCTTCGCGGACGCCCTGTGCGCCGACGCGGAAGGCAACGTCTATTTCTCGGACATGCGAGCGCCGGCCGTTTATCGCATCGGCGCCGGCGACGGGAAGCGCAGTGAAATCGTCAAGGAAGCGGTCAGTGGTTTGAAATTCGGCCCCGATGGTTTGCTTTACGGCTGCCAGGGCGCCAAGAACCGCGTGATCTCGATCGACGTCAAGACCGCCGCGGTCACAGTCGTCGCCAGCGGAGTCACGCCCAACGATCTGGCGGTGACCGCCGACGGCCTCATCTTCATCACCGAAACGAAGGCCCAAAAGGTTACTCGCATCAACAGCAAAACGGGCGAGGTCACCGCGGTCGATACGGGCATCACCAGGCCCAACGGCATCGCTCTGGCTCAGGATGGCGGCACGTTGGCAGTCTCCGATAGCAGCGGCAATTCTGCGTGGATGTTCCGTGTCAATTCGGATGGCACGCTCGATGGCAAGCTGCCTACGATGCCCTTGCGACTACCTATCAACTTCGACGGCGAGTTCAAGTTCAACGAACCGCCGCCCTACGTCACCGCATCCTTGGGCGACGGCATGGCGGTCGATAAGAAAGGCCGCTTCTACGTTACCAGCGCGCTGGGTGTTCAGATCTTCGATCCCACCGGCCGTCCGTGCGGCATATTGCCCCAGCCGAACCCCGACCAGCCGCTAACGACCTGCACCCTCGGCGGCCCAGATCACAGCACGCTTTACATTGCCAACGGAACGACGATCTACAGCCGCCAATTGACGGTTGAATATCCGTGAAAGTTGGTGCTATTTCGCGCGTCGGTCGATGTGACCGAAGCTCTGAAGCTGACCGCACGAGGAGGATTCGACCGTGAGGATCCTCGTTCATACGACTCTGCAGCTGTCCGATTCGTTGACGCTGCACTGGTGCGTTGTCGACCGATTATTTGCCGAGGTCTTTGAATCTTTCGTACGACTGAATTAAGGGATGAGCCTCCTTTCGTCCGTCGATCATGCAAGCGGTCCATTCCGAGAGACGCCGCCCGAGTCTGCGGCAGGCCTCCTGCTCGCGATCGTCGCGCGGAGCGCCCGCGCTGATGGCACCATAGTGTGCTGAAAACTTCACGCCCGTATAGTCGGTCAGACCGAAGACCAGGAAGCCATAGTTAATGAGGATCGACAACAGCGTTACGCAGGTCAACTCCTGGACGCCGCCCCACGCTCCGGCAGAAGTGAATACGCAGCCGATCCTCCCATCGCGCTGCCCCCAGTTCTCGAGGGGCTGCTCGTCCCACCATTGCTTCATCTGCCAGCACACGCTGCCGTAGTTCGTTGGGGAGCCAAGCGCGATCCCATCACACCACTCGAGATCCGTGTGATCCGCGGAGGTTATGTCTTTCAGTCGAACGTCCGCCCCGTCCAGTTGCCCGGCGCCTTCGGCAACGAGCTGTGCCATTGCGCGCGTGTTGCCGGAATTGGAATGATATAGCACCAGAATTTTGGGCACTTTGCAGCCTTTCAATTGAAGCATCCCGGCCAGGGAGTTGGAATCGACCATCTAGCGGCATTCGGAGTGATTCGAAACCGGCTGTCGCCCCAAAAGGTTTGCTTTCCGTCTGCGGCGGCGGTACATTCTGCATTCATGCCTACACGCACGTTCGTTGCGGTGGCGCACGAAGCTCATATTCCCGATTCACCGATCGAGACGCCATCCCAGTGAGATTCTCGCCGCCAGACAGCACCTCGCGCGGCGTGCGGGGTTTCATGCCAAATGGAAGTTACTCGCCGCACCCGCAACACTATCAACAAGTAGGAAAACGGGCCATGATCATGAGAACTGCGATCACGCTGGTGGCGCTCGCCGCCTCTTCACTCCCTGCACTGGCGCAGGAAATTAGCGGCACGTGGCGCGCTGAATTCGACACGCAGCGAGGCCGGCAAACATACACCTTTGTTTTCAAGCGCGAGGACCAGACGCTCACCGCCAAAGCGAACGTCGAGCGCGACGGCCAGAAGCGCGAAGTGGACCTGAAAGAAGCGAAAATCGACGGCGACACGGTGACGTTTGTCGAGACGATCATGGTCCAGGATCGCGAACTTCGGATCACGTACACCGGCAAGATTTCAGAGGGTGGAATCAAGTTCACACGCAAGGTGGGCGATTTTGGCTCGGCCGAAGCGGTAGCGAAGCGTGCGGATGCGGGTGCCGATGCACCGGCCGCAGGAGTTCCCGACAGGCCGGCCCCGGGTGCCGGACGAGGCGGAGCAGGCCCCCGCCGTGGACGCGGCGGCCGGGGTGGATTTGGCGGTCCGATCGAGCTCTCCCCCGATGACAAACCGGCCTTCCCGGCACCGCCCGATGGTTTCGACAAGCCCCGCGAAGACATTGCCAAGGGAAAACTCGAGCGGGTCGATTACGACTCCAAGAGCGTCGGCGTCAAGCGCTGGATGCAAGTCTATACGCCCCCCGGCTACTCGGCGGACAAAAAGTATCCGCAGGTCTATGTGCTGCACGGCATCGGCGGCAATGAACGGGAAGAGTGGACGCGCGGGGGCGCGGCGAACGTCATTCTCGACAATCTGATTGCCGACAAAAAGATCGAGCCGATGGTTGTGGTGTTCCCCAATGGAAATGCCACCGCCGAACCGGATGCGGGGGGGCGCGGCGGTTTCGGCGGCGGCGGTTTCGGCGGGTGGGGAGAACCGTTCGAAAATGATCTGCTCAAAGACATTATTCCCTATATCGAGTCCCATTACTCCGTCGAGGCCGACCGCACGCACCGCGCGGTGACGGGACTGTCGATGGGGGGCGGACAAGCGCTCAATATTGGCCTCAAGAATCTGGATGTTTTCGCCTGGGTCGGCGGATTCTCGTCGGCGCCAAACACCAGTCCTCCGGAGCAGCTCGTGTCCGACCCGGAGAAGGCGAGCAAGGAGCTGAAGCTGCTCTATGTCTCCTGCGGGAACAAGGACGGCCTGATGCGGGTGAGCCAAGGCGTCCACAAGTATCTGAAGGAGAAGAATGTGCCGCACATCTGGCACGTCGACGATCACGCCCACGACTTCGAGCACTGGAAGAAGGGGCTCTACAACTTCACCCAGCAGATCTTTAAAGTGGCGGCCGAGTAACCGGTTGGAAAGACAGTCGCTGATAACGGGGGACGGGCTTCGAGTACCGCCTCGGCTCGTTCGCGAGGCACGTCCCCGTTTTCATTTCCCTTCGGTTTTCGGCTCGCGCGTCCAGCGGCGAGCCTTGGTGAGCAGCGCTTATGGCGATTCAACGGATGCTGGTCGCGCTGGCAGTTTGCCTGTCGCTCGTCGGGTCGGCCTCGGCCGACCCAGATCCGAATTTCCACATCTACCTCTGCTTTGGGCAGTCCAACATGGACAGCGGAGGACGCATGAACGAGGCGGATCGGACCGTCGACAAACGCTTTCGCGTGATGGCGGATTTCGATGCCCCCCGTCGAGGCTGGGAAAAGGGGAAATGGTATGACGCGGTGCCGCCGCTCTCTGCGCGGGGGCGAGGCATCTGTATGATCGATTACTTCGGCAGGACGCTGGTTGCCAAGTTGCCCGAGGATGTTCGCGTCGGCGTCATCAAGGTGGCCGTGCCCGGCTGCAAGATCGAGCTGTTTGAGAAGGATTCGTTCCAGACGTATTTGGCGGGTGAACGGGACTGGATGAAGAACATCGTCCAAGGCTACGGCGGAAATCCGTATCAGACCCTCGTGGACATGGCCAAGGCGGGACAAAACGAAGGGGTCATCAAGGGCATCCTGCTTCATCAAGGGGAGTCGAATCCAGGCGACAAGGATTGGCCAAACAAGGTGAAAGGGATTTATGACAACCTGATGAAGGACCTCCACCTGAACCCGCAGGAGGTTCCGATGTTGGCGGGCGAACTGGTGCATGCCGACCAGGAAGGCCGCTGTGCCGGCTTTAACAAGATCATGGCCGATTTGCCCCAGGTGCTGCCGAATTCGCATGTCATTTCCTCGGCCGGGTGCACAACCCAAGATCGGCTGCACTTTGACTCCGCCGGCTCGCGGGAATTCGGCAAGCGGTATGGGGAAAAGATGTTGGAACTTCTGGGCTCCCAGATCGCCGATTCGCCCTAGCAATGCCGACCGAACTGCAGGTGAAGCGCATGATCAGCCCCTGTTTTCTCGTGCGGATCGCGGCAGGCTTGTCGCTACCGGCTGTCTTGCTCTGGTTGCCGCAGCCCAGCGGTGCGGCGGAACCGCCGGCAAAAGGTGCGGGACCGTTTGAAGGCGCGATGGCATTTCTTGAAAAGCATTGCGTAACGTGCCATGACGCAGACGATCCGAGTGGGAATCTCGATCTGGGCGCCCTCCCGTTCAATTCGGGCGACCGGGACAACTTTGCCCGGTGGGTCCGAATTCACGACCGAGTGCAGGCGGGTGAAATGCCGCCTCCGCAAGAATCGCAACCGGACGCCCGATCGGCGGCGGCATTTGTCGAGGGGTTGTCCAAAACGCTCATTCAGTCCGAGCAGGCAGCCTACGCGCGCCACGGGCGGTCAACGTTGCGGCGTCTGAATCGATATGAATACGAGAACGCCGTTCGCGACTTACTGAATGTTCCCTGGGCAGAAATCAAGGAGAAGCTTCCTGACGACCGCGAAGCGCACCGGTTCAACAAGATCGGCCGCGCGCTCGATGTGTCGTACGTCCAGATGGCCCGCTACATGTCGAGCGCGGAATACGCGATGCAAGAGGCGATCTGGGCCGCCTGGCAGCGACCGGAATCGACGACCAGGCGATACTACGCGCGCGACGAAGGTTCGCTCGTCGGCAACTTTCGTCCCCGCGAAAACGGCACGCTGCCCGACCGGCACTCGTTTCCAGTGCTGGATTCGGCCGCCCAACCGGAGGTGCGCGCCGGTCGCGAGCCCGTCTCAAGTCCCGAAACCCGCGAGCGCGAAGCAGTCGGCAGGGTCTCGAGCATCTTCAGCGACGCCGGCGGGTATAGCTGGGGGCAGTTTCGAGCGCCGGTCGCGGGGGAATATCGTCTCCGGTTCAAGGGATACACGATCTGGGTCAGCGGAGGCGGCATCAGCCGGTGGTATTACGAAGGATTCGGCGACGAAAAAGCGCCAGTTTATTACCTGCCGCTCTGGCACCGGCCGAATTTGGATGAAGTCTGGCCGGGCCGCAACCACGAGCCGATGAGCGTTTTCGCGCAAAGCGTCGGGCAGCGCCGCATGATTGGCGAGTTCGACTTTGCACCCGAGCCAACAGAATCCGAGATGACAGTCCTGTTGCGGGCCGGCGAGGTCGTTTCCACGGATGGTTCCCGCCTGTTTCGCGCGCGGGTGAATGGCACTGGCGAACAGTACGTCAACCCGCTGGCGACGGAGCACGGCATGCCCGGCTATGCCATCCAGTGGATGGAGGTCGAGGGTCCGCTCTCCAGGGAGCAAGCTGAAGAACTATACGACGCGGGATATAAACTGCTCTTTGGCGATTTGCCGCTCAAGATCGCCACCGATGGCGCGCCGGGCATTTCGCTTCCCACGATGCCGGCCGAGCGAGGCGGTCGCGGCGGCCTGGGTGGCAGAGGTGGCTTGGGTGGCCGAGGTAGAGCGGGCGGCCAAGCTCCAGGCGAACGAGGCCGTGGCGGGCCCGCGGGAGGGTTCGGCCGCGGCGGCGTCGCAGCACCGCGTCCCACCATCGTGGAAGTCGTCAGCGAAAATCCCGACCAGGATGCCGAGCGCTTGCTGCGCGAGTTCCTAAAGCGTGCCTATCGTCGACCGGCCCTGGAGTCTGAGGTCGCGCTCTATCTGGACCTGTTCCAGCAGCAATACGCCCAAGGCTTGGGCTTCGCAAAGTCGCTGGTCGCGGCGTATACCGCCGTTTTGTCGTCGCCCGGTTTCCTATTCGTCGAAGAAACGCCCGGCAAACTGAGCCCGCGAGAGCTGGCCACACGACTGGCGCTGTTCCTCTGGAATTCTCCCCCCGACACACGGCTGCGGGAACTGGCCGAGCGGGGCACACTGAGCGACCCGGCTGTCCTCCGCGCCGAGACCGAACGGATGCTCGATGGTCCCAAGGCGCGGCGTTTCGTCGAGGCGTTTACCGACTATTGGCTCGACCTCCGCGAGATCGACGACAACTCCCCCTCCACGACGCTCTACAACGACTACGAGCTGGACGACCCGCTGAAGCTGGCGGCGGTTGAGGAAACGCGGCTCTTCGTCGCCGAACTCTTAAAAGAGGATCTGCCGGCGCGAAACATCGTCGATTCCGATTTCACGTTTCTCAACGAGCGATTGGCCCGGCACTACGGCATCGAGGGGATCGCCGGCACCAAGATGCGGAAGGTCGAGCTCGACGAAAAAAGCGTCCGCGGCGGACTCATGACTCAGGCCAGCGTGCTCAAGGTCACGGCGAACGGCACCACGACCTCGCCGGTGCTGCGCGGCGTGTGGATCACCGAACGGATTCTGGGCTTCGAGACTCCTCCTCCGCCGCCCGTTCCGGCGGTCGAACCCGATATTCGCGGCGCCGTTACCATTCGGCAGCAGATCGAATCTCACCGGGCCGATGCGAGCTGCGCTGCGTGCCATGCTCGCCTGGACCCGCCGGGAATGGCGCTTGAGAGCTTCGATGTGATGGGGGCCTGGCGAGATCGGTACCGGGCCGTCAATGAAGACGTCCCGGCAGAAAAAGGCGTCGGACTCGACGGGCAACGCTTTAAGTTTCACTATGCGCTCGCGGTCAATCCCAGCGGCCAACTGCTCGATCGGCGATCGTTCGCCGATGTCCGCGAGCTGAAGCGACTCTTGCTGGAGGACGAGGCGGCAATCGCCCGCAACCTCGTCAAGCAACTTACGATTTATGCCACCGGTGCGCCGATTGGCTTCTCCGACCGGCAGGAGGTCGAAGCCATCCTCTCGCGAACTCGCGCAGGGCACTACGGCGTTCGCTCCCTCGTGCACGAGATCGTGGGGAGTAAGCTCTTTCAGTACAAATGAAGCGCACGAGCGTCGTCCGCGCTGCTGCCTAAAAGAAAGTCCGGCTCATGCACGACAAACAAACACGTCCCGCCGCGGTCGGCCCCGGTTCGGTAAGGCGTCAGCCGATTTCCCGTCGGCGACTGCTCCAAGGAGCGGGCGTGGCGCTGTCGCTGCCGCTCCTGGAGGCCATGGTCCCGGCCTTTGCGCGGGCCGATTCCCCGGGCGGATCTCGGGAGGCGACGGCCACGCCGCGCCGCATGCTTGCGATTTGCAACAACCTGGGCGTCTTGCCCGAGCATTTTTTTCCCACCGACGCCGGCTTCGGCTACACGCCTTCGCGGTACTTGTCGCTGCTCGACGAGCATCGCCGGGACTTTACCGTTATCAGCGGCGTATCGCATCCGAACGTCGATGGCGGACACCCGTCGGACATCAGCTTTCTCACCGCCGCGCCGCATCCGGCGAGCAGCTCGTTCCGCAATTCCATTTCGCTCGATCAGCATATCGCGGAGCATCTTGGCTCCCACACGCGATTTCCTTCCCTGGCGCTCGCCGTGAACGGCAATCGCAGCCTGTCCTGGACCGGAACCGGTGTGGCGATTCCGCCCGAGCAGAGTGCGGCGCGGGTGTTTCAGCAGCTATTCTTGCAGGGGACAAAAACCGAGATCGAAGCCAAGACCCGCGAGATCGATACCGGCCGCAGCATTCTGGATACTGTGTCGCAGCAGGCAAAGGCCCTGCAGCGCAACGTCGGCGCTGGCGACCGGGACCGACTCGAACAGTACTTTGCGAGCGTCCGCGACCTCGAAAAGCGGCTGCAGGCCGCCCGGGCTTGGGAAATCCGACCCAAGCCGATGGTCGACGAACCCGCGCCGAACGATCCGACGAGTTCCGCTCAGTTCATCCAAAAGATAGAAGTGATGTACCACATCGCGCGGCTCGCGTTTCAGACCGATTCGACCCGGACCATCACGCTGATGCAAAATGGCGTTTCGACGCCGGCCATACAGATCGCCGGCGCCACGATTAGCGACGGCTATCACAATCTTTCGCACCACGGCAAGTCGGCCGACAAGCTGAGTCAACTCCAGGTGATTGACGAGTGGCAGATGCGGACGCTATCCGGTTTGCTTTCCGAACTTAAGTCGGTCGAAGAGCAGGGGGAGGAGCTGCTCGACCGCACGATGGTGCTCTATGGCTCCAACCTCGGGGATGCCAATGCACATTCGACTACCAATATGCCGATCCTGCTGGCCGGAGGAGGATTTCGCCACGGCCAACATCTAAAGTTCGACACAGCGAACAACTATCCGCTGCCGAATCTGTTTGTCTCGATGCTCCAGCGAATGGACATCGAAACAGACATCTTTGCCACCGCCACCGGAACCATGCGCGGCCTGGAGATGACGTCGTGATGCAAATACTGGCTGCCTGGAATCTGATTCGACGCCTGACAATGGCGGGCCTGGTGCTATGTCTGGCGACGGGCGCGACGGCGGGAGAGGTGGTAATTGATTTTGAGCAAGTTCCAATCCGGCTGGACCCCAAGAACGACGAACTGGTGAATCGCCTCGAACGATATGTGGAACAAGAGGTTGAGTTTAGGCTCGCGAGGCAGCCCGAGCGGAGCAAGGCGCGCGGACGGATTATGTTCTTTCCGCACATTGCGTCGGGTCGCAAAGGCATTCTTAACGCGATGGCCAGCGAGCAACAGATACCCGTTCAGGTCCGGTTTCCCAAGGGCGCATCGGCCGTGACGATCGTCTTTTGGGCATCGACCGGAGCATCGGCCAAGCTGGAGGCATTCAATCGAAGTGGAGAGGTTGTCGCGCACGACGAATTGAAGATAGTCCCCGGTCGGAAGAGGCCGGAGGACTCCGTTCCGACGTTCGAACTGAAGGTAAAGGCCGGTGAGATATCTTACGTCGAATTCAGCGGACCACGAACCGGCGAATACTTGGTGGCCGACGAGGTCCGGTTCACTCCCCTCGACGCGGCACCGTGACCGCGCTGGGGGACGCGGCTATTTCTTTGTTCCTTCATTCCATCGAGAGCAAGGGCTAGGACATGAGAGCGAATCGCTCCCTTCGGGCCATGGTGATCGGACCCGCGGTGATCGCAGCCGCGCTGGCGGGCAGCGCCTTTGCTCAAGAAGCGGCAACGGCTGTCCCCGCGGAGGCTGTCGCCAGCGAACCGGCTGCCGCTACCACGCTGCAGTCCGCCTATAAGGACTATTTCCTGATCGGCGTAGCGATCAACCGCAGCATTGCGACGGGGGCTGCTGGTCGCCGAGGGCAGGAGTCGGTGGAGAAGGACATTGCGCTCGTCAAAGAGCAGTTCAACCAGATTGCGCCGGAAAACGACCTGAAGTGGCAGCTCATCCATCCGCGCGAGGGAACGGACGGCTATGACTTCGGGCCGTCCGATGCCTTCGTCGAATTCGGCCAGAAGAACAAAATGGTCATCATTGGCCACACGCTCGTCTGGCACAGTCAGACGCCCAACTGGGTGTTTGCCGGCACCAGTCCCCCGCCAGGGACTGGCGATGCCGCGAAAGCCGAGACCCCACCCGCCGCCGTGCCGGGCCGCCGCGGAGGTCGCGGTTTTGGCGGAGGATTCGGCCGCGGCTTCACGGGTCCGCGGGCCTCGCGCGACGAGTTGCTCAAGCGGATGCGGGAGCACATCCATACGGTCGTCGGCCGTTACAAGGGAAAGATTAAGGCCTGGGATGTCGTCAACGAGGCCATCGCCGACGACGGCGAGGAGGTGTTGCGGAACTCATTGTGGCTCCAAATCATCGGACCCGACTACATCGCCAAGGCCTTCGAGTATGCCCATGAAGCCGACCCGGACGCGATCCTGCGCTACAACGACTATGGCCTGGAAGACCCAGCCAAGAGGCACAAACTCCTCAAGCTGGTCAAATCGCTGCAGGATCAAAAAGTGCCGATTCACGCCATCGGCTCGCAGGCCCATGTCAACGTTTCGACGACGTTCGAGACCATGGACCAATCCTTGACCGAGATCGCCTCGTTGGGGTTGCCGATTCACATCACCGAGCTCGACGTGAACACCGCGGCCCGCGGGCAGCGAGGCACCGGAGCCGACATCGGGGCGAATTCGGATGCTACTCGGGGCGGCAAAGTGAGTGACGCCGACAAACGACTGGCCGACGGCTACGAGGGGATCTTCCGGGCACTGCTCAAGCACCGTGAGAGCGTGAAAATGGTGACCTTCTGGGGCGTGAATGATGCGGTCTCCTGGCGGCGATTTGGCACTCCCCTCTTGTTCGACGGCGATAACAAGCCCAAGCCGTCTTTCGACGCGGTCATCCGGGTCGCCAATGAATTGCAGCTCCGCCCCGAACCATGAGGGTTTCGGGTGGCATGGCCTTGCATCGAGAATTCTTTCGAGCGACCGCGCTGTCGACCTCCCTGTCGGTTCAAGTTGCGACGTGACGATCCCCATGGCGCACTCGAAACAATCGACTTAACAACTGAGTTGCTGCCGCCGGCTCAGTAAATTGCTTCGGTCCGACACACCGACGCAGGGCACCCGTCGCGACGACCCATTCATCTGCTCGCTCCAGACCGCCACATTAGGCGAGCCGCTCAACCGCCACGTCCACCGCCGCCGGTTCCACCGCGTGCCGGGTCCTTGGTTGGGACCGGATCCGAAACGTGACGATCCACCACGGTCAGCACACGTTTATCAGCCATGCGCTGGCCGACGGACGGACGTTGGCCGAAGTCCGAGACGCGGCTGGTCACGCGAACGTTAGCATCACCACCGTAAACCTGCACATCGCCGTGGACGATGACGGAATCGGGGCCTGTTCGGGTTCGCCGCCGCGGACCGCGTGTGAACGCCTACGCCGGCGCGTGGCGGGCTTTGGGCCGAGATGGCCGGTTGGCGGGGCTGGCGGCCCAAGGCTAGCGTGGCGGCCCTGAAAAGCGCAGGGCAGATGTTTCGCCTTCTGGTCGATCGCAATGACTGGTGACCGTTCAAAGAAGAACCGCGTTCGGATCGACGGGATCGTGGCCCTGATCATGGCGCTGGAGCGGGCCTCCCGTCACGAAGAGCTGCGGCATCTACGAATTACGGGGACCACTCTTCATCACCGCGGACGATGACAATTGAGCTTGAAGTCTGATCAAGACCGACTACCCACGGAGTTGGGTAAAGCCTGTGATATGAGATGGATAAGCCCCTTCCCGTGGAGCGACTGTCGCGGAATCACGAAAACCCGCATTACAGACTCGCCGCGCGACCCCGCACAGCGCAATTGGTTCGACCAGACTATTGCCCCCCCTTCAGGAAACCCCCTTCGAACCGCCCAAGCGGCTTCCCCCGCAAAGTCGATTGGTCGGAAACCGGCACGAATGCGGCAAAATTTGCCCCTCCGCTGCAGCATCCGACTCATTACTGCGTACTTTTGCTATGGCCAATTTATACGTGATTAGTGGGTGTTGAACCAATTTTGTTGCCGTCCGGTCGTTGCTTGAGGCAATGACCGCCGCCATACTCACTACCGCGCTGGTGTTGGTCGCTGGGCGTCCAACACCACACTTATCACCCTGACTCCAGCTACGTCGATTGGCGTTCAAGTGCCAGGCGCAACTTGTCCCGAGAAGGTGCTTTTTGCTTCCTCGGCACGCTCCAGCCGTGAAACCTGGATACGTTGCGGCGTGCGCTTACCTGACCGCTAACCGGGAGGCAGCCTATCGATCAGGTTAGTCGAGGAGAAGCATTGATACGAAATGAATGTGCCACGTGTTGAAGGAGCGAGTGATGCTTGCCGTAAGGAAACACGAGGTAGCCAAACCCGTCCGCGAGCATTTTCTCGCCGGTCTCGACTATCAGGACAAGCTCGCCCGCTTTCTGGAAAACCACGACGAGCCGCGAGCCGCCGCGACGTTCCCGCCCGGCGTGCACGAAGCCGCCGCCGTCCTCACGTTTCTCTCGCCCGGCCTGCGTTTCCTTCATCAAGGACAAGTTGAGGGCCGCACCAAGCGCATCTCGCCGCACCTCGGCCGCGGACCCAACGAGCCCACCAACGCGGCAATCCAGCAGTTCTACCAGCGGCTGCTGACGATCTTGAAGCAGCCCGTGCTCCGTGATGGCGCCTGGCAACTGCTCCAGTGCACTCCCGGCTGGGACGGCAACGGGACGCACGACAACCTGATTACGTTCGCCTGGCAGCGCGGCACAGGCGAGCGGCTAATCGTCGCCGTCAACTATTCACCCAACCAAAGCCAGGGCCACGTCCGCTTGCCCTTCGCCGACCTGGCCGGCAAGCCGTGGCGGCTGCACGACCAGATGAGCGGCGCCAACTACGATTGGAACGGCGACGATCTGGTCGGTCGCGGCCTCTACCTGGACCTGACGCCATGGCAAGCAGCTGCCTTCGCCCTCGCGCCCCGCCTTTCGTAATTTCGGCATCCTGCCATGAGTGAACTGCGGGCCGAACTGGGCTGGATAGCGGACCGTTGCCGCCGCCGGTTTCGTAGCGCGCAGGCGCTGTCGCTGGCCTTCAAGGCGCTCAACCTGGCGCTTCTGGCTCCGCTGTCGGCCGCCATTTTGCATTTTTGCTTGTCGCGGTGGGGACGGGCCTCCGTCGGCAACTTCGAGCTGGTTGCGTTTTTCGTTTCGCCCGTCGGCATTGCTGCGCTACTGGGCGTCGGCGCGGTGCTGCTGGCGACCCTCTACTTGGAGGTCTCCGGGTTGATCCGCCTGCTGGCCGATGGCCGGCTGCACTGGTGGCAGGCATTCAAAAGCTCGACCGGCCTGCTGCACCGGTTGATCGAGCTGGGCCTGCGGCAACTGGCTTTGTATCTGGCGCTGGCGCTCCCGTTCTTGGCGGGCATCGGTCTGGTCTATTGGCTGCTGTGGCGCGGCAAGGACTTGAACGGGCTCATCATCCTTAAGCCGCCGGTTTTCTGGGTCGGAGCGGCGCTGGCCGGGGCCATCGCGGCAACCTACCTCCTCCTCGCACTGCGCTGCTTCTTGCAGCGGATCTACGCGGTCCCGATTCTTACCTTTGAATCCAAGACGAGCCCGCGCGAGGCCCTGCAATCCAGCATCGAACGATCGCGCGGCCGATTGGTCCACACCGGGAGTGTCCTTGCGGCCTGGGCGGCAATCAGCAGCGTTGTGACGGTAGTACTATTGGGCCTGCTCGACTGGGCGTTGCTGCGGCTGATCGATCGGGGCGGCTCATCGCTGTCGATGGCGGCGGTCGTGACGGGAACGGCGCTGGCGATCCACACCGTCGCCGCCATGCTCCTGAGTGTGCTGGCCAACGTGACCTTCGCCGCCACGCTGCTGTCGCTGTACCGGCAGGTCGCGCCGGACCAGACGCTGGCTAGCGATCTCGAGCAGCCACAATCAGCGCCCCAGTCGCTCGGTTGGATGGTCGGCGGCATTCTGCTGGTGCTGGCCGGCGCCAGTGTGATCGCCGCCTATTTGTCGATTCGCAATCTGAAATTGAACGAGAGCCTGGAGATCACCGCCCATCGCGCGGGCGCGGCAAGTGCGCCCGAGAACACGGTCGCGGCATTGAAGCAAGCCATTGCCGATCGAGCCGACTGGGCGGAGATCGACGTGCAGCTTACCGCCGACAAAGCGCTGGTCATCATGCACGACACCGACCTGGCTCGCGTCGGCGGCGGCAACCGGCCCGTCGGTCAAGCGACGCTGAAGGAGATCCAAGCCCTCGACGTTGGCACGCCGTTCGGGAAGGCCTTCGCCGGTGAGCGGATTCCGACGCTGAGTGAATTTCTCGCCGCCGCCAAGGGCAAGATTCGCCTCAACGTCGAGCTCAAGCCGCACGGCAAATCCGACGCCGACGAGCTGACGCGGCGGACCATCGAAGAACTGCAGAGCGCCGACATGGTCCCAAACTGCCGGCTCTGCTCCCAGTCGTACGGGAGCCTGCAACTGGCCCGCCAAATCGAGCCGCAGCTGCCGGTCGGTTACATCGTTGCCACATCGATCGGCGACATTGCCAAATTGGACGTGGACTTCCTCATGGTCAAGGGCAGCCTCGTCACGCGCCAACTCGTCGATCGCACGCGGCTCCGCAACATCGCAGTGCATGCCTGGACGATCAATGATCCAATAGATGTTGGTCCACTGCTTGACGCCGGCGTCGCCAACCTGATCACCGACGATCCAGCGCGAATCCGCGCCGAATTGGAAGAAATCCGTGGCCTGGGCGTCGCCCCGCGACTGATCCTGCGCACTCGGCATTCGCTTTCAAACTAGTCGCGCTGAGAGTTGCCAATGTCAGCGCCGAACACCACGTACATGGATGAACTGCAGATCTCCGTTGAACGACACACAAGGATCTCCTGTCGTTGGATTGCAGCGCTAATGCATCGCAAAGCTTTCTCAAGTCTGCGGGGGCAGAGCGGTGGGGTTTATTTCGGTCGCAGGTAAATAACCCGCCGCTCGCACAATTGAGTGCGGTGTTTCCAGCATTTTTGCACCGTCAGCCGTGAGCTGTGCGACCGAAGCACTCCCAGATTGCTGCGCTGCGACGGTAGGTTCGAGTATCCTACCGCAATGAGCGAAGTCCTGCTCAACGGCGTCGATCAACCGCAGGTGATCCTGGCCAGCCACGTCTGACGGGTTATTGACTCCGAGTAACTGCTGAAGGAACGTGTTCGCACAGCGGACGTTGAGTGGGGCTGCGCGTTCGACGAGCGTCACCACTTCGAGACGGAGGGATGTCCGCCTCGCTCCGACGACCCCTACACCGTCGAGTCGGTTCG
>Ga0180085_1000423_pt1 | contig 14848 bp, 13 predicted proteins | sample EasRiv730_16_10D_FD_123013 | JGI IMG/M metagenome (GOLD analysis project Ga0180085, IMG submission 123013) | Soil microbial communities from meander-bound floodplain in the East River, Colorado, USA - East River metaG ERMLT730_16_10D | ecosystem: Environmental > Terrestrial > Soil > Floodplain ... | reverse complement strand
TGTCGTACTCCCGTGATGCCTTGCGGTATTGGCCGGTTTTAACCAACAAATCCGCCAATCTTAGCCGCTTCGCAATACCACGCGTGATCGACTTCAGTTGCTGGCCAAGGTCGGCAATTTCCTTCTTGAGATTGAGTTTGGGCCTTTCTGGAAGCCTGAGGGGTTTCTTGCTCCATTTTTCGGTAATCAGATCCTCGATGATCTTAACGTTCAACGTCTCGCGGATATCAAACCCACCTATTTTGAGATAACGAACGATGCCGCGCTCGTCGACATAGTAGCCGTTTGGAAGATGATCGAAGCCGTATGAATCCCAAAGGCAGTCAACCGAATCGACTGCGACAGGAAACGTCGCCCCTGCCTCCTCAACAAACGGACGGACGACCTCCATGCCTTGACCATCCATCGCCACCGCAATCAGCTCAAAGGGTTCTCCCTGATGCCTCAGGTAGAAACTCTGCCATGCGGCCAATTGCTCCCGGCACAGTTCCCACGACGCCCAAACAAAAAGGATTACCCGCTTGCCGCGATAGTCGCTGAGCCTCAACTCTCGGCCATCGAGAGTAAGGAAAACGACATCGGGAGCGGGATCACCGATCTTGACAGTGCGTTTCTCTGGCATGATGACCACTGCTCGGCTACTTAAGAAAACGATGCTGGACCACTGAAGACTACAGACTGGAACCTTCATACAACTTATAGTTTGAAGCCCCCAGTCTTGTCAAGGAAGCGTGGCATCGATTGGACGATGGGTGTTGAATCGGAGGGACTTGAGCCAACGGATCGCACTCCTAGGTTGAAGGAGTCTTTCGCTTTCTTCGTCGGCCGTTTGTCAGAACTCGGATCGATTCCGTCAGCCGCACCGGATCGAGCGGTCGTGTCAGGTGGTTGTGGAACAGTGCTAGCAGAGCCTTGTCAACAGGGTCGGTCGGCGCTTCATTCACAATGGCTACGGTGGGAACCGTGGTGCCCTTGCCTCTTCCTTTTCCTTCCAGGGCTTGCATCAGGCGCGAGCTGTTCGGTCCGGCCATCTCAAAATCCGCCACAAAGACGTCCGGTCGCTTCCTCATGATCAGGGCAACCGCTTCCGCTGTCGAATAGGCGGCCGTCACCCGGGCTCCATGGCGTTCGAACACCGCCTTCAGAAGGTCTCGTTCGGCTCCCTCATCACTCATAACGAGAACGCTCACTCCACGCAAACAAAATACTTGAACATCCTTGACATGTTCGACATTGCGCGCGCCGGGTGCCGAACGCAATGCCAAAGAATCAGGGACCTCCTCATTACTCAGGAGCGGCAGCTGAACAGAAAATGTCGCACCCTTTCCTTCGCCATCGCTTGCTGCGTGAACAGAACCGCCGTGCAGCTCCACAAGATGCCGCACCAGGGCCAGTCCTAATCCCAAGCCTCCATGGACGCGTGTACTGGAACTATCCGCCTGGCGGAAGCGGTCAAACACAAAGGGGAGGAATTCCGCCGAAATACCCTTGCCTGTATCGCTTACGGTGATCTGCGCAAACCGACCCACGCGTTCGAGTCGGATTTCCACTTGCCCTCTGGAGGGAGTGAACTTGACGGCATTGGAGAGCAGGTTCCAAACAACCTGCTGAAGCCGGTCGGGGTCGCCGGACACCAGTCCGGTGGCGGGATCCAAGAGGCGCAAGAGCCGGATGGACTTGGCTGCGGCGGCGGGCCGAACAGCTTCCAAGGCAGCCTCAGTCACCAGCGCCAGCTCTACTGGACGCACGCCTAGCGGAAGTTTTCCCAGAATGATGCGCGAAACGTCGAGCAGATCCTCGATGAGCTGTGCCTGAAGACGAGCATTGCTTTCAATGGTCTCGACGGCTCGGGCAGCCGTATCAGTATCGAGTTCACCACTGCGCAACAGCCTCGCCCATCCCAGCATGGCTGTTAGAGGGGTTCTCAGCTCGTGCGACAGAGTCGCCAGAAATTCGTCTTTCATCCGATTGGCGGTCTCCGCTTCAGCTCGAGCCGCGCGCTCACGTGCCAGCGCCTGACTTAGTTCCCTTTCGGCGTTACGATGATCGGCAATATCGGTGAAGAAAGCCAGATTTGCGGCACCGTCCTCGAGCTGAATGCGGGCCACGTCAACCCGGAAGGGAAATGTTGTGCCATCCTGGCGAAGTCCTACAGTTTCGTAGCTGTTCGGAACTGCTTCACCGCGCTCACGCCGACGCACATGATCGGCGATTTCGTCCCTGCATTCGGGAGCAATCTGGTTCAGCAGCGACTGACCCAGCACCGCCGATGGATCAGCATAACCGAAGAGTTGAAGGTAGGCTCGATTTGCGTACAGCGTCCGGCCTCCCCGCGCCAGAGTAATTCCCACCGGCGCATTCTCAGACAAAGCTCGAAAAAGGGCGTCCGTGGCGCTGCACGCTTTCTCAGCTGGCAGGCGTGGCCGTCTTGGTGCGGAATGGAACGGTTTTGGGGAGCCCATGATTGGGAGCGCTTTCGAGAGCCCGCAAGCTGCGTCACGCGCTCGCTGCACCGGAATTCAGAGGCTTGCTCAGGTACGATTCCTGAAAAGGTACATTCTAACCCGGGTTCTTTGTAGTAGCCGAGTCGCGTGCCTTCACGAAGTCATCCACGTTCGACTTATCGACAAGTGTCGCGCCCGTATCGACAAACCGGGGCAAGATCGCAAAGGGATCCTGTGCGGCAGGTGAACCCTGGGTGCTAGTCTGCTGATGGTGTAGATCGTCGAGCATCTTCAATCCAAAGAAAGCCATCGTGAAAGGCTTCTGGGCAATGGTTGCGACAATCACCCCTTTGCGGATCCAGTCGAGTGTTTCCTCGTCGGTGTCCATTGCAACAACGACTTTGTCCTTTGCACCTTTGCGATGGAGCACCTCGGCAACTTCTTTGCCAGACTGCGCTTCGAGGCAAACAAAGGCATCCACTTTGGGTGTCCTTTTGTCGATGACCTCCATGGTCTTGTCGAAAGCAATGCGCGGGTCGCCGTGAACATCCACAACCTCGACAATTTTGACCTGGGAGTGGCTGGCAAAGACCGACTTATAGCCTTCGAGCCGTTCCTTGAGGTTGGCTTGGTTCGGCATTGTGAAGACCATCACGTCTCCCTTGCCAGTCAAGTGCTTCACGGCGATTTCGCCTCCCATGACTCCGGCCTGATAATTATTCGTGCCAATAAACAGCAATCGCCGGCTACCGGGCGAGTCAGAATCGAAAGTGATCACTGGAATACCCGCGGCAATCGCGGCATCGATTTCGGGTTTCATGAGCACAGGATCTGCAGGCGAAACCAGAATGCCGGTAGCCTTTTGGCGAACAGCCTTCTGAAACTCCGCAAGCTGCGCTTTTTCGTCGTAAGAGTTTGGGCCTGCGAATTCGGTCCGCACTTTCATCTGGGAGGCTGCCCGACTGAAGCCGGCTCCGGCTGCTTGCCAGTACGGAATCTGGATGTTGGTAGAGATCAGAAAGTACCGTTCGTCCGGACTATGCGTTGACTGGGAGCAACCAGAGAACGAACATAACAGCACAATGAACAGGACACCTCGTAGAAGCCGGGATGCCAGGAACATGGAAGCCTCCTTTCAGAAGGCTGCAGAGGACAATCTCAATTCAATGAGAATCGGTACTATCTGACAGAGACGTGGGCACTGTCAAGATTCACGCCGCACCATGTCCAGCCACGTCCGAGCTGTACAAATGTCACAAAGGACAAGCAGGCCGCGAACTTCTCCAATCTATATCACCTCTGGGGATTGGGTCCTGCCAGCCGAACACCGTACAGCAGAACCTCGTGACCAATTTGCCGTTTCAGCAAGCTGATTACGGCCCGGGTGGAGGGTGGTCTTCGATAAATCTGTTTGCATTATTCGGGTTTTGATCTAAACTACCGCCACTTTCGGGAATGACTCACATTTACTCAAGACCCGCGCTGTGAAAGGGTTTTGAGCAATTCTCAGGATTTCGAATGGCCGAGATTAGGTTTGGGACTTCCGGCTGGCGGGCGATCATCGCTGCTGACTTTACATTCGAAAACGTACGTCTGGCCACCGCAGGAATTGTTGGGCTGCTCAAGAATTCCAGCCCACACCCGCACGTCATTGTCGGATGTGATACCCGCTTTCAGGCCGACAAGTTCGCGTGGGAGTGCGCTGAGTTCTTCTCCTCCCGGGGAATTCACGTCTCCTATTGCCAGAATCCCGCGCCAACCCCCACGATTGCTTTCGAAATTATCCGGCGCAAACTGGACGGGGGAATCAATTTCACGGCCAGTCACAATCCCGGGGAGTACTGTGGTCTGAAATTTTCCAGCGCTGATGGCGCTCCCGCATTGCCCGAAATCACTCGGCAAATCGAACAAAACATTCGAGACCTTCAGGCCGGTCCCAAGGTTTGGAATGAATGGATCCCGAGATTCGAATTCATCGAAAGGATTGATCCGGCCCAAGAGTATCTCAAGGCCTTGTCCGCCAAGATCGACCTGCCTCTCATCCGGAAGTCCGGGCTAAGAATCAGTTACGATCCGCTGTATGGAACAGCCCGCGGATATCTCGACAAGCTGCTTGCGGATGCAGGCATCGCTGTGAGTACCATCCATAACTTCCGTGATGTTTTATTCGGAGGACATCCTCCAGAGCCGGCCGAGGAATACCTGGAGGACCTGCGCAATGACATGAGAGGCCATCAATCTAAGCTCGGCCTTTCCACCGACGGCGACGCCGACCGGTTTGGCATACTGGACGAAGGCGGCGCATTCATCACACCCAATCAAATTATTCCTTTGTTGTTGGATTACCTGATTGAGACCCGAGGCTGGAGCGGCGGAGCAGCACGTAGCGTAGCGACTTCACACTTTCTGGACGCGGTGGCAAAGAAGCATCAGCGGGAGCTGCACGAGACCCCGGTCGGATTCAAGTATATTGGTGAACTGATCAAGGCAGATCGCATCGTCATCGGCGGTGAGGAATCGGCTGGGCTCACCATGAAGGGACACGTGCCGGAGAAGGACGGCATTCTCGCCTGTTTGCTGGTGGCCGAAATGGTGGCCAGGCGAAACAAGAACCTAAGGCAGCAGCTCGTTGAGATTGAAAGCCAAGTTGGTGCCTTCCACACCGTCCGCCTCAACTTACATTTGACTCCAGAACTCAAGGCAGCGGTAAAAGCAAAACTGGAAAGTCCACCAGCGACACTCGGGGGGAAACCGGTCGTGGAACTCAACCGCACCGACGGTCTCAAGCTGATACTGCAGAATGGATCCTGGATACTGCTTAGGCTTTCAGGAACCGAGCCGGTTGCTCGTTGCTATGTTGAGGCCCACACCCCGGATGAACTGAAGCAGTTGACGGAAACAGCCCGCGAATTTGTGCTCGGAAAATAGACCATGTCAGAACCAAGGCAACGATCCTTCTTCCAGAGACTCTCTTTGCTGATGGTAGGCGTCGTTAGCGTTTTGGCATTCGCCTACGCCATCATCGGAAACCATGGCTACCTGGAGCTGAGACGACGCGAGGCAAAGAATCAGGAACTGAGGCTAAAAGCCGCAGAGCTACGCCGGGAAAACAAAGAGATACTAAACGAAATCAGAGCGCTCAAATCCGATCCGAAGGTCATCGAGAAAATCGCTCGCGAAGAATTAGGCATGGTGAAACCAGGCGAGGTCAAAATCACCACGAATCCCGACCGCCAGGGACCAGCCCCGGCTCGGCCTTAGCTCGACCTGGAGGCCGAAAAATTCCATCAGTCGGAGTCGGTTCTTCGCGGATCAAGCCTTTAAGCTCATTCCTCCATCAACCAGCAGGACCTGTCCTGTAATGTAACAATCGGGCTCCAGAAGGAACCGGACGGCCCGGGCCACATCTTCCGGGCGGCCGAATCGGCTGACCGTTCCCTCTTCAACATATCGATCGTACTTTCCAGAATTCACCGAACTGGCTGCCATGCCAGCAATCGTCGCACCTGGAGCAACGACGTTGACCTGAACGGAACGTCCACTCCACTGTTTGGCCAGAATCCGGCAAGCGTGAACGATGGCAGCCTTCGGAGCTGCATAGTTCAGGCTATTCTCAAAAACTCCCACTCCCTGCATGGAAGACAACAGTACGAGGCTGCCGTGCACCTTGCGGGCAATCATGTGCTCGCCCACTGCCTCCGCCAGGAGCACCGGTGCTATGAAGTTGCTCTCATACGACCGGGCAAGATCCCCAGCCGTCGGGCCCTCAGGGGGCACGCGCCCCGGATCGCCCACGAAACAAGCCATGCCGTCAATGGAACCGGTGAGCTTTGCCGTCTCGTCCAGATAACGAGGCCGGGCCGCTTCGTCGCATAGATCTCCTTCAACCAGGTGGAGGGTGCCACGGAACTTGGATTCGAGACTGGATTTCACGAACTCCGCGTGGGTGCGATTCGACCGGTAACCCACCACAGGCACAGCTCCTTCGGAAAGGAGCAAGGCCACGAGGCACGCGCCTAGTCCTCCCGTTCCTCCGGGGACAAGGATCACCTTCCCTTCCAAGGAGACTTGGCAGTAGTCTCGCCTTCCAGGGTTTTTTGAGAGCAGCCTTGGTTGCGGGCCTCGCCCACCTGCGACAAGGACGAACGCTTTCTTCACCAACTGCCCGCCTTTGAGTGACATCCATTAAAGAAGTTTTGGGCTCTCTTGTAAATCTAAAGAAAGTCTCCCTAACTCTCCGCTGCCCTGCTTAGCCGGGGACCTCATGCCGCTAAACCCCACAAGAAGCGAACGAATTCTCAATTTCTCTGTGAAGAGTTGCTTGGATATGCCGAAAAGTCAGTCTGCGAAAGCAACCGGAATCGCTCTAGCGACCTTGGCTATGGGATTCCTGACATGTGTTACGGGAGAAGGATCATGGAAGATCTCACCAAAGTTGCAGCACTTGTAGCCGTCACTGTTTTGTCCATTCAAATGGGATTGTTTTTCAACTGGGCGTTGCTCTCGCTAATGCTGAAAGCCATGAACCGTGTCAGGCCAAATGCTGTCGGTTCGACCAAGTCCTCGCCGACTCCTGCAAACTGGGCTTAGCTTCACTTGTCATTCCAATCTCCCTGGTTCTCGATTTGTTAGACCGATTCGGAAATTGAGCGGCGCAGGCGCCTCCAAGTCACAGGCGCCAGCTGGCGCGTGTCGATACTGCGTGAACTTCATACTTTTGTCAGTGTGGACAACCTGATCATTGCTCGCTAAAATAATGGTGCTCTCGGTTACTCCTTTCTTTGTCTCTCTGAGGCAACCATGAGTTCTCCCAACACCCGTCGGTATGACCGGGTCGATTTGATCAACGACGTTTACTTCGAACAAGGCCGGGAAGAAATCGCGGCCCGATGGACGGATATCTGCTCAATTGGTGTCTTTGTTCAAACTCAAAACCCATTGCCAACCGGACAGCAGGTCAAGCTGCGGCTGCGCCTCGGACCCGATGGCAAGCTTTACCGTGCCGTTGGAGTGGTGAGGCATAGTTTGAAGTGGGTTGGAATGGGTGTCGAGTTTACGCACCTTCATCCATCTGCCAAGAGTTCAATTGAGCATCTTGCGGCCATGCGGATGTAGCGTGGCCTGCTGACCATCTCCGCCCAATAGGCTTAGCAATTCTTTGCCGCTTGAACCACTCGACTCGTTACCACCAACCCCTGACAATCAATTCAGTGTTACCATCAGTGTGCGCTGAGCTCGCACAGCCTGGGAGCCCTGCTTGCACATCTCCAGAATTGAAACCATTCGCTTCAATCGTGGAATCACGGTTCACGCCGGTGCAGTAAACTGGCTGTGGGTTCGCGTTCATACGGACGAAGGACTCATCGGCCTTGGCGAAACCTATCCGGCTGCCGAATCTGCCGAAGCAGTGATCGCGCACTCCTTGGCGAAGGTATTGTTGGGGAGAGATCCCCGAGAGATCGACCGCTTGTGGGCCGACATGCTGTTGACCGTTGGATACCACGGTTGGGCGGGAGCCGAGATGCGCGCCATCAGCGCCATCGATATCGCCCTGTGGGATCTGCTGGGCAAGGTAACGGGACAACCCGTCTATCAATTGCTCGGAGGCAAGTCGCGAGAACGGATTCGGATTTACAACACCTGCTACGATCACGTTTACGATTTCAATCAGGAAGCCGGGAAACTGGCTCAGGACCTGGCGGCCATGGGCATTCGGGCGATGAAGATTTGGCCGTTCGATGCCACCGCACTGCGAAACCAAGGGCAATTCATTACCCCGGCGGAACTGCAGGAGTGTCTCAAGCCTGTCCAACAGATCCGCGAGGCAGTAGGCGACTCCATGGAAATCGCCATGGAGTTTCATGGCTACTGGAACCTGCCCTCGGCCATCCGAATCGCCCAAGCGCTTGAGCCCTACGGTATCCTGTGGCTGGAAGAGATGCTGCCTCAAGACAACATGCAGGCCTACCGGCATCTGGCCAACGAAACGCGGATTCCGCTTTGCCTCAGTGAACGCTTGATGACGCGCTACCAGTTCCGCGAAGTCGTCGAGCAAGGCATTGCCCGCTTCGTGATGCCTGATATCTGCTGGTGTGGCGGGATCTCGGAAGCCAAGAAAATTGCAACGCTGGCCGAGACGCATTATCTGCCCATCGCGCCCCACAACTGTGGCGGTCCCGTTCTCCACTTCGCATCCATGCATCTCGCCATGAACGTCACCAACTTGTTCATTCTCGAAAGCGTGCGGCGTCACTACTTGAAGGAGTACGAAGGCATCGTCACGAACACCGGCCCTTCAAGCGAAGGCTGGTTGAAGGCGCCGTCGGAACCTGGGCTGGGCGTAGACCTCCATCCATCTGTTTTTTCCCGCCCCGATGTGGTAATTCAAAACATTGACGAACCGTCGCAGGGGCAGACCCATGTGTCTGCCCCAGTGGAGAGTCTCACCGATTCGACCCACGCCATCACCGCCTGCACCCTAAAAGGTTGCTGAAGAACTCCGAAAAATTGTAGCGGCGGTCTGTGACCGCCGAAATTCAATCACTTGCAGGAAGGCGACGCTCGCAGAGCGTCCGCTACATCGAGTTTTTCAGCAGGCTGCCAACGCAACGAGGGCGCACACCTGAGCGCGCCCCTACCATCTCATGACCCACGAGACCTCAGATGTTCTCATCTCGTGGGGAAATGGGCCCTTTAATCCCCGAAAACAGTCAATTTTGGGACTTATCTCGCCTCCCATCAGCTCTTTGACTTGGTCCGACCCTTTTCGCCCCAGTTGGGTCCGACCCTTTTCATACAAGTCATACAAATAAGGGCATTTCTGAAATGTCAAAAGCGCCTCCAGATTTCCACCAACTCCCCAAAAAGGGAAAATTATTTTAAGAGCCGGACCAGATGACCAAGTAGGGCGGATATGCATTTTACTATTTATAATCAATAACTTAGGTGATTGTCATGGATCCCTTCGGCCGGGCTAGAATTTGGTGAGAAAGTTGCCCGAAGAATAGTGCATAAAACTGTCAACCAAAACAGTGGTCAACCACCTGTAGGGGAAAGTGAATTGCGAAAGACTCTGATTCCCCTGCAAGCCAGAAGTTCTTTGGGCCTACGTGTCATGCCAAATTGCAGACAAGAATAATCCGTGGCCGGGGGCTAACCCCGCCTTATGGCCACCCTCTCCCCAGGCGGAGAGACATCTGGGTGAGCTGGACAAAGACAACACACGACCAGTCAGATACTATTGGCAAGGAGGGAGTCATGCAAAAGCGACAGAGAATTGCCTATATTTTCTTGTTGGTCGGTGGTCTGTTGTGCGGGGGGGGGGTTAGCCGCAGAGACGCAAACCAGCAACCGCAGCGATCCCAGCAGCGCTGAAGAAGGCTTCCGCGGGTTGCTGGTGATCAACTCGGCCGTGCAGGTGCGCGACGGAAAGGCAGACCTGTCGCTCAGGAACTCAAGCGCGCGGCTGACGCTCACGAGTGACACGGAATGGACACTGGAGAAGACCGGCTCGCTGAGCGGCAGCCTCGTAAGTTGGATCATCACCGCCATCGAGGGCACCACGGTCGCCGGCCATCTCGTGGTCAACGGTCAGATGACCGTCACGAACTCCGGCTCGGGCCCCGCGACAGTCGGCAACATCGTCGTCAACTTGCAAACAAAAAGCGGCAACCAGTGGGCGACCCGGTCCTCCGACATCGCCGACGCCACGAGCGGTGACGCGGCCACCACCGCGAACATCCACAAGGCCGCTTCGTCGGAGAACCTCGCCTCGTTCACCGAGAACGGTGCGTCCGGGTCGCTCAACTTCATGGACGCGACCAACAACACCATCTTCTCCCTCGTCCCGCAGGTGATGATCGGTGCCGGTCAAACCCGTGCCCTTCTGTTCTCGGCCGAGTTCGACAACAACAACGCCGCCCTCCAGCTCACTGCGGGCAACCAGATCCGTGCCGAGATCATCGTGTCGTTCGGTAACGCGATCGCGAACGGCAACAGCACGGCGAACGTCGACATCAATGGCAACGGGGCGATCGATGGTGACGAGGCGCGCGTCCGCTCGGTCCCGTCGCGTCTGACGATGACCGTGCCCGCGCCGGTCAACGGCAACGGCACCGTGTCGCTGACCGACACGATCGATGACATCACCGCCACGGGCGACGTGACCTTCACCAACGCGACCTTCAACCTCGGCGCGACGAGCGGCACGGTGACGGCGGCACCAACGGCGGCAGCATCACGAACTGCGCGCACCTGACCGGCAACGATCAGACCGTCAACAGTGGTGGCTTCAATTTCCCGATCGTCGACGGTGTGAACCTGCAAGCGTGCAGCACGATCAACGTCGACGGCACGCCCACGTGCACCCCTGGCGCAGCGGGTTGTGGTTGGCAACCTGGCAACCTCGTGACCTACAACCAAGTTCAGTGGGGTACAGACACGTCGGCGGCAGGGTCAGTACTGAGTAGCTCATTCAGCACTGTGTATTTCGCGTCGGGCGGCGTGCTCGAGGTCGGTATTGCGGGAACCGGCGGTTTCTCGATTCGCCTCACCAACGCATCTGCGGTTCTGACCTACTTGCCCGCGTCAGGAACTGCTGCCGCGCTTGTCGCGGACGTCAACAATCCGACCACGACCTCCTCCGGCCTCCTTGGTGGCGAGCTCACAGCGCTCGCGCTCAACGTCGACTCTTCCGCCGCCGGCCTCCTAGGTGGATCCGTGGCGACGGACTTTGGAGACCTCAACATTTGCGGTGTCGCTGGTCTACCGAACATGACCGTCACCACCTTCCGCGCGATCGCCGAGAACACGCTCGGTGGTGCCAACAATGGCTACTTGCCGAGTGCGATCGTGCTTGTGGCGCAGGATCTCAACGCCGCATTCCAAGATGGAACGCCGTCAACATTCGCCCAAGACCACTTGGTCATTGGTGCGTGCCCTTGGAACGCAGGCGACATGGAAACGGCGTCCCAGGCGTCCTGGGGTGATCCGGCAACCACCGCGGGTTCCCTACTGAACTTCAACTTCGATTCGCTCTACCCGAGTGACCTCATTGTCGGTGGCACCAACACAATGCGTTTCACCAACGCGGCCGCGGTCTACGGGTACCTGCCTGCGTCGGGTTCCGCATCGATCCTTACAAGCAGCCTGCTCGATCCTGTTACAACCTCCTCTGGCGAGCTGGGTGGAGAGGTCGTTGGGCTCAAACTTAACGTCGATTTCTCAGCGACATTCGGGAACGCCGTGTCGCTCGGTGACCTGCGAATCTGCAACTTCGCTTCGCTGCCAGGTCTCAACGGCACCACGGTCAACGAGTTCCTTGCCGTCGCAAACCACCTGCTGGGAGGCGGCAGCGCGACAATCAGTCCGACCTCCGCTGCAGCCGTCGCTCGCTTCATTAATGGTGCGTTTGTTGGAGGCTCACCAAGCACGTTCGCCCAGAGCAATCTGGTCGCCGGCGCCTGCAACTAAGGCGCGATTCGCAAAATCGTCCCGTCCGCGCCGACTGCGATCGCATCATTCTCGAACCCGCTGACGTCCTTCAGGGCGGCGACCGTCGCCAGCGGTCCAATCACGGTCGACCAGGTACCACTTACGCGCGCGACGACGACTCCCTGATCGCCGACCGCGTAAACCACACCATCTGTCCGGCCCCAGGTCACATTCAGTCCCGGCGTACCGGCGGGGAGCGATTCGGGCTCAAAGCCTGTCCCCGTGTAGTGATGAACGACTCCGGTCGTAACATCGTTCGCTTTGCTGCCGACGACGTAGAAATCCATACCGCCGAGCCCCAGATCTTCCATATTCCCGTCTGACCAACCGAGGTCTCCATCAGAGTTCCATCGCGATAGACGACTCGAGCAGGGCCGACCACATATACATGTCCGGCGCCACTCCATACACCCGTCAGGGGCTGCCCGCCTGGAATGCTGGTCGGATCGCTCCAGCGGTCGCCGTCATATGAGAAAACAGCACCACTACTACCGACTGCAAATGCTCGGTGAGTTGACTCCATCCAGACGCCACTGAGGCCAACCCCAACCCGTTTCATTTGCGTCCAGTTTGTAAATGGACACTCTGAAACTTCCGTCGTACACGGCGCGCAAACTTTGTCGATGCAGAGGCCATGTCCGGCTCCCGCGTCATTGCGTTCGCTACACTCACACAACGCGCGCTCCCCGGCCTTGCACTGCTCCTTCTTCAGGAAAGCCGCTCAGTGTCCCCGAAGTGTTCCCCGTGCACGCAAGGCCTGCGGGGCACAGAACTCCGGTAACGCGACACGGTTCAATGGTTTCCTCGTAGCAGCCCGCGGACATCGCCGTCACGGCGAACGTCGACGCGAGCTGCCAGCGCATGAGCGCATTATGCACGTTCACTTGAACGGATTGTGCACGGCGACTCCGCATCTATCGAAGTCACGCTCGTTGCGTGTTACGAGACCAAGGCCATGCGCGGAAGCCGTGGCCGCGATGAGCATGTCTGTCTGTGAGCGGACACGCCCCCGCCGACCGAGCTGACCTCGCAGGATACCGGCGTGCAGGGCGATGGCAGCAGTGATCTCGTGCACACGACAGAAGGTATCGATGAAGCCCTCGAGGAAGCGCTCGACCCGTGTGTTCGGGCGAGAGGCGAGCCCGAAGCTCACCTCCTCCAGTGTGATGGCACTGATAGCCACGGATGAAAGGCCGCTCATCCAACGCATCTCGTTCGAATTCGGCGCTGGCTTCGCGAGCTCGCTGACGATGTTTGTATCACGGCGAAAGGGGTCGGACCGGGTTAAAGAGCTGGTGGCTGGAGAGATAAGCCCCATAATCGACTGTTTTCGAGGCTAAAAGGGCCTTTTCGCCCAAACAGCCATCGGGAGACGGGACGTTTGAAAAAGTGAATCTCAGCAAAAAAGTTGGTCCCCCTCTCCCCATCGCGGGGGGACACAGGGGGGCTTCCAGCGGGCAGTGTGTTTTCACGACCGCTCCGAAACCCTGATCCAGAGCTGGTCTTCTGGTGTTAATTCTGCCGGCTCGGATCATCACCGCCTCAAGGCGGTACTACGAACATGTCCCCTCGGCGGGATGTGTTCAACGCGGCGAACTGAGGCAGCCAGGGGGAGGGGCGATTCCGGCACAATCCTTGCAATGACGCAAAACTGGCGCAAACACCGAGTTACGCCGTCGGAGTGCGAGGAAATCTTTTTCAATCGGCCACTCGTTGTTCAGGACGACACCACACATTCCGAGAAGGAGTCGCGTTATTATTGCCTGGGTCGTACGGATGCCGGCAGAATGCTGTTTGTGGTCTTTACCATCCGGCGGCGCACCATACGCGTGATTTCCGCAAGAGACATGAACGGCAAGGAAAGGAAGGCGTATCAATCTTATGAAGAAACGAATCCCTAACTTCAAAAACGAAGACGAAGAACGAACGTTTTGGGCCACTCGCGACTCGACGGAATTCGTCGACTGGAAAAAGGCTCAGCGAGCCGTGCTTCCTCACCTGAAGCCGTCAATCAAAACCATTTCTTTGAGACTCCCCGAATCGATGCTCGAGGAACTGAAACTCCTTGCCAACAAACGGGATGTCCCATATCAGGCGCTCTTGAAAATCTTTCTCTCCGAAAGAATCCGGAAGGAGTTGAAGGCAAGCTGAAGTTTCCCGAGACTGGGAAAAATGGGGTCACCCATTAAAAGGCTTTGTCAACTAGAAAACACTTCTCCCGAGGAATTGAGGTCACTTTTTTTGGCAAAGGTGTAAGTTAGCTGCCGCAGGAGTTGGCCGGTTGGCGAAACGTCCTGCTGGTATTGTCCTCAATATCCAGAACATCGTCTTATCGGCTCCGATGGGGATACCCTTGGAGCTCGGTCGGTCTCGGTGTCGTTGCATTCAATGGTCTTCCGCGCGCCCGTTATTTCGTGAAGGTGTGTCGTCTCCGGAAACGGAAACGCACCGTGAAGGCAGTGCCTTCACCCCATTGGCTTAAGGCGGATGGAGAGAGACCCTCTCTCCGGCCCTTGGCTTACCTGCAGCCCCAGAAAATCGTCGGTACCAAACCGTGTCCAAGTGATTCGGTCACAGATCCCTGGTTCCCGCCGTGGGGCGGGCCAAACCCTAGTTGGTTCACGGCCTGGGCGCTTCCGTTCTCATTCGAGCGACTCCACCGGCAAAGAGTTGGATGGGACAGTGGCCAATCACATCTGGTGGTTACTAATACAAGCGCACTAAGTAATGTTAAGTCTGGCCTTGTTCGGACTAGCGGCCGAAGGGTTTCGAGTCTTTGTCCCCCTTGAGAAGGGGTGTTTGGTTCGGAGACATGGGTTACACCGTTCGGAGACATGGGTAACACTTTCATGGGATGTTGTCCATCGGATGCGGGCTACAAAAGGAGCCCGTTGAAACCAAAACCCCCAAAC
>Ga0180085_1000422_pt1 | contig 14877 bp, 14 predicted proteins | sample EasRiv730_16_10D_FD_123013 | JGI IMG/M metagenome (GOLD analysis project Ga0180085, IMG submission 123013) | Soil microbial communities from meander-bound floodplain in the East River, Colorado, USA - East River metaG ERMLT730_16_10D | ecosystem: Environmental > Terrestrial > Soil > Floodplain ... | reverse complement strand
CAAGGACCGCATGCGCGTCGACGTGACGAGCGAGTTCTATGTGCGGGTGAAGGCCGAGGCCGAGGCGATCGCCGCCGCCGCGCAGACGCTCGGCCAGCGCACGATGCAGCCCGAGTCGCTCAAGGAGCTGGTCGAGGGCAAGTTCGTCGACGCGCTGCGCACCGTGGCGGCCGAAATGACCATGGAGGAGATGCACGAAAAGCGCGGCGAGTACGTGAAGCGCGTGCGCGCCGCGGCCGCGGCGGATCTGCTGCAGAACGGCCTCGAGCTCGAGACCGTGTCGCTCACGCAGCTCGACCAGACGGCGATGGAGTTTTTCAACCCGTCGAACGCCTTCGACGCCGAGGGCCTGACCCGGCTCACCGAGACCATCGAGACGCGCAAGAAGATGCGCAACGACATCGAGCAGGACACGATGATCCAGATGCGCAACAAGAACCTCGACACCGAGCGCCAGGCGCTCGACATCGACCGCGAGCTCGAGTACGCGCGCCTGTCGCAGGAGCGCGAGCTCGAGGTGAAGCGCGCGGCGCAGCGCGCCGACGTGGCGCGCCAGAAGGCCAACAGCGAGCAGGAGGCCGAGCGCGCGCAGATCACGGCGCGCGAGGCGGTGGATCGCGCGCGCATCGTCTCCGAGCGCGCGGTCGAGCAGGAACGTATTGACCGTGAGCGCAGCATCCAGGAAATGGAAATTACCCGTCGACAGGTCATCGAGCTGGCCGAGCAGCAGCGCGCCATCGCGGTGGCCGAGCAGTCGAAGGCCCAGTCCGAGGCGCAGGCCGCCGCCGACCAGGCGCGCGCCAAGGCGGTTGCCGAGGAGGAGAAGGTATTCACCGTGCGGGAGGTCGAGCTCGCGCACAGGAAAAAGATGATCGATGTCTCCAACGCCGAAGCGGAGGCCGACACCTCCCGCATCCGCTCGCTGGCGGCGAAGATCCGCCACGAGGTCGAGGCCGAGGGGCTGACGCTCATGAACAAGGCGGCCAACCTGCTCACGCCTGAAGCGCGCCAGTCGGCGATGCGCCGGCAGCTGATCGACAAGCTCGAGGGCATCATCCGCGAGTCGGTGAAGCCGATGGAGCGCATCGAGGGCATCCGGGTGCTGCACGTCGAGGGGCTGGGCGGCAGCCCGGTGCAAGGCAACGGCGGCGGCGGCAACATCGCCGACAGCGTGGTGAATTCCGCGCTGCGCTTCCGCGCCCAGGCGCCGCTCGTCGACCAGCTCCTGCGCGAGATCGGCGTGCAGGGCGGCGACCTCGGCGGCGCGGCGAACGCACTGCTGGAAGGCAAGAAGCCCTGATCAAGGTCTACACCTCCAGCGTCATCGACGCGCCGGCCGACGCGGTGTGGGCGCAGGTGCGCGACTTCAACGGCCTGCCGAAGTGGACGCCGTTCGTCGCCGAGTCGCGCATCGAGAACGGCATGCCGGCGGACAAGATCGGCTGCGTGCGCAACTTCAGGCTGCGCGACGGCGGCGTGATCCGCGAGCAGCTCCTGACACTCTCGGACTACGACTACCAGTGCAGCTACTCGATCCTCGAGAGCCCGATGGGCGTGGTGAACTACGTCGCCACGCTCAAGCTCACGCCGGTGACCGACGGCAACAAGACCTTCGCCGAATGGTGGGCCGAGTTCGACTGCGTGCCGGAGAAGGAGCGCGAGCTGGCCCAAGGCATCGGGCAGGGCGTGTTTCAGGCTGCCTTCGACTCTCTCAAGCAGAAGCTGCGCTAATCGATCGTTGGACCCGCGCAAACGGTTAAGCAAGGCGCAGCAGGCTGCCGCCGAGGGGCGTCACGCGGAAGCGCTGCGCGGCTATGAGTGGTTTCACCGCAACGCGCTCAAGTATCGACCGAGCCTCTACGGCGTACGGCTATCGTTCGCGCTCTGGTACTGGACGGAGCTGGGCAAGGTCTATCCAAAGGCGTTGCGCTCTCTGGAGCGCATTCGACGGGCAAAGACGGCGGCACTACGCAACGGGCGCGGCAGCCGCGAGATTTTTCACGACGTGGCTTCCATCAACGACCATCTTGGGAAGCAGCGCGATACCCATCGTCTGTTCGCGACGCTGGCTGCTAGGAGACGGAGGTTGGCAGCAAAATGCGCGAGGCTTGCGCTGCCTTCGATAGTGCACGTGAAGGACTTCAAACTGGCGCTCCGCTACATGCCGGACCCCGAAATTTGGCTCGCGAGGCACGCCGAAATTCTGAACCGGGAGCTTCCCAAGCTGCCGCAGTGGAAGCGCAAGACCAAGACGAAGGCTCCGATCGAGGATGCGTATATCGCGAACTATTGCGATGATGCGGCATTGCTCATCAAGGTTTTGAACGGATCCGGTCAGCGCAGGAGAGGTACGATGCTTCGGGAATCAGCCGTGGCGCTGATCGACTCCCCTTCTGCCCGACGCCTCGTCGCGGCGCGCCTTCGTCAATGATTCGTGTCCGTCGCTCGGCGGTGATCGATGCGCCCATCGACCGCGTCTGGGCGGTGCTGCGCGACTTCAACAGCCACAGCGCCTGGCACCCCGCGGTCGGCGAGTCGCGCATCGAGCGCGGCGAGAGCGCGGACCAGGTCGGCTGCGTGCGCAACTTCTTCCTCAAGGACGGCAACCATATCCGCGAGCAGCTGCTCGCGCTCTCCGACCGGGACCACATCTCCACCTACTGCATCCTCGACGCCACCCTGCCGATGCGGAACTACGTCGCGACGGTTCATCTCAAGAGAGTCACGGATGGAGACAGGACCTTCTGGCACTGGGAATCGACCTTCGACGTGCCGAAAGGCCGCGAGCGCGAGTTCGCCGAGCTTGTCGGCAGCGGTATCTACGAAGGCGGCTTCGCCGGCCTGCGGAGCTACCTGAACGGGGGCACGCGCACCGCCTCGGTTTCCACCGTGGAAGCGCAAGGCGTGGTCGCCACCGCGTTCGGCGGTCCCGAAGTGTTGCAGTTCAGAAGAGTCGATGATCCCAGACCGAAACCCGGTGAGGTGCGCATCCGCCAGACCGCGGTCGGCGTGAACTACATCGACGTCTACATCCGCAAGGGCCTGTACCGCATGATCGAGCCGCCGGCGCCGATCGGGATGGAAGCCGCGGGCGTGGTGGTCGAGAGCAACTCGAATCGGTTCCGCCCAGGCGATCGCGTGGCTTACGCCTGCATGCCGCCCGGCGCGTACGTGACGATGCGAACGCTGTCGGCGGAACAGTTGGTACTCCTGCCGGACTACATAAGCGATGAGACCGCGGCGGCGGTGATGCTCAAGGGCATGACCGCCGAATACCTGCTGCACCGCACGCATCGCGTGCGTCCCGGCGACGTCGTGCTGGTGCACGCCGCGGCGGGCGGCGTCGGGCTGCTGCTGTGCCAGTGGGCGAAGGCGCTCGGGGCGCGCGTCATCGGCACCGTGTCGAGCGAAACGAAAGCCGAGCTGGCGCGGGCGAATGGTTGCGACTTTCCCATCGTGACGCGGAACTATGTTTTTGCACAAAAGCTGAAAGAACTCACCGCCGGCCGAGGCGCGGACGTCATCTACGACGGCCTGGGACGCGAGGCAGCGAAGGAGAATCTCGAAGCACTCGCGCTGCGCGGCCACTGGGCGAGCTACGGGCAGGCGAGCGGCGCACATGATTCCTTCCCCGATCTCACTGCGAAATCAGGAACGCTGTCGCGGCCGGTGCTGTTTCACTACACCGCCGAGCACCTGCAGGAGATGGCCGGCAATGTCTTCGATGCATTGAGGCGAGGCGTGATCCGCGTCGACGTGCGCCACCGCTATCCGCTCGCCGCGGCGGCCGACGCGCACCGCGATTTGGAGTCGCGGCGCACCAGCGGCCAGGTCGTTCTCTTGCCTGGCTAGATGAGAAAAATGGGGTCTGTCCCCATTTATTCTGCCTTGGCCGCGAGCGCCTTGGCGAGCTTGGCGTATTTCTCCAGGTCGGCCTTGATGCGCGCCGCGTACTCGTCCGGCGTGCTGCGCACGAGGTCGAGCCCGGCGCCGGTCAGGCGTTCCACCGTTTCCTTCTCCTTCAGAATGGCTTCAACCTCGGTGTAGAGTTTGTCGACGATCTGCCGCGGCGTGCCGGCGGGGGCGAGCAGGCCCATGTAGGCCTCGATCACCACTGCGCGGTGGCCGGCCTCGCCGAAGGTGGGAGTGTCCGGCAGGCCGGGATGGCGCTTCGGCTGGGTGACCGCGATCGGCTTCAGCTTGCCCGCGCGGATATGCGGCAGGCCGGTGGAGATGGCGCCGAAGATCAGGTCGACGTTGCAGCTCATCGCGTCGCCCACCGCGGCGCCGAATCCCTTGTAGGGCACGTGCGTCAGGTCGATGCCGGCGGAGTCCTTGAGCAGCTCGGCCGCGACATGCTGGCTGCTGCCGTAGCCCGACGAGGCGTAGGTCAGCTTGCGCGATCTTGCAAGAGATAGGACATCCTGAAGCGAGAACGCGGGAAGCGACGGGCATGCCATGAGCACGAGGCCGGCGCTCGCCGCGATGGAGATCGGCGCGAAATCGCGCAGCGTGTTGAAGGGAAGCTCCTTGTAGACGCTGGGATTGATCACCAGCGGGCCGTCCGAGGTCGCGAGCAGCGTGTAGCCGTCGGGTGCCGCCTTGGCGACCGCCTCGGCGGCGATGTTGCCGCCGGCGCCGGTGCGGTTCTCGCCTACGCAGCTCTGCCCGAGGCGCTCGGCGAGCCGGTTCGCCAGCGTGCGGCCGACCAGGTCCGGCGCGCCGCCCGGCGGGAACGGGACGACCACCTTGACGGTGCGCGTCGGGTACGCCTGGGACCAGGCCGCGCCGGCAAAGAGAAGCAGGAAAACCAGCACTTCACATCGTTGGATTCGCATACTTCCCCCCAAGCGCCACGGTCCCGTAAGCCGAGCCCGCGATGTCGAAATTGAACGAGAAGTGCTGGCTCGCCGCCTGCACGTCGCGCAGATACCGCTGCAACGGGTCGCGAGTATAAATGGCGTTGGCTCCGTAGAACGACCAGAGGGTCTCGACCGCCTCGCGCGCCTGCGCCACGGCGAACGCGTTCTGCGCACGCAGGCGCAGTTTCGCATCCAGGCCGAGGTTTTCATCATTCTGAAATATCAATGCCGACTCGCGCATCAGGCTGCGCGCCGAATCGATCAGGCAGCGCGCGCGGGCGAGCTTGACCTGCACCGCCTGGAAGTCCGAGACTTTCGCGCCCGTATACGTGCCCACCCGGGTCTTGAATGTGTTCAACACATGTTCAAAAGCGCCCTCGGCCGTTCCCAGCGCGGTCGCGGAGAGCGGGTGACCAGCCGACGCGACGATGGGAATCTTGAACAAGGCGCTCTTGTTCAGGGCAGCGCCCGGATGCTCCGCTCCGCCACGACAGCGCTGCAGGGCGAGCGCGCGGCGCTCCGGGACGAAGACCTCCTTCACCTCGATGTCCTTGCTGCCGGTGCCGACCATGCCCATCGCGTACCACGTGTCGATCACCTTGTAGTCGCTCTTCGGCACGACGCAGAGCCGCCAGTCGACCGCGCTGTCGCCTTCATAGATGGTGACTGCGAGCATGTTCCAGTCGGAGTTGTCGACGCCGGAGGAAAACGGCCATCGCCCGCTCACCAGGAAGCCATCCTTTGTCTTCTTTCCTCGACCCGCGGCCAACGCGATCGACGACGCGATCAGCACGTCGGGATTCGCGTCCCAGATCTCGTGCTGCGTCTCGGGCTCGTAGTAGCCGAGGATCCAGTGATGGCAGCCGAGGTTGCCGACGTTCCAGGCCGTCGAGGGACAGCCGCGCGCCAGCTCGGAGACGATGTCGACCACCGCGACGAACGGCAGCTCCATGCCGCCGAAGCGCTTGGGCTGGTGGAAGCGGAACAGCCCGGTCTCGTGCAGCAGCTTCTCGTTCTCGGGCAGCAGCACGCGCGCGTCCTCGCACTTCTGCGCGCGGCTGCGCAGCATCGGCACGATCTCGCGCGCGCGGCGCATCGCCTCGTCGGAGCCGACGTTGGCGAAGGTCATTTTGAAAGAATCTCTACGTCCCTCAGAACGGGGTCGTCCGCGACCGCGATCTCGTTCTCGATCGCCAGGCCGCAGCCCGGGCAGCAGAACTGGCGGAACTGCGGCAGCGGGTCGATGGGTGATATCTGCGGTGCGTCGCCCACGGGTTTGCGGCGCCGATTATCGCCCATCAGCCGTCGGCTTGAGTGGCCGAGCGAATTCGCATATATTGTCTATAAATGGCAACTATTGCTATGCAATAACCGTGGCGCCCGTTCTCCTGGAGCGGCGCGGCACGATCGGCTTGCTCACCCTGAACAAGCCGCGCAAGCTGAATGCGTGGGACAAGCCCATGCGCGACGACATCGTCGCGGCATTGCGCCACTACGACGCCGACGAATGCGTGCGCGCCGTGGTGATGACCGGCACGGGCGAGCGCGCCTTCTCCGCGGGACAGGATCTCACGGAAGCGCACGGCTTCGATGCCGATAGGGCCGAGGCGTGGATCCGCGAGTGGGAAGTCTTCTACGGCACGCTGCGCAGGCTCACCAAGCCCATCATCGCCGCGCTCAACGGCACCGCCGCGGGATCCGCGTTCCAGGTTGCCCTGCTATGCGATATACGAGTCGCCCATGATGCGGTCACGATGGGCCAGCCGGAGATCAACTCCGGCATCGCCAGCATCACCGGACCATGGATCATGAAGGAAATGCTGGGAATGTCGCGTACGATCGAACTCACGCTCACCGGCCGCATGATGAGCGCCGACGAGTGCCACCGCATCGGACTGGTGCACCATCTTGTGCCGCGCGGGCAGGTGCTCGACAAGGCTCTCCAGGTGGCGAACGAGCTTGCAGCGAAGGCGCCGCTCGCGGTGCGCCTGGACCGCGCCTGGTTCGCGGACATGACGGAGGGGGCTTTCAGGCATACCGTCGACGCCGCGATCCGGTCGCACCGCCAGTCCTACGCGTCCGGCGAGCCGGCGCGGAAGATGGAGCACTTCATGACCCAGCGCGGCCATTCCCTGGATGACTGAAGCCGGCGCCCCCCTCCCAAGGCCGAAGGTCGCGGCGACGTCGCTGCGCGCCCCATCACATGCGAGACGGGCCCCCGACAGCGCCTCGCCGCTGTTCGTCCAGTCGGTGGAAAAGGCCATGAAGGTACTCACCGCCTTTGATGGCTCGAAGAGGCAGCTGTCGCTTTCCGAAATCGCCGCCATCACCGACCTCGACCACAGCGCGGCGCAGCGGTTCACGCACACCCTCGCCGCACTGGGCTGCCTGGTGAAGGATCCCGATACGCGCAAGTACGAGCTGTCGGTGCGGCTGCTGGACTTCACGTATCACTACCTGGCGTCGAACGACCTGGTGCACCGCGCCGCTCCCGTGCTGCAAAAACTCGCGCAGGACACGGAGGATGTCTGCAACCTTACGGTTCCGGACGGCACCGACATCGTCTTCGTGCTGCGCATCATCAGCCGCAACGTGATGAACCCGAACGTGATCGTCGGCAGCCGGCTGCCAGCGTACTGCACGGCGCCGGGGCTGGCGATGCTCTCGACATGGCCGCTGGAGGAAGTCGACGATTTCCTCCGGCGCAGCGCGCTGGTCAAGCACACCCCCCGCACCGTGGCCGACCCGCGAAAGATCAAGGCGCGCCTTGCGCGCATCCGTGCGGCGGGGTATGCGCACACGCAAGACGAACTCTATCCGGACGACATCTCCACGGCGGCTGCGGTGCTCGATCCGAGCGCGCGCGCCGTGGGGGCACTGAACATCGCCGTGTCGCGAGCGCGCTGGAAGGCGGACCGCGACGAGGAGCGCTACGCCGGGTTGGTGCGTGCAGCGGCAGCCGCGGTGTCAGCGCCGCAACGGCCGCACAAGCGTGGAACACGAGGGACTGCTTCATGAGTCTTCCGGGCAGCACAGCAATCACGCGCCAGCTCGCGCAGCAGATGGATCTCGAAGATCCCCTCGCGGGGTTTCGCAGCCGGTTTGTCGGCGACGCGGATCAGGCCCTTTACATGGACGGCAATTCGATGGGACGCCAGCCGAAGGAGGCCGAGGCGCTCGTCTGCCAGGCCCTCGCCGCATGGCGCAACGAGCTGATCGTCGCTTGGCGCGAGTGGATCCGCGTGCCGCGGCGCATCGGCGACCTCATCGCGCAGTCGATCGTCGAGGCGAAGCCGGGCGAGATCATCGTCGGCGACTCTACCTCGGTCAACCTCTACAAGGCGGCCGCGGCGGCATTAAGCGCGCAGCCCGGCCGGCGCACCATCGTGACGAGCGACGACAACTTTCCGACCGACCTGTACATGCTGCAGTCGCTGGCGGCGCAGTTCTCGCTCAACCTGAAGGTGCTTCCCGCGGACGCGGTGCACGGGCTGGAGAGCTCCGCGCTGCTCAGCGCCCTCGGCCCGGACATTGCGCTGGTCGCGCTTTCGCACATCGCGTACCGTTCCGGGGCATTGCTCGATATGAACGAGATCACGCGCATGGCGCATGCCGCCGGCGCCGTGGTGCTCTGGGACGTGAGCCACTCCGCCGGCTCCGTGCACGTGCCGCTGGAAAGCAGCGGCGCCGATCTCGCCGTCGGCTGCACCTACAAGTACCTCAACGGCGGGCCCGGCGCCCCCTCGTTCGTCTATGTCCGGCACTCGCAGCAGGCGCGCCTGCGCCAGCCGCTGTGGGGCTGGTTCGGCCACCGCGATCAGTTCGCGATGTCGGACAATTTCGAGCCGGCGGATGGGATCGAGTCTTTCCTGGTGGGGATCCCCGCGATCCTCTCCACCGTCGCGATCGAGCCCGGCGTGAGCTGCATCGCGCAAGCCGGTGTCGGCCGTTTGCAGGCCAAGGGGCAGAAACTGACGGAGATGATGATCACGCTCGGCGACGAGTGGCTCGTCCCGCATGGCTTCAGCCTGGCATCGCCTCGCGCCGCCTCGCGCAGGGGCTCGCACGTGACGCTGCGGCATCCGCGCGCGAAGGAGTTCGTGCGGGCGTTGATCGCACAGGGCGTGACGCCGGACTTCCGGCCGCCGGACATGATCCGTTTCGGCCCCGCGCCCCTCTACACCCGTTTCGTGGATGCCTGGGACGCGCTGCATCGGCTGCGCGCCCTGTGCGCCGCAGCCAGCGCAATTCACTAAAATCGAGGAGCAAGCCAGTGCCGGAAAGCAGCGTTTCTGAAAGAGTCCGTCTGGATATCGACGGCGCGGTCGCCACGGTCACCCTGGATCGCCCGCAAAAGCTCAACGCCCTCTATCCGGAGATGATTCTCCGGCTGGTCGACGTCATCGAGCAGGTGCGCCGCGACAGTTCGGTGCGCGCCATGGTGCTTCGTGGAGAGGGACGCGCCTTCTGCGCGGGCGACGACCTCGCGCCCGAGGACCGGTTCAAGTACGGTCCGCCCGATCTGCAGACGCGCATGCGCACGGGCTTTCCCAGGGCAGTGGTCGACCTGCTCACGCTGCGCAAGCCGGTGGTCGGCGTCGTCCAGGGCTATGCGGTGGGAGCGGGGCTGGACCTCGCGCTGGCGTGCGACTTCCGCTTCTCCGACCCGCAGGCGCGCTATGGCGCGGTGTACGTGACGCGCGGGCTGGGCGGCGGCTCGACCTACCTGCTGCCGCGGTATGTCGGGCTGGGCCGCGCGACCGAGCTGCTTCTGCTGGGACGGTACATCGAGATGGAGGAAGCGCAGCGGCTCGGCCTCGTCACCGAGGTGGTGCCGAAGGAAAGCCTCGAGGAGCGCGCCTATGCGCTCGCCCACAAGCTCGCCAAGGGGCCGACGCAGGCGTACGGCGCCATCAAGAACGCCCGCAACCAGGGCCTCGGGCTCGACCCGGTCAAGGGCTTCGAGGCGCAGATCCTCGCCAACGTGGAGCTGATGTTCCACAAGGACGCACGCGAAGGACCGCGCGCATTCAAGGAGGGCCGCGAGCCCAATTTCACCGCAGAGTGGATCGATCTGCAGTACGACCCGCTGCGTCCGTACGACTGAAACTTTCACGGGAGGCCGGGTGACCGAGCAAGACAGCGACGATTTGATCCGCTACGAGTGCCGCGACCGGGTCGCAACGATCACGTTCAATCGCCCGGCGAAGCTCAACGCGTTCAACGACGCGATGGTGATGCGCCTGGCGCGGGTACTGCACGAATTCGACATCGACCCCGAGGCGGAGGTGGCCGTCCTGCGCGGCGAAGGGCGCGCCTTCTGCAGCGGGGCGGACGTGCACCAGCGACAGCTGCGCACCGACGATGAAATGAGGCGGCACGGCGGCTCGCAGGGCTGGGGTGCCCACGCGGCCGACCTGCTCACGCGCGCGATCAACTGGAAGCCGGTGATCGCGGCGCCGCATGGTTTCGCCGTGGGACTCGGCCTGGGCATGGTGCTCGAATCCGAGCTGGTGGTAGCCGAGGAAGGCACGAAGTTCCAGGTGACGGAGACCTCGCGCGGGCTGGCCGGCTCGCGTTACTGGGCCTTGCTGCACTTCCGCGGGGCCCGCTCGCTCGCCACGGAGCTCGCGATCACCGGGCGTTTCTTCACCGCCGAGGAAGCGCTCGCGGCCGGCATCGTCGACCGCGTGGCCCCGAAGGGCCGGCACGTCGAACAGGCCTACGAGCTGGCGCGCCGGGTCGCGGCGAATCCGCCTCTCAGCGTGCGGGCGACGGTGCGCACCCGCAGGTGGTACATGGACCAGCTGGAGCGGGAGACCTACCTGCAGACCACGCCGCTCAAGCTGCACCTGACCGAGGACTTCAAGGAAAGCGCGCGTGCGTTCGCGGAGAAGCGAAAGGCCGGGCCGTTCAAAGGCCGGTAGCACCGAATGAAGTTACTCGAATACGAGGGCAAGGCCCTGCTCGCGCGCCACGGGGTCCCCGTGGCGGCCGGAGCGCTGTGGCCGCAGGTTCCGGAGTCCGGCAGCGGCTGGATGGTCAAGGCGCAGGTGCTGGCGGGCAGCCGCGGCAAGCATGGCGGAATACTCGTTGCGAATTCACGCCAGGACGTGGAGCGGTGCGCAGGGAAGCTGCGCGGCACCCGGCTGGGCGACGAGCCGGTGCATGCCGTGTACGTCGAGCAGAAACTGGAGATCGAACAGGAATATTACCTGGCTGCTCTCGTCAACCGCGACCTCGGCCGGGTCACGGTGATGGCGAGCCCGGCGGGCGGCGTGGAGATCGAGCAGGTGCCCGAATCGCAGATCTTCTCGGTCGATATCGACCCGCTGATCGGGCTCGCCGACTTCCAGGTGCAGTCGTTGAAGCGCTCGCTCGGCTTCCGCGACACTACGGCAACCCTGTTCGAGGACGTCGTACGCAAGATCGTCGAAACGCTCATCGGGGAAGATGCGGAGCTGGTGGAGGTCAATCCGCTGGTGCGCACCGGCGAAGGCCGGCTGATCGCCGCCGACGCCAAGGTCGTCCTCGACGACGACGCGGTCTTCCGCCACCCGGCGCGCAGTGTCCCTATCGCCTGGTCGACCGACAGCAGCTTCATGCAGCGCTGCCGCGAGCTGGGCGTGATCGGCGTCGACAACCGATCCCGGGTGCCGCCGCCGACTCGCCCCACCGTGTCCCTGCTCGGCAACGGCGCAGGGCTGACCATGGCGACGTACGACCAGGTGGCGCTCTCCGGAGTCAGCGTGGCCGGGGCGATCGAGCTCCACGGCGCGCTGGCCAAGGGAGTGGCGCACACCGCCGAGGTCATGCGCGCGCTCTTCATGCTCGAGGCCGACGTGGTGTTCATCAACGCCTTTTACCAGTTGCGCTCCACCGACGCCCTGGCGCAGGCGCTGCTGCAGGCGCTCGACTCCCCGGGCGCGCCCGGCCGCGAGCGCGTGGTGGTGCGCATGCGTGGCGTGAAGCAGGAGGCGTCGCAGCAGATGCTGGAGGCGGCCGGCTGTTTCTACACTCCCTCCCTGAGCGCCGCCACCGGGCGTGTGCTTGCCCTCGCAAGATGACGATCCTCGTCGGCTCGAACTCGAGAATCCTCATCCAGGGCATCACCGGCCAGACCGGGCGTCTTTTTGCCGAGAAGATGGTGGCCGGCGGCACCCCGATCGTCGGCGGGGTGACGCCGGGCAAGGGCGGCTCCAGGGTCGCGGACGTGCCGGTCTTCGACTCGGTGCGTGAAGCGGTGGCGGCCACGGGCGCCGACGCCGTGCTGAGCTGCATCGCACCGGCTTACATCGTCGACGGCCTCTACGAAGTGGTGGGCGCCGGCATTGCGCTGGCGGTTCTCTACATCGAAAACATCCCGGTGCACGACGCGATCCGGATGTGCGCGTACGCCAAGGCGAGGGGCACCCGCGTCCTCGGGCCGAACTCCGCGGGGGCCGTGAGCCCCGGGCGGGCCAACATGTCGGACCTGAACGACGTCAACCTGCGGGCCGGCCGGGTGGGTATCGTCTCCAAGAGCGGAACGCTGACCTACGAGGTGATCGAGGAGCTGCACCGGCACGGGCTGGGTGAATCCACCGTGGTCTGCCTGGGCGGCGACCGGGTGATCGGCACGAACTATGTGGAGGTGCTGCGCCTGTTCGAGGATGACCCGGACACGGACCTGGTGGTTCTGGTCGGTGAACCCGGCGGCGGCCTGGAGTACGCGGCAGCGGCGCAGGCCGCAAAGATGCGCACGCCGGTCATCGCCTACATTACCGGCCAGGGCAGCCCGCGCGACGCACGCATGGGACATGCCGGCGCCGTGGTCGGCGACGACGAGCGCAGCCGGCCGCAGAACAAGATGCAGGCGTTTTCTTCCGCCGGCATCGAAGTTGCCGCCTTGGTGACGGACATCGGCGCGATGGTGGCCCACCGGCTGCGGCGCGCTACCCACGAGCTACGTTGGAAGAACGAAAGGAGACAGCCATGAAGACCAAAGACCCGTTCCAAGCACTCACCACCCGGCGAGCCATGCTGCAGATGAGCGCAGCACTCGTCGCCGGCGGCTTCCTCGCCGGCCGCCCCGCGCGCGCGGCGAGCGACCCCAAGGTCATCGAAGCCGCACGCAAGGAGGGCAGCGTCAGCCTCTACTCCTCGGCGTCGACCGGCCCGTCGAACGCGACCGCCGAAGCATTCAGGAAGAAGTACGGCATCAATGTCTCGGTCTACCGCGCCGGCTCGGCCGACGTCGCCACGCGCGTGCAGGCGGAGGAATCCGCCGGCCGCCCGCAGGCCGATGCGCTGATCATCGAGGAACCTGCGCTCAGCCTGCTGGTGCCATACCTGGCGGGCTACGATTCGCCGGAGCGCGCGGCGATCGGCGCCGTGTACAAGACGCCGACCGCGACGCTGATCCGCATGTACATGTCGCAGCTGGGCTGGAACACCAATGTCGTGAAGGGCGGCGCCGCACCCGGCGACTGGAAAGACCTGCTCGACCCGAAGTGGAAGGGCCGCTTCGGCTCGCTCGATCCGCACGTGACGGCCACCACGCTCGCCTGGCAGGTGATGGTGGAGAAATTGTACGGCCCCTCCTTCCTGCAGGCCTTCGGGGCGAACCGGCCGAAGCTGTACGCGAGCACCAACGCCATGTCGCAAGCCATCGTTGCCGGCGAGATCGACCTGGGCATTACCAATTCCTTCGGTGTCATCCAGATGGCCGACACCGGAGCGCCGATCGCCGGGGTCGTCCCCAGGAACACGGTGCTGTTCGGCGGCAACATCGCCGTCTTCGCCAAGGCGCCGCGCCCGAACGCCGCACGCCTGTTCTGCGACTTCGCCTGCTCCGCCGAAGGCCAGACGATCATCAACGTTGCCGGCGCAACCATTCCCACGCATCCGGATGCGCGCGCGCCCAAGGCGGGCTCGCTCGCGGAATTGAGCAAGGCGCATGTGTTCAGCCAGCCGGACTACAAGAAGATCCTCGCCGACACGCCGAGGCTGCTCGCAGAGTGGGACAAGCACGTCAGGTGACGCCGGGCGACGCGGTGCCGATGGCGGCCGCGTCGAGCGGGGCGCGGTCCACCGCGTGGGACCAGGTGATCTTCTCCATGATCGCGGCGCTCGCCGTGCTCATGGTCTGCTATCCGGTGCTGGTGGTCGCGCTGCGAAGCATCTCCAAGGAGGAGATCGGCAGCTCGCTGACGCTCGAATGGATCACCGCGGTCTTCGACTCGGCGCGCAGCCGCGAGGCGCTCGTCAACACCGTCATCTATACGGCGGGCGCGAGCGTTCTCGCCATGGGACTGGGCGTGCTGCTCGCGTTCCTCTCCGCCAGGACGGACATGCCGGGCGGCCGCACCATCGGCTTCCTCGCGCTCCTGCCGATGCTGGTGCCGCCCTTTATCCTGGTGGTGGGCTGGGTCGCGATCGCCGATCCGAGCGCCGGCTTCATCAACATCCTGGCGTCGGCGCTGACGGGTCGGCGAACGACGTGGGTGAACATCAACACCATGAGCGGCCTGATCTGGATGACGGGGCTCTTCCTCACGCCCTATGTGTACCTGCTGGTGGCGGCGGGCTTCCGCAGCAGCGACTCGGCCATGGAAGAGGCCGCCCGCGTGTCGGGCGCCGGGCGCCTGCGGCTGCTGTACACCATCATCCTCCCGCTCCAGCGGCCGGCGCTGCTCGCGGCGCTGCTGCTGGTGATCATCATGGCGGCGGGGGACTTCATCATCCCCGCGACGGTTGGCCTGAAGGCCAAGATCTACATGCTGCCCAGCCTGATCTGGCAGAACCACAGCTCGTTTCCGGCGCGGCCGGGCCTCGCGGCCGCGCAGTCGCTGCTGCTGGTGGCGGTCGGCCTGCTGTGCATCTATTTCCAGCGGCGGGCGCTGTCGCGCGGCGGCCGCTACACCACCGTCGGCGGCAAGGGTTCGCGCCCCATGCTGTTCCCGCTGGGCAAGCTGCGTTACCCGCTGGGGGTCCTCGCGCTGCTGTTCGCCCTGAGCTCGTCCGTGATCCCGCT
>Ga0180085_1000420_pt1 | contig 14897 bp, 11 predicted proteins | sample EasRiv730_16_10D_FD_123013 | JGI IMG/M metagenome (GOLD analysis project Ga0180085, IMG submission 123013) | Soil microbial communities from meander-bound floodplain in the East River, Colorado, USA - East River metaG ERMLT730_16_10D | ecosystem: Environmental > Terrestrial > Soil > Floodplain ... | reverse complement strand
GGGGGACCGGGGAGGGAAGGAGGAAAAGAACCAACCAGCCTGCGAGAGGGGTTGTCCAAGGAGGGCCGGCCTCGCTCAGTTGGGTGGGGAAAGGGCCCCGCCCCCCCCGGAACTCGCGTCGGGGGGGGGGGGGGGGGGACGAGAGTTCCGGAAATGCGTGGTGAGGGGTGAAGATCATGTTGCACAGCCTAGGCGCGTGCCGCTCGTCTTCACATTGCGCCAAGGTACACCGTGGTTGTGCGCAGCGTCTTCGAGCCTGCCGCAGGGGATCGCCGCTTAAGACTTTGGTATAGGCCCGGCCTGCGATTTCGCCAGCGCTTCGCGTACGCACCCGAGCAGGTCGTCCGGTGCGAACGGCTTGCTGAGGTAGCACGTGATACCGGCTTCGCGCGCGCGCGATTGCGTCATCTCTTCGGGGTGGGCGGTGATCAGCACAGTGGGGATGCCGTCGCCGGAGGCGACCAGCGCCTCGTACAACTCGAGTCCCGTCATCCCTGGCATTCGCATGTCGGCGACCAGGCAAGCCGCGGTCGCGCGACTTGCCGACGCAAGAAAACTCTCGGCGTCTTCGAACGTAGCGGCCGAGAAACCCGCCGACCTCAGTAGATCGCGTGTCGCGTTGCGGATCGACTTGTCGTCGTCGACGACGGCGACCAGCGGCTTCCCGGCCATTTCGCCTCCAGTGGTTACGAGGCCAGCCTAGCTGCGCGCCAGCCGGGGCGCATTTACACCCAAGGGTCGAGCGCTTACACCTTGGTATATCAGCCAGTCAGAACCGTGCTAGTCAGAACGGGGCTGTTCAGCAGCGGGCGGGCCGAGCCGGTCGGCCATGCGTACGAGCTCAACGACGGATCTTGCCTGCATCTTGCGCATGACCTGGCCGCGATGGACCTTCACGGTGACCAGGCTCAGACTCAGGTCCGCCGCGATTTGCTTGTTCGCCCGCCCCGTGACGACCAGCTGCATGACTTCGCGCTCCCGCTCTGTGAGTGCGCGATAACGCGCCTTCAGATCGGCGAGGCTCGCCGCGTCCCGGCGCCTTGCCCGATCGCGATCGATCGCCGCATAGATCGCATCGAGAAGCACCTGGTCATCGAAGGGTTTGGTGAGGAATTCGACGGCGCCGGCCTTCATCGCGCGCACGGTCATCGAAACGTCACCATGCCCGCTGATGAAGATGATCGGAAGAGCGACGCCCGCTTTCGCGAGCTCCTGCTGAAACGCGAGTCCGCTCATGCCCGGCAACCGAACGTCCAGCACGAGGCACCCCGGCGCCTCCGGGCGCTTGGCGTGCATGAATTCTTCCGTAGAGGAGAAGAGATGCACGTCCAGGGCTACCGACCGCAACAGAGTGTCGAGCGAGCGGCGCATCGACGGATCGTCGTCGATGACGAAGACGGCTGGGCGATCCTCGCTCATGAAAGTGCCTCTTCGGGAACGGGCAGCGACAACCGGAAGACAGCCCCGTGGGGCTCGTTCGGGCCCGCCCACAGCCGACCGCCGTGCGCCTCGACGATCGAGCGGCTGATCGACAAGCCGATGCCGATGCCTTCGGCCTTGGTCGTGTAGAACGCCTCGAACACGCGCTCGGCACCTTTCCGGTCCATGCCGGTGCCGGAATCGCGCACCTCGATCCTCACCGCTTTCGGGCCGTCTTGCCCTGAAACGATGGTCAACTCGCGCGGGCGATCACGCACGCTGCTCATCGCCTCGATCGCGTTCATGATCAGGTTGATGAGCACCTGCTGCAGCTGGACGCGATCCCCCGCCACGCGCGGCAGCGTCCTGTCGAGCTGCGTCCGAAGAACGATGTCATGGCCGCGCAACTCCCGCTCCGTGAGCGCGAGGACCTCCAGAGCCTCATGGTTGATATCCAGGCTCTCCTTGCGCGGCATCTGGCGCTTCGTGAGCGCGCGGATTCGCGCGATGACCTCGCGCGCGCGCTTGCCGTCGGCGGCGATGTTGTCGAGTGCCGAGCGCGCTTCCGCGATGTCGGGCGGCTCGGCGGCGAGCCAGCGCGTGCAAGCGCCCGCGCTGGCGATCATCCCGCCCAGGGGCTGGGCGACCTCATGGGCAATCGAAGTGGTCAGCTCGCCCAGCGTCGTCACCCGCGACACGCGAGCTAGCTCGGTCCGGGCCGTCTCCAGCGCAGCGTCCTTTTCTCGCAGCCTCTCCGCGGCGCGCTTGCGCTCGCTGATGTCGCGCGCAACCTTGGATGCGCCGACGACGTTGCCGCTCCCATCGATGATGGGAGACACGGTCAACGAGATGTCCAGCAGCGTGCCATCCTTTCGGCGGCGGACGCTTTCGATATGGTTGACCCGCTCGCCGCGGCGTATGCGCTCCAGAATGCCGCGCACTTCATCGACGCGATCCGGCGGCATGAGAATCGCGATCGACTGGCCGATGACCTCCCGCGCCGCGTAGCCGAAGATACGCTCCGCGCCGGTGTTCCAGGTGGTGATGATGCCGTTCAGATCTTTGCCGATGATCGCGTCGTCGGACGATTCGACTATGGCGGCTAGCTTCGCATTTCGCTCCTCGGCCTGCTTGCGCTCGCTTGTGTCGCGCGCGAGCGACAGGTAGAAAAGCTCGTCGCCCTGCCTGAACGTGCCGGTGCGGATCTCGACGGGGAACGCGGTGCCGTCCTTGCGCCGATGCTGCGTCTCGATGGTGATGATTTCCCCGGCTTCGGCGCGCTGCGTGAGCCCGTCCATGGTTGGTTCGTTCAGCCCCACATCGAATTCGCGTGGGTGCATCCCGATCAGCTCTTCGCGGCTCAAGCCGAGGCTCTCGCAGGCCTGTCGATTGACATCCACGACCCGGATCTGCTTGTCCAGCAGAAAAAAGGCGTCCGTCGCGCGGTCGACGAACGTGCGGAAGCGCTTCTCGCTGGCGCGCAATTCCTCCTCGGCATGCCGCCAACCGGTGACGTCGAGCATGAACCCCACCATGCGCTCCGGTCGGCCTTCGGTGTCGAGGAACATGCGACCTTTCGCCCGCAACCAGTGGACGGTGCCGTCCTTGTGAATCACCCGGTACTCGGCATCGACATCGCCCGATTCGTTCGCGCGCTCGACCGCGAGCTTCACCGCCGGCCAGTCGTCGGGATGGACGAGCTTCTTCCAGCCCTGGTACGTTCGATCAAACGTGCCCGGCTCCAGGCCATAGAGCGCCTCGAGCTCCGGCGACCAGCGGTTTTCGCTCTCGCGGGCGCCGATGTACCAATCGAATGCCACCGCGCGTGCCGCCGCTTGCGCAAGGTCGAGCATTTCCTGTCGCGCGCGCAGCTCCTGCTCGCTCTGGTGGAGCTCGGCTTCCGCCCGCTTTCGCTGGACAAACTGCCCGATCTGCCCACCGATCACATTGAGCATCGCGAGTTGACCTTCGTCGCGCTCACACACGTGGCGGCTGAACAGCTCGATGACTCCCAGGACTTCGCCGCTTATCGGCTGCCAGGCCGCCTGGCCAGTAATCCCCACCGTGCCGGTATCGGGGGCGAAGGCTGGCGCGACCACCAGCGGGCGGTCGCGATCCGAAGACTTTGGCGGCTGCAGGTCGAAGATCGGGAACGCAACTCCACTCTGCAGTCCCGCGTGCGCCGCAACTTCCGTCCTGCGGGAGCCGCGATGCTCCGCTACGTTCGCCACCCAGTCGGGCCGTGCGGTCTCGCAGACGCCGCCCGGCCCGCGTTCCCCGGTCCTCACTGCGATCGCGTGGCTCAGTTCGTCCAGGGCCGCGATGGCAAGATCCGGCGCATGCCAAAGTGCTTCGCAGCGGAGTCGGCCGCGCTCTCGATCGACGGTCCAGAATGCGCCCCAATCCCATTCCATGCTGTCGCCGATCGCCGCGAGCACATCGGGAGCCGCGACGGCAAGGCTGTCCGAATCCGCGAGCGCCAACGCGACGCTGTACTGCGCGCGCCGGCTTCCCTCCTCGCGCTTTTGCTGCGTGATGTCGCGTACCAGGCAGCAAACCGTGCGCCGTACTCCATCCAGCGTCGGCATCGGGTTCATGCGACCGAGAAACCAGCTCCTTCCCGAGGGGAGGTCGATTCTCCATTCGTAGATCTCCGGCGTTCCACTGGCCAGCACGCGCCGCAGCCTTTCCACGTGGTGCTGCGCCCAACCCTCGTCGAAGACTTCCGCGAGCGTCCGCCCGATCAGCTCGTGGCGAGGACGGAACAGCAGGGCCTCATTTCTGGTCCAGACGTGGAGGTATTTCCCGTTGCCGTCGAACTCGAATACGACCTCATCCGTCGAGCCCGCGAGTGCGGACAGTCTCTCTTCGCTCTCGCGAACCAGAATTTCCCGCCTGGCGGACTCCAGCCCCAGTGCGTGCTCAACTCGCCGGCGTCCCGCACCGAACTCGCTGAGCAGCAGGCACAGAGCGATGAAGATGAAATAAGCGGGCGCATGGTGCGGCAAGACTTCGAACGAATTCAACGGAGGGACGAACCAGTACAGAACTCCCGTTGCGCAGACGAGCGATGCGAACACGCCGGGTCCGCGTCCGCCATACCAGGCGCTCAGGACCACTGCCGCAATGGGAAGCTGATAGATGCCGGCGCCTTCCGGAAAGGGAAGTACGGCGTTTAAGAACAGTGCAAGGCCGGCCAACACAAGAGCAAGGCCATAGCGCCGGAGCACGTCTCGCATCTCTGCCGGCAGGTTCATCGCCAGAGCGGCGCCGCTCCGCGCGGAACGTTGCGAGGTCGCGCGACGAACCTTCTCCGAACGCATGTGCTGCATGACCCCTGGCATGCACCGCAGACTGTAACGCAGCGGCGGGCGGTTTTGGCGTGGGCGCCGCTTGCCGACTCGAGACGGGAGGGGATCGCTCGGGACCGCGTTGCTTTCCGGATCAGTAAGTTGCTGTCGCCAGCGCGCGGCGCGGCCCGCTGCCAATCCCCGGAGGAGACTGATCACCGCTCGATCATAATACTCAATCATAATAGCCGCGGGGTGCTCCCAAGGCGATGTTTCCGGACACGAGCGGTTTCACGCGCGAGTGCAGATTCGAGTGAAATTCGAGGTACAGGAGCCCTGGTGGCGAACACCGGGCAACCGGATCCAGTGCCTGGCGGCAGTTGGACTTCTCGCGGCCGCCGCCGCGTCCCAGGCACAGACGCTGGAGGAGATCATCGTCACCGCGCAGAAGCGCGCGCAGAGTCTGCAGAGAGTGCCGATATCAATCACCGCGTTCACCGGTGACGATCTCGAACGGCTGGGATTCATCACACCCTTCGAGCTCTTCAAGCAGACGCCGAACGTGACGCTCGTCGGCGACACCGTGTTCCCCCAGGTGAACATCCGCGGCGTCCAGGCCTACGACTTCGGTGCCGGCAACGAACCCCCGGTCGGCTTCTACTTCGACGAGGTGTACCTGGGGACGAGCTCGAGCCAGCAGGGACAGCTCTTCGACATCGAGCGGGCGGAGGTTCTCCGCGGCCCGCAGGGCACGCTGTTCGGGCGCAACACGACCGGCGGGCTGGTCCACTACATCTCCCGGAAGCCGACCGAAGAGCTCGAGGCCCACGGCAGCTTCCAGTACGGGAGCTACGACCAGACCATCGTCGAGGGCGCGGTCAGCGGGCCACTCGGCGACCGCGTCCGGGGGCGCCTGGCATTCAAGTACAACAACGACGACGGCTGGCAGGTGAACAAGATCACGGGTACCGACTTCATGGTCACGGACGTCTTTGCCGGGCGCGGGCTGCTGGAGATCGATTTCAGCGAGGAGGCCACGCTGCTGCTGAACGTTCACGGCCACACTCAGGACAACCGCTCCGACGGATTCGCGGTGCTCGGGACGCTCGACCCCGCCACCGGCATGCGGTGCCCGCCCGGGCGGATCCTCGCCGGCGACTGCGTGACGCTCAGCGGCTTCCGTCACGGCAACCCCGAGCCGACCGACGTGTTCAGCAACCTCGACCAGCTCGAGCACTCCATCGACAGCTTCGGCGTCTCGGGAACCCTGCGCTGGAACATCAACCGCATGGAACTTGTGGCGATCTCCGCCTACGAGTGGTCGGACAAGGTCTACGAGGAGGACGCCGACGGCCCCGATCCTCTGTTAGACGCCTTTTTCACCGTCGAGGCCGAGCAGTTCACCCAGGAGTTGCGGTTGTCGGGTGAGACAGGGCGGCTGCAGTGGCTGGTGGGCGGCTTCTACTACAACGACGACAAGGAGGATCTCGGGATCACCATTCCGCCCCTGATCGCGTTGCTCGGCTTTACCCTCGGGCTGCAGAACGAAGCCACGCTCGACACCGAGTCCTGGGCCGCGTTCGTCCACGGCGAGTACACATTGAACGACCGCTTCAGCCTCGTGGCGGGGCTGCGATTCACCAGCGAATCCAAGGATCTGGTTATCACCGACAGTTTCGCGGCACCGAGCTTCATCGACATGGAGGAAGCCGACTCGGACAAGGTCACCTGGGAGGCGGGGCTCAACTGGCAGGTGAACGACGAGACGCTGGCCTACGCAAGCGTCAAGTCGGGCTTCAAGAGCAGCGCCTTCAATACCATCCTCGTCACCCCCGGGCAGGCTGCCCCGGTCGGCGAGGAGGAGAACGTCAACTACGAGGTCGGTGTGAAGACCGATGCACTGATGGGCGGGCGGCTGCGGTTCAACGCCGCCGCTTTTTACAACGACTACAGCGACTTCCAGGTCGTGACCCACCAGGAGGTGGTCGGCGGGATCCCGGCCGTCGTCTTCCTGAACGGCGGCGACCTCGAGTTGTACGGCGCCGACTTCGAGCTCGAACTCGCCACCACCGAGAACCTCGCGCTGCGACTGGGTATTGGGTTACTGGAGGGAGAGATCGACGCCCCGCCCACGGTCGCCGTGCGCGGCGTACCGCTCGACGGCAAGGAACCGCCGCACGCGCCCTCGGTCAGCCTCAACGCGCTCGCGCGGTATTCCGTCCCGCTCGCCGAGCACGGTGCGCTGATGCTGCAGACGTCGGTCACGTGGGAAGACGACGTCTTCTTCGAGGCAAACAACGATCCCACTCTGACCGAGGACGATAATTTGATCTGGGACGCCCGGGTGCGGTGGACGTCGCCGACGGAGCGCTATTTCCTCGAAGGTTTCGTCGACAACATCCTCGACGAGGAACTCGTGTATGCGGGCTTCGACGTGTCCTCTTCCGGTTTCATCGCCCGGATATGGCAACCGCCGCGGCGGGCCGGGGTGAGGGCGGGGTTCGAATTCTAGTCCGGTCCGGGCGCCAAGCGCGAGAGATCTGGAATGAGCTGCGAGAGGATTTCTGCGAGCGCCTCGCCGTACCCGCGCACCAGCGCATCGGGCGATGCGTGCGGCAGCTCGACGCGACTGGCGAGCGTGCGCTCGTACATCAGCTGCGGACGCACGCCGGCCTGGTCGATCAGCGCGAACTGCACGGCCAGTACCGCCGCGGGATTACGCCCCTCGCGAAAATCGCCGTAGAGCTCGATGACCGTAGCGTCAAGGACGTACGCCGCGGGCTGCGCGCTGCCCGGTTGTGCGACAGTCTCGAACGGGCCGGCATGATCGAGCCACTCGGCCATCCGGTTGCCCAGCATCGCGCCGGGCTCTGCTTTGAACGCGTGATACGGGTCCGACGTGTACCGCACCTCGTCCATGCGATATACGAGCGCGTTGCCGCCGTACGCCGCCGCGACGCGCACGTTGCCCATCCGCAGCGTGTCCGGGCGGCGTGCCGCCGCGGATCGAGTCTCAGTCATTGGCGGATCCACGATGTATGTCGTCGGCCGCGGGAGCGGTTTGCCGATCGCGCACGCGGCGAGGGTCAGGACAACGCCCATCGCGATGCCTATCGTCAGAGCAACGCGCCTGGCGCTCATGGAGGTGTCTCGGAAGGAGTCTCGGGAAGTTGAACCCTGTCGGGCGGGCCGGCGACAAGTGCGCCGGCGGGGTAGTGTTTGACGGTTTCCGAGACCTCGCGAAGGTTGTCCGCAGTGATACGCAGATCCTGGACGATCACGCGCACGTCGTATTGATTGTCGCCGATCAGCGCATCGAGCCGCTGCGCCGTCTCATCGATATGAGTGACCATGCGATCCACGTCACCGTCGTCGGCCAGGAGCGCATCGATCCGCGTGGAAGCAGAGTCGAGCTTACGCAGCGTCTGATCGATCGGCGCAGCAGCGAGGATCCGATCGATGCGCTCGAACGCAGCGTTGGCACTCGTGAGCACGTCGTTCGCGTTCGCGGAGAGCGCGGCGACCGGAACCTCGTTGAGCTTCCTGTCGAGATCAGCGACGAGCGTGTTCAGATTCCGCGCCAGCGTCTGGATGTCCGCTTCGTTGAGACTCGCCAAGAACGTCTGCGCGTTGGCGACGATCTCGCCGGCGGCGCTCGGCGCGGACGGTACGTACGTGTACTTCGGGGTCCACTCGAATTCAAGCAGAGGGTGCTTCGCTGGATCGACGTAATCGATGGCGAGATACTGCTGACCGGTGATGCCTGCGAGTTGAGTCTGCGCACGCAATCCCCGCTTCACCATCTGAACCGCATCCTGCTTCAACTGCTCGGCTTCCTCCGCCGAGAAGTCGACCTCCGCCCGGACCACGATGTACTGCCTGCGCCGGATCAGCGGGACGTCCGCTTCATATGTGGCCGCCGAGGTCAGGATCTCGGTGACGTGACCCAGCGGTACACCCCGAAAACTCACCGGCGCGCCGAGATCGAGACCCGCCACGGATTCGTCGAAGTACGTCTCGAACGTGAACGTCGGCTGGAAGAGCTTGCGGCCGCCGAGCAGGAAGAGCACCACGACCAGCACGCAGCTGGTCACCATGACGAACGCACCGAGCCGAACGTAACGCTTGCTCTCTTCCATGCTCTAGTTCGCTCTGCGCTTGAGTGCGTCGGGCTGGCGGTTGAAGAATTGACGCACGCGTGCGTCGTGGCTGTGATCGCGCAAATCGGCAGGCTTCCCTTCGGCGATGATGCTGCGCGAGACGGGGTCCAGCATGATCGCCCGATCGGCGATCGCGAAGATGCTCTGCAGCTCGTGGGTCACGACGATGAACGTGAAGCCGAGATTCCTGCGAATCGCAAGAATGGTCCGATCCAGGTTGGCGGCCGTGATGGGGTCGAGGCCGGCCGAGGGCTCATCGAGCAGCAGGATGTCGCAGCCGAGCGCCATCGCACGCGCAATGCCGGCACGCTTCAGCATTCCGCCGGACAGCTCTCCCGGCATGAGCGATTCCGCAGACGCCATCTCGACCTGGTGCAGCAACATGCGCGCCGTCAGGTTCTTATGCTCGAGCGTGAGGTCGGTGAACTGATCGAGCGGAAAGCGCACGTTCTCGAGCACATTTAGCGAGCCAAACAGCGCGCCGCTCTGGTACATCACGCCGAGCCTGCGCTGCAGCTGCGCCTTCTCGTCCGCACTTGCTTTCACCAGGCTGCGTCCGTCGATGACGATGTCGCCCGCCATCGGCTCGTACAGGCCGATGATGCTCTTCATCAGGCTCGACTTGCCGCTGCCCGAGCCGCCGAGAATCACGACGATCTCGCCGCGCCACACGTCGAACGAGACGCCGTCGAGTAGCACGCGGGCGCCATAGCCCATGCGCAGATTGCGCACGCTGATGGCCGGCGCTGCGCTACGCGCAGCTGCTGCGATGCCCGAGTGCGCTTGCGTCTGCATGATCATGCGCACTCAGCTTGTGAAAACGGCGAACAGGCCATCGATCACGACGATCAGCACGATGCTCGTGACGACGGCGCTCGTGGTTGAGAGGCCGACCGAGGTCGCACCGGCGCCGGTCGTCAACCCGCGGTGGCAGCCGACGGCTGCGATCATGAGACCAAAGACTGCGGCCTTGACGATGCCGAGCACGAAATCCCCCGCCGTCACCGCTCCGAGCAGCTGGTGGTAGAACTGCAGGAAGCCGACGTCGAAGGTGACCAGCACGAGCGCGCCGCCGAACAGCCCGATAAGATCGGCGAGCACCGTGAGCAGCGGCAGCACGAGCATCGCCGCGAGCAGCCGCGGCAGGACCAGGAAGTGGACGGGGTCGAGCCCGAAGGTCGCGATCGCGTTAACTTCCTCGTTGACTTTCTGTGTGCCGATCTGGGCTGCGAAGGCGGCCCCGGTGCGTCCGGCGAACACGATCGCCGTCATCAACACGCCGAGCTCGCGCAGCATGGCGATTCCCACGCCATTGACGACGAAGATCACCGCACCGAAGTTCCGGGCCACGAGCCCGATCTCGAAGGCGATGATCACGCCCATGAGGAAACCCGTCAGCAGTACGATCGGCACCGCATTGGCGCCGGCCTCCGTGGCGATGTCGAGCACATCGCCCCAGTTGACCGTGCTTCGCCGCGTTAGAGCCTGTCGGAAGGCACCGGCGCACGCGCGCAGGAACCCGACCATCTGCTTTGCATAGGCGATCTGCTGCGCGGTTGCCTGACCCAGATGCTCCAAGATGCCGGGAGGCCGCCGGCCAGGAGGCGGCGCGACGAAGTCACCGGGTTCGAATTCCCGAACCAGGGCGGCCACGTTCACGGCGAGGTTGCGGACTTCGACTTGCGAGTGCGCGGGGCGATCGCGCCGAATGAGATCGAACAGCAGCGCTGTGCCGACGTTGTCGACATACTCGAGTCGCGAAGCATCGACAATGATCGGGCGGTGAGGATTGCGGGCAAGCGTGTCGAGCGCCGATTGCCAGACCGGCGCAGCCGTGTACGCCGTGATCCGGTCGGGAAGCCTGATGCTCGCGGCGCCGTCCGCACCGGACACGCTTGCTGTGCCCGTCAGCATCCACTTACCTGCGACCACGCGATAGCCATGGCCGAAATCCAAGCGTCACGCCGGCGCGGAGCGTGCGCGGCTCGGCTGCACAGCGAGCTGGCTCGCAGGATCCGCAAAGGTTGGTGTTCCGGCGGCGAGGCCCAGAGTGCCGAGTGGCGCACACGCGAAGCGTCGCGCACCGGAAAGCCACCGCTCGACCTGGCTGCTGCGGCTTGCGCCATTCAGACACCATTCGCGGAAGTGCTCGCATTGTTCGTCACGATCCGATAACTGCGGTCGCCCAACCGCCAACGCGCGCGTGCCACCACTTCGCGACGATCGAAGCGTGGCCGATCATGTCGAACCCGGATGCCACGGCCGCGCGCGAAGTACTCGAGAGAAACGTCTTCCACCGGTCCGCGGCGCAATCCGTGGCTAGGCCCAGCGTAATGAATGACGCGACCATTGCCGACGTAGATACCATTATGGCTGTAGAGCGTGCGCGCGGTGACGAAATGAGGGGCGAGCGCGGGTTCTTCGTCAACTCGGAGGAGCGAATCGCGTGAGACGAACCGCTCGTTATTGCGTTGAATGCCGACTGCATTGTCGCTCCTCCGGTCTATACATTTCCGCTGTGAATTGGGTGCTTACTGGTTGCCTGGCGCCTCGGGTCCCGCGATGTCACCGGCGATGAGGCAGAGCAGCTCGCGGGCGGACGTGAACTCGCACTGCCTGCCCGTGACGAGGTTTTCCAGGCGCCCGACGAGGGCACGCGGCGTCGCATCGCTGCGCAACTTCACGACGTAGGCGCGGCGGCTGGGGTACTTCGATTTTGTGCTGAGGATCATCGCGGGCATTTCCGCATCGGGAGTTCGGTAGCGATCCTAGTCGCCGCCGACCGCCGAATGGTAAGGGAAACGTCGCGCTTCGGTCGGAAACGTCAGCCGGGATCGGGCCGGCTACGCGTCCGCGAGCAGGGCTCGCGCCCGGGTGAGCGCGGTCGTGTCGCGTGCTTCCTCGAGCTGGTCGACCAGCGCGGCGAGCGCGCGTCGATCCTCGTGTGTCGCGGCTCCCCGCTCGCAGAGTGCGGTGAGCGCCAACAGTTCCAGCCAGGTCGCTCCTTGTTCTCGAGCCTCTCCGATCCCGCGTCGGATCGATGCAATGGCGGCATCGGGCTCGCCGCGTGCGTGCGCGATCGCGCCCTCGATGAGCAGCAGCTGCGGAAGATAGACGCGTTCGCCGTATGTCTCGACGATTTCAAGCGCCTGATCGAGTTGCTCCTGAGCTGCGTGCCAATCGCCGTGCAGGAGGACCGCCTCCGCGGCATAGCCGAGGTTCTCGCTGGCGCCCGCCATCATCCCGAGCACCGTGTTCTCGTCGTGCGCGTCTCGAATCTGCCTGAAGCCCTCGAGCGCTTTGCCCTTCCGGGCGTCGGCCCACCCGCGGAACCAGCGGCACGCCGCTCTGCCCTGCGCGAGTGCGTACTCGTCCACGAGTGCGCGCATTTTATCCGCGATCATGGCCACGCGGTCCACGTCCCCGAGACGAACCTGCAACAGAGCATCGAACCAGAGGGTCACCAGGAGTGCCATCGGCTGCCCCAGCCGGCGCGCTCGCTCGTACGCCTGCTGCAGGCGCTCACGTGCCTGCGTGACAAGGCCAAGGTGCGTGAGCGGCAGGCTGAGCGTCGCGAGCAGAGTGACGCATGGGTCGGCGATGAAGCGCCGTTCGAGAGTTGCTTCGGCCGCCTCGATGGCCGGGAGCGCGCGCTCCAGCGCTTCGCGGGCGGCGCGCGGCCGGCCTTGGTGGATGTAGACGTGTCCACGCACGGTGCGGGCGGCGAGCGAAAGAAACGGATCTCCGGTCCGGGATGAGAGCGCCTCGGCTCGATCCGCAGTGGCAAGTGCATCGGCGAACTCCCCGCGCAAGGTGAGCAGGAATCCGAGCCCATGCAGAGCGAGGCCCCGCATGGGATGCGCCGGATCGTCGGCGAGCCGCGAGCAGGCACGCTGCAAGCCGGTTTTCGCCTCGTCACCGGCGCCGAGCACGTGGAACGCGGACACGCCGCGAAGCGTTGCGAGTGTGATCTCGAGCGACGTGCGCTCCGCGCAGGCGCGCGCATGGTCCAGCAGGGTCAACGCACGCTCGGTCAGGCTCATGCACTCGGCGGGGCTCAAGTGCAGCAGAGCGGTTTCAGCACCTTCCGCGTAGTAGCGCAGCGCCGTCATCGGCTCGCGGCCGCGCTCGAAATGCATCGCGAGCTCGGCGGCGGTGACGGTCAGGCCCGCCGCTCGCTCCTCCTCGAGCGCGGCCGCGACTTTGCGATGCAGCTCCGCACGCGTCGACGGCGCCGTGCGCTCGTAGAGCGCTTCCCGAAACAGTGCGTGGCGAAACGAGTAGGGCTTCTCGCGTAGATCACCCGGATCCCGGGCACGCGGGGCAACGATCCAACGCTGCTCGCGGACGAGCTGGTCGCACGCCTCGGTGACGCGACTGGCATCGCGCTGGAGGACGCGCGCCAGCGTGTCGCTGCGGAAGTTGACACCACAGACAGCGGCTGCGGAGAGCAGCGAGCGCCGCTCGACGTCGAGTCTGTGCATGTAGTGGTCGATGATTGCCGTCAGGTCCTCCGGAACGGGCATGCTCGCCAGCGACACCGTATCCGCGTCGTTCCTGCCGTGCTGCTCGGCAAGCGCGATCACGTCACTGGTCACCGATGAGACGAAGAGCGGCACGCCGTCAGTGCGCTCGTGCAACGCTCGCGCAAAGCCCTCGTCGCCGGCCATCGAAGGCGAATGCTCCGCGATGTACGCGGCGACCTCGGCCTCCGAGAACGGATCGAGCACGATCTCCTCGCACAGGCCGTGAAGGCGCAGCTCGTGCCGTACCGCGTTGAGCGGCTGATTGGAGACAATGACCTCGGTAAGTCTGAAGCTCGACAGCCACATGAGGCGCGCGCTGGAGCGCCGACGGGCTATGTAGTCGATGAGCTGAATGGTGGCGCGGTCGCCCCAATGCAGGTCCTCTGTCACGAACAAGAGCGGCCGGTGCTCCGTGTAGCGATCGAGAAGCTCGCCCAGCTCGCGGAGCATCCGATCCGGGCTGACTCCTATGAGCTCGCGACGCAAGCTCTCGCGCTGTTCCGCGTTGCTGAGCCAGGGTAGCTGCAGCAGCCAGGTCGGAGCGACGGCACTCAGCAGAGGTGCAACCGAGGCGTCGGCCCGGCACAACTGCCCGATCGCTTCGAGTACCGGGAGATACGGTTCGCCCGTGCCGTAATGCTCGACACACTGACCCCGCGCGCAGGCGATGTCGCCAAGGCCGGAAGCGAAGTGCTCGATGAGGGTGGTCTTGCCGATGCCGGGCTCGCCGGCGATCCAGAAGACGGCGCGCTTCCCGCGACTGGCGCTGTCCCACGCGTGCCGAAGGCGCGCGAGTTCCCTCGTGCGGCCGACGAATGCTGTCGTCGGCGAGGCGCCGGTCTTTGCGTGTTCGTCAACGAGCGAGTTGCCCGCAGTCGGCGGGGCGGCAACGGACAGCCCTGTCGTGGCCGCGATGAACCGGTAGCCGCGGCGCGCGACGGTTTCGATGTATCGTGGCTGGCGCGGATCGTCGACGAGCACGGTCCGAAGATCGCTGATTGCGGTCTTCAGCACCGAGTCGCTGACGTAGCTGTGGCCCCAGACCTGATCGAGCAGGGCGTGCTTGGTCAGTAGTGAGCCCGGCTGGCGGACCAGGGCGCACAGCAGTCCGAAAGGTGTCGGTGCAAGCGGAATCGCGCGTCCGCCGCGAAGCAGGAGGGCATTCGCCTCGTCGAGCTCGAATTCACCGAAGCGCACACGCAAAGGGTTAGAGCCAGCGGTGGAGCTAGGCATGCATCAGACCCGACATCGCCGTTGCGAACAGGGGACCTCCATTCTCGCGCGATAGCATTGCGGCGAGAATGATACCCCGGTGGCACGCGACGCTCCTCGGCCAAAAGGCGGTGAGGTATCCGAGCGGCGCGTCGGTGAGCGGTCTGGTCAGCCGCCTTCACGAGCGACCAGCCGTTCTCTGCCGTTGATTAAAGGAGTGATTGCGGCTCGCTGCTGGTAGTTCCGGCAGTGTCAAATCGAGTGCCAAATGTGGGGACTTCTGGGTCTCG
>Ga0180085_1000419_pt1 | contig 14930 bp, 12 predicted proteins | sample EasRiv730_16_10D_FD_123013 | JGI IMG/M metagenome (GOLD analysis project Ga0180085, IMG submission 123013) | Soil microbial communities from meander-bound floodplain in the East River, Colorado, USA - East River metaG ERMLT730_16_10D | ecosystem: Environmental > Terrestrial > Soil > Floodplain ... | reverse complement strand
ATGCTGGTGAGCGGCATGATCGTTGGCACGCTGTTCACGCTCTGGGTGGTGCCGTCTATCTACATGCTCGTGGCGCGGAAACGTGTGGTGGCTGCTTCAGAGGAAGCGGTCATGGAAGAGATCGCACCTCGTTTGTCTCAGTTCCGTCCGACGACGGTCACGCAATCGGTGCTGCAGGAGACACCACACGCATGAAAACGCGATTGATCATGATGACGTTGATGGTCAGCCTGCTCGCAGGCTGTATGGTTGGCCCCAATTACCGCAGACCCGCCGTGAAACCCCCAGAGGTTTTTCGTGGTGGCACTGACACAACGCCGGCTACCGACACGACTTCATTGGCGGATCTGAAGTGGTTCGAGGTTTTCAAGGATGAACGGCTGCAGGGATTGATCCGGACGGCACTCGTCGAGAATTACGATCTACGCGACGCCGTGGCACGGGTGGACGCGGCGCGGGCCGCTCTCGGGATCACACGGGCCGACCAGCTCCCAAACATCGCCGCCAGTGCTGATATCACAGCCCCTCGCGGCTGCGCCGCGCGACCGAAGCAGCACGGGCTGATTTGCTCTCTACCGAGGAGAACCGCAAGGCGGTGATCACGACACTGGTGAGCGATGTCGCCGGCGCCTACTTCAACCTGCTCGAGCTGGACATGGAGTTGGAGATTGCCAAGCGGACGCTGAACACCCGCGAGGGCTCGTTGCAGCTGATCAGAATCCGGGAACGGGGTGGTCTGGCAACGCTTCTGGAGGTTCGGCAGGGAGAGCAATTGGTCCACGGCGCCGCGAAAGCCATCCCGGCTATCGAGCAACTGATCGAGCAAAGGGAGAACCAGATCAGCCTTTTGCTCGGCGGAAGCCCAGCTGCGGTTACGCGCGGTCGCCCCCTAACTGACCAGGAGCAGCCACCGGCTGTCCCGCCAGGACTGCCCTCCTCACTGCTCGAACGGCGCCCCGACATCCGTGGAGCTGAGCAGAATCTTGTCGCGGCAAACGCAATCATTGGCGTAGCCAAAGCAGCCTACTTTCCGCGGATCAGTCTGACAGGCTTCCTGGGCTTTCAGAGCAGCCAGCTGTCCAACCTCTTTACAGGTCCGACGAGAGTGTGGCAGTTCGTTCCTCAGGTGACGCAACCGATCTTTAATGCCGGTCGAATCAAATCCAATGTGAAACTGGCCGAGGCACAGCAACAGATTGCATTAATCCAGTATGAACGTGTAATCCAAACGGCGTTCGGAGAAGTCTCGGATGCGCTTATTCAGTATCGCAAGGTGAAGGAGATTCGTGCGAAACAAGAATTGCTGGTGGCGACGCTAGAGGACCGATCGCGCCTGGCCTATATGAGGTACCGGGGCGGGGTCGATACTCTCCTCAACGCCTTGGATTCCGATCGCGACCTGTTCGACGCCGAACTCGGGCTGGCCCAAACCAGACGGAACGAACTGCTGGCTGTGGTTCAGCTTTACAGGGCCCTGGGTGGAGGCTGGCAGGTGTAGACCGCCGCTCGCAGCCCTCGCTTCAGACAGGGTTCGGAGGCTGTGGTCCGCAAAAATCACGTCGGCCGCATCTTGGACACTGTTGTGGCAAAGACTCGCGGATTCGTGCGATCCTGTGACGGATGCCAAAATCCTCCAGCCGATCGACGCCCTTTGGGATCCTTCCCGACCTCCTGCACGATTTCCTGATGCTGATCCGGCTCATCTTCCGCTCTCGACGAGCTCTGGCAGCGGAGAATCTTTTTCTTCGAAAACAATTGACGTTCTATGTGGAGCGAAAGATCCGACCCCGTCCAGCAACGGACGTGACTCGGTTAATCTTAGCTTTGCTGTCCAATTGGTTCCGACGGCGCGAGGCGCTAGTCATCGTCAAGCCTGCAACCCTGCTCGGATGGCACCGTCGAGGCTTTCGTTTGCTTTGGAAATGGAAGTCGAAGCGCCGAGGTCGGCCGCGGCTCTCAAAGGACGTTCAGGCACTGATTCAACAGATGGCCGCGAACAATCCGACGTGGGGCCAGGAGCGGATCGCTGCCGAACTTCTGGTGAAATTGGGCCTCCGCTTTTCTCCGAGGACGATCGGACGTTACATGGGGACCGGCACAGGACCGAAACTTAGATTGCCGTCGCAACGCTGGCAGACGTTTGTCCGCAATCATGCCAAAACCATGGTAGCGAGTGATTTCTTTGTTGCCGTAACGGCGAGCTTCCGCGTCCTATATGTGTTCGTCGTGATGGAGATTGGATCGCGTAGAATCCTGCATTTCAACGTGACAGCCCATCCGACTGCCGAGTGGACCTTGCAACAGTTTCGAGGGGTGATCTCGGGTGAGACCCATTGTGAGTTCGTGATCCACGATCGGGATAGTATTTATTCTAGGGTATTGGATTCGACCCTGGAATCGATGGGTGTAAAAGTCGTGAAGACACCGTTTCGAAGTCCGCAAGCGAATGGTTTCTGCTAGCGCTTGATTGGTAGCATTCGTCGAGAGTGTCTAGACTTCATGATTCCGCTCAATGAGACGCACTTACGATCGATCCTGAAAGAATACGTGACCCACTATAACCGAGGACGTCCTCGCTCGGCTTTGGGACCAGGGGTTCCCCAGCCAGAAGCTCCCCTCGACATGCTGCGATACGGGCGATATCCCGAAGGGTCATCGGGTAGAGGTAACTGCAGTTCTGGCGGGCTCCACCACGAGTATCGATTGGCGAAAGTCGCTTGACTTCGATTCGTTGGCGTGACGCATCAGATTTTTGCGGAGTACAGCCCGCACTATTGGTTGAATTCGCTGCCTTGCTGAGTTTTGACGACACACAGGCTCTTAAAAGGCAATCCGGTGATGCGATCCTGGTGAAGGCAGAGGCGAAATGACGAAATGGATGTCTTTCTCCAGAGCGAGCGAAGTGATAAAGTGAGGGTTTCTTGCACGCGAAAAGCTTTCAGGATGGTCACACGATCTCGGCATATCCTGGCCTGTCTTACGGGCGTCTCTTTGTTTCTGCTGGCAGGAATCATCAGCTTGCCGGGCGCTGCCGTGCAAGCTCCATTGGAAGAGCTTCAGCAGGTGCAGAGCCTTATACAGAAAGGAGATCTTTCCGCGGCCAGGGAACGTCTCGACCAAACCTTGAAAGAGTTTCCGAGCGACTTTCACCTGCACAACTTTCTCGGTGTCATACAGGTCCAACAGGGAAATGACGCCGCGGCGGAGGCAAGTTTCACGAAGGCGATCAAACTCGCTCCTCGCTTTGCTGGCGCCTATTTGAACCTTGGCCGGCTCTACCAGCAAACGGGTGCACGCGAACCGGAAGCATTGCGGCAAAGCCTCGAGGTGTACGGCCGCCTGTTGCAATTTCAACCCGGCCAGACAGAAGCCCGTTACCAGAGTGCCGTATTGTTGCTGCTGTTGGGGGAGCACGAAGCTTCGCAGTCGCATCTCTCGCGCTTACCTGCTGACGCACAGCAGCGGCCTCAGGTGCTGGCCTTGCGTTGCAGCAATCTAGCGAGACTGGGTGAACTGCAATCAGCAACGGAAGCAGCACGCAGGCTGCTGGCTAGTCCCGGCCTGAGTGAGGCGGATGTGGTGACGGCCCTGCCATTTTTGGAAAAGCCATCCGAGCGCAGCCTTCGACAGATCCTGCTGGAGGGCCTGGTCGGGCGCAAGCTGGCCTCATCCGCTGCGTTGCGTCAACTGGGGCTGCTCTACGAGGAACAGAAGCAGCTCGATCGCGCGCGCCAAGCTCTGGAAGCTGCAGCTCAAGACCAGTCTAAGCTGTCAAGTCTCCTAGTGGATCTGGCCCGCGTGGCACACAAACAGGGAGATCACCGAGGTGCCCTTGGCTACCTGGCACATGCCCGGGATTTGGAACCTAAGAACGCAGGCATCCATTTTTTCTTTGGAATGGTCTGCGTGGAATTGGAGCTGCCGCTGGAAGCGCGCAAGTCCTTGCAGGAGGCTGTAGCGCTGGAATCAGACAATGCTTACTATAACTATGCGCTTGCCTCGGTTCTCCTGCAGGACAGAGATCCCAGCCTTTCCATTCCCCATTTTCAGAAGTTTATGCGACTGAAGCCGGGCGATGCGCGAGGCCGCTTGTCGCTAGGTGTCGCCTATTTCTATAGCAACGATTTTGCGAAAGCTCGACAGGAGCTGGAAGACGCCGCGAAATATCAGGAGACAGCTGCCGGTGCCCATTACTTTCTCGCGCGTGTGGCTAAGCAGGAGAACCATTTGCCGCAAGCGCTAGAGCATTTGGAGAATTCGCTCAAAGCCAATCCGAAATACGCCGACGCCCATGCCGAGCTCGGACTCGTTTACATTCGCAATCGCGAGTACGACAAGGCGGAGCGCGAGTTGCTCGTAGCTTTGGAGCTGGACCCCGAAAGCTACTTGGCAAACTTGAACCTGCTAAACTTGTTTCAGCGTACCAAGGATTCCCGCGAGGATTCGCAGGCTCAGCGCTTCGAGGAGATCAAGAAAAAGCGCTCGGAAAGACAGCAAGCACTGATGCGAACCGTTGAGATTCGTCCTTATTAAACCCAGGGAAGCCATGGCGCGGCACACCACGATGATTGAAATTGATGTACCGAAGGCCGCCGCTTCTGGCGGTCTGCAGCTCTTCGTCACAGCATCCTCAAACTGCAACAGACCTGCTGTCTCTGCCAGGTTTGCGGCAGACGGGCCTATCTTCACGGGAGAGCCATCCATGCCTGGGGAGAACGATAGAGCATGAAAATGTTTCATGCCGCCACGGATCAAGGGTCCAACGATCCCCTCCCGGGAGAGGCAAGGGCATTCAGGCCCTGGGGTGGGTTCGAATCAGGGAACGGCGCTGCGCGCCACCCCTCCAAGGGGATTCTCACAGGACTCTTTCGTGCCGCGGCGCTTTTGATGAAGATATTCTACTTAACAAAAGGGGTGGCGTTGTCCGTTTATCCGCCCGAACCCATCGAGACAACCCCGTGAGGGCTTCACCTTCTTCCCTCTCTGAAGGAAGCAAGAATGCCTAAGCCTATTTTGTCGGCATTGATTTGTCTTTTTACTCCGCTTCCGCCGACGATCGCTCAGCCGGTTCAGTTCCTTAAGGAAGGCTTCCTGGCTTACTATCGCGGGGACTATTCGACTGCCGCAGACCTGGCTCGCCAATCCTCAAGAGCCCAGCCGGGTACGTCGGCTCCGCATGTGTTGCTGGCTCGGGCCGAGGCCTCCTTGGGCAACGCCCCGCAAGCGTTCGAGGCACTCAAGCAAGCTTTGCGGATCAACCCGAACGATACCGAAGCTCTCTATTTTCTCGGCCACATATCCACGGTACTTTCCCAGACAGAGTACCAGAGACTGTTTGCGATGGCTCCCAAGTCGGCGAGGGTCCATCAGCTTCTGGCTGAGTCTTATCGTGCGCAAGAGAATTTGTCCAAAGCTGAAGAGGAGTACCAGGCAGCTCTGCTAGCCGATCCCAATCTTGTCGAAGTCCTGAACGTGCTCGGGGACATGAAGCGTTACGAGTCTAAATTCGAAGAATCCATTTCTTACTATATGCGAGCCACGAAAGCGCAGCCCCGCAATTTCGACAGCGCTTACGGGCTGGGAGCCTGCCAGCTGTACCTCCAGAAACCAGAACTGGCAGTGGAACATTTTTACCGAGCTGTTTCCATCAGTCCGAGATCGTCGGCAGCTCGACTGGCTCTCGGAGACGCTCTGCTGCGCCTGAGGCGAGTCGAATCCGCCGCCAAGGAACTCGAATCTGCAATCCAAATCGACCCCAAGATGCGCCAAGCCTATACACTACTGGGCAAGGCCTATCAGCAGATGGGACAGACGGGTAAGGCAAAAGAAGCTTTTGCAGCTTCTCAGAAGCTGATTCAGGAAGAAATGCACAGTCGCGAGCATCGGCTTGGAGAGCCAATGATTCCCGAGGCCTCCAAACCAGCGTCGGAGGATAAACCTTGAGCGCATTCCGCCAAGCAGGAAAGGCTTTTGCAAACCTGTGCTACATGTCCGCTCTTGCGCTGGCTACCGTGATGACTACTGCGGCCCAATCCCTGCCTGAAACGCTCCAGCCCCTGTTTGTAAGCGGGGTTGAAGCGCAGAAATCAGGCCGCTTCAAAGAGGCGGAGGGAGCCTTTCTCGAGGTTTTGCGCAAGGGTGGGAGGGTGGCGTTCGTTCACAACAACCTCGGAGCGGTCTACCAGCAGATGGGTCAGCTCTCCCAAGCAATCATCCAGTTTCGTGAAGCCATTCGACTCGATCCAGACTACGCCGCGCCCCGCTTTCTGCTTGGTGCCAGTCTGCTGGCTCAAGGCAAAACCATGGAGGCTGTGCGTCAGCTTGAGCAGGCGGTCAAGCTCGACCCACAACAAGCTCTGGGGCGACTGGAATTGGCCAGGGCTTATGAACTGGCAGGGAATCCAACGGGAATGATCGAACAATATCGAAGGCTCACCGAACTCCAGCGTGACAATCCCGAATATGCTTACCAGCTTGGCAGAGCGTACATGAGACTGTCGGAATGGGCCTTTCAGCGCGTCAAGGAACTTAGCCCCAGGTCGCCCCGCCTCTATCAGTCCCTTGCCCTGAACTTTCACATCCAGGGAAAAGACGAACTGGCGCTGCGTGCCTTGTCTCAGGCCATCGCCATTGATCCGAACCTACCCGAACTGCATTTGGCGCTGGCGGAGATCCACCACCGGCTGGGCAATCTGACTGAGGCGCGCATCGCGGTTGAGAAGGAGCTAGTGATTATGCCGGTCAGTCAGGCTGCCCTGGCACTCAAACAGAAGCTCGAAGCCTCGAACCCGCCAGGCCGGTGAACGGCTACTCTCGAACCGAACATGTCTATTAGGACCATGACTCTCTTGTTGCTGCTCGCTAGTTGGCCTCTGCCCGCGCACGGCGTCTCGGTCTCCGAACACTCAGGTGAATTACCCTCTCTTCAGCAAATACCGCTGCCTGACGGGTTGCGAGCTCGAATTCAACAGGCTCTGCAGAGCAAGGATTTCACGAAGGTCGAGGAATTGCTGGTCAGGGAGGTTGAATCGAAGCCCAAGTCACCGAAGTTGTTGACGCTCCTGGGACGCATCTTTTTTCTGGATGGGAAGTACCTCAACTCGGCTATCGCACTTAAGAAAGCCGAGGCTCTCTCGCCTCTCGATGAAAACAGCCGCTTTACGCTGGCGATGGCTTACGTCGTACTCGACAAGCGCGATTGGGCTCGGCCAGAACTGGAAAGACTAAGGGCTGCCCATCGTGAAAATCAAACCTACTGGTACTGGTTGGCTCGCCTCGATTACGATGCCCAGCGATTCAAGGAAGGGATTGCCCGGTTCCAAAAGGCAATCGAGCTGGATCCTAAATTCGCACGAGCTTACGACAACCTCGGACTCTGTTATGAAGGACTGGGGCAGTACGATGAGGCCCTCCGATCCTATGAAAGGGCGGTGGAGCTCAACCGCGAATTCCCACTTCGGTCAGGCTGGCCCGCTTTGAACCTAGGAACGCTGCTCGCCAGACTGGGCCGGCTTGATGAAGCCGAGAGCTACCTTCGCGAGTCCCTTCGCGACAACCCCAACCAAACGCAGAGTCACTATCAGCTGGGCATGGTTCTCGAGAAGAAGGATCGGTTGGAGCCGGCCATTCAAGAACTGCAAAAGGCCGCTGCCCTCGACGCCAGCTATTCCGAACCGCACTATGCGCTCGGACGGATCTACCGCCGACTTGGACAAAGTGAACAGGCGGACGCAGCGTTCGCTGCGTTTAAACGACTGAAGGCTGTGCCGCGATCTCGAACTGCGCCTCACCCCGAGAACCGGCGGCAGGAAACCTCCAGCGAGGCCGCCAGGGGTCCTTAGTGATTCGTCATCACCGTGTAGAATCCGGCTTGGAGTGCAGGGTTTAGCTTGCTTGGGGCAGCCTGGAGGCTGAACTCCAAACACGAACGGCTGCTATGAAAATCCTACGGCTGTGGTTTCTGTGTTTGATCGCTGTGTTTGGCCCGGGCCTCTTCGTCGGGCCTATTTCCCCAGCTGACGCCGGGCTCTCTGCGGGATTCGTCGGGACTCAGCAGTGCGTCGCCTGTCACGCCGACATTGGAAAGGTCCAGCTGACCAGTGATCATGCCCTTTCTGTGCGCAAGCTGGAGGCTATTCCTGAGTTGCTCAACGCGCTACCGCTGCAGTACGTCGACCAAGCGACCGAAGTCGACTACCGTTTGGATCGCTCGGCCACTAATGCCTTCGAGCTGGTCACGAGGAAAGGCGGGCAGACTGATCGCTTGCAGCTGTTGTGGGCCTTCGGCTCCGGCAGAAAGGGGCTGAGCTTTGTCGGACGAACTCGCTCGGGAAATTATGGACAAGCGCGCGTCAGCTGGTACGCTTCAATTCGCGGCCTGGACATCACGCCGGGCTCCAAGGGAAAAGTCCAGGATGCGACCGATGCGCTGGCCGACTGGTTCAAACCCGGCGAACGAGAGGAGTGTTTCAACTGCCATGTCTCACATCAGGCCGAGCGGCCTCCAGAAGAGATCGCTGGGGAGCATGCTGGCGTTCAATGTGAGCGCTGCCATGGTGCTGGACAAAGCCACCTCGATGCAGTTGCGGAGGGACGCAAACGCGGCGCACTGGGTATTCGGCATCCCGGCCGCATGAAGGACGAAGAGCAGTATCGCTTTTGTGGCGAGTGCCACCGCTTACCACCCGCCAGCTTTGACGCTGAAGCGATCGACAAGATCGTCAAAGACCCAGTGAGCATTCGCTTTCCCGCCCGCCGGCTGGTGTTGAGCCGTTGCTACATCGAGGGAACAGGACAGTTGAAATGCACGCTCTGTCACAACCCCCACGGCCGAATGGCGGCCACGACGGGCTATGATCAGAAGTGCTTGTCGTGCCATGCCCAGGCTATTGCCGAACGGTCTCACTGCCCGGTAGCGCGAAAGGACTGTGCATCCTGCCACATGCCCCGCCAGCATTTGACGAAGCATCTCGAATTTGCGGACCACTGGATTCGGGTCGTGCGAAAAACGAGTCGATGAGCGGCCGTCACCTTCCCTGTTGGTCCAAAACCATTTGAAATCGCCGCTCGGTGGAAACGGGAACGCCACAGCGGGCGTTCCCTACGGCCTGGGGCAATTTTTTCGACAGCTTATTACGTAAGGGGATCTCGCGCTCGCAACCTGCAGCCAGTTCTTCAGAGCGCACCTTTCGAGCGGTTGGGTAAAGGATGTCCGTCACCTTGCTTCGAACTCTCAAAAAAAAGGCGCTGCTCTGAGGGCAGCGCCCGCCTGAACAAGATCCAACCTGCTGCCGTCTCAGAAGAACACCTTAGCACCGACCTGGATGTTTCGCGGCGAGCTGACTGCGCCGTTCCACATTCCAAAGTTGGGGCTGGAAACATCGACGTTGAAGGCTCTGGCCCCGGCGGAGTTCGTACCGACGTTGTTGAAGCTGTGCCAGTTCCAAAGATTGAAGAACTCGGCGCGAATTTGCACGGTCACGGTTTCTAAAATTCGGGTGTTTTTGATCAAACCGAAGTCGTGATTGTAAAAGCCAAAACCTCTTACGTCGGTTACCCGAGGGCCGTTGCCGTAATAGAAGTTAAAACTATTGGCGGCTTCAAAGGCATCCCGGTTGAACAGGGTTTTGCTGGGTTCGAATGACCCCTTCTCCTGAGCGAACGGGTTAGCCCCCGGTTTGATGGCCGGAATGCAACCCACACGGAACTGGCCGGGCACGTTGCACTGGCCGGAACGGAAGAAGAAGGGAATGCCGGAAGAGGCTCTGTAGACACTGGAGATTTGCCAGCCTCCCAGAATCTTATTCGTGACACCTCCCTTGCTGAGAAAGCGTTTTCCGCTGCCGACGGGGAGTTCATAAGTTAGCGCCACCGAGAGTGCCTGCGGTACGTCATCCACCGAAAGTCCTTTGTTACGCTGCCGTTCGAAAGGCGAAATCACTCCCAGTGCGCCACTCCAGGTGAATGACTCGGTCTGAGTGTTCTCGGAAGTGGTCAGCAACTTGGAAAGGGAGTAAGAGCCAAGCAGCAACAGTCCCTCAGAAAAGCGCTTCTCGGCCTTAAGCTGTAGGGAGTGGTAGGTCGAGTTTCCTGCATTCTCGTTCACTCCGTAAAGCCCGCCGCAATATTGGGGATAAGGCAGAAGCGCTTGGGCAACTGAGGGTGGGCAACCGACCATCTGTTCGCGCCAGCCGGCGTATGGAATAGACACGCCGTTCAAGGTGGTCTGGCCGGGTTGAAACTGGTCAAAGAGCTGCTGGCCCCTGGATAAGAGCCTCGGGTCCAGAGCATTTAGGGGAGCTAGGCGGGAAGCCAGCCGCGTGCCTTTGTTTCCCACGTAGGCTGCGCTAACGGCAAGGTCTTTTCCAAACTCATGCTCGATGGTTAGGTTCCACTGTTGCGAATAAGAGAGACGATTGGCGTCAAACGGCCGGTAATTTGGGCCATTCTGACCATTGAGGAAAGCCGAATTGGTAAAGGGAGGACGAGGAAAGTTCTGCGGAAAACCCTGGCTGAGCAGAAAGGCTGGTGTCAGCCCTCCTTCTGAGCTGGAGAAGGTTTGATTCCGGTTGAATCCGTCCTGCGAAATTCCTCCACCCCAGCCTGGGTAGAAAGCCTGGGTGTAGAAAATCCCATAGCCGGTCCGAACCACGGTTTTGGGACTCACGGTGTAAGCTATGCCTAGGCGCGGAGCAAACGCCCTCTTGTAAGTTTCTTCGGGATGCCGCTCCCCAAAACTGGCCGCTCCATACCCGTCTCCGGCAAAAGCCAGCCGCCCCGGCCGATTCCCTGCACCGGGATTGGGGCCAAAATCGAAGAATGATGTGCGATCAAATTTTTCCACCGACGGGCGGAACATATCCCAGCGCAGGCCATAGTTAATGCTCAGCTTCGGGGTCACCTTCCAGGTGTCACCGAAGTGGGCAATCCAGGCGTCGGAGCGCGGGTACCACGATGAAGACGTCCGAAAATCTGCACTGGCGCTCGACACGGCCTCCAGCAGGAAACTGGCCATGGCGTTGCCACTGGTGAGCCCAAGCAGGCCGGTGTTGAGTCGGGAGAAATTGAAAGTTCCCGAGGAATTGGCGGTTGTATAACTGTTGAGGCCGGCATTGCGGTATTCCCCGCCAAACTTGAAGGTGTGTTTTCCCCGCACCCAGGTGAACAAGTCGTTGAGAACGTAGGTGGGCCGGTGCCCGCCGCCACCCGAGTTTCCGCTGTATCCCGAAAAGTCTTCGAATCGCATGGCCGGCTGATGTTCATCTCGGGTGGGCACGCCCGCAATCTGCGGAACCGCGCTAATAAAGCTGTCGGCAATGTTGACTTCCCGGGTGTTCAAGTCCAGGTATCCAAAAGCAAAATGGTTCAACTTGGTGGGACTGAACGTGTGATCCCAGTTGAGCCGGTCCACAAAGCTGTAGTTGGGCTGGCGGAAATTGTTGGTGCTGATCTCTGATGGAAGTTCGGACTGGTCGAATGGCTTGGTGCCCCGGTAACGCACCACGACCGATACGTGATCCTTATCCCCAATGTGCTGATCCACGCGAACATCCCAGGCGTCCGAGTTCGCAAAGGCAATTTCGGTGAGGGGAATGGGTACCTCGTAGTTGTTGAGGATGCCCGGGCGGTTCGGCTCAGGAACAAACTTCAACCAGTTCCTGGCCAGAGAGTTCTGAATTCGATTCGAACAAATCACATTCGCTGACCGGCCGTCGCATCCCATGAACTGATCGCGCAGGAAAGGAAGGTTCGCGGGCCCAACGGCCTGGTTAGCATTGAAGGTTGGATTGGCCCTCGTCGTGAGCGGATCATAGATCGGGAAAGGCCATTCACTGAAATCCCCATTCTTCATCCTCCCCGTGGGAACGCTCAGGACCGGCTTCCTGACGCCGCCCACAAAACGGTAGGCTTCAAAGTTGACGAAGAAATAGGTCTTCTTGCGGTCCGACCAGAATAGGGGTGCTTTCAGCGGACCTCCAACGTACCCTCCAAAATCATGCTCCAGATTCTTGGGCCGGCTACCGGTTCCAAACGGCCGGGCATTGAGAACCGTATTCCGGTGGTACTCGTAACCGCCGCCGTGGAATTCGCTCGTTCCCGACTTGGTGGTGGCCGTGATCACCGATGAAGTTGTTGAACCATACTGCGGTTCGTAATTCGAGGTTAAAATGCTGACTTCTTCGACACTTTCTGGCGAAACCGGGAAGTCGGTGTAAATGGAAACCATACCGCTCTGGTTGAGCAGACCCTGCTGCATGCTGACGCCATCCAGCACGGCTTCATCCCCCGACTGCAGTCCGCCGTTGACGCGTGCATTAAAGGGGTTGGCACTGCCGCCGGTGTTGACTCCCGGTTGCAAAGTAATGAAGGCAGCCGAAGAGCGCACAGCTCCTGAAACCAGCAATGGGAGCGCCTGGATTGATTCTGGAGTGATGGCGCCCTTCAGTTCGGCGCTATCAAAATTGAGGGGAGAAGCATCGGCCACCACTTCAACTGTCTGGGTCTCTTGGCCCAGCTCGAGTTTGACATCCACACGCACCGTGGCGTTGATGCTGATGGCAATTCCCTTCTGCACAAACTCACGGAAACCCTTGGCCGCTGCCTTCAGTTCGTAAGCCCCCCGCTGCAAGTTGGGGAAAGCGAAAAGACCGTCAGGACCCGTTGTGGCCTTGGCTACTGCGCCGGTAGCCACCGCCGTCAGCGTTAGATCGACATCGGGAACCGAGGCGCCGGTTGGGTCGGTTACCGTACCGCTAATGGAAGCGTTAAAACTCTGTGACAGGGCCGCTATCGGTAGGGTTACCACAAAAAAGAGCGAGAGGATCAGTAGGACGGGAATTCTGGATCTCATGTGCAGCCTCCGTTTTTGCATATTCGCCACTCTGAAGACGCGCCATCCCTCAGGGTTCTGTCCCGTTGGGTGCCGCCGAGCACCATGGCTGGTCATGACTGATGAAGTCATTCGCCTGCCGGAGAACCCTTGGCAGGCAAACGTCCCCCGCTGACATAACTCTTGACAGGGCTGCGACGATGCAGTCCATCCCTGCCGAAGAGTCTTCTCAAATCCGGGCGTATGCTCTGTTCACTAGTAAAGACCTTGAAGGTCGAGTTTTTTTACCGGGCAAGGAAAAAATTCTTCGCGAGGAGGGGAAACAACTGCACGTTCAAAAGACTGAACGTGCCGACGGGGTTTTGGGAACTCCTGCGGAAGCAAGCACGACCTAGAACACGACCTTAGCTCCCACTTGAATATTTCTTGGGGCACTCACGGCACCAGTCCACCTTCCGAAAGCCGGACTTGACACGTCGACGTTGAAAGCTCGAGTACCGGCAGGATTAGTGGCAACATTGTTGAAGCTGTGCCAGTTCCATACGTTGAAGAACTCGGCCCTGAGGTGCAGCGTCAGACTCTCAGAGAAATGTAATCGCTTTAGGACGGCGAGGTCTTGGTTGTAGTAGCCGAACCCGCGGAGATCAGTCACGCGTGGGCCTTTTCCGTAGTAAGTGTGAAAGCTTTCGGGCGATTCGAATGCTTCGCGTCTAAACAATGGCCGGCTGGGCTCGAAGTGATCCATGTCCTGAGAGAACGGACTGGCCCCGGAAAGAATCGCCGGGACGCACCCGACCCGGAACTGCGCGGGCACGTTGCACTGGCTGGAGCGAAAAAAAAACGGAATGCCTGACGAGGCCCGAAAGATGGTACTGATTTCCCAGCCCCTCAGAACTTTCCCTAACCAGCCCTCGCGTCTGAAGCGCTTCCCCTCACCTACGGGCAACTCATAAGTCATGGCTGCCGACAAGACTTGGGGGACATCGTCCACCGACAGTCCCTTGTTTCGCTGGCGCTCGAATGGGGAAATCACGCCCAGGGCGCCACTCCAGGTGAATGCGTCGGACTGGGTATTCTCCGAACTCGTCAACAGTTTGGAAAGGGTGTAGGAGCCAAGAAGCCACAGCCCATCCGCAAAACGCTTCTCCGCTTTAAGCTGGAGCGAGTGATAAGATGAGTTGCCTGCATTCTCATTTAAGCCCTGCAACGGACCGCAATACTGCGGATAAGGCAGCAAAGCTTGCGCCACCGAAGGTGGACAGGCTCTCATCTGCTCCACCCAGCCTGCGTATGGAATCGGGACGCCGTACAGCTGCGTCTGGCCGGGCTGGAACTGGTCAAACAGCCTCTGCCCCATCGAAAGCAGCTTTGGATCCAGCGCATTGAGCGGAGCAATCCGCGATGCCAGCCGGGTCCCTTTGCTGCCTACGTAGCCCGCGCTCACGGCTAGGTTGTTGCCAAACTCACGGTCGATTGTCAGGTTCCACTGCTGCGCGTAGGGGAGCCGGTTGGCGTCAAAGGGGCGGTAGAGGGGACCGCTTTGGCCGTTGAGGAAGCTGGGGTCGATAAAGGGCGGCCGGGGAAAGTCCTGCGGAAATCCCTGGCTCAGCAAAAACGCTGGCGTCAGCCCGCCCTGCGAGCTGGAAAACGCCTGCGTCCGGTTGAACCCGTCCTGGGCAATTCCGCCACCCCAGCCCGGATAAAACGCCTGCGTGTAAAACACTCCGTAGCCTGTCCGCACTACCGTCTTCGGCCCAAACGTGTAGGCGATCCCCAGCCGCGGCGCAAACCCGTTCTTAAACGTCTCCTCCGGCCGTCGCTCCCCAAAGCTCGTATCCCCATATTGGTCCCCAGCAAACGCCAGACGGCCCGGCCGGTTGCCCGCCCCAGGGTTCGGCCCAAAATCAAAAAATGAGAACCGATTGAACTTCTCCGCTGAGGGACGAAACATATCCCAGCGAAGGCCATAGTTAATGCTCAGCTTCGGGGTCACCTTCCATGTGTCGCCGAAGTGGGCAATCCAGGCGTCAGAGCGCGGATACCACGATGAAGACGTCCGAAAATCCGCGCTGGCGCTCGACACCGCCTCGAGCAGGAAACT
>Ga0180085_1000418_pt1 | contig 14932 bp, 12 predicted proteins | sample EasRiv730_16_10D_FD_123013 | JGI IMG/M metagenome (GOLD analysis project Ga0180085, IMG submission 123013) | Soil microbial communities from meander-bound floodplain in the East River, Colorado, USA - East River metaG ERMLT730_16_10D | ecosystem: Environmental > Terrestrial > Soil > Floodplain ... | reverse complement strand
CTGTTCCTCGGTGGTCTCCAAAAGCAGGTTGAATTTCTTGTCGGGCTTAAGCACGTAGATTCGACCTTTATTGCCGGTCGAAAACAAAAGATTGCTGTCTGGACGAAGATACAAGCCATAAATCGTCTCACTATCTGAAGTCCAAAGTGTTTCCACGCTGTTGTCGGGAGCAACACGAAAGATGCCGCTCTTCTGTCCGCTGGAGTCTCGACGTGACCCGCGACCCGCAGGTGGCTTGAAACCTGGTGTTTCTTCAATCACTGGCGGCTTCTTTTCACCCTGCCCGGATAGCGACAACGATACCGTGACGGAATCGCCCGAAGTCACTTCACTGCTTGAGCTTTTCGATTCAGAGATCGAGCCTCCGGCGGCACCGTTAATGGCCACAAAATAGATGGAGCCCTTGGAGTCCAGCTGAACGTCATGAATCTCTCGCATCGTCGAGTCGTAAACCACGAATGGTTTGCCATCAGCGGAGATCCGGTAGAGATAGCCGTCAGGGTCACTTCCAGCCACCACGTTGCCGACGTCATCAATCGCCAAACAAATGATGTTGGACTGCCCGCTGTCGTAAAAAACCTCTCCCTTGCCTTCTTTGTTGACCTTGTAGATCTTTCCCTTGTTTCCGGTAGCCGCAAAGAGATTCCCCTTGCGATCAAAAGCCATGTCCCAAATAAACTTGTCTTCCGGATCAAAAAATACACTCGCTTTGCCCTCTGAACTAACCTTGTAGACTTTCCCATCCGGGGACGTTGCGACGTATAGAGTCTGGTCCGAGTCCAGAGCCAGCGCGAGTGCGTCGAGTTCGGCAGCATCAAAGAAAAGGGACGACGAACCGTTCGCATCGACTTTGAAGACCTTGCCATCATGCCCAGTTCCCACAAATACGTTCTTCTTGTTATCCACAACAGCAGACCAGATCAACGCCTGGTCCGAGTCGAAGACGGAGTCGAATTTGGGCGACAGCGACAACTGGCCATCAGCGCTTAACGACAGGCCCTTGAGAGTACCCTTCGAAAACTCTGCAAATGAATCCGTGCTCCAGAAAGTGGGACTCACGGCAAAGCTACTCAAAGGAAATCCGAAGACGGCACAAGCCAGAACAATAGCAACCAAGCTTCTTTGTCGAATCATGCAAGCTCCTTCGAGAATAGAAACGTGTAGCACAGATCAGCCTTTCTGGCGGTCTGGATCTACGTCATTTTCCGTGATTTTCCGTGGTAATCCCAAGCGGTGCGGGTCGATCTTGAAAGAAGAGGCAGCAACCCTGGAGAGCCTTTTCAATCCACGACCTCGATCGTAAGGCTTCTTTGGCCGCTGATGACAAAAGGTGTCGAAGGTAATTCGTATTCGTAGAGGTTTGAGGATCTCAGGGTTGTCAAACTGCTGCTGGAGGTCCGGTCCGACGTGATCACACTGCTGAAGGAAGGCGGCAAGCTGGAGAACTCTTCGCCACGAATCAATACTGAAGGCTCGGGCCGCTGCAGGCGCACATACACCCTGTCGTTCTTGCGGATATTGTTAATGGCCTTGATCAACTGATCCAGGTCGCGCGGTGAGAAAGTCTGCCGCAAGGCACGATTCTCAACGGCCGTCAGCGTTGAGCCATCCGCCACAGTCAATTGCAGCGTGCCGCTCGGCATGTCGGCGGGGATGTCGATGGGAAATTTCTCCACGTGCTCGCCGCCGTTGGCCGCGCGCAGGAAGGCGGAAAGAATAACGGTTTCGCCCGCTTTGACGTTCTCCCGGTCGGCCCACACCCGGTCCAGCGTCGCGGTCCGTTTCTCATCGATCGAAGTAATGTCCACCGTGACGCTTTCCACGGCCACGTTGTCGAATCCGCTGCCCAGAATAAAACTTAACGGCTGCACCACAGCCAGCGAGGCAAACACGTGCGAGTTTGCTTCGCCGGAGAACCGGTTCTCGAACTTCACTTCAGGTTGCCCTTTGACACTGATTTTGCCTGAAACCTGGAGCGTTGCTTCCCCCAATGCCCGTTCGTTCGAGGTAATGGTATTGAACACCGTGAAGTTCATGAGGAACGGCGTCAGAAAGCGATCGTTGACCACTTCAAATTTGTAAGTCTCAAGCTTGTTGCGGCTGGACTTCAGGTTGATGGTCAGCGGAATGAGTTTGGGCATCACACCCACGGCGCCATATAGCCCCTGTGAGCGATCCTGAGTTATAGCGCCAGCCAGCTCCGTAGGCACGGCAATCTTGAAAGAGTTGTTCAAGTTCGGAAGCAGCGAAATCACCTTCGCTTTGGAGAATGGCAGCTGCACAGGCCCGACCGACAGCCAGGGGTGGCCAAAAGCGTAGACATTGTCGCCCTCGCGATAGGTCACGGTTCCCGTTGCGCTCGCGCCCACTCCCAGATCGCCACGGATCAACTGCACAGCCAGCGCCGAGCCCGGCTGAATATCCGTCGTGTCCTGGGCCAACTGATTCGAGCCGCTGCCGACAGTCATGCCACCCGCTGGAATCACAGGCATTCCCAGGCGCTGAAACGTCTCCTTGAAAAGCTGTGCGGCTTTCGGGGTAAATCCTGAAAGAGAAATAGGAGTGTCAATGTAATTGAAGAATTGTCCGGTAAGCGCCTGCAAGCTGGAATCCGTACTCATGGACTGCGACGACACCGAAAAGGTTCGTTGGCCCAGCGGATTCAGGCTCGAAAAGTCCAGCGACGGAGTGAATCCAACCGCACGAAACGGCGGCACCACCGAAACATCAATCTTAATCGGGTCGATGCGGACCGGCTCGGAGGGCTTGTCGAAAATATTTACCATCTGTTGAATCGGTGTGATCCCGGCTATGGCTTCCTTTGAGAACGGGAACGAGAAGGCCACAGCGCCAATCATCCTGCCGTCGATGTATACCGGGCTGCCACTCATCCCTCCCATGACACCTGTTCTTTCCAGCGGACCTCCGGAAAGTTTCGCCAGGATGGCGCTTTGCTTCGGGGCAATGTTCTCCAGCACCCCGAGAATCTCGGCCTGAAATTCTTCGACCTTGTCTCCTTCGAATACCGTCCGGCCGACACCTTTCATCCCGGGCTTCAGTTCCGAAAGCGGCATGAAGTCGCGCTTGGTTGACTGCCCCCACGCTCCGACGCTCACACAAAGAACCAACAAGACTGCAAGAAAGGCACGAACAGAGTCATTCAAGAATGAGCAACTCCGTCGCAAACATAGAGGCAATGCGCAAAGGTTTCTCATACTGCTCAATCACTATCCTTTGAATTTTAATGAAGGCTTAGGATGGCTTGACACTCAGATGGAGCAAGAATCAGTCCGACAGCACTAGCTGAGTATAGCAGAACAGCCAGAACCCGTTGGATTTTTCAAGAACCCTAAGAGGCTAAGAAAGCCCAGCCTATTGATACCTTTCGACAAAGCTCGGGATTGGTATTAATCTCCGCTTTTGGACGGCATGAACAGCGAACCCATCACTGCCTTTATCCTGGCCGGCGGCCGAAGCCGTCGCATGGGAACAGACAAGGCCTTCCTCTCCTACCGCAATGAGCCTTTGATTCGATGCTCTATCCGCATCTGCCAGAGTTTCACAACCGACGTTCGCATCATCGGAGAACCGGCTCGCTATGCTTGCTTCGGCCTTCCCGTCACTCCCGACAACGGAGAATCACTAGGTCCGCTCAGTGGCATCCACACCGCCCTGCAGCATTCTCCTGCGCGCTTTAGTTCTATTATCGCCTGTGACATGCCGCTCATGTCTCCGGAGTTTTTCAGGCTCATGCTCCGGAAGCTCCCCGGGCCGGACGCCGTGGTCATGCGATTTGATGACGGAGCCGTAGAACCCCTCTGCGGCATTTACTCTTCGACCTGCTTGCCGGTCGCTGAGCAAAATCTGGCTAATGGGAATCTGAAGGTCACGGATCTCCTCTCTCAAGTTGCAGTCGAATATATCACTGAAGGGGAACTCCACGCGCAGGGCATGTCCCGAAAGATCTTCACCAACGTCAACACGCCAGGCGACTTGGAGCAGTTGGAGCCCTGACGGTTGCAGCTAATGGCAGTGCGCTCTTTCAGAGCATTGCCCTGCTAATTCGTCTCTACTTTGTCTTGGAGGGGTTGTGCTATAGTGTGGCCCGTTTTCTGAACATTTGAAGGCCTGAGACCAGTGCCGAACGCATGAATCTGTTCACCAGAATCATTGCCTCAATCCGCTACCCGGAATCAACTCTGGGTAAGACTCTCCAACGTATCGTTCCAGTCATCGTCTTGATGATTCTGGTTTTGTTCGGCCTCAGTGGATTTGCCACTTACCGCATCGTCGCACCCACCCGTCTGGCCGAGACCATTGACCCAAGCAGTTTTTTGCTCAGGAATTTTCAATCTCTCCCATTCAAGGGTTCCGGAGGAAAAGAGCTGGAGGGATGGTTCATCCCCTCAGTTCGGGGTGGACCGGTGGTGTTTCTTTGCCACGGCTACAAATCGAATCGCTCCGAACTCCTGACACTTGCTTCGACTTTCCAGGAAAACGGTTACAACCTGTTTCTTTTCGACTTTCGCGCCCACGGGACCAGTCCAGCATCGCTTTGTTCCCTTGGGATTAGAGAAACCGAGGATCTTCTGTCAGCCATCCAGACGGTCACGGCACGGCCCGATGTCGATCCAGATCGCGCCGGTATTTGGGGCGTGAGCCTCGGCGCCTACGTAGCCCTTGCCGCGGCTATCGCGAATCCCACGGTCAAAACGCTTGTCGTGGACACGCCCTTCGACAGCCCAGCCCGATTCATCGAGCTGCAAACCACCGAGATATTGGGGACGGATAATTTCGTGTTCAACAAGCTGGCTCGATTTGGGTTTTTTCTGGTGAACCTTCCCAAAACGGCTCAAGACTCCGAGACCTTGATGCAGGGATTGTCCGCCTTGCAAGGACGCGAGAAGCTTTTCATCACCAGCGAAGAAACGCTGCAGCTTGAGACGCAGACATTGAATCTTTTTAACAACACTCCCGAGCCGAAGGACATGCTCCGCCTCAAACATTCAAAAACCAGCATCCTTTACGACGTCGACCGCAAGAACTACGAGAACACAATCGTCGAGTTCTTCAAGAAGCATTTGCCGGTGCGCACCGGTATCTGAAGTCTAGCGCCTGACCCTCCTGACAGCTTGCCTCGTTGTCCGCATGCTCACCTTTTGACCATCCTCACAATTTTCTGATCGAGAAATCCAGCCTGTGTCACCGTCCGGGCATGCGGCAAGACGGACTCGGCATCAACCTTAGGGTCCGTCACAAGAAAAAGTTCTCCCTGAGCAGGATAGGTCGCATCGCTTTCAGAGTAGATGAGCCGCGTGCGGGTATTGAGGTAGAAGTTCAGACCGTACTCGACCCGTCGCGAGAGGTGGTAAATGAAGATCGGCTGTCCCGCGAATCCTTGTCCCTGAAGGACGCGTGCCAGTTCCCGGGAAGATTCGACCGCATCGACCCTTGGCCCGATCTGCTCGGTAATCAAGAGCACCGCCATTCCAACACCGGCCAAAAAAATTCCAAACAGCACAAGCAGTTTCCATCGCCACACCATGAGAATCCCGCCAACCCCGATAGCAAAGAGAATCATTCTCATGGGCGGAAAGAAGACGCCGACTTCTTGATCCAAGAACTGTTTACCTAAAGGCAACGCCAGGCCCAGAGCCAATACGCAGCCGGCCTGTAGATAAAGGTTTAGGCGCAGTCCTTGTGAGAGCGCTTCGCTGGAGGAGGCAACGCTCCAAAGTCTCTCCCATTGCTTCGCGGCTAGTAGTGCAAGCGCAGGAAAGATCGGAAGCACGTAGCCCGGTAGCTTGGATTGCGAGAACGAGAAAAACAGGAGAGGAAACAGCGCCCAAGCCCAAAACAGTGCTAACTCAAGCTCGCTCTGGCCTCCCCGCCACTGGTGGCTCAGCCAGTGCCACGCTGGCGGAACAATCTGGAACACCCATGGAAGAAAACCTGCAAAGACAACCGCAAGATAGAACCAAAACGGCTGGGCGTGTTGATACCGGTCGGTGACAAAGCGTGCCAGGTTGTGGTTGATCAAAAACTCCTGGATGAAGGTCCAGCCATTGGCGCGATAGCACAGCCAATACCAAGGTAGGGCTACCACAACGCCTGACAACACCGCGCCGGGCCGCAGAAGCATCTTCAACAGATCCCAGCGTCGAGTGGTCAACACAAAGAGGCCTATGCCGGAGGCCGCCAGCACAGCTCCCACCGGCCCTTTGGCGAGGACTGCCAGAGCCAGAGAAACGTAGAACCCATAAGTCCACATGGAACGACGCTTACTTGAAACGGCCTTTACAGCAGGGCCTATCCTCTGACCAAACCACGCAAAGTAAATGCAAGCGAGACTCAAGGTTAACGCGCTCGTGAGCAACATGTCCGTCGAGGCCGCTCGCGCCAGTACAAAGTACATCGGCGATGATGCCAAGATGAGAGCAGCTGCCAATCCGCAACGCGTGGAAACCCAGTGCTTGCCAACCAGGAAGACGGCGACGACTCCCAATAGAGCGGCCACGGCCGAGGGCAAACGCGCGGCCAGCTCAGAGACTCCCATCGCCTTGAATGCCGCTGCCGCCATCCAATAATAGAGGACGGGTTTTTCAAACCATGGCTCTCCATGCAGCCTCGGCGTGACAAAATCCCCTGACTCTGCCATCTCACGGGCCACTTGGGCGTAGCGCGGTTCATCCGGTCCAACGAGCCCCAAACCGCCAAGCTGATGGAAGAATTGCAGATAGGAAACAAGCAAGAGAAGCACTACGGCGAACGGCTCAAATTTCGCCATGAGCGCCGTAGAAGGAGAGATTGATTCGGGTTGGTGCGGTTGGTGAAGTTCCGTCAATAGAAGTCGGAACAGGACATGTAATAACCACAGCGCGGACACAGCAGCTTGCAGTGGTTACCCTGCAATTCTACGCTGCACTGTGGACAGTACTGGCTGATATCTTTCTTTTCTGGCTTGGGCTTTCTCTCAGATTTTTGGTCAGAACTTGTGTCAGCTTTCGTCACTAGAGCGAGGTTGGGTCACGACTGCTTCATGATACTTTCGCCTTCAATTCTTCCAGTTTCTTCAAAAACCCATCCAATACTCTGACAAACTCCTTTTTCGGCACCGCACCTACAACCCGATCCTGAATTTCGCCATTATGTAAAAGCAAGACGGTAGGGATGCTCATGATTCCATACCGACTTGCCACGTTTGGGTTGTCGTCCGTATTCAGCTTGCCTACCTTGACTTTGCCCGAATAATTGCCCGCCAACTCCTCAATAATAGGTCCCACCATGCGGCACGGTCCGCACCACGGGGCCCAGAAATCAACCAGAACGGGTTTATCCGCTTTTAGTGCTTCTGTTTCAAAGTTACTGTCAGTAAACTCAACCAAATTGGCAGCCATGCCTTGACTCCTTGTGGTCATTTGAGAATCGTGAACCGAGGCTCATGCGCCTGCAACGAGACGCATGCGCGTCCTCGGTGCTACAAAAGCCTCACCATTTTGACCTCGAGTCTGGATTTGTCAAGTTCTATCCCAAAGCCATTCGCGACCAGCGTTTTGGGAATCCCCTCCCCCGGAGTGGTGGCGGCCTCGGGCGCCAGGGTGGGTGCTGGGGACCTCAACCCAGCGCCGCCGCTGTCGCTCCTCCCAGGAGGGATTCACTGGTGCTACCAGTCAACTCCCATCAACGTCATGAACGAAGCACTGCCCGGGCTAGCTACCGATTCAGGGCGAACTCGCGCACTGCGGGCATCCGATCGACAAAGCCTGCCTTGTTGCGTCGCAGTTCCGCAATGGCCACGGCTCGAAGCCTCTTCAGCGTCTCCTGATGCTCCGGTTTCACTGAGAGATTGTTCAGCTCCTCCGGGTCCTGCTGCATGTCGTACAGTTCCTCGAGGTCATGGATGAGTGGGCGCACGTATTTGTAGCGGCGCTCGCGGATCATCACATACCAGGGCACATCCCCATGAAAAACGCCTTTGCCTTCCGGGATGACGTTCGTATCGGACCCGAACTTCTGGCCCGTTGCCGTAAGCATCGCCGGATGCGGCCAGTTCGCTTGCGGGTCTTTGAGCAATGGTGAGAGGTCCCGGCCGTGCATCACCCACGGCAGCTTGATTCCGGCGAATCTGAAAAACGTGGGGACAAGATCGATGCCCACCACCGGAGTCGGACAGACGACCCCTTCTGGAATTCGTCCCGGCATGGAAACGATCATGGGCGATCGGATGTTCGCGTCATAGGCCGCGATCTTCGTGCCAAAAAAACCGTGCTGCCCGAACGCGAGCCCTTGATCGGAAGTGAACACGATCAGCGTGTTCTTCCGCTGACCAGATTCGTCGAGCGCCTTCAGAAGGCGCTTCACCCCTTCGTCGATTGCGTTTACTCCCTGATGGTATTGCCGCACCCACGAGATCAACGAGCGTCCCTTGAAGATCGGTGTCCCACCCGGTCCATTTTCCCAGTGGCTGATTCTCTGAGCCCAGTCCGGCTTGCCCAGCCGCGGAGGGAAAATGTCGGCCGGCTTGGCGAAGTTGATTCCCGCATACTCTTCCATGTGGCGGTCGGCCGGAGTGTAGGGTTCGTGCACAGCCCCATAACACAGCCACAAGTACCAGGGTTTTTTGGGATCGCGTCCTTTCCCGTTGATCAGGTCGACGGCCCAATCCGTGTACTGGTCGGTGGAATAGCGTCTTAGAATCTCCGTCTTGCCACCGTGATACGTAATCGGCTGGTCGTAGTAGTAATGCGTGCTGGTTTCGGTATACTTCGGGCGGTTCCAGACGAGCTGAAAATCCCAATCGCGCCCGTACCCTGTGTCCGTGCCCGTATGCCACTTGCCAATCTGCGCCGTAAAGTAGCCATGGGCTCGAAATACCTTGGGCCAGAAAGGCGCCTTCTGCGCGTCGTACACGCATCCTGGATAAGGTCCTTCCATCCGCATGGACTCAACGGCGAACTGATGGCGTCCAGTGAGCAACCCTGCTCGCGAGGGCATGCACCAGGTGCCAATGTACGCCGATGCAAACCGCACGCCTTGCTTAGCCAGACCATCAATTGCCGGCGTCCGGACCCAAGAATAGGCTTCGGGGTAGGCGCTGACGGTCCGGTAGGAATGGTCATCGGTATAAATGAACAGGATGTTTGGCCGGTCTGGGGTAGCAGCATGTGCAGTTGTGCACAATAACAGCGCACTCCACAGGGACATGATAAGGCTGCGGTTTCGCGACACAGACACCTCCCGCTAGAAGTGTGGATTACCAGTATAGTCACCGAGTGCAGAACGTAGCCGAATCATGTTAGTTGAAACCGGAATTTTGCTCTCGTTCTCATCGTGCTCGTCCTCGTCGTCGTCCTCGGCTTTTTGGATTCGACGGCGAGAACAAGGACGATGACGAGAACGATTGTCAGCGGGATATCTAAGGGTGGCGCCACTCTTAGATCACCGATGGCCAAAAAGGGTGCCACTTAGGTTGTCACGCCCAGGCGATCACTCGCTGGCGTGGCAGGTATCGCAGCCATTGGGAGCCCTGCGTTCGGCGTGGCAGTCCATGCAATCCTTCATGTTCAGAATGCGCGCTTTGCTCGTGACCGCCATTGAGGCCATGTCGCCATGGCACGTTCCGCATTCAATCCTGCCGTCTTGCACGTGTACTGCATGACTGAACCACACGATCGGCATCAGCCGGTAGACGCGCTTCCATTCGACGGACTTCTTGTCAGCCGCCGCCTTGGCGACCTTGGCGATTTCCGGTGAGTCCCTCTTGATCGAGCTGTGGCAGCTCATGCAAAAGGCCTCTTTCGGAAAGCCCATCGTGAAGCCTCCGTCCGCCTCGGCGTCTCTCATGGCGTGGCAGCCGCTGCATTTCAGTCCAAGGGCGAGATGGGTCTTGTGCGAATAGGCGATTGGTTGCGTGGGCGTATAACCGACTGGGTCCGTCTTAGAACCCTCATCGGCGGCGCCTATCAACACCAGCATCAGGGCTGCGGCAAGGATGATCAGAACTAGACGACCCATATTTACAAACTAAACGCAATGAACTCGTCGGAGGCAGGTGAGCCTTCCTTCCCGCCGCAGGCGGCAACGACAACGTACTGCTTCCCATTGGCCTCGTAACTGCATGGCGTGGCAAATCCCGCGGAAACGAGCTGATGTTCCCAGGCAACCTTGCCGGAATCGCTCTCGTAGGCTCGCAACTTGCGGTCGAAGGTTCCACTCATGAACACGAGCCCGCCCGCGGTGCAGATGTTTCCGCCGTGGGAACTGCAGCCAGTCTGAGGAATGCCCTTGGCCTTAAGTTCAGAGAATTCACCGTTGAGCACGCGCCAGGCAAAATCGCCTTTGTCGCAATCGATGGCGGTCATGTAGCCCCATGGTGGCTTGATCCCCGGGAACCCATTTTGATCATTCAGTTCCGCACGCTTGACCATCGCGTAGCGGAAGGGCAGCCCCGGCTTTGCATCTTCAAGGGCAACCACGTTCGACGTTTCGTCCGAGCTGACAAAGACGCGGTTACGCTTGGGATCGAACGAACAGCCGCCCCAAAGCGGACCGCCACGGAATCCAGGGTGAATCAGGTAGCCGCTCTTGGCATTCGGCGTGTAGAGAGGGCCTCGCTTCAGCTTTTCGACGATGGCTTTCACGAAGGCATGTGACTCCGGCGAGACATCGGTGATCCAGTCATCCTTCCATCCCTGGCGCGAGATGGCGGGCGGTTTCGAGGGAAACGGCTGTGTTGGGTGCAGGCGCTCGCCGCCAAGATCGGACGGCGGCATGGGGCGCTCTTGAACGGGCCAGATGGGCTGGCCGGTTTCGCGATTGAAGAACCACATGTGACCCTGTTTGGTGCACTGGACCAGAGCGTCAATCGGCTTGCCTCCGTGCCGGATCGTGACGAGCGCGGGCTGTGCGGGAAGGTCCATGTCCCACACGTCGTGGTGGGTCGTCTGATAGTGCCACTTGCGGGCTCCGGTGAGAGTATCCAGCGCGACTACGCAGTTACCGAACAGGTTCGCGCCTTTGCGATTGCCACCATAAAAATCGAATGAGGGCGAACCGATTCCCGCAAAGACGAGACCGTGCCTTGAGTCGACGCTCATGCCGGCCCAGTTGTTCGTGCCGCCCGAGAAGATCCAAGAATCGCCTTCCCAGGTGTCGTTGCCAAACTCACCAGGGCGAGGCACTGTGTGGAAAATCCAACGCCGTTTGCCGGTCTTGGCGTCCCACCCCCGAATATGACCAGGCGCTTCCGGATACGGTCCTTCGCCCCCGCCGCCACCCGTAATGACCAAGTCCTTGTGTACGACCACGGGCGACGTGTGGCTGAATCGAAGATTCCGCATGTCGTGATCGAGCTCTTCCTTGAGATCGAGCACTCCTTTATTGCCGAAGCTCTCGACGAGCTTGCCTGTTTTGGCATTCAGCCCGACAAGGGTGTCCTGATACGTCGAGAAGATGCGCTGGTCGCTGCCCTCCTCCCAATAGCAGACGCCGCGGTTGGTGCCAGGCGAACGCCGCGCCGGACGGCCTTCCGCGGGATCGAAGCTCCACAGCAACTGTCCGGTTGCAGCATTGATGGCCTGCACCTTCAAGCGCGGCGTGGTGATATACATGACGCCATCGACCACGATCGGCGTGCATTCGCTCGCGGTGGCCGGGCGGAGATTCGAATCGCCGGTCTTGTGGATCCAGGCCACTTTGAGGTTCTTCACGTTCGAAGGCGTGATCTGCTCCAAGGGCGAATAGCGTGTGGCCTCGGCGTCTCCGCCATACCAGTTCCATTCGCGCGCGCGGGGTGTGCCATTGGCAAAGGCCCGCGGGCCGGGAATGGAGGCAGCCGTGGCTGTCAATTGGATTAGGAACTTTCGACGATTCATAAGAGTGACTGTATCAATGAGACGGCGCGGCTTGCAACGGAGTTACCTGGGGCGTCAGGGTATCGTCGAAGTCCGAATCAAAACCTTCAGCCCACCCTTGGCGTAAACTAGTTTCGTCGAAGAAACTTGGTACTAAGGTTCCCCTCCTTGGATAAGGAGGGGAAGCCGCAGCCACAGGCCACGGCGGGGTGTTTCGAACGGTCGCGGAGAAGCCAGATTCGTAGCCAGATCGCAGCAACTCCTCTACTTGACTTCTGCGACTCGATTCAGCGCCTCAACGATACGTTTCGGTGCGGACGCGAAGGCGTATTTTGCCATCTCCTTCAATCGCACCCAGCGCCAATCCACATCAGGTCCTTTAGGCTTCCCCCGGGCCAGTTTCGCCCGGAACACCTGTAGTTCGATCCGACGGGTCGTGATTGAATGCTTGATTGCAATCAGCGGTTCCAAGGACTCGACTTCAAGTCCGTAGGTTTCGCCCATGAATCTCTGCACCCTCTTTGCAGTGCTTCCCTTCGGAGGTAGCTCGATAGATGGAAACTCCCAAAAACCCTTCAACACGCGCTGGTCCGAGCGCCGGACAATGAGAAACCGTCCGTTGTGCTGAACAACGACCGCTGCCTGCAGCAACTTGCGGATCTTCTCCCGACGAACCTTTTGTGGCAGCAGCTCCTGTAATCCCTGCTGGCGGGCAACGCAATGTCGAGTCCACGGGCAAAGCAAGCATCGCGGCTGGCGCGGAGAACAGACCGTCGCGCCGAGCTCCATCACCGCTTGATTGAAGTCGCCGGGCCGCGTCGCTGGCAGCAACTGCTGTGCAGCCTCCCAAAGCCGGCCCTGCACTGCCGAACTCTTGGTGTCTCCCGAGATCTTGAAGAGGCGCGCCAAAACGCGGCTGACGTTGCCATCGAGTACAGCATACGGCTGGCCAAAGGCAATGCTGACAATCGCTGCCGCTGTGTAGCGGCCGATCCCGGGCAACGCGAGAACATCCGAGTAATTCTGCGGGAACCTTCCCCCAAACCGCCCGACAATAATTTGGGCTGCCTTCTGCAGATTCCTGGCCCGCGAGTAATAGCCGAGTCCAGCCCACAGCCTAAGTAAAGCATCCGTGTCCGCCTGCGCCAGTGCGGCAATGTTGGGGAAATGCTCTAAGAACCTCAAGTAGTAGGTGATTACAGTTTGAACCTGAGTCTGCTGCAGCATGACCTCAGAAATCCAGACGGGATAAGGATCTGTGGCGTTCCTCCAGGGAAGGTCGCGTTGATGCGCGTCGTACCACTTTAGCAGGCGTTCCTGCAGGATCAGGCGTTTGGGAGCTCGCATCTAAGAAAACGTTCTTTCGCTGGGATGCACTGATATGGAATAAGCCAACTCATCGTCATTCCGGCCAAGCGCAGCGCGAGCCGGAATCCAGCCCAGTTTGGCGGCAATGATTGCATTCCCGGCAGAGCCCACTGGATTCTCGCTTTCGCGGGAATGACGGGTAGGGGTCATTTTGATAGTTCTCCGACACTAACCTTCGGACATCACGGCGGGGCCTGCCTGTCATTTTGCGAATCGCGCTTCCCCTGCTGCCAACACCTCCGCGATCTCTCGAAGACCTGCCTTCCCTGCTATCTCACGTGGCGTTTCGCAATCATCGATCCGCGTTCGCAACCGAGGATCTGCCCCTCCCTCGAGCAGAAGCTCGACTGCGCGCAAGTTGCGTTCGCCAGCAGCCATATGAAGGGGTGTGTAGTCGTTTAGACCACGTTGATTCGGATCGGCTCCAAACGAAAGCAACAATCGGATGATCTCACCCACGTCCAGACGTCCAGGAGCACCCGCGTGTGGATTGCTGCAAGACAGCGCCGCAATGAGCGGCGGGAACCCGGCGTGATCTGTCGGGTTGGGATCGGCGCCGCTCTGAAGCAAAGTGCGGATGAATGCGAGCGGGCTGTGATAAACCGCGTATTCCAGGCAGTGCCCAATCGCCAGAGGTACTGGGCCGTTTGGCACGATGTGTGGATCGTCCACTGCGGCCCGCAAGGCCGCCAGATCACCCATGCGGAAGGCTGCATCGATCTTCCTAAACTTCTCGTGTTCTGCGCAGCGTTCGAAGTCCGACTTCATTCCTATCTCTTTTCAGACACAGGACGACGTGGCCGCGAAACTTTGCGGACCGAGTTCGGCCCCAAGCGACACCTCGCCTAATGCTTCACGTCGGCTTCGCGACCGACGCTCCTTAGAAAATCGTCCACAAGCCGGCGTGCAATGCTGATCGGCGAAGGCAACATCGGGAGCCTGTCAACCGAGTACCAATTGGCGTCTTCGATTTCCTTGCCGTCGATCCGGATCTCTCCGCCTGCATGTTCCGCGGTGAATCCAATCATCAACGAATGCGGAAATGGCCAGGGTTGGCTTCCAAAGTAGCGAATATTCCGGAGTGAAACGCCGACTTCTTCCATCACTTCGCGCACCACAGCTTCTTCGAGTGTCTCACCGGGCTCCACAAAGCCGGCCAGGACGCTGTACATGCCAGGGGGTGTATGTGGCGAACGCGCCAGCAGCAACTGCTCGCCCCGGCTAACTCGAACGATGATCACGGGAGAGAGCCGCGGAAAGAAAACCAGGTCGCATCGAGCGCACTTCCGGGCGCGCTCTTCGGTCATCGGTTCCATGGGCTGGCCGCACTGACCGCAGAACCGGTGCGTGCGGTCCCAATGAACGATCTGAAACGCCAAGCCAGCCACGCCGGTAATGCTTTCGTCCATGGTCAGCAACACGGAACGCAGATCCTTGAACACCACGCCCTCTAGCTCTGTCGGTTCGTCGAGCAGCTGTACCGCATAACAGTGGGCATCGCCCATGACGCCCAGATAGTGCCTAACCGAATGCTGAAGCCCCAGTCCACACCACTGCTCGGAGCAAGGCACACGAAGTTCCTGGCCGTCTCGGTGCAAGAGCAGCCGGTTCTGGTGGAAGGCAAACCAAAGCGACGGAGCACCTTCGTGCGTCTCGGGGCGTCGAATTGCGGGTTGAAAAGTTGCCATAGGTTACAGGTTACAGGGGACAGG
>Ga0180085_1000417_pt1 | contig 14946 bp, 15 predicted proteins | sample EasRiv730_16_10D_FD_123013 | JGI IMG/M metagenome (GOLD analysis project Ga0180085, IMG submission 123013) | Soil microbial communities from meander-bound floodplain in the East River, Colorado, USA - East River metaG ERMLT730_16_10D | ecosystem: Environmental > Terrestrial > Soil > Floodplain ... | reverse complement strand
TCGAAGAACCTCGGCGATCTGCTCTACCGGGCGGGGCGCTTCGAGGAGGCCCAGGAGGCCTACGACCGCGCCGCCAAACTGGCGCCGGAGCTCGGAGACGATCTCTACTTCAAGCTGGGGAACCTCGCGTTCAAGCGTCGCGACCGCGAACGCGCTCGCGACTGCTGGCAGCGGGCGGCCACGCTGAATCCGTCGCACCAGCTGGCGCGGGCGAACCTGGAGATTCTGGACGTGCCGGCGTGATCGCCGGCGACGAGGCCAGCTTCCTGGCCCTGACACGCAAGGTGTCGCGGGATGCCGGCCTTGCCCTGGATGCGTACAAGGACAAGTGTCTCAGGCGCCGGATTGCCGTCCGGATGCGCGCCTGCGGAGTGCACACCTACTCGGACTATCTCTCCCTGCTGGACCGGGAGCCCGGGGAATACGAAAAGCTGAAGGACGCGCTCACCATCAACGTGACGCGCTTCTACCGGAACCCGGAGACGTGGGACCGGCTCCGCAAGGACGTGGTGCCCCGCCTGATCGCGCTCCGGCAAGGGCGCATCACGGCCTGGAGCGCCGGGTGTTCCTCGGGCGAGGAGGCGTACACCCTCGCCATGCTCTGCGTGGAGGCGGCGGAGGCCGCGGGGCACCGGAACTGGGCGGATCGGATTCGCATTGACGCGACCGACATCGACCGGGATTGCCTGGCGCGGGCCGCCGCGGCGCGGTATCCCGCGCAGGCGTTCAGCGAGGCGCCGCCGGAGCTGACGGAGCGGTACTGCGAACGGGACGCGGATCACTGGGTGGTGTCCGAACGCGTGCGCCGCCTCGTCACGGTGCGCCGGGTGGACCTCCTCCTGGAACCCCCGCCCGGCAGCGGTTACGACCTCGTACTCTGCCGGAACGTCGTCATTTACTTTGACCGCCCCACGCAGGAGCGCCTGTTCGCGCTCTTCGCGGAGGCGCTCGCCGGGGGCGGGTTCCTCGTGCTCGGCAAAGTGGAAACCCTGCTGGGGTCGGGCCGGGACCGGCTCACGCTCTATGACGCGCGCGAGCGCATCTTCCGGCGGCCCGAATGACTGTGCGAGAAATTCACGTTCACGTCGCCGACTTCAAAGTCGGCGGCGTGGGAGACACGCTGCTCACGATCGGCCTGGGGAGCTGCGTCGCGGTCATGCTCTACGATCGCGAGGCCACGGTGGGCGGGCTCGCCCACGTGCTGCTGCCTTCGCCGTCACTCAGCCGCCGGGAGCAGAATCCCGGCAAGTTTCCGCAGAGTGCGATCCCGCTCCTGCTGGGCGAGATGGCCGCGGCCGGCGCGAATCCGAGGCGGGTGACCGCTCGAATCGCGGGAGGTGCGTCCATGTTCCAGAACCTCCAGCCCTCCGGCACGATACAAATGGGGGAACGCAACGCGGTCGCCGTCCGGAACGTGCTCGCGGAACTCAATGTCCCGCTCGTCGGGAGCTCGGTCGGCGGGGATTACGGACGCACGGTGCGGTTCTTCATCTCGGACGGCCGCATCGAGGTGAGCGCGGTCCGGCGGGGGATCGAGCATCTCTAAGCTCCCGACCGTCCTGATCACGGACGACAGCGCGCTGTTCCGCCGGCTGCTCACCGAGGTCATTGCCGGCTCGGGCGAGTTCCGGGTCGTCGGCACGGCGCGTCACGGCCTGGACGCCCTCCGCAAGGTCCACGAGCTCCAGCCCGACCTGGTGACGATGGACCTGGAGATGCCGGAGCTGGACGGCCTGGGGGCGATCGGGTACCTGATGTCCGAGGCGCCGCGTCCCATCGTGGTGGTCAGCGCCTACGCAGGACCGGGTACCGCCGGCGCGATTCGCGCCCTCGAGCTCGGCGCCGTGGAGCTGGTCGCGAAGGAGGCGGAGCGGAGCGCCGAGTCCCGCCACCGGTTCGCCAGCCGTGTGCTGGCCGCGCTCCGGGCGGCCCGGGCGGCCGATATCCTCCGGTTGCCGGTGCTGGCCCGGCCGCAGCGTCCCGAGGCCCCGGGTCGCGCCTATGCGCTGCCGGGGCGGGCGCGATTCTGCGTGGCCATCGCGGCCTCGACCGGCGGCCCGCGTGCGCTCGCGGAAGTCGTCCCGCGGCTGGTTCGGGGCCAGCACGCCGGCGTCCTGATCGTGCAGCACATGCCACCGCGATTCACGCGGAGCCTCGCCGAGCGGCTGGCGGCGCAGAGCCGACTCGCGGTGGTGGAGGCGGAGCACGGCGTGCCGCTGGTGTCGGACACCGCCTACATCGCGCCGGGTGATTATCATATGCGAGTGGCGTCGGGCCCCGACGGACCGACACTCGCCCTCGATCAGTCTCCCGCGGTCTGGGGTGTCCGCCCCGCGGCGGATCCCCTCTTCCATTCCGTGGCGCGGACCTTCGGCAGCCGCGCGATCGGTGTGGTGCTCACCGGCCTCGGGCGCGACGCCGCGGAAGGATTGCGCGCCATCCACGACGCCGGCGGCACTGGTCTCGCGCAGGACCGGGAGAGCGCCACCATCTTCGGTATGCCCAACGCCGCCCAGCAGGCCGGCGGGGCGGACAACGTGCTCCCGGTTTCCCGGGTGGCGGGATTGGTGACGGAGCTGCTCGAACGGATGAATTCCGCGTGAGTGTCGCCAGCGTGCGCCGCTACCTGCTCGTCAGCATCGGGGGCCGGGACGTCGGACTGGGCATCGAGCACGTGCTCGAGGTCGTGGATCTCGCGGGGACCTTCCGCGTGCCGGCCCAGGAGCCGGCGATGCGCGGGGTGGTGGACGTCCGCGGCCGCCTCCTGCCGGTCTTTCACCTCGCCGCCATGCTGGAAGGGATCGAATGCCCCGCGGCGCGCAGCGACGTCGGTGTGCTGGCACGGGTGGGCGGCGTTCAGGTTTGCCTCGAGGTTGACGCAGCGGATGCGGTCGTGTCAGAGGCGGTCCTGCCGGTGCCCCCGGGGGAGCGACTTCCCTGGGCGGTTGGAGTGGCGCAACGCGACGGCACTCTGGTGCCGATTCTGGACATCAAGGCGCTCGGAGCCCGGCTCCTGAGCGCGGGGGCCCGCGCATGACGAGCGGCGACGACATTCAGGTGGTCATCTTCCGCACCGGCACCCAGGAATTCGCCCTGGAGATCTCCCAGGTCGAGCGCATCCTGCGGTACCAGCGGCCCGCCACCCTGCCCAACGCCCCGGACTTTCTCGAGGGCGTGATCCCGTACGGCGACGGGGTCGCTCCGGTCGTCGACCTTCGGAAGCGGCTCGGTCTCGAGGCTCCCATCCTCGAGGATACCCGCCTCATGGTCGTCATGGTCGATGGTCAGCGTGTCGGCATGCTGGTTGACCAGGTTCGCGAGGTCGCGCGCATCGACAGCCGCACCGTCGCAGCCCCCCCGCCGTTGGTGCGCGGGCTCGCGGCCAAGTATATCGCCGGGGTCCTGACGATCGGTGACCGCACCATCGTCCTGCTGCACACGGGGCGACTGTTCAGCACCAAGGAGCGGGTCAAGCTGGAGGAGGCGGTCGCGTGAAGGACGGAGGGACCGGCGCGCTCCGCGAGGAGTACGCCGCGATCGCGGCGCGGCTCGAACAGGCGCAGAGCCCCGTCGAGCGCGAGGAGGTCAAGCGGGAAATCATCGGCTACTTCAAGCGCGTCGACACGGCGCTCGGCGAGCTGACCCAGATGAAGGAGCAGATCCGGGCGCTGGTCGAGCGGTACAAGCAGCTCGCGAGCGACGCGGACACCGCACAGGCCCCGCAGTTCACCGGCGCGCGCCCCGTCGTGCAGGCCGATCATCTGGGCGCCTCGACGTTCATCGAGAAGGGCTGGAGCCTGATTTCGCTGGGGGATTACACCGGCGCCATCCAGGCGCTGCAGAAGGCCCTCGCGCTGTCGCCCAACGAAATCCAGGCCCACTCCCTCCTGGGCTGGGCGCAGATGCTCGCGGAAGACTACGACGAGGCCCTCGCCACGTTTTCCCGGGTGCTGATGAAGGAGCCGGCCAATGCGCTTGCCCGGATCAACGTCGGCTACATCTGCCTCAAGAAGCGCATCTTCGGCGAGGCGATCGAGCACCTGTCCAAGGCCATCCGGCTCGACAACGATCGCAAGGCCACGCTGTACGCCCATTTCTATCTCGGACTGGTGTATCTGGAGCGGGAGATGTTCGAGGACGCCGAGGCCTTCTTCCGGAAGACGCTCACCCTGGGTCCCAACCTGATCGAGGCCTATTACGAGCTTGGGCGGTCGCTCTGGTTCGCCGGCCAGCGGGACGGAGCGCGCCAGGCGTGGACCGATGGCCACAAGGCGAACAAGTTCAATCCGTGGGGCAAGCGCTGCCGCCAGATGCTCGAGCTGATCGCCTCGGGAGGTGAGGTCCCGCGTCAGTCGCCGGCCTGATCCTCAGCCTCGCCCTGCTGCAGGGCGAACCGGAGGCGGTACAGGTCGGCCGGATCACCGTCGTGGCCTGGCCGGCTGAGCGGTCCCGTGCGATCGCACTCGCGGAGCTGGCCGACCAGCCGACCTCCTGGCCGGGGCTCGGGCGCCGTGATCCGGGCCCGCTGCGCCTGATCCTCGCCCCGGCGGATCGCCTGGAAGCATTGAGCCGCGGGCGGCTCCCCCCGTGGGGAGCCGGGCTGGCCTACCCCTCGGCTCGCACCATCCTCCTGCGGGCCGATTCTCCCGATCTCCTGGCGACCCTGCGCCACGAGCTGGCCCACCTCGCCCTCCACCAGGCCGTGACCGTCCGGCTGCCGCTTTGGTTCGACGAAGGGTACGCCACCTGGGCGTCCGGCCAATGGGATGTCTTCGACCGGCTCTCGATCAATCTGGCGGTCGCCCGCGGGGAGATCCCGACGCTGCGGGAGCTCGATGCCGCGCTCCGCGGGTCCCGGGTCACCGTTGACGCCGCCTATGCGCTCGCGGCCTCGGCGGCCTTGGAGCTGGCGCGACGGAACCCGACGGGGACCCTCGATCCTCTCCTGGTGCGCCTCGAGCAGGGCACCGGCTTCGACCAGGCGCTGCTGGCGACAACCGGGATGGACACCGATCGGTTCGAGGAGGTCTGGCGCCGGACTGTCCGGACCCGGTTCGGCCTGTTCACCTGGCTGGCCGCGACGGGATTCTGGTTCACCGTGTCCGGGTTCGTCGTGCTGGGCTTCCTGCTGCGGCGTCGCCGCGATCGGCCCCGTCGTGTAGCCCTCGATACCGGCTGGGAAGTCCCTGACTGGGAGACGGCCGACCAGGAACCGGGCGACCGCTCCCAATCGTCCCCCGGGCAGGACACCGGGGCGGAACCACTGTCCGCGGACGGTCGCCCCGCGGTTGACCGGGACGGACCAGACCGCTAGGATTTACGACTTATGCCCAATCCGCCCGCCCCGGTGCCATCGAGACGTATCCCGCTTGCGCCGCGCAACTTAGCAATCCTCGCAGCCGCGGTCTGCTGCCTCGTGGCGGGGTACTTGCTCTTGAAAGCGGGGAGCACGAGTGCCGCGGCCGTGTTGCTCGTCCTGGGCTACTGTGTGCTCTTCCCGCTTGGGATTGCTCTGTAGGTGTAGACGCGGGGTGAGCGCGGCTGATCCGAGGGCGAATAGCTCAGCCGGTTCAGAGCGCCTGCCTTACACGCAGGAAGTCGGGGGTTCGAATCCCTCTTCGCCCATGAACACCGTCGGTGTGGTGCCGGTCCCTCGGGACCGTTCTCGACTTGGAGGCATTTCAGGAATGCGATTCACCCGTCTTGCGACAACGTTCGCGGTAGCCATTCTGGTCGCCGCGCCTGCGCTCGCCCAGATCCCCTCCAGCGCCCGACGGCTCGGCCAATCCGGCGCGACGGCGCCGAAGCTTCTCGTCGCGACGCCGCACGCCTTCACGAGCAGCGACTCGCTTGCGGCGGTGCAGGCCGGGAACGCCATGCGCCTGCGCATGGAGAAGGTCGTCGGTACGACATACCAGGTCGTGCCCGTCAAACAGATGAACGAGGCGCTCCGTCAGTACGGGTATCCGGATGATGCGATCCTCCCACCGGCGGTCGCCCGGCGCTTCGCACTCGAGCTCCAAGCGCGGGCGCTGGTGTCGTCCACGCTGAGCAAGGCCGGAGGGGGCAGTTATGTACTCACCGCCCGCCTGGCCGGCGTGAACGACGATGCCGGAAACGTCATCGCGGTCACTCAGGATCCCGGTCAGACCCTCGGAGCGCTCGGTCAGAAGGCGGCCGACAAGTTCGCCGCGGCGGTCAAGTCGGCGGAATCGGCCAAAGCCTGCGTCGATCAGCGCGCCACCAAGCCCGATAAGGCGGTGGAAGCGGCGAACAAGGCCATCGCGACCCTGCCGAATCACGGGCTCGCGGAGTACTGCCTCGCGCAGATCGCCCAGGATCGGAAGGCGCCGCCGGCCGAAATCCTCACCCATCTCCAGAATGCGGTGAAAGGCGACCCCCAGAGCCTGCCGGCCTGGACGGCGCTTGCCACCCAGCATGAGACGCGCGGCGACAGCGCGAAGGTCATCGAGGCCTTTCAGCAGATGCTGCTCGCCGCGCCGACCAACCAGGCTCTGCGGGAGACGGCGTTCAAGCTGTTCCTCCAGTACGGGCACCCGGACGCGGCCGTGGATGTGGCGGAAGAGGGCCTCAAGCTAGATCCGACGAACGCCGACCTCTGGGACCTGCTGAGCAATGCGCACGCGACGATCGGCAACTTTCCCAAGGCGATCGACGCGTTGGAGCAGGTGTATGAGAACGACCCCTCCAAGGCCGACTCGACCTATTACCTGAAGATCACCGTCTTCGCCGCCGCGCAGCCAGATACCGTGCGCCTCCTCAAGTGGGCCAGGCTCGGCGTCGACAAGTACCCCGAAAACGTCACGCTGCTCGGCCAGCTCGTGACCGCGTACAGCCTGGCGGGGCCATCGGACAGCCTGGTCGCCACCACGACGCGGCTCATCGCGGTGGACACGACCGCCGTGACGCCCGCGCTGGCCGCTGCCAAGACGCTCGCCGAGCAGAAGAAAGTCACCCAGGCGCTGCCGTTCACGGATTTCGCCGTGCGCTACGGCGACGCGGACGCGAAGGAAAACGCCGCCGCGATCCTGACCAACGGCGCGGTGCCGATGCTGCAGCAACCCGGTCAGGATCTGCCGGGTGCGGCCGAAACGCTGCGCCGCGCCGTCGCGGCCGCCAATCCGAGCGGACGCGTGGCGCCCAGCGCCAACTATCTGCTCGGGCTCGCGACGTTCTTCCAGGTGCCGCCGATCGACAAGCAGGCGGAGGCCACCAAGTCCTGTGACCTGGCGCGACAGGAAGACACCCTGCTCAAGGAAGCCGAGGCCGCGCTGCGCCTCGGCCGTGCGACTCGGCCGGATGAGGCCGACAAGAACCTCGGATTCATCCAGCAATTCAAGCCGCGCGTCGCCTCGATGCTGTCGGCGTACTGCAAGTAACACTACCACCGGGCGCGGGGGGTCCTTATATTCAGGCGCTCTGCACCAGGGGCTGTAGCTCAGCTTGGTTAGAGTGCCGCACTGTCACTGCGGAGGTCGCGGGTTCGAGCCCCGTCAGCCCCGCTCCTGGTAACCTTCGCACCCCGCCCGCGACAACGGACGGGGTGCGCTGTTTTCTCCTGGCGTAGATTCAGGGCGTGACCACCTATCACAGTCCCGTACTCCTCGACGCGGTCCGCGCCGCGGCTCAGGGCACCCGCCGCGCGGTGGACGCCACGCTGGGCGACGGCGGCCACGCCGGGATGCTGCGCGAGCTCGGGGCGGAGGTACTGGGCATCGACCGCGATCCCGAGGCCATCGCGCGCGCACGCGGCCGACTCGGCGAGGACCGGTTGCAGTATCTCCATGCGGCGTACGCCGATCCCCGGGCCCTCGAAGCGATCACTCTGTTTCGACCGGATTTCATTCTCCTCGACCTTGGGGTCTCGTCCCGCCAGCTCGATGACGAGTCGATGGGCTTCACCTTTCGCCGCGGCGCGCTGCTCGACATGCGAATGAGCCGGGTCGGGGAGGGAGCGGCTGACCTGCTCAACACAGCGCCGCAGGAACGACTCGAGGAGATCTTCGCGGACTACGGCGACGAGCGGCGGGCACGCCGGATGGCCGCGGAGGTCGTGCGACGGCGCTCGCGCGGTCCCTTCACCACAAGTGACGACTTCGTCAATGTGATCCGGGCGGTGTTAGGGCCCCGGTCCGGCCCCGGCGACTTCGCCAGACTCTTCCAGGCGATCCGCATCGCGGTGAACGATGAACTGGCGGGCCTCGCGCGCGCCCTGCCCGAGTTCCGCGCGGTCCTGCCTCCCGGCGGAAAGCTCGCCGTGATCAGTTATCATTCGGGTGAAGATCGCCTGGTCAAGCAGACCTTTCGCGAGTGGGCTGCCTCGTGCGTATGCCCGCCGGGCCAGCCGATCTGTACCTGCCGGGGGCGACCACTCGGCCGGGTGGAACCGCGCAAGCCGGTGTTGCCCTCGGCGGCGGAGGTCGCGGCGAACCCCCGTGCCCGAAGTGCAAGGCTCCGGATCTTCCAGGCTGCCGATGACATTTAAGGGACGTCACTGGGTGGTCATCTGGCTGGCGGGTTTCCTCGCCGTGGCCACGATCGTCCAACTTCGGCAATCGGCGGCACTCCGCTCCGCCCGGGCCGTCGCGCAGCTGCGGCAGCAGCGCACGACACTCGAGTCCCATCAGGCCGAACTGGAGCGCCGGATTCGCGAAGCCTCGAGTCGGCAGGTCCTCGGCACCAGGGCGGAGCGGGCGCTGCGGTTGCACTTCCCGGCGGATTCGGAACAGGCGCTGCTGCCCCTCGCGGAACCGCGCGGGACCGGGAGCCGCTGATGGCCCGTGCCCGCGCCCGGATCGGCCTGCTGCAGGCCTCCCTCGCGGTAGGGCTCGTCGCGGTCGTCGTACGGGCGGCGCAGGTCCAGATTATCCAGGGCAAGCGGTGGGCCGCTGAAGCCGAGCAGAGTCGGACGGAAGTCGAGCGGCTCGAGGCGCGCCGCGGTACGCTCTACGATCGGAACGGGCTTCCCCTCGCCGTCACCCAGGAGTTCTACCGAGTGGGAATCGCGCCGAGGGAGGTCACCGATCCCACCCGCCTCGCGCGGGTCGCGGCCCGCCAGTTGGAGATTCCGGCCGGCCCGCTCCGCCGCGGGATCGCCACCGGGAAGCCCTACCTCTACTATTACGGCCCGTTCACGGCCAGCCAGGTGGAACCGCTCCGCGCCTTTCGCGGGGTCCACATCGAGGGCGACTTCCTCCGGTTCTATCCGGCGCGGGAGCTCGCCCGGAGAGTCGTTGGAGGCCTCGATACGGATGGGAACCCGGCTTCCGGCCTCGAGCGGGCGCTCGCGTCGTTCCTGACGGGCACCCCGGGCGAGGCGGTCGTGTTGAAGGACCGCCGGGGGCGGAGGTACGAATCTCCAGGGCGCCTCCGCAGAGATCCGACACCGGGCCAGGACGTCGTACTCACGATCGATGCGGAGCTGCAGGACATCGCCGAGCAGAGCCTGGCGGAGGCCATCCGCGAGGCCGGGGCCCAGGGCGGGGATGTGCTCTTCCTCGAGCCACGCACGGGAGAGATCCTGGCCGTGGCATCGCAATCGGACGGCCGGCCGGATCTGATGGCCTTCACGTCTCCATTCGAGCCGGGCTCGACGGCGAAGCTCTTCACCGCGGCCGCGTTGCTCGCCCTGAATCGGATAGACAGTACCGACACGGTCAGCGGGGAGAACGGCCGGTGGGTCATGACGTTCGCCAACGGGAATACCCGACCGCTGGAGGACACCCACAAGGAGCCCGGCCAGCTCACGCTCGCACAGGCGATCGAAGTCTCGAGCAACATCGCGATGGCCAAGTTTTCCCAGCGGCTCAACCCCCGCGAGCAGTACGACCAGCTTCGGGCATTCGGCTTCGGCAGCCCGACGGGGATCGAGTTGCCCTCGGAATCGCGCGGCGTCCTCCGGCGCCCTGACCGGTGGCAGCCCGGCTACAGCGGCGTGAGCCACGCGATCGGGTACGAATTCGAGGTAACGGCCCTGCAGCTCGCGCTGGCGTATGCGGCGATCGCCAATGACGGAGTCCTGCTTTCGCCGTCGCTCGTGAAGGAAGTACGCGCTCCGGACGGGACGGTGCGCTACCGCCATCGCCCCGAACCGGTGAGACGCGCAGTCACGCCGGAAGTGGCCGCCCGCCTCCGGGACTTCCTGCGCGGGGCAAGCGGCCGCGGCGGAACGGGAAGCAGGGCACAGCTCGGGACCTACGGCGTCCTGGGGAAGACCGGCACTTCTCGTCGCGTCCGGGACGGCCGGTATGTTCCCGGCGAGTACATTGCGTCGTTCGCCGCCATGTTCCCCGCAGAGGATCCCCAACTCGTCGTCGTGGTGAAGATCGACAATCCCACGGAGGGGGGCTACTACGGGGGAGAGGTGGCGGCGCCGGTGGTGCGGAGCATGCTCGAGCAGGCGCTCGCTTCCCGGCACGTCGCGCTCGACCGGTCCCGCCTGACCCTCGGTGAGTCGGAAGCTCCCGCGATCCCGCGGCGTGAATCGCATGCCGCGGTGGTAAAGCCGGTCGTCGTCCCCTGGCCGCCCCGGCCCGATACCGGCGGCCGGCCGACCGTGACGGTGCCCCGGGTCACGGGCGTTGGCGTGCGCGAGGCGGCGCTGGCGATTCACCGCCGTGGACTCAGGGTCATCGTGCAGGGGCAGGGGCGCGTAGTGAAATCCGATCCCACGGCGGGCGAAACCGTGAAGCCCGGCAGTAGCGTCACCATCCTGGCGGAATGACGATGCCTGACCTGAAAGTGCTGTTGGACGAGTTGCGTCGCGCGGGGCTGCTGATCCGGGCGCCTGAGGACGCCGCGGCCTGGACCGGTGTCTCCGCGGATTCAAGAGCCGTGGCTCCTGGCAACCTGTACTGCGCGGTCCGCGGGACGACCACCGACGGGCACCGGTTCATCGGCGATGCCGTGGCGCGCGGCGCCGGGGTCGTGATGGTCGAGGCACCGGCAACCGCCGGGGTCGCGGAAATCGTGGTGAACGACGGGCGTCGCGCTGCGATCGCCGCGGGCCGGGTCTGGTTTGGCGACCCGGCCGCGTCCTTGACCATGATCGGCATTACTGGAACCAACGGAAAGACCACGACCACCGGGCTCGTCCGCCACTTGTTCAACGCCACGGCCCAGGCGGGCAGCATCGGCACGCTGGGCGCATTCGACGGAGCCGGAAATGCGGTGCAGTCGACGGCCGGGAGCCTTACCACGCCGGGTCCCATCGATCTGCAGGCAACCCTGGCCGAGCTCAGGGCGCGCGGCTGTACCCATGTCGCGATGGAGACCTCGTCACACAGCCTGGATCAAGGGAGACTCGACGGGATCTCGTACGCGGCCGGCATTTACACCAATCTCACCCGCGAGCACCTCGACTATCACGGGACGATGGAGGCGTACCTCGCGGCGAAACTCCGGCTGAGTTCGCTGCTGGCATTCGACGGCATCGAGGTCGTCAACGCGGATGACTCGAGCTGGGCGGCGATCCCGGCCCGGGCCAGGCGAGTCACTTTCGGCGTAACGGGGCACGCCAACGTCCGCGCTGAGGGTGTGGTCCTCGGGGCGGGCGGGAGCCGCTTCCGCCTGACGGGGCGATTCGGCCCGGCGGAGGTCGAAATTCCTCTGCTCGGGGAGTTCAATGTCTCGAATGCACTCGCTGCTGCAGCGTGTGCGCTCGGACTGGGCCGCCCGCTGACGGAGGTTGTCGAACGCCTGGCTGCCGCCCCACAGGTACCGGGACGGATGGAGCAACTCGCCGCGCGACCGGTGGTGCTCCGCGACTACGCCCATACTCCCGATGCGATGGAGCGGGTGCTTGCGACGTTGCGCCCATTGACCGCCGGGCGGGTGATTCTCGTCTTCGGTTGTGGCGGGGACCGGGATCGCGGCAAGCGATCGATCATGGGCCGGCTGGCGGTGGCAGGCGCGGATCTCGTCGTGATCACTTCGGACAACCCCAGGACCGAGGATCCCGAGCGGATCCTGGACGATATCGAGTCCGGCATGGGGTCCACCCCGCACCTCCGCGTCAGTGAGCGGCACGAAGCGATCCGCCGTGCACTCGCCGAGGCGCGGGAAGGCGACACCGTCCTGCTGGCGGGGAAGGGGCACGAGACGTATCAGCTCATCGGCCACGAAAAACAGCCCTTCGATGAGCGGGCAATCGTGCGCACTGAGCTGGGGATTCGCTGATGGCCTGGACCGCCGCCGAGGTTCGCGCCGCGCTCGAACTTCCGCCCGGGAGCGCCGGCGAGCCCGCGTTCACCGGCATTTCGACCGACACCCGGCGCATCGGGCCGGGCGCGCTCTTCGTCGCACTTCGCGGGGAGCGATTCGACGGCCACGACCACCTCGAAGCCGCGGTCGCGGCGGGGGCGATCGGCGCGGTGGTCCGGCGCGGCACCCCGCCGGTGACCGGCCTCCGGCTTTATGAGGTCGAGGACACACTCCGGGCGCTGGGCTGGCTCGGACGCGCCAGGCGCCGGCATCTGAAGGGCCCCGTCGTGGCCGTGACGGGCACCAACGGCAAGACGAGCACGAAGGAGCTCCTGGCCGCCGCCCTGCGAACCCGCTTCGTGACCCATGCCACGCTGGCGAATCTGAACAACCTGGTCGGCGTTCCCCAGACGATGCTCGAGGCACCCTCCGATACGGAAGCGATGGTGATCGAGGCTGGCGCCAGCCTGCCGGGCGAGATCGGCCGCTACCGCGAAATCATCGAGCCGACGATCGCCGTGATCACGAACGTGGCGCCCGGCCACCTCGAGGGATTCGGCACGCTGGAGGGGGTGCTGGCGGAGAAGCTGGCGCTGGTGAACGACGTCCCGCTCGCCGTCGTCGGGACGGAGCCGCCGGAGCTGGCGAAGGGCGCTCGGACGCGGGCGCGTCGCGTCATCACGGTGGGCCTCGAACACGCCGAGCTCAAGCCGACCGCGGTCGTTCTCGATGCGGGCGCGCGCGCGACGGTCACCGCCGATCAGCTCACCTTCACGCTGCCGCTCCCGGGCCGTCACCTGGCGGCCAATGCCATGCTGGCCTGGGCGGTGGCGAAGGACCTGCAGCTCGATCTCCGGGCCGTCGCGATGGCCTTTGAGCGCCTGGCGGTGCCGGGGGGCCGAGGGGAAATCCTCGAGGCCGATGGCTTGACCATCCTCAACGACAGCTACAACGCGAATCCCCTGTCGTTCCGCGCCGCGATAGCCACCGCCCAGGCGATGCGGGGCGGGCGCCGGCTCGTCTTCGTAGCGGGCACCATGCGCGAGCTCGGTACGGAGGCGCCCCGGCTGCACGCGGAAATCGCCGCCGACCTGGTGCGGCTCGAGCCCGACGTGCTGGCGGCTGTGGGCGACTTCGTGCCGGCGCTCGCCCCTCATGCGTTGGGGCTCGGCGACCGGCTGATCACCGCGGAGGATGTCCCCGAGCTCGGCCGGCGGCTGGCCCCGGTCCTCCAGGGGGACGAGCTCGTCGTCCTCAAGGCCTCTCGAGGAGTGGCGCTCGAACGTATTATTCCCGTGCTCACCTCGCGCCCAGTCCCCGGCCACTGAGGACGGATGTTCTATCACTGGCTCGCTCCGCTCGGCAAGGAATTCCTGCTCTTCAATCTGTTCAACTACATCGGCTTCCGGGCCGCGGGTGCAGTTGTGACCGCCTTGCTGGTCTCGTTTCTCGTGGGGCCGTCGGTGATCGCCCGGCTGCGCGCCAAGAAGATCGGGCAGGTCATTCGGGCCGAGGGGCCGGCCAGTCACCAGGGAAAGCGGGGCACCCCCACGATGGGCGGGGTGATCATTCTCCTCGCCACGATCGTCCCAACGCTGCTCTGGGCTCGGCTGGACAACCGGATGGTCGTGGTGGCGGTGCTGGCCACGTTGTGGATGGGTGCCATCGGGTTCCTCGACGACTACCTGAAGATCGTGCAGGGCAGGTCCCGCGGGCTGGTCGCCAAATGGAAGCTGGCCGGTCAGTGCACCTTCGGGCTCGCCCTCGGGTTGTATCTCCTCTTCTTCCCCGTGGTGCCGGAGGCGACGATTCCGGCGACGGCGACCACCGTCCCGTTCTTCAAGTACTACGTGGTGTGGTTCGCGCCGGTGCTCTTCATCCCCTTCGTGATCTTCATCATCACCGGCGCCAGCAACGCCGTGAACCTGACGGACGGCCTGGACGGCCTGGCCACCGGGCTGACCGCGATCGCGGCGGCCGCGTTCGCCGGGTTCGCATACATCTTCGGGCGCGTGGACTTCACAAGTTACTTGAACCTGTTCCACCTACCCGGGGCAGGTGAGTTGGCGGTCTTCTGTGCCGCCCTGATGGGCGGCGCGCTCGGCTTCCTGTGGTTCAACGCCCATCCCGCCGAAGTGTTCATGGGCGATACCGGCAGCCTCGCGATCGGCGGGGCCTTCGGCACGGTGGCAATTCTTCTCAAGGCCGAGTTCCTCCTGGCGCTCATCGGCGGCGTGTTCGTTGCGGAGGCGATCTCCGTGCTGTTGCAGACCGGGGTGTACCGGTATCGCAAGCGGAGCCGCGGCCGGGAGTATGCCGACGCGCACAAGGTGTTCCGCATGGCACCACTGCATCACCATTTCGAGAAGCTCGGCTGGGCCGAGACGACCGTGGTTACGCGATTCTACATCCTGGGCGTTTTCGGCGCGCTGGTGGCCCTGGCGACCCTGAAGCTCCGATGATCCTCGACGGATGGCGAGGCCCGGGCCTGGAGGTGGCGGTCATCGGCCTCGGGAAGAGTGGAGTCGCGGCCACGCGGCTCCTGCGTCGCCACGGCATTCGCGTGTATGCATCGGACGCGGGGTCGGGAGTCGCGCTCGAGGGGCAGGCGGCCAATCTGCGTGGCGAGGGCGCCGAGGTGTCGGTGGGGAGCCACGACCTGGCCCGGATCGCCCGGGCGGCGGCGGCGGTCGTCTCCCCGGGCGTGCCGCCGGAGGCCCCGGC